>ERZ1292644.383-Hain-H14-01um-R2-383-length-31595-cov-14_pt2 | contig 19278 bp, 28 predicted proteins | sample MGYA00564402_ERZ1292644 | MGnify/ENA primary metagenome ERZ1292644 (study PRJEB36523, sample SAMEA6512644) | groundwater metagenome | collected 2019-01-09 | study: AquaDiva: Metagenomics assemblies of 32 groundwater samples
GGCACATTTGCGGCTGTCGCGCTAGTCGATACCGCCGCGCTTTCGGCTTCCGGCACCGGCACATTCGCCGGGACCGGCGCGGCGGATGTTGCATCGGCGCTTTCGGCAACCGGCGTAGGCGCATTCGCCGGGGTCGGGGCTTCGGATGCCGCTTCTGCATTGGCGGATTCCGGGGCCGGTTCCATGGCGGTCGTTGGGGTGTCCGATGCCGCCGCCGCGCTTTCGGCTTCCGGCACCGGCACATTCGCCGGGACCGGCGCGGCGGATGTTGCATCGGCGCTCGCCGCTTCCGGGGCGGGAACATTGGCAGGCATTGGCGCGGCCGATGTTACGGGGGCCTTGTCGGCTCCCGGCACGGGCGCTTTCGCTGGCGTAGGGGCGGCCGATGTTGCCGCAACGTTCGCTGGCGCTGGCGCGGGTGCGCTTGCCGGGGTTGGGGCTTCGGACGCCGCCGCGGCGCTTTCGGCGGCGGGCGCTGGTGCTTTTGCCGGCGTGGGGGTTAACGAAACCGCTGCGTTGACGGCGGGAGGTTCCGGCAGCTTCGCCGGTGCGGGCGCGGCAGATGCGGTAGCTGTTTTTTCGGCTTCGGGCAGCGCGGCGTTCGACGGATTCACTTACCGCCTGGCGACGCACCAGCGTCCCGGCGCGGCGGCCATCCGGCGCACATCGGCGGCAACAGTGCGCGGCACAAGCGCGCCTTCGGTCCGGCGGCGCGCGGGATAAACGAAAGGAAACATCATGGTCGATCTTGTTATAACCGCCGCGAATGTGGTGAAGGGCAGCAACGCTACACTCGCGAACGGCACCGCCGGGGCGACGATCACCGCCGGGCAGGCGCTTTATCTCGAAGCAGCAACGACAACCTACAAGCTGGCCGACTGCGACAGCGCCACGGCGGAAGTGCGCTCGCCCGCCGGGATCGCCCTGCATGCGTCATTGTCCGGCCAGCCCATCACATTGCAGACCGCCGGGGACATCACCATTGGCGCGACGCTGGCGGCTGGCGTCGCATATTATCTATCGCCCAACGCCGGTGGCATCGCGCCGGTGGCCGACATATTGTCAGGGGATTACCCGGTGCTCCTTGGCCTGGCCAAATCGACCACAGTGATCACCCTCAAGATACAGGAAGCTGGCGTAGCGCTGGCTTAAGGAGGCGGCATTGGGCCTGTCACTGATCACTGCGGCTGCTTCCTACCCGATCACGCTCGCCGACGCTAAAAAAGTGTGCCGGATCGACACCGGCAATACCGCGTTCGATGGTTTGATCGAGGATTACCTGATCCCCGGCGCGGTGGGCGAATTGGAACGGCTGACCGGGCGGGGCTTTGTCAGCCAAGTCTGGCGGCTGTCCTTGGACGGTTTCAGCGCCACGATGGAACTGCCGAGAGCGCCGGTCACGGCAGTCGGCTCGGTGAAATATCACGATACGGCGGGTGTGCTGCAAACCGCCGCCGTCTCGCTTTACACCGTCGATCTGGTGAGCGAGCCGCAATGGGTGGTGCTCAACGATGGCAAGACCTGGCCGGAAACGATGGTGGGGGTCAATACCGTGCTGATCGACTTCACTGTTGGTTACGCGACGCTGCCTGCCGATCTCAAGATAGTGCTGTTGGCGCTGGTCGCGCACCGCTTCATCAATGGCGTCGGAGCGGAAGCGCCGCCTGCGCTCGCCAGTCTGGTCAATCCGTTTCGCACGCTATGGACTCCCGCGTAATGCCGGGGCTGCTCAAGGCAAGCGACCTCAACCGCTACGTGACAATTGAGCGCGCAACGGACAGCGGAGACGACCAGGGCGGGCAGGCGCGGTCCTGGGCGTCCATCGGCAACGCTTTTGTCAAGGCGTCGCCGACCGGCGGCAGTGAGGCGCTGGTCGCTGGGGTGGAGCAGGCGACGCAGAGTTGGCGGATCGAAATGTGGTGGCTGGCGGGCCTTACCGAAAAGGACCGCTTTACTGCGAGCTGGCTGCCAGCGGGCCATGCCATCGCGCTTTCCAGCGTGGCGGATCCGGACGGGATGCGCGAGCGGCTGGTCTGCTTCGGCACAAGCGGGCCTGCCTGATGGCCAAATATCTCAAAGGAGCCAATTCTCTCCGGCGGATGCTCCGGCGCTTGCCGGACGATATGCGCAAGGAACTTGGCGGCGAGCTGGAGAAGATCGGCAACCGGCTGCTGGGCCGGGCCAAGGCGGAGACGCCGGTGCGCACGGGCCGGTTGCGTTCGGCGCTCCGGGCCAAGGTGCTGGTGAAGTCGCTGCAACTGCGGCTGGGGCTGATCGGCAAGGCGGAGCGGCGGCGGCTGTTTTACGGATACATCCTCGAACAGGGCCGGGCAGCCAAGACGGTGATGATCAAGCGCGGGCCACGCGCCGGGCGGCAAATGCAAATCAGCCCGATCAGCCGGGAGCGATATAATTACGTATTCGGGCGGCGGGAGGATTTCCGCCGCAATGAACTGGGCAAGATGCGCGATGCGCTTGAACGGGTGCTAGGTCGCGTGGCGAAGGGGGTCACGTTGAATGACTGACTTCGCCGCCGCTCTTGGCAAGGTGATTTATGATAGGCTGGCGGCGCAGGTGAGCCTCGCCGGAGTCTATCAGCATGTCCCGGAGAACACCCAGCCGCCGGTGGTGATCGTCGGCGACATGGATTTCGAGAACGATGGCGACAAGGCCGGGGCGCTGTTCCGCTACTCGGTGCAGATCGTCGCGGTGATCCAGGGGCCATCGCGCAAGCCACTGAATGCCTTGATGACGCAAGTGTTCGACGCGCTCAATGAATGGACGCCAGCAGCGACGGCATCGGTGCGTTTTGGTCCGGCCACGGTCGAGACTGGCAGCGGGCAGGAAATCCAGGGCGAGCAGGGGCCGGTCTATTTCGGCCAGCAACAGGCGGTTCTCTATGTGCAGGCGGCCTAACCTTCGGCCGGCTGGGTAATTGGAAAAGGAGTAACCTAAAATGGCACTCGAACTCGGCAAGGAATACCGGCTCTATGTCGGGGCCACCCCCGCCACACTGGGCGGCGAGAATACGCTCACGGTGGATCGCAGCAGCCAGGAAATCGACACGTCGAGCAAGGACGACGCGGTTTATGCGTTCAGCGACTTCGGTCTCCAGAAGCTCACGATCACGGTTGCCGGCAAGGTCAAATTGCCCGACACGGCGCTCGAGGAAATTGTCGATGCGCAAAAGAACGCAACCAACGAAGTCACGATCAACATCAAGAAAAGCGCGACGACCAAATTCACCTGCTCGATGGCGGTGGGTAATTTGTCGGTAGCGTATCCCCACGATGGCCCGGCGACCTACAGCTTCACCCTCGTGCCTGTCGCCGCGCCGACCGTCGACGATCTGGTCGCGTAGCATGGCGGGCGCAAACGAAACGCGGGGCGAGATCGCCCTGCGATTGGGTGAAAAGGACTATGTTCTGCGGCCCGATTATCAGGCGCTCAGCGAGATCGAACGGATCACCGGCAAGGGCATTCTGATGTTAGCGAGCTTGGCACGGGGAGGCAGCTTGACGCTGGCCGAAACGGGCGTGATCGCTGCCGAATGCATCCGCGCGCATGGCCGGGCAACCGGTGTCGCGACGATGCAGGCTTACGATGCCGGGCGTGTCGCCGAGCTGATCATGGAGACCAAGGATGGTATATTCGGGGCGCAGATGCGGCTTATGGCCTTGCTGACGCTGGCGGCGACCGGGGGATACACCTCCCAGGGGGAACTCAAGGCGGGGGAGACCCTGGAGATGGAGCCGACCCCGCCGAAAACGGCGGCCGGCTGACCCCACACCTGCGGCGCATGATGGGCCTGGCTATCGTCCGGCTGCACTGGCCGCCCGATACATTCTGGCGCGCGACGCCGCACGAATTCTTCGCCGCCATCGAAACAATCGACGAAATCAACAAACAATCGAGGTAGGGCCATGGCCGAGCAAGTAGCGGGCCTACTGCTGCAAATCCGTGCGACGACCGAGCTTGCATCCTCGCAACTGGCCCGGCTGGACAGCGCGGTGGCCAAGACCGCGCGGCAATCGGAAGCGTCCGGCGCGCGGATCGAGAATGGATTCCGCCGCGCCGAAAGCCAGATTTCCCGCTCGACCGGCATAATGGGCAGCCGCCTCCGCGGCCTCGCCGCCTCGCTTGGCGTCGTCTTCGGCGGGCGCGAGATTTTGCGGTTGCTGGATAGTTCCAAGCAGATCGAAGCCCAACTGCGGCTGGCCACCGATGCGACGGGCAGTTTCGGGAAGGCGTGGGAAGATGTAAAGCGCATCGCAACCACGACGCGCACCGACCTTGGTTCGACGGCTCGGCTCTATGGCAATTTCCAGCGCAACGCGCGCGAGCTGGGCATCACCCAGGAACAGGCCGCCCGCGCGACCGAGACCGTTTCCAAGGCCTTCATCATCAGCGGCGCGAGCGCGGCGGAGGCAACGCAATCCATCCGCCAGCTGGTGCAGGGCTTGCAGTCCGGCCTGCTGCGCGGCGACGAATTCAACACCATCATGGAGGCTGCGCCGCGGCTCTCTCGTCTGCTCGCCGATAGCCTTGGCGTGCCGGTCGGCTCGCTGCGCGCGATGGCCGAGCAAGGCAAACTGACAGCGGACGAATTGGTCCGTGCCTTCACCGACAGGGAATTCACTGCCAAGCTGGACGAAGAATTTAAGCGGATGCCGGTAACGTTCGGCCAGGCGATGACGCTGGTGACGAACGCCGCGACCATAACGTTTGGCGCATTCGATAGAGGCGGGCAATTTTCGACCGCGCTCGCCAATTTCGTGACAGATGGGGCGAAGGGCTTCGGCGACCTTGAGCGCGATGCGGAACGGCTTGGTCTTGAACTCCGCGCCACATTCGAAGGTCTCGGCGATGCCTTCGACCCGCTTTTACAAGGCGCTAAGGCCGTATTCGGCCTGGTCGATTTCGACGCGCGCAGTTTGGCCAGCCGCATCCGGCCGCTGCTCGGCGAGATCGACGCGATGAGCGGCTGGGTCGGCCAGCAGGGACTCGGCGGTCGGGTGCTGACCGGCGGCAGCGTTGGGGACTGGTGGAACGAGCGCCCGACGCGCGGGACAACGCTGCTCAAGGATTTCAATGAGGGATATTATCGCACTCTGAATAAGCGGATTTGGGCGGCCGATCCTCTCGCCGATTTCGGGGGTTTTAGCCGGGGCGCTGCGGCAATGCCGCGTGTCTCGGCAGCGCGGGCTGGGGGCGGAAGCGGCGGCGGCGCGCGTCGCGCCAAACTTACCGAAGAAGACAAGCTCCTGAAACGGATGCAGGAGTCGATTGCCGGCAACCAGGCCGAACTCGGCGCGGAAGCCATCCGCCTCTCGGAGCAGCGTCTCAAACTGTATGACCGCGAACACGAAGAACTGCTCGGGCAAATGCGCCTGCGGCAGGAGGTTGAATTCGAGTTGCGCCAGCAGGCGCTGGACCGGCTGAAGCAAATCGAAGCGCGGCAGGTCTATTTCCTTGCTGATATCTATCAGAATGCGTTTCAGAACGGCACGAAAGCGATCTGGCGCGACTTCAAGGACATCGGCCTCGCCGTCATTTCACAGCTTCTGGCCCGTTTCACCATAGCGAAGATCGGCGGCGGCGGCTTCGATTTGGGCTCGGCGCTATCCGCATCGCTTACGGCGGTGCTTGGCTTCGCGGGCGGTGGTCGGCCCCCTGTCGGCCGCGTCTCTGTCGTCGGCGAGCGTGGGCCGGAACTATTCATCCCCAGTGTCGCGGGCACCATCGTGCCCAACGGCGGCTTTGGCGGCGGGGGTGTGTCGGTGACGATCAACGCGCCCGGCGCGACGGCGGAAACCGTCATGATGATCCGCCGCGAGATCGCCAATGTCGCGCCCGCGCTGGTGCAGGCGGCGACGGCGCACAGCGCGCGGCAAGCGTCTAGGCGGCGGCTGTAACATGGCGCTTAAAACCCCACCCGAAACCCTGCCGATCCGGCGCATAGAATGGACGCTGCGCCAGCCCCACCAGATCAACCGTTCAGGCTGGACCGGGCGGCGGCAAGTGTTGACTACGCCGGGCGCGGCGATCTGGAGCGTTTCGGCCGAACTCAAGCCGTTTATCGGCCAGACGGTGGCAAAGAAGTGGCGCGCGTTTTTCAATTCGCTCGAAGGCCAACTCCACTTTTTCCCAGTGCGCGCGGTCGAAGCCGCCCAGCATGGTGGCGCGGAAACTACGGTGGCGAGCGGCGCAGCAGGGGCCACAACACTGCAAACTGCCGCGTCGCCGCCCGCGTTGGTCGCGGGGGACTTTGCCAGCGTCAAATTGAGCGACGCCACTTGGCAGCTTGTCCAGCTCACCGCCGCCATTTCCGGGACAACGATGACGTTCATCCCCGCGCTGCGCAAGGCGGCGGCAACCGGGGCGGGCAGCATCGAGACGATTCAGCCATATGCCCATGTCAGCTTGGCGGCTGATGCTTTCGGCTTTTCCGTCGATCCTGGGCAAATCTACAACTTTGCCTTCGAGGCCGAGGAGTCGTTCTGATGGGCTTGCCCGACGCAACAGCCGGTGCGCAACTCGCCGCCGGTTTTTTCCGCCCGGCATGGGTGGCCTATCTCGACTTTTCCGGCGACCCGGTACGCGCCACTACCGCGCCCGCCAACCTCACTTTCGCCGCGACCGGCGACGTCGATCTTGACGGCTTCACATTTATCGCGGTCGATCCCACTGTGGTGAGTGTCTCCGACGTCAAGAACGCGGAAGGCGGCTCGGATACGCTCACATTCGCGTTGTCCGGCATTGTCGGACCGGATACGGCGCTGCTCAACATCATCGGCAACACCACGCTCTGGCGCGGCCGCCCGGCGCGGCTGTGGGCGGTGATCTACAACGAAAGCGGCGCGCAACAAGGCGCGGTCTGGCCGTTCTACACGGGCCGGATGTCCTCCGCACAAATTACCGGCGCGCCTGAATTCCAGACGGTCCAGGTCGACGTGGAAAACTATCTCGCCTCATTGAAGCAGGCTAGCGGGCGCAACTACCTCGACCAGAAGCAATACGATGCCAGCGACAATACCGCCGCGCTCAAGATCGGCGTGGCCAACGGCTCGCTCAAAGGTGTCGCCGCGGTGCAACTACCGGCAAGCCAAGTCTATGTGCCTAGCGGGTATCTGTTCTGATGGAACGCAAGCCAGACTGGGAACAGCGCCTCGGCGACTATCTCGAAGCGCACCGCGCCGCGCGCTTCGCCTACGGGCGGCATGACTGTGTGCTGTTCGCGGCGGGTGCGGTCCAGGCGATGACGGGTGTTGACCCGGCCAAGGGCGTGCGGGGCAAATACAAGACATGGCGCGGCTCATATGGTGCGCTGCGGCGGCGCGGGTGGAAGTCCATCGAAGAAATGATGGACGCTCATTTTGCCCGCATCCCGCCCGCCTACGCCATGCGCGGCGATATCGTCATGGCGCAAGGCTCGCTCGGGATGTGCGCCGGGCGGGCTGCATGGTTTGCGGGCGACGAGGCAAATCCGGAAGGCCCGGCTTCCATGCCGCTCGGTGAATGGACCGCCGCCTGGCGCGTTCCGTTCGCGGCGGACTAGGCTATGGGCAAGATCGTCAAGGGCGTCGCGGCGGTAGTAGGCGTTGCGGCGCTGCTCATCCCCGGCGTCGGCGCGGCGATTTCTGGCGCTATCGCCAGTGCAATTTCTGGCGCGACGATAGCTGGTATCGCCACGGTGACGGCCACTGGCGCGGCAATCGGCACCGCTGTCACCGGCGCGCTTATCGCGGTCGGGCTTTCCAGCGCGTTCGCCTTGGCCGGCAAGGCATTCGGCCTCGGCCCTAAGCCGCCTAAGCGCAGCCCGGCGAGCGAGGACCGGCTACGCGCCAGCCTCGAACCGCGCGCGCAACGCAAGATCGTATTCGGCTATACCGCCGCCGCTACCGACGTGCATTACCAAGAGTTCACAGGCACCGACCAGGAATACCTCAATTCCATTGTCACACTGGCCAGCCATGCGCTCCATGCCATCGAGGAAATATGGTTCGATGAAACGCTGGCATGGACTTCGCCGAGCACAATCAGCGCGACGTTCACCGGCTATCTGACCGTCACCGACATCGAGCAGGGCACAACCGCCAACGCCTTCACGATCACCGGTTCGACAAGCTGGACCGCCGCCGCCTCGCGGATGGTTGGCCTCGCCTATGTGCTGCTGCGCTACAAGCTGACCGGCAACACGAAGAAGGCCGAAAGCCCGTTTTCCAGCGGCCCGACTTCGCGGATTACCTTCCGTGTGCGCGGGGCGAAGCTCTACGATCCGCGCCTAGACAGCACTGTGCCGGGCGGCGCGGGCGCGCACCGGGCCGATGACCAAACGACATGGGCCTGGGTATCCGACAACGTTGGGCGCAATCCGGCGCTGCAATTGCTCTGGTATCTGCTGGGCTGGAAAATTCAGAACCCGGTCACTTTGGCATGGAAACTAGCTTGCGGCCTAGGCGTCCCTAAGGCTCGCATCGACATGCCATCGTTCATCGCGGCGGCGAATGTCTGCGATGAGGCGGTGACGCTGTCCGGCGGCGGCACCGAGCCGCGCTACCGCAGCGACGGGGTTTTTTCCGAGGGCGACGATCCTTCACTGGTGTTCGAGAATTTGTTGGCCGCCTGCAATGGCGTGCTGCGCGACAATGGTGGCTCACTGGCCATCGACATCTTGGTCAACGACCTCGCCACGCCAGATGTCGATTTGACCGAAGCCGATATCGTCGGCGATTTTGCCTGGCTGCAAACCCCGCCTCTCGATCAGTCGATCAATTATGTCCGCGGGCGCTATGTTGATGCCAGCAATACCGGCCTCTACCAGCCCGCCGATTATCCGGACATCTCGATCACTTCGCCGGACGGGATCGAGCGCAGCGCGACGCTCGAGCTAGCGATGGTGCAGAGCGCCAGCCAGGCGCAGCGGCTCGCCAAGCAATTCCTTCAGCGGGCGCAATACCCCGGCACCTTCGCGGCGAACTTCTTGGCCTCGGCATGGCGCTGCCAGGTCGGCAGTGTCATCCGGCTGACCTTCCCGGCGCTGGGTTTCACAACCAAGCTCTTCCGGGTGGTCGAGCATTCGATCCGCTTCGACGGCACCTGCCCGATGGTGCTGCGCGAGGAGAACGCGGCGATCTACGCATGGGACGCCAGCGAGACAGCGCCAGTGGTCCCTGCCGCACCGATCCGTTATGACCCGATCAACGATCCATTCGTTCAGGCGATTCAAGATCTGGACGCGGTGGCGACGAATTTCAACGCCCGCAACGACCGCAACGCTACGGCGGTGGTGGCCCCGACAATCGTGACGGACGGGACCGCTGTCGATCATATTCTGAACAATATCGGCTTGGCCGAAATGTCCTTTGAATATGCCTGGGGCGGCACAGAGGCGGATATCGATGGCTTCGAAATCAGGCTTTATGCTTCAACGTCCAGTGCAGCTTATACGCCAGGTTCCTCGCCGGTAGAGGAACAAAAGGCATTCGCTATACCTAATATCCGTGGGACTAAGGTTCTTAATGTCGATCCGAAGTTGTATTACACATGGATGGTCAGGGCCTATCGCATAGTTGACCCAGATATCAATTCGAGCGGTTTTCTGTTTAGTGCTTGGGTGAAACCATCGCTCGCCGGGGAAAACCCCTACCAGCCATCCACCTCTGTTTCAATCCCTGACGCTGTTTTGATCGGCGGCTCAACAGCCATCAACGTGGCGACCTGGGCCAGTTACGCGAACACGGGTTTGAATTCGGACGGCACTGTCAAAACCGACAAGGTCGTCACCGCCTCGATCCAGGCCAACCAGGTGACGAATTTGACCTCGGCCTTCACGGCGGCGGCGCAGGCGAGCACCTACAACACGTGGATTACCGTTCAGACAGTGACGTTCACCTCAACCGGAACGCCCGATTTGATTATGTGGACTGGGGGAGCTGAAAGTCTGAGCGCGGAGAGCGCAGCAGCCTTTCTTTTGCGGATACAAAGAAATGGTAGCACCATATGGGATGGCTCGGAGTATTTCGGGTCTATCGGCAATAATAGTCCGTCGGTCGTATCGATCATAGACACGCCAGGTTCGGGTTCAGTAACCTATACTGTTCAATTTAATCAAATAGTAAATGGCATACAAGCGCAAATGGTTGACCGTTCGCTGTCGGTGCTGGAGACCAAACGATGATTCATTACATTGTCTATGCGCTCGACAGCGGCGTGGTGCTCCGGGCCGGGGTGTGCCAGGACAGCGATCTCGAATTGCAGGCCCATGCCGGGGAAGGGGTGATCGGCGCGCCTTGCGATGCCGCCCATGCCGCCGAAAGGGACTTGGAGCCTTTGCGCGCATGGCTGTCCGGCCAGATCGATAGCGAGGCCGATGCAACGCCCGGCCCGCCGCTCGAGGCATTGCGCCTCGCCGCCCAAAAGGCGCTGCGCGACGCGGCCAACGTCGCCGACATGGCCGCTGCCGCGCGGGTGGATTGGACGAAGGCATGACCGCCCCACACTTCCCCAGCTTTGTCAACTCCGCCAAAGGGGGGATATAGTGCCCGCCCCGCCATACGATAGGCTCGCCGCCATGGAACGGCGGCTCGATGAATTCGTGAAGACATCTATCGATGCGCACGATGCGATGCGGCGCAGGCTGGATGATCTCTATAAGATCGCCGAGAAAAGTCTCGACGCCAGCCAAACCAACGCGCTGCGGCTGGCCGACCTCGACGGCAAGTTGGCGACGATAGCCGAGGTGCGCGCGGTGAACCTGAAATGGCTCGAGGCGGTCGATAAGCGCGGGCGGGAAACGCGGGACGCTTTGCGGAGCCTGGAACTTACGAATGCGGGGCTGCAAGCCGAAAAGGGCGTGTGGGCGGCGATTCTGCGCAGTCCGCTGGTCGCTTGGTTGACCGCCATGGGCGCAGCGATGGCGGCGGCATGGGCGCTCTTGACACAGGGTGGGCAAGGGCAATGACATTGAACCGTGGCGCATTCTTCGACGCCTGCCGTCAGGGCGTCATGGGGCCGTCGCTGGACCAAGGCGAAGTCTCGGGGGCCGGCTCGATCCTCGACGCCATGCTGGGCGCGCCGCTTGCCTACACCGCCTATGCGTTGGCCACTGCATGGCACGAGACGGCGCACACAATGCAGCCGGTCAAGGAATATGGCGGCCCACGCTATTTTCACCGCATGTATGACCCGGAAGGCGCGCGCCCCAAGCTGGCGAAAGCGAACGGCAACATTCAACCCGGCGATGGGGTGAAATACTGCGGGCGCGGCTATGTCCAGCTCACCTGGCGCAGCAATTACCGGCGCGCGGGTGGAAAGCTGGGCATCGATCTGGAAGGCCACCCCGATCTCGCGCTGCGCCCGGAAGTCGCGGCGGGAATCCTGCGGCGCGGCATGGAGGAAGGCTGGTTCACCGGCAAGGCGTTCGAGCACTTCCTGCCGCACTCCGGCGTCGGCAGCCGGGATAAGTTTATTCAGTCGCGCCGGATCATTAACGGGTTGGATTGTGCAGCATTAATTGCCACTTATGCTCTACAATTCCAAGATGCGCTTCTGGCTGGCGCGTGGTCCTAGCGGACATGCGGCCAACACGGCGATCCTTTTGTGCGGATATTCCCGACCACGTTGCGGGAGACGCCATATTGAGCAGCGAGACCAAAAAGCAATCCGCGTCTTCGGGGCGCTGCCCGGATCGCGACCACATCGGCTTCCGTCAATTTGGCATTGGAATTTTTCGAACCTCTCTTCGCCGCCGAGTTCCCATGCTTCATCATGTCGGCGATATTTTCTGCCTTTGTCGCCCATCTAAGGTTGGCAGCAGCATTGTTCGTTCGCACTCCGTCGCCGTGGGCCACGTCACTCTTGCCATAAGGTGCCGGGCCATGGAACGCTTCGCAGACAAGGCGGTGAACCTTGAACGTCTTGTGTTTGCCGGACACACGCAACCCAATCAGGTAGTAACCCCATCTCCGGCCCAAAACGAGCTTACGCAATCTGCCACTATCGGCGCGGCGAATGCGCCCGAAGCTGGAAACCTCATATTGGCTGGCGCTCAAGGATGTTTTCCATATTTCCATAGTTCTGCGCTCCAAATTAACGGGAGAACTATACCATGTTAAGCGTGCTCAAACAAGCCAACCACGCGCTGAAGTTCCAGTCGGCGCTGCAAGCAGGAGATTGGCAATGACGATCCCCAGCAGGATCAACAGCGCACAGGACGTTGTGCTCTGCCTCGTGCGCAAATGGTGGCGGCCAGCGACCTGCATCGGCATTGCCGGAGGCACCATTATCAACTTCATTGTCCTGCCGCTGCGCAGCGGGCAATGGCCGGACATGACGGCGGGGGCGCTATGGATCGGCGCGGCGACGGCGGCGTTCGGGGTCAGGGCGTTCGAAAAGTGGTCGGGGAAAGCGGAATGATGACCGACTGGAAAAGCTGCGCCGCGACGCTCGCTGCTATGGCGGTTGTCGTCTTCGCGCTCTATTCGATGGTGAGCATGGTGGCGGGCTAGCTGTAGTGGGCGGTTGGGCAGACTGCTTCCGCACGGCGGCGATGCTGGCGATCTTGATCCTGGCCCTGCACGGGTTGGCCGATTTCATACGGGAGGTGAGGTGATGCTGCGGCGGGCCGATCTTGATGCAGGGCTTTCGGTCGCCCCATTGCCTAGCTGGCCATCGCGCGATTTATCTCAGAGCCAGTCACCGCCGCAGCCCGGCTGACATAGCAAAACGGAGGGCGACATGCTAGACTTTGCATCGCTTCCCCGGCGAGGCACGCCGCTCAAATGCCAATGCGGCGCAGAAAGAGTGGACTGGTCTGACATCGCGGCATACGTTGGCGGGTGGCTGGTCGTCCACGGCGCGCTTATGTGCTACCGCGTTCACAGAGGGCAATGACATGCCAGCAATCCCATACATGGCTATCCTGAAGTCGAAATGGCTCTACATCGGCCTGCTCGCGCTGGCGGTGCTGTTCTACCGGCAGCAGGCGCATTCCTGGGAGAACGCCTTCAAGGCGCAGCGCGGGGCATACCAAGCGGCGAGCGCGAAGGCGGAGACAGCCCATATAGCCGCCAAGATGGCCACAGAGGCCCGCTACAGGACGAAAGCGAGGATTTCCGATGACAGACACCAAGCCGCGCTGGAAAGCGCTTCTAGCGCCGCTGAGCGCTTCATTGCTGCTGGCGGCGTGCGGCGCGCCTGCAATCAACGTGCGCCCGGCGCAGCCGTTGCCACCGCCGCGAGTGGAAGTGCCGCAAGTCCTGACGGCGCCGGTGCAGCGTCCGAGCTGGTTGCCGTGACGCCGGACGATGTGCGGATTTGCACGGTCAACACTACCAGGCTTGAGGCAGCGCGGGAGTGGGCGCTGGGGCTGAATGACTAGCCGCTAGCGCAACAAATGCTGGATGTAGGGTGGGCGCCGGGCGTTTGTATGAAAGGCGCTCCATCCTTTCGGGCCGTCCCCTTGCGGGTAAATGCGGAACATGGTTTTTTGGTGCGGCCCCCCCCGGTCGAGGATTTCGAGATAGCCCTTGCAGTCCAAACCCCCGATCTTATCGACACTGATGCTATTGGCGCCCAACGCGCGCGCGATCTCACCGTAGGACGCGCGCAGAGTGCCATCGTCGCTCATATTCGCCACCATCCAGTCCAGCACCGCGCGTTGCTTGGGCGTCAAATCCCATACCGGATCGGCCGAACCGGGCGGCATTAGCACTTTCGTCCGGCAATCCGCCTTGGTGGCGAACACCGCGTAGCCCATGGAATGCGCCAAGCGCGCGATAGCATAGGTGTCGTTGTAATCGGTCTCCAGACGCGCCCGGAGTTCGCGGATGGTAATGCCGTCCGGCGCCGCGGCCCACAAGTCAGACAGTTCGGCAGCTAGTTCGATCACAACGATTCTCTGACCGGCATAGTGCATTTCAGTGTCTCAGGAACGCCACGTTCTTCTCCGATTCCCAGCATAGCGCGCAAGCGGCGCAGCAGGAAATTTTCATCTTTTGCGCCGGGCAGATGAAGGCGTTGTCCGGGCACTGGGACACTGGCGGATCGATGACCAGGGCGGCAAGTTCCCCCATATCCGAACCGGAAAAACGCATGGCGAAGCGTTCCCATTGATCGACCGCCATGCCGAGCAATTCTTCGCCTATCCCGCCGTCTGGGTCATGGGCGGTGTAGCCGTAGATATTCAGCGCCGGGAATGTCGAAAGGCATTCCTGCCAGAATTGAACGTATTCGAGACTGTAGAAATCGCCGAGGACATGCAGCCGGATGACGAAGCCCTCGGGGTAGAGGTCTTGCAGATCGCCGAGTTCGCCGGTCAGCGCTTCTTCCAATTCCGCGCCCGGCTTGAGGCGCTCCGAAAAATGCATGTTGTTGCCGTAACAGAATCGCAGCATCTGGCATTCCGGCGGGCAGGTCGCGCGCTCTTCCAGCGTCAAGGTGAAAATCGGGAAGCCTTTCCAGCGGCCCTTCTCGATAATTTTGCCGATCTTGCGGTTATGCTCGCCGCTTTTGAGCACGCGCCCGGCGGCCCCGGCGTCAATGACTTTCGACGGAAAGACGGTCCGCTTTTCGGCCAAGGCTGGGTGTTCGTCGTCCAGTTCGAGGCCATTGCCGCGCGGCTCGATCGTTCCGAAGCGGCGCTGGTGTATGGCGATGCCCAAGGGCAACGTCACGCCCAGCGCTTCGGCGAAAACCACGGCCATGGCGACAGAAGCAATCAGATCGTCGCGTTCCCCGCGCAGCCGGTTGCGCTCGTTGGTCCAGGCGCGTTGCAGGCGCGCGCCGATGATCTTGATGGCTTTCGCCATACTGGTCTGCGGCAACGCATCGCACCGCTGGAGGTAATACAGGCCGTCGAACAAATCCTTGCCCCGCAGCAGCGCTTTCGTGGGATAGGCGCCCGCCAGCAGATTGAGGATAATCGAAGCCGAGATGCCATCTTGCCGGACAGCCGCCTCAAGCCGCGCGGGAAAACCGATCTCCAGGGGCTGCCAGAACTGCGGGTCACTATAGCGCGCGATCTTCATGCCCGCGCCTTCGGCTGCCTTCTTCGTATCGATCGCCCATGGGTCTTTCGAAGCAACGCGGGCGTGGAACCGTTCTATCTCGCCGACCTGCCGCCTGGCGGTATTGACCGCGACAAACAGCCTGGCTTCATCCTCAAGGCTATCGAACACCGAGATGATGCACGGCAGTTCCTCGATATCGCCGCGCAGTTCAGCCGCCCGCAACCGATGCTGGCCGTCAATCACGTAGAAACCAATTTCCCCGCCGTTTGCCCGGTGCGAAACCGTCAACGGCGAACACAGCCGCCAATCCCAATTCTCGGCTATCTGCTGGATCAGGCGCTTGGAAGCAGGCTCCTCGGTCATGCGCTGATAGGCATGATCGATCTGCAGGGTCTCGCAAGGCTGCCAACAGACCTCGGGTAATTCTCCGAGCGGCGCGGGGAATTCAGCGGCCATGCGTTTTCCCCTTCGGTATCACGATATTTTCGTTCCTGACGCGATGCACCAGATAGCCCAGCAAGTCCCGCAACCGTGCGTTCTCGGCGATGAGTGTGGCTTCCCGCGCGGTGAGGGCTTCGATGGCATTGGCAGCGACTTTTCTTTCATGCTGTGAGATAGGAAAACGAAAATCCAATAGTATATTACGCGACACCACCAGATCGTCCGGCAAGGACGTGGCCTGCTCCTGCAATGCTAGCAGTTCGCCGCACTTCTTGGCATAAAGATTGGCGTAGAAATCCTCTTGCTCCTGCGCCTTGAGCGCGGCGAGGATTTTGGGAATATTCTCGGCGCATACCCGCCGCAGGTCTAGATACGCATCAGCTTGTTCTCGCGAACAAATAACGCCTTCCCCGGCGCCCCCTGCCGCCTCACGCAGCCGGGCGAGCTTGTCGTGCAGAGATTCGATCATGGCTGTTGTTCCCCTATCGGAACGTAATATGTGATCACTTTCATATCAAAATACGCTGCTATTCGCGGCCCCGGCTCGCGCCTTTGAAGCATCACGTCACAGAGATATTGTGGGCTGATGTTCATTCTGCGTGCGACAGCCTTTTGTGATCCCCAATCAGCCATTTCGTCTCGAATAAGATCGCGTATTTGTCCAGCTGTAAGAGCCTTGTTAGTCATGGCTTTCACTTCCTCCAGCGCTGGCACATTGCAGCGGCAAAAAAGAACAGAATGACTATGGGGACCATCCAGAAAGTCATGCCGCTCTGCCTGCTTCATAGGCGGCGAGGGCTTCGTCGGCGTCACGCCGTGCCCGTGCGTAGCCGCAGTCGCAATCAGACTCTGAATAGAGCGCGCAGTCGTCATTATGTTCAACCGACTGGCGTAACCGTTCCAGAGCCTCGGCCAGTTCATCGGCGCGCTCGCGCCAGAATTGGGCTTCAGTCATGGCCTGCATCCCAAACAGTGCCTTCCAAGCCACATTCGCAGCAATAGAAATCCCACGAATGGGGGAAGCCTTGATGCCAGATTTTATCGTTGGCGTGAAACAGAGCACACCACAACCTACGAAACATTGCGCTTCTCCTGCCGGAACAATTGCGACTGACTCTCCCGCTCCATCTCCATGCCGCGCCGGATGGCGGCCTCAAAAGCCTTGGGCGCGCCAACTCCACCGCTTGCAGCCCAGCCTTCGTAAATCTCCCGCGCCGCCAGCAGCACCGGATCGCCCGGCGGCTGCTCGTGCTTGGCGATGAGGTTGGCGATCAAATTGATAATGGGGGGAGCTTCGCCTGTCGCGCGCCCAAGCTCGTCTATGCGCCTGCACGCTTCCTCCATCGCCCACTGTGGGATTTCGTCAGTCATCGTGCTTGCTCCCGTGAAACAGTTCGCGCACCGAAACGGCGGTTGCGGGCGCATGCGGCCCCGCCTTGCGCTCCTGCTTTTCGGCGTCCATCTTCATCGCGAGCCGGAGCTTCGGCGATTTCGTCGGGTGCCCAGATTTGCGATGTTTAGCCATGCCCATGCCGCCGCTGGTGCCGGTGCGGGAGCTATGCGAGGCGACGCCCCCGGCACCGGCGTTCCGGGGAGCAGGACAGCTACGGCCGGGGGCGTCTATGGTGCCCTCAGCGTTCGCTGCACGGGTGGCAGTCGCAACACGGCCGGGGGCGTCGGGGGCGGCACGGTTGCGATGGGCTTCATCCGATAGTCGGCCGCCCCCGAACTGTGTGGCGGCGGGCGTTGCCGTAGCGGGTTCCGCGATCCCTTTGGCCCGCCGCCAAACCTGCCAAACCTGGCGCAACAAGCGCTTGGTCATAAAGCGCGCCGCGTCGTCATGAATATGTTTGGGCGTCCAGCCTTCATCCTTGCCCGCCTCGCGCTCGACAAGGTAAGCCTTCCGGTCCAGATACGCCTGCCCCAACTCGCCACGCGCGTAGCTGGTGCCCGCGATCTTCTCGCCGTCCGCGTCCTTTTCGCTGCGGATCTGCGCCTTCAACAGCGAGCCGCCGACATTCCACATCAAGGAACGGCGCGACGGGTCATAACCATGGACCAATGCCATATCGCCTGCGACGCGCCGCTGTCTGCCGCCGTCGATCACCGCGAGGCCCATGCGCTTCCACAGGGCAGACACGCTACGGTATTCGCCCGGCCCGATGCCGCTTTCCCCGACCAGCCCGGCCAGCCACAGGTCGCCCAGCCCGAGCACGCTTTGCGCCCATCCGTAAATGGGGAGTTGCTTCGCCAGCTTGGCCAGCAGCTTGTCGAGCTTTGCTTGCCCGGCGATGAATGGGGCCATGCCGTCAAGATAGATGTCCAGCCAGCCGACACGAACGGGATGTGCCAGGTCTTGCTGGACGTCCTTCCACAATTTCATCCCGGCATCCTTGTCGCCGCCACACATGCGGCGGCATTGGGCGATGGCGGCCAGTTCGGTCCGCAGGCGCGAGCGCTGCATATCCTGCCGCCTCCGCCATTGCTCGACAATTTGGGCAACAATGCCCCCGGCGCGATCTGCGTGGTTATCGTCGAGCAATTGGCCGGGGGCATCGATAGTGAGGGGGGCGGCGCACTCATTCCGGGCGTCGAGGGCAGGTTGGCCGCCCCCCTTCCCGGCGCGGGCGGGCGTTCGCCGGGTTGCACGCAGATCATGGCCAGCGCCGGGGCTTTGGGGGGCGACGGATCGCTGGGTTCCGGCTGGGCGACGGCCCCCCAAACTGTCGCCCGCGCCAGTAGCTTTCCGGGTGTCGCCGAAGATTCGGGCGCGGGCGGGAGCGTGCGTAGACTTCGCGGTTGCCAGCGGGGCGTTGGCGCGCTCGGAATTTCGGCGGGGCGCACTCTCCTTGGGTGCCGTGGGTTCGATGGCCCCGCCTGCCGCCACGGCCTCGACCGCTGCGGCCTCGACCGCTGCGGCCTCGACCGCTGCGGCGAAGGTTTGGCGAGGCGTGGTGGCTTTGGGGGGCGTCGTCATCATGGCCTCGCCTTGGGCGCGCAAGCAATTGCTGGTTATCAGTGGCCGCTCGGCGCGCTCAATTTCAATGATCTCATTCATGTTCACTCTCCGTCCATAGCGCCTCGAGTTCGGCGAGCTTCACCGCGCCTTCGACTCTGTTCTTCCGCCCGACACGCTCAGCCACGCGGGCGAGCCATCTGGCTTTATGCGCCGCGTCATCGGCGGTGCCCTGGTAGGCTGCCGCGCCCTCGCGTATCTCGAAAGCGTTGGCGTCGCCCAAGCGCTTGCCGCCGGGCAGCGGGAAGTCAAATAGCGTCGCCATGAACACGCCTTGCAACCGCGCGCTGCGGTTGCTGTAGTCGTGGCGCTGGCGCAGGCTGGCGGCGCGGATCATCCCGACGTGCTGTTCGATCTGCACGCGGCACCATGCGCGCAGCACTTGCGGCATGATCTCGTTGAGCATCGCCGGGGTGGCCAGCATCTCATTGTAGAGCGCGGTCACAGCGCCGGGCATGTCGCCCGCGTGGGCCTGCCATGCAGCGCGCGTCAGGGCGCTGGGCTTTTCGGCGGTGTTAGGCATCATCATTGCTTCGTGCTTGGTTGGCTTCGCGCATTGCGCTCATGGCAGCGGCATATTTAGCCTCAGCGGCTCGCGCCTCCCGTTCCTCCTGCATCTTGTTCATCGCCTCCTCAGCTTCCTCGCCGTTCATGCCGCTCCCCCCGCAGTCCGGGCAGGTGATGCTGAAGCAATGTTTTCCATGCATGTTGTGGATGGGATATTCCCCACATCCACCGCATATTTCGCAACCACCCATCTCAATCCATCCGGGCGGCAGTTATCCCGCCGCCCGGTCCCTGCTTCAGGGT
>ERZ1292644.758-Hain-H14-01um-R2-758-length-19254-cov-5_pt1 | contig 19254 bp, 26 predicted proteins | sample MGYA00564402_ERZ1292644 | MGnify/ENA primary metagenome ERZ1292644 (study PRJEB36523, sample SAMEA6512644) | groundwater metagenome | collected 2019-01-09 | study: AquaDiva: Metagenomics assemblies of 32 groundwater samples
GCCTCAATAATACCAATATTGCTCTTATAATGAGAATAGGAGAATAAGATGGTTAGTATGTAGTCTTAAGAAAAATAGGGGCCTAGAAAACGATTGTAGAAGGGCATTTCAAAGGTGATATAATATACTCATGGCTAACAATGCTAACACTCCAACACTTAAACAGAAGAAATTCGCCAAAGCATATATAGAGAATCAAGGAAATGCAAGTAAAGCCGCATTAGAAGCATATAATATTAAACCAGAAGATGCACCAACAATAGGTTACCAAAATATGCAAAAACCAATAGTTCAACAAACTATAACTGAATTATTAAATAAAGCGGGAATAGACCTTGAAACTCTAACAGATTATGGTAATGAAGCATTACAGAATAATCTAACATTAGGTAAACCATCTCAAGCAGTAGGAGCAGACCTATTAAAGTTTTATTATAAGCTACATAATGCTATACCGAAGGAAGGTAAAGGAATGATAAAGCAAGAAAGAAAGGTTTTATTAGATAAAGATTATAATGTTCTAAGAGAAGAATTGAGTACAATAGTTACTCGCTCTCAAGACCTACTACAAGACCTATAGCAAGATATAATGATTTAATGAAGCTAGTGTGAGGCTAGATAGTGTCGTACATTGTTTATTGTGCGACATAGAGGCTAAGTTAAGAGTAAAGACCCCGTATACCCCTCTTTATAATTTAAAAATATTAAGGTATAGCTCTATCTTAATTTGCGCTATAGTTTTTGTAAAAAGGGAGGTAGCTCTCCTTTTATACGCACCATATTTTCTCTATAAATACCATATTGCATTATATATTTAATTATGTTATTATTGTTTTATGGATTATAAGATTACAGCTAACGTAGATAAAGAAGCCTACATAAAACTGCGGGGAAAACTTTTAATGCAAGGGAAGTCTTTTTCGGAGTGGTTAAGAGAAAAGATAAGCCAATCATTATCTGATAAGCCCTGGAGTACTGGAGATCCAGTTAAAGATCAAAAGCTCATGGAATCGCAACCTGAAATCAAATTTAATCCTGTTCCTAAACCAAAGTAGACAGGATCTGATATAATACTAGTACGTCGAACGGGGAGATACAACCCTTATTAACGTCCCTACGCGAGCGGGGCAAAAGTTAAACAACCGAAACAGTTTTTGAGTGTGCGGGTTGACGCTCGCAAGGTTGTTTGACCTCGCACTCAAGGACTGTTTTTTTTATGATCTTTATTTTTATATTAATTGCTTTAATACTCGCCACAATGTTCTTAATTCCTATTGGAAAACAGTTTGATGTAAGAAATCCTTTAACTTCCATACAGCATATCTATGATTTTTATAAGTGGTTTATTTTTCCTAAACATCCTTTGAGTGCAAGAATTTTCACTCTTTGGAGTACTAAATATGTTTGGATTTATGATGAATTAATAGAAATCGCAAAACAATTAGAAAAGTTAGAATTTGAAAAGGAAAGAACAGGGAACAAGACAGCAACTAATACAACTTCTTCTTTACGTTTAATAAAAATATGATATCAATTAATTTATTAGAGCTATTAGAGTTATTAGAACTATTAGGGATAGAGCAAGCTAGTTAAAAGCTAACCAACGGGGGAGTGGAATTGCTAAGTGGTGTCAAACAACCCGTTTCCTGCACCTAAGCAATTAAACGAATGACGTGCTGAAAAGGGCAACGACGTTTATAGATTCTACTCTGGTATATTCTTACCTTGTAATGCAAACTAGAGCTAGGGGTTAAATACCTAATCTTTGTTGTGGTAAAATAAGTAAATGGGTAAGTTAGATCACGAAAAACGGCAAAAAAAAGAAATTGAAGAATTAGGAGAAAAGATAGATTGGTTAGGACAGGATAGTGAAATAAAAGGTTCACAAGCTGTTAAAGAAGTCCAGAAAGAAGAAGACAAGAAAACCCTTAAGAAAGAAGCAGAAAGTTTAGAAATTCTTTATGGATCAAGACAGAAAGCAGAAACCTACAAGTTAAGACTTCAAGCTATAGCAAGATCCCGTGGTAAAGAATACAATGATGAACTGCCTCAAGGATTCCTATGGGGATTTGAGCTCACTTCAAAAGGACTGGTTATTTGGATAAAAACGGGGGAAGGGAAACTTTTAGCCCGTGGTATGCAAATCTCAGGACTCCCTACCTACGACTTAAATGGGGTGGATAAATTGATTTATAGAGCTTTGGATTTTATAGATCAATCCCAACCAAAGAATGGATCCATCATCCTTAATTAATAACGAAAACAAAGTTAAGCTCGCAGATCAACTGATTTTACAGAGCAAGCTCTATGATGAGAACAGAGAACGCTTGGGACGGGAAAACCTATTCATCTTCAATAAGCACGTTCTAAACATAGACCAGGGTAAAGGTGCAGTCCCTCTCGCCCCCTTTCATAAAGAATTGTGTAATTTTGTAACCGATGATACCAAACGAAAGAAACTGGTCCTTCTTCCACGAGGACACTTAAAATCCTCTCTTATTACGGTAGGATATTCATTGTTCAGGATTATCAACAACCCTAATATAAGGATCCTAATTCAGTCAGCTACTTGGGAGATAGCTGTCGACTTTCTAATCGAAATCAAACGCCACTTAAAAGAAAATGAAGACTTTAAACGGTTATACGGGGACTTCTTTGAGGGGGCTGAGGAATGGTCTGCTGACCGCATCACGATTAGAAGGACTGATCAAAACATTAAAGGCCCGACAGTTAAGGCAGCAGGTATTGAAACTAACTTAGTTGGAACCCACCCTGATCTTATCATAATTGATGACCCTCACAACCGAGACAACTCCCAGACCGCAGAACAAATCGAGTCTGTAATAAACCGATTCCGAGACTGTATTGATCTCTTGGAACCAGGAGGGCAATTGATTGTTATCGGAACTCGTTGGAATCCTGTTGATCTTTATGGCTGGATTCAGGACAAAGAGAACCACATCTACCAGGATTTTGATGTCATGGTTAAACAAGCCTACGAAGGGAATATTGAAACAGGGGAGGAATTTGTCTCGCTCTGGCCTGACAAATTTTCACTAGAAGAACTCAGGTCAAGACTTCGAGCTGATGGATGGTATCAGTTTTCGAGTCAATATCTTAATAATCCTATTCCAGAACAGGATGCTAAATTTAAGAGAGAATGGTTTCAACTTTATGATGTTGAGGAAATAAGGGGAAAGGATATGCGAAAGATTTTAACCATTGACCCCGCTATATCAATCGAGAAGCATGCGGATTTTACCGCAATGGTAGTATGCGGAATAGATCAATTCTCAAATGTATTTGTTTTAGATATATGGAGGGGGAAGGTTTTACCAAGCCAGCTTATATCAAAGATTTTTGAATTAAACGAACTTTGGCACCCAAACCATATTGGGATAGAGACTAATGTTTTCCAGAAAACTCTTGCTTATTCATTGCGGGAAGAAATGCAACGGAGGAGTAGATTTCTGCCTTTAGTAGAAGTCCAACCTCACGAACGCACCAAAGAACTTAGGATTCAAGGTCTTCAGCCTCTGTATGAAAATAAGAAAGTCTTTCATCCGAGAAACCACCCACTTAAATTTTACTTTGAACAGGAACTTGCAGAGTTCCCACGCTCAGGACATGATGATATGATAGATGCCTTCTCTTATGCGTTAGACTTCCTCCGACCTGTAAAACCAAAGCGTGATAGATACCAAAACCACTGGCTGTACTAGTGTTATAATTAAATCATGGATAAAGAACCCAAAATAAGATCAGTCTACAATCCAACTGATGAGGTCAAAGAAAAAATAAAGTATGTCTATGATCGAAAACGAGCCATGGAGGAGGCAGAAGACCGCCAATCCGCTGCTAAAAACTGGGATACTTGGGAAATACAATACGAATCCATGCGAAAAGCCAAACGTGCTGATCAATGGCAGTCTAATCATACAGTCCCGATGACTTTCTCCGTGATTGAAACTGCACTTTCTGAACTATCAGATCAGCAAGTCCGACCTCTTATTTTACCCCGTGGTGCAGAAGACGAAGCCAAGGCTCGAGTGATGCAGCGGATCTTTGACTATGCTTGGGAGATATCTGACTCCGATCTTCTCTCTTACGATGCGATGAAAGATGCTCTCATCTTTGGAACCGCTATCACCCAAGAATATTACTGGAAGGACATGCGGAAAATCTCAGAAATGTCAGCTAAACGAAACGGCAAGAAAACTGACTACGAAGACAATGAACGAGAAGTGGCAGATTATGACGATGTAGCTGGCGAGATAGTCAAACTCCAGGATTTTTTAGTAGATGAACGTGCCCGTGGTTTTATAGGAACTTACTCGGCCAGAGATTGTATCCGAAGATATATCATGCACTTAGACGACGTTAAACGCTTCTTCTCAGGAGATGTCTGGGATCCGTTTGACGCTGTAAAGTATGTTAAACCAGGTGGAGACACCGAGTATTACGAATACTACCAGCCCCCCCACGGACTTCATAACGACAAAGAAGTCGAAGTCTTATGGTATTGGTCACGAGCACCTAAGGATAAACTCACAATTGTTGCAAACGACGTCCTTATAAAAGACGGCCCCAATCCTTACAAACACAAACAACTTCCTTTTGTCAGATGGCTAGACGTGAGACGTCCTCACCGCTTTTATGGTAAAGGTGAGTGTGAAATCCTTGAATCTACCCAAGATGAAAAAGATACCATGCGCCGCATGGTTATAGATCGAAATCATCTTGATATAGACAAGATGTTTCTTATCTCAGACCGCCTAGGATTAACTGATGAGGACGTGATAGCCCGTCCTCACGGCCTGATCCCAGTAGATGATATAAATGCGGCCAAGCCCATAGACTATGCAGATATTCCTCGTTCCGTCGAACTCTCATACAAGTGGTTAGAAGATGATTCAATCATCGGAACAGGTATAAACCCAAGAGCTCAAGCGCTTCCAACAGCAGGAACCGCAACCGAAGCTGCAATTTTGAAGGAGTCTACCCTTAAAAGACTCCGAATGAAGGTCTATTTGATGAAAAAAGAGTCCTTAGTCCGCCTTGCGAGACTCAGAGTAGCCAATATTATCCAGTTTTACCCTCAACCTAAACTTGAGAAGATAGTAGGAGAACGTGGAACTCAAGAGTACGAGGCAGAAATCCGAAAATTAGCCAATCAAGGTCTCCTTATAAAGGAAGGAAAGGAAAATTTTGAGGCAATTTACCGCACCATACCCCTCGAAAACGAGATGTTGGACTTTGACGAGCGTGGAAAGCCTGAGATACGAGAAAAAGCAGGCCGTTCTTTCTTCCAAGCCAAGCCTGAGTACTTTTTACCTGTCGTAAGAGGTGGATATGACATAAAATTTGAAGCAGGGAGTACTTTACAGATCTCAAAACCTCTTATGCAGTCAAAAATGCTCGAATTATTTGACCGAGGTTATCAAGTAGCGATGGATAATCCTGGATCCTACGACCCTGTAAAGATGTTTGACCGAGTTTTAAGAGAACATGACCTTGATCCAAGCGGCATGAAACCAGATCAATCTGTCCAAAACGATCAGGAGCTTCAACTTCAAATGCAAGTAGAGCTAGCAGGGCTTGAGAACAAGCAAATGGTTCAAGGACAACCTATACCAGCCACACCTAACGCCTCCCCAGTCCATACGAGGATCCATGTAGAGTTTATGAACTCTCCAGAGTTCCAGAACATCCAAGATCCCAATGTAGATAAGATTTTTACCCAGCATGTAGTTGAAGAGATCATGGCTCAAACAGGCAGGGCTCAGCTTTCAGGTCAGCTACCTCCAGAGGGAGCTTTACCGACACCTAACGGTCAAACTACTCCAACATCAGCATCTCAAGGAATAACTAACCGTCCAGGGGGAATGGCTCAGCCTCAATCACGAGTAAGAGATATAATGCCGACTAAAAACTTTGGAAGGGGGCCTTTATGAAGACAAAGCTTTACAACAATTTTATTTATCCAAGTATAAGATTTTATTTTATTCTCAAATTGACGTATGCTTTTTTAAAAAGTGAAATTAGGTGGCTTACAATTAGAGATGATTCCCAAGCCTATAAAGAATTAAAAAAATGGATTTATGAAAAACCACCTAAATATGGAATTTGGATAAGAATTAAAAATTCTAAAACAGGAAAATATACTTATCAATGAAACTTACAGCTCAAGAGAAATACATTTTAAGTAAGCTTACAGTTAAAACTTTGGCTTATCTGTCAAAAATAGCCCAGGATCAAGAGTTTGAAACTGTTAAAAAAGTAATTGATTATTTTACAAACGTTGAAAGAGACAGATTCTTAGGCGAAAAAGAATACGATCCACAGGCTCTTGCGACAGAGCACGCCTTTGCTAGAGGTAAGATTGGCGGAGCAGCTCAAATATTGAGAATTTTCATGGGAGCAAAACATGAACTTTTAAGACGAGAAGAAGAACGGAAGAAGGTGAGGGAATAGTGCCCAGATTAGGAAATCGCCATTTTTCGTACAGCAAAAAAGGAATTGCGGCTTATAAAAAAGCCAAAAAAAAGAAAAAGAGATGAAACTATCACGAGAGTTAATACATCAATTCCGTCTTCAAGGAATGACATTTGCCGATATTGGTAGAATGTTTGACGTATCACGACAAAGAGTCTGGAATATATTTTCTGATTACTACCGTATTTATTCAAAAACTGATAGATACAAAATGTATAGAAGACACAAAATCTCTCATAAAAATGGTGCAAAACCCATAAAGCCGTGTGATTATTGTGTCAATAGGCATTCTGTCAATGAGGATTATCAATATAAAGCTTCTGATATATAGTAGGCAATAGGATACCCGAAAGGAACCTATGCCAGACGAAATTAAAGAGGAACCCAAAGAGGAAACCCCAAAAGAAGAAACAACGGAACCTGCAAAAGAGGAGCCGAAAGTAGAAAAGCAGGAGACCCCCGAAGAACAAGTTGACTGGGAAAAAAGATATAAAGATTTACAGACAACTTACAACAAACGAGATAAAGAAGTTAGCACATTAAAATCCGATTCTGAAAACTATCAAAAGCTAAAGACTTTTATAGAAGGCGATGCTGAAACTTATGAGTTTATCTCAAAGAAACTCACTCAACCAAGTAAGCCTTCCGATAATGGTCAAGCAACAGATAGCACTAGGAAAACTTTAGGTCAAACTATTATCAGGGATTTTGAAGAAAGATACGGACTAAGTGGACTGGATCAAGAAAAAGCCAATAATATAAGAAAGTCAATAACAAGTGAACTGGCTGATAAATACAGTCCTGAGAATAGAGAAAGTCACATCCTAGATTTTGTACCTATAGAGAAACTTGAGAATGATCTTGAGAAGGCTTATAGATACGCAACGTTGGATGATGTAGATGAACGAGCAAGACTTAAAGCACTTGCAGAAGCAAGACAGAATCGAGAAGGGACACTAGGTAGCTTACCGTCATCAAGTGGCAGTGGAAATCAAACCCCACTGACACCTGAACAGCGAGAAGCTGCTAAGAATACAAAGGTTTCAGAAGAAGCCTACGCTAAACAGCTTCAAGCAATCGCAAAAGGGGAATAAATGGCAAGAACAGCAACTACAGGATTTTTCTTTAGAAGGACTTTATATGGACTGGAACATCCAGGACTCCAAAGTTACGTTATTGGAAATTCAGCAACAATAAAAATTGGTGATGCAGTAAGAATAAATACTGCTGGTTTTCTCGTAAGAGCAGCAGCAGGAGAAGCCATTGCAGGTGTTGTAGATGGATTAACAGACAGAAACGGAATAAATGTTTTTAGTCCACGAGCTTCAGGGGTTACTGGTACAACTCTCACTCCAGATGACACAATTGCAGTTTCAGCAACTAATCAGTCAGATGCAACTAGAGAATTAAGAGCACAAGTTATTATTGACCCAGCAGGAATATGCCTTTTCTACAATGATGCAGATTCAGACTTAGCAGCTACCAATAGGTATCAATTCTCTGATAGTAATTCAACAGGTAATCAAATAGTCTTATCTGTATCAGATTCTGCTGCTCAATGGCAATTAATGGTTCTTGATCCAGATGGAGACGCAGACCTTTCAAAAGGTCTCTGGAGAATTGCAGAAAATCAGTTTGGATTAATGCTGGATTCAGCAACCGCAAAGAATGCGGCTTAATATATGGCAGTAAGAGCACATTTTGGAGATTTATTAACACCAGGATTCAGAGAAATCTTTGATGGGTCTTTTAAGGAAGTACCAGCAGTAAGGGAACAGATTTTCTCTACAAATACTTCTGAAAAAGATACAGAAAAAGATTCTTCAGTCTTCTGGTTTGGGCTTGCTCAGGAAACAGCTGAAGGTGCTCCAATTGACTACGAGGATCCAGTACAAGGGTATGATACGACTTACACCCATCTTAAATACTCAAAAGGATTCAAAATTTCTCTTGAACTCTACGAAGACGGTCTTTACAACATAATGAACAAAAGACCAGCAGCTCTTGGACGCTGTATGGCGAGAACAGCCGAGAATCAAGCGGCATTGGTATTTGTTAGAGCATTTAATTCTTCTTACTTGGGAGCAGATTCTGAAGAACTTTGTTCAACCTCTCATGATAGATCAGATGGAGGCACAGCACAATCTAACGCTTCTTCAACTGGAATCACTTTAACTGAAGCAAATATTGAAACAGCAAGAAATGCAATGCGAGATCAACTTGATGACAAAGGGCAAGTTATAAATGTCAATCCAAACCTTCTCTTAATCCCGATTGAACTAGAGAAAGAAGCTCATGAGATAATTGATTCCGAACGAAGAAGTGGAACAGCGGATAATGATCTTAATTTCTGGAAAGGGAGATTCCAGATTGTAGATTGGATCTACCTCACCTCAGCTACAGCGTGGTTCTTAATGGACACTACAGTTAAACAATTAAATTGGTTCTGGAGGAGACAGCCAACTATGAAATCAGATGAACTCTTTGATACAGAATACGCAGTTTACAAATCGACAATGAGATTGTCACGTGGATGGAGCGATTGGCGCGGAACTTGGGGAAGTTTAGGCGATGGGGCCAGCTACTCGGGTTGATAGAATAACTTGACTCGTCTCCAATAATTTAGTACAGCGGATAACACTGAGTAGTTTACTCTAACGAAAGGTTACGCAAATCATATAAGAGTATGGCAACCACTTTTGGTTCATTACAAGGAAGACTTAGAACAGGTACAGCAAATCCTACCGATCCTACAGTTGGGGATGAATATTACAATACTTCGCAGAATACATGGATGCGATGGGATGGAGCGAATTATCTAGGGATTGCTTTTACAACCAGTACGTCTACATCGACCTCGACATCAACTACTACCTCAACTTCTACCTCAACTAGTACCAGTAGGTCTACTTCAACTAGTACTTCCACCAGTAGTAGCACTTCATCAAGTACGTCTACATCGACAACTACGAGTACATCAACGTCTATTACTACATCCAGTACATCAACAACCAGTACAAGTAGTTCGACATCAACGTCAACAACGACAAGTACCAGTACGAGTACTTCAACTAGTACTACGACTACGGCTTGATATAATTAAAATATGGCAGATACACACATTCAATCAATAAGGGGACGATTAAGAGTAGAAAGTACTCCTCCTGCTGATCCCGTAACGGGAGATGAATATTTTGATTCTCCTCAGACTGCCTGGATGAGATATTCTGGGAATAACTGGCTTGGAATAAGGGCTTCTACAACAAGTACGAGTACAACTACTACCACCAGCACGAGTACGTCAACGTCAACAACGAGTACGAGCTCAAGCACGTCAACATCAACTAGCACCAGTACTAGTACAACAACTACTGGCTAAATTATGGCAAGTACACATTTTAGTTCATTATTAAGAGGAAAAAGAGTCTTATATAACGCTCCTCCTGCCGAGCCCAGGAATGGTGATTTCTTCTTTGACAATCTAAACAATAGAATGGCTATTTACTACTCGAATCAATGGTATTACATAAATTTCACAACTTCTACCAGCACATCAACCAGCACAACGAGTACGAGTACCAGTACAACCAGTACGAGTTCAAGTACATCAAGTTCGACATCAAGTAGCACGAGTACAACGACTAGTACAACAACAACTCTTTAATGAAAATACTTAGAAATCCTACAAATGGGGCAGAAATAAAAGACCTTTGGATATATGATGTCTTCTATCTCTCGAAAGAGAAGGGCGAAACTTTTAAGCCTGGAACAGTAATGCAGTTTGAAGATAAAATAGGAACTTATCTTAAAAAACTTTATGGATTTTTAGAAGAATTGACTCTGGATGAAGCAAAACAATACGTTGAATACATGAAAAAAGAATTTGTTTGCGAATATTGTGAAGCAAGATTTGGGGAGAAAATTGCTCTCATAGGTCACAAAAGAAGTCATGGAGATGAAAAAACTGCAACTGAAGCTATTCCTGGAATACCAATTGCAAGTGGTGATAAACCAGAAGAAGAAATAAAAACGGTTAATCCCCAACAAGCTATAGATAGTGAAGCTTCAGCTTCAGGGCTTGAAGGGGAAGGATTAGTAATTGAAAGAATGTCAAAAAGACCAACTTTTTAATGTATGAGAGTAAAACCAAAAATCGCTCGAGGATGGGCAACATTAAATTCAACTAGGACATCACTTCAAATAGCAACAAGTGGTGGTCTTGAAGTAGTTGCTGTGTTGTGTACTGGAGGAGGTGGTGCGGCTGCTGTTAGAGTGTATGATTCAGCATTTGGGTCAGGGGAACCCTCTCCATCAATAGATTCTTTTTTGGTAGCTGCAAACGGAGGAGAAACCAATACTTTTGCCCCTGTTCAACCTGCCCCCTTAACTAGAGGTCTTTATGTAGAACTTGAACAAGGGGGATCGAGTAATGGGGAGGCTACAATCTTCTATAACTGAGCGTAAAAAGTAGATTGCCTCTAGACAAATAATATTTTGTATGATACACTTCATTTGTGAAAGATGAAGTTATAAAACTACGAAATACTCAACCTCATATATCAGCTTCAGAGATAGCTAGAAAAGTTGGTTTATCCCGTCAAAGAGTCCATCAAATCCTCAAAAAATATTTAACTATCCCCTCTAGAATTAAAAAGAAAATTAAGGTCTATTTAGCAATAGATATTTGTCAGGAACATAGTATTAAAGAAAAAACTGAATTGCATCACATAGATGGAAATAATTTCAATAATCATTGGACAAATTTAATGCCTCTTTGTAAAAAAGCTCATACTAAAATACACATAGAAAATGATTTAAAAAAAGCAATAGAATTGTATGGTACTTGTAGAGAATGTCATAGGCCATTTTCGGGAAAATTAAGACCATGTCGGTTTCAACTCAATTTATGTAAAAAATGCAAAATATATTTTGATATGAGAAAATTTCAAGGAACAAAAAAAACTTATTTGAGACAACATGAAAAATTAGATAAATGTGTTAGATGTGATAGAAGTTTTAAAGAAGTAAAATTTGAAGCAAGTAATTTATGTAGTGGATGTTGGGGTTATTATTTATATAATAATTCAGAAAAAAGAAGAAAACTACATACAATATATCAAAAAAGATGGAGAGAAAAGAAATTAGCCATTGACAAACAAATTCCAATTGTTGTATAAATTGCTCAATGCCTCAGAAAGTAGCGATCCTAAGTTCGTTTTCTGACTTCCAAAAGGCTTACAGCCTAAACATCATTGTTCAACAACAGATAAAAATGCTTCTTTTAAATGACTATGAACCAATAGTTATAGTACATGATACTTTTGAACCAGAAGAAATCTACGCCCATCCTAAAGTCAAGATAGAGAAAATTCCAAATGTAGCTTGTCATAATGAAGTTAAAAAGGATGAAACTTTTGATGAGGATGTGAATATAATTGAAAAACGTTTACGAGAAATATTAAAAGATGTTGATGTAGTTCTAACCCACGATATTATCTATCAGCCAGCTTGTCTAAAACATAACTTTGCTTCACGGAGAGTTGCCAAAGACCTGCCTGTAAAATGGCTTCATTGGATTCATTCTGCCACCTCCCCTCAACTTTTAACTCAACTTAGGCCTATTTTCCAAGACGAATACATCAATCTAGTCCAAACTCCCTTCCCTAACGCCCTATACATTTATCCCGAACCCTACACAATTCCAGCAGTAGCTAAAAACTACGGTGTCCCAGAAGACCAAGTCAAGCACATTCCCCACGCAACGGATATTTGTAAATTTTTAGGTATGGATCGAGAGTCAGAACGGGTGATTTACGACAAAGATATTCTCTCAGCAGACGCAATTTGTACTTATCCAATTCGCTTAGACACTGGCAAACAACCAGAATACGTTATTAAGACTATGGCTATGCTCAAAGACTTCGATTTAAAGATACGAACTATTATGATAGACTTCCATTCCACAGGCCCAGAAAAAATAGCTGTCAGAGATAAATGTAAAAACGTAGCGATAGACTACGGATTAGCAAAAGATGAGCTTATTTGGACGAGTGAAGAGCATGATGAATGGAATACGGAAACCCCCCAAAATGTAGTGAGGGATTTTCAGCTCATTTCAAACGTATTCATCCTTCCTTCGGTATCAGAAACCTATTCGCTCATTGCTCAAGAAGCTATGTTATGCGGAAGTATAGCTGTGCTTAACAAAGATTTCCCACCCTTTAGGTCTATTTATGGGGATAATCCTATCTACAAGAAGTATTCAAGTGCTTTTGATGTACAGGCTGATCTTGCAGATTCACGCACGGCGGATTCATGGACAGGGACAAAATATGGGCCAGATAAACTCCCTGAAGAAGCACGTGAAGAAGCAGAAAAAGCCTACCACAGAGGAACAGCGGGACAGATCTTAGCCCGTCTTAAATATCCAGAACAAGCTCAACGTACTTGGGTAAGAAAAGAACGAAACTTAGACGCAGTATTTAAGAAGTATTATTTACCACTTTTTTATGAATAGAAAAATGAAACCAGCTAAAAAACATTTAATGCTTTGTTGGCATGGATTAACTGTATTCCAAGATCATCCGCCATTTACTAGTGGTATGCCAATTACTTTATGTAATCATCCCTTTGCTCAAACTAAAGAATTTAAATCTATAAAGCAAGTTATTGAATGGGTAGAAACTGTTAAACAACCTTGGTGGGCTAAAACATGGAGAATAGGTAAATTCCAAATAAGTTTAGTTAAATATTATGACTGACGCTGTTTGTATAGGAATGGGGTACGTGGGTAAAAGTACAACTCATGCCTTTGGGATTAAAGATTACTTTACTCGCCATGATGCTACTCTGACCCTAGAAGAAGCAAACAGAAAACGCTATATATTCATCTGTCTTCCCACGCCTACAGTTCAAGGAAAGTGCCATACTGAGCCAATTTTTGCCCTTCTGACACAATTATCCCGTTACGATAGAAAAGTAGACAATATGTACATCATCCGCTCTACGGTTTATCCAGGATTTGCCAATTACGCAATGGAAAAACTCGGAATAGACAACATTGTTTCAAACCCTGAATTTCTTTCAGAAGATACATGGAAAGAAGATGCCCTTAAACCTAAACTCGTAGTAATAGGGTCAGAATATCCTAAATATAGAGAACGATTAAAAGGACTATATGAAGGAAGATATAAATATTCGGAACCTCTTTTGACTGACAATACTACAGCAGAGATGATTAAGTATGCTATGAATAATTGGTTCTCAACTAAAGTAATTTTTTCAAATGAGATATTCAATATTTGTCAGAAAACGGGAGCAAATTATGAAGCTGTGAAACTAGCTCTCCAAACCCATCCATGGGGAATGAAAAACCACAACCAGATTATATATAAGGGTCGCAGAGGTATTCATGGGACATGCCTGCCTAAAGACCTCGAAGCCTTTGCGACCTTTACTGATTCTCAGTTTTTTAAAACGTTAATTACTTTAAATCAGCAATATGAGCAATAACTATTTTAATGATTTTGGGCCAGCACAGTCTACCTTTGGGAAAGGAACTGATGATATGCCCGAAGTTTCAGAGTTAATCCGTTCTAAAGAATCAGGAGATAAAATCTTCTTAGTACGAAACGGACTTAAACATTGGATCACTTCTCTTGAAGTATTAGAAGAATTAGGATTTAAACTAGGACAAGAAAAAGCTATAGATAGACTTGTGATGAGTAAAATACGAAGCGGGGAGCCTATAAAAATGGACAATGTAGCAGGATTTAAAACCCCTTCCGATGAAACGTCTGAAAACGTGAAACTCGTTGAGGAGGTGGAGGAAGGGGTGATTTTGCCTCCTCATGAGCCAACCATTGATCCGTCTATGCTTTCAGAGGAATTAGTTGCTTCAGCCCCGAAAGAGGAGCCTGAAAAAGGATTTACTTCAATTATTATTCCAGTTCACTACAACTCGTATTCACTTTTCCACGTGACAGGAAATTGTATAGGTTCAATTCGAGAACACACTAAACTTCCTTATGAAATTATATTAGTAATTAATGGAAAGACTGATATATATAAACAAGCGTTTGCAAGACACGATCAAACCAAAGCCGACAAAGTTGTTGAGCTAGAAGAAAATAAGGGCTATGCCTACGCAGTCAATTATGGAATCCGAGTAGCTAAAGGTGAATATATAGCAATTATCAATAATGATGTTTTGGTCTTTGATAATTGGCTTGAAGACATGCAGGAAACCTTAACGCAAGTTGATTTAGTAATGGCTTCTCCCATGTACGGAGAGCCTTATTCAAGAGCAGTTGAAGCGAATTTAAAACGAGAAAAACAACTTGATAAACCCTTAGAAGAAACATTTGGAGGGGTGGATGACTTCTCCTGTGTTTTGACGAGGAAAAATCTATTTAAAGAAATAGGAACTTTTGATGAACAGTTCTTTATGTATATGGAAGATGTTGACTTTAAACGAAGAATGAAAGAAGCAGATAAAAAGTACGCAGTTTCAAGAAAAATTAATATTACTCATTTTATAGGAACAACTGATATAGAAAGAAAGGCTGAAATAATGAATGAGAGTAAGGAGAAATTCAAAATTAAATGGGAAAAAGATTTAGTATAGTTACCCCAATCTATTTAGGAGAAGACCATGAAAAAGAAAGAAGGCTTAAACTTTTCCCAAAATGTATTGAAAGCATTAAAAACCAAACCTATGATAAGGAAAAAATTCAACAAATTATTATCAATGATGGAAGTACCATTCCGCTTAAAATTCCTAATTATCCGTGGATCAAAATCATCGACCAAAACAACCTCCAAAGGCTCACGGCATACAACAATGGCTTCGAAGCGGCAAAAGGAGAATACATCTGGTGTCTCGATTCGGATGACGAACTTCTACCGCAGGCGTGTGAAACCATGGACAAGCATATCGAATCCAAGTATAGGCTATACAATTTTGGGTGTATCTTTAGACACAGCGATGGAGCTGAAACCCAAAGGGGGCCATTCAAGCCCAAAAAGAAAAAAAAAGGCCACGAAGTCTTTGGCGGGGGGAACATAGTCAATGGTACTTTCATTTTCCATAAAAGTGTTTTTAAAGATTTAGGAGGATTTATGCCACCTGCCATAGAACAAATTGATACAACAGAAGTAGCTTATCCAGCACATTATGGAGATCCCGAGCCATACATAAGAGACCTTTTTAATACTTCCCCCTACGATTTCTCAGCCTATATGCAACTTAAATACCCTGAAATTAGACAGTATTTTATGACTAAACACCCAGATCATCCAAAAGGTTTGGTAAGAGAATTAGGCAACCCTTGGGGAAATGATTTTGCCATCTTTTATATCTATACCCGTAAATACCATTCAAAACCAATAGATGAATATTTACTTAAAGTAAATCTCAAGTAGTATGGAAGAAAAACAATTTCATACATTAAGAACTAAATTATATTGCGATTGTGGGATTATACATGAAATCTCAATTTATGGATTAGTGCCCAAAAAAATATTAGAGAAGTTAGTCATTACAGGAGTAACTGTGGGAAGAAAGAAGAAATGAAACCTTTAGATTTATTTATTTGTAGTTACGAAAGACAGAATTATACCAGTGAAACTCTTAGGTATTTAAAAGAGAGAACCCGTTATCCACACAGAGTTTTTTTAATAGATAACGGGGGGAATATGGAATTTAAAGACCAAGTTGACTTCTATATTCAACTAAGACCTAATATGGGTATCCATGCTGCTTGGAACATAGCCATGGAGCTTGCAGAATCTGATTATTTTATAACCTCCGATAATGATATTTATGTACCAGACCTTGAACCTGATTGGCTTACTCAGCTAGTGAAACTCATGAATGATAGATTGGAATATGGAGCAATTTCTCTCCACCCCCATATTTTTATAGGAATTAAAGGGGAAGATCCAACCGATCCAGAAGATGTCAAGGAAGCTCCGATGGCAGGAAGTGTTATGAGAATTATGAGAATTGATGCTGTACGAAGAGCTGGTGGATGGGATCACAAAATAGAATTAGGTAGGAATCATGAGGAACGCACAATATGTTCAAGACTCCATGCGATAGGATATAAGGTCGGACGTACTACTCGTATTAGAGCATGGCATGAGTTTGGGAAAAACTGGGGATATCCCCCTGAGTTTACTCCAGAAATGCAAAAACACAATCCTGAATTAGATGATTATGTTAATCAATTTAATAATAAGGATGCTTATGATTCACTAACTTGGTTGCCAAAGACATGAAAATACTTTTGACGGGAAGTTCTGGTTTTATAGGGAGTAATCTTTATCCTATTTTGTTACAAAGGAACCAAGTATGGTGTTATGATAAGAAAGACGGACTGGATATATTTGACGATCAAATAGAAGATATTATCAAACAAATAGATATAGTAGTCCATTTGGCAGCGGAAACTTCAGTAAATGGATCTTTTAAGAACCCAGATAAACATTTCACAGTCAACACAATAGGAACAGCCAGAATCGCCTATTTATGCCAGAAGTATAACAAAAAGCTAATTTTTCCCTCAACTGGAGCTTATCATTTTCCAGAACTTTCCCCCTATGCTAAATCTAAATATCTTGCTGAAGAAATTGTTAAAACTATTAAATCTCCCAAAGTAATCTTGAGATTATTTAATGTCTTTGGCCCAAATATGAATCCTGATTCAGGATCAATAATGTATAACTTTCTTACCGAGAAAGATATAGTAGTTTATGGATCTGGAGAACAAACCAGGGACTTTGTTCATGTAAGAGATGTTTGTCAGATTATAAAAGAAGCTGTTTCTGATAAATGGAATGACAAGATCATAGAGATAGGAACAGGCCAAGAATACACAATCAATTATGTTGCAGAACTTTTCGCACATTTTAGGAAGAAAAAAGTAGGTTACCACGAAGCTCCTAAACGAGAAATCAAATGGTCAATAGCAAATACTCAAATGCTCAGATCTCTATATAAAAGAGAACTAACTACTAATCTTGAGAATGATATAAAAGAATTATGCCAAACCTAACCAGTATTATAATGACTTGTCATATTCAAGAGCCTATGATAGCTCATATGACTATGGCTGCGGTTGCTAATGTTACACGTTATACAGATCCAGAAGACTATGAGTTTATTCTAGTTTCAAATAACGAAAAGTTTCCTGTAAGAGATGACTACAAAGTCTTAAAAATAGACCGTTACGAAAGAGTAAATAATACCACTTATAACGAAGCTATGAATATAGGAGCAAAGTTTGCTAAAGGGGATTTTCTTTGTTTTATTCAAAATGATGTTTTTGTTTGGGAATATTGGTTAGAAGATTTGAAGGAATACCTTTTGAGAAATCTTGGTGATTGTGTTATACCAGATCAATGTCCTCGTGAGAGAGAATTTGTAAAAAAAGCACGGGAAATGGATTATGAAGAGGCCATGAAATTTGGTTCTCGAGATGAGGGGTTAATGTTTATGACCCGTGAAGCATACGATCAAATGAGAGGTTTTAGAGAGGATCTTCAAATTTTACAAGGTAAAGATAACTTTGAAAGAATGGCAGCAGCAGGTGTGAGACAAATTGATACCTGTAAAGTGATGATTACTCATATTATGGCAGCAACTAATTTGTTTCTCTTGCATAAAGATCCAAAGGGGTACGATGAACGTATGAAGCATGATGCAGCTTTACTAAATCAATGAAAACCATAGACATTGGAACGCTTTTGATAACTCCTGCCCATATTAAGCAGGTTGTTAAAGCTCTTAAAAGTAATCGTCTTTCTTATGGCCCAATGACAGATGAATTTGAAAAGAAATTCTCTCAAAAACATGGGTATAAATATGGAATTTTCGCGAACTCAGGAACCTCAGCTTTACAAGCAACGATCCATGCAATGAAAATTCTCTATGGCTGGAAAGACGGAGATGAAATTATCATGCCAGCAACTACTTTTGTGGCTACATACAATGTAATTCTGCATAATAATCTAAAACCAGTTCTGGTCGATATAGGAAAGGACTTTAATATAGATCCTTATTTAATAGAAGAAAAAATCACTAAACGTACCCGTGCTATTATGCCAGTAAATCTTTTAGGTAAACCTTGCGACATGAGAAGAATAAACAAGATTGCTAAAAAATACAATCTTAAAGTTATAGCAGATTCCTGTGAAACAATGGGAGTTGACATAGGTAAAGCGGAAGTAGCTTGTTTCTCATTTTACATAGCCCATCTTCTTGTTACGGGCGTAGGAGGAATGGCAATTACAAATAATAAGAAATTTGCTGATTTAATCCGTTCTCTTATTTTCCATGGTAGAGATAATCTCTATCTAAAAATAGACGATGATGATAAATATTCCGAAAAAGTAATCCATTCAAGGTTCAAATTCAACCATCCAGGATATTCATATAGAGGGACAGAAGTCGAAGGGGCGTTAGGATTAGTAGAGCTTGATTTATTAGATAAGAATATTAAAAAACGCCAACAGAACGCACATTATTTAAACTCAAAACTTAATATATGGAACGAGGATTATATGAGCAATCATGCTTTTATGATGTTCCCAATACTTTCACAATCAAGAAACGAACTTATGCTCCATCTTGAAAAGGCAGGGATTACAACACGAACTATAATGCCTCTTATAAACCAGCCCTATATTAAAGCAAACCTTAGAGATTACCCTTATTCAAACTTTGTGTTAAAGACAGGGCTTCTAATAGGGTGTCAC
>ERZ1292644.517-Hain-H14-01um-R2-517-length-25786-cov-4_pt1 | contig 19208 bp, 26 predicted proteins | sample MGYA00564402_ERZ1292644 | MGnify/ENA primary metagenome ERZ1292644 (study PRJEB36523, sample SAMEA6512644) | groundwater metagenome | collected 2019-01-09 | study: AquaDiva: Metagenomics assemblies of 32 groundwater samples
GCAACTCGCACCACCACGCGTCGCCGTCTTCGCGCGCTCTCGCACCTTCCACCGTGCCGTCGCGGACGAGCCGCACGTACCCGGGGCGGTTGTCGCCGCGCCCGGTCAAGGCAGCCATCGCCCGACCGATGGCGATCCGGCGCCCGCGCTCACGCGACCAGTCGTCCAGCGCGGAGGCCCGCGCGACGCCGACGTGGAGATCGATCTGCGGCGTCAAGACGCGGAGCACGTCGTGCGGTGGCGCCAAGGCGCACATCGGGTTGCCGCCGATGCCAAGCACCCCCGAGAACGACGAGTGACACTCCGCGCAGTCGCCGTAGCCGAACGCGCCGTTCACCTTGACCTCTACCATTGGATGCCTCGAGCCGTCGCACGCCACCTTCTTTGCCCGGTTCGTGTCGCTCTCGACTTCGAGCACGGCGACGGTCAGCCGGTCGTAGGGGAAGTGCCGCACGGAAAGCTCGGCGGTGCAGAGGTTGCGACCGGCCAGATCGATCTCGATCTTCATGACTTCTCCTTCTTCACGGGCCAGCGATGACACTCGTCCCGGCCGTGCGCCACGTGCCAGTCGTCGGCGTGGCCGAGCGTTCGGGTGCAGATCCAGCCGGTGCAGCAGGTCGCTGAGCACGCGTTCGAGTTTGACGGCGCCTCGACCTCGCCCCACACCAGCGCCGGCGGCTCCGCGCCCCAGCACGTGTAGTTACGGACCCTGACGCCCGTGCGCTTCGCCGTCCCACACCCCCGCGCCATGCCCGAGGACACGAGCCCACCAACCAGCCAGAACTCGTCGGCCTTGGCGATCAGCGCATCGTCGTGGCGCAGGCCCTCCTCGCGCTTTGCCGAGTCGAAGTCGCTCCAAACGTCGCAGTAAATCAGCCAGTCGGCGGAGACGGCGAAGCCCTGATCGGCGATCCACTTGAACCACCGGCGTGCCCGGGCGAGGTTCGCCTTGTGCTCCTCCAACGTCGGGGCGCCGCACGGGTGCGCGAGGTAGACGACGGTCGGCAAGGCAGTCACCACGTGGCCCCTGCTTCGTACTGCGCGCGGTCCTTCACGAACCGGCGGATGTGCGCTGCGACTTTCTTGGGGGTCGCGTCCTCGCCGGGTGACGGGGGTCCGCCGGAAAACAGCGAACACTCGTTCGGGAGGAACAGGTAACGTGCCTCTGCGTGAGTGAGCAGGAACACCGACTTCACCGCGTCTTCGTGCGAGGTCGCGTCGTTGACGTTGTAGGCGTAGCCGCCGCCAGCACCGTGGCTCCCAAGACCGGCGGTGAGCCGGAGCCCGAGTCGCCGAAACGCCGGGATCGTCGTGGCCCAGCCGACGGCGCAGGCCGTCGTGCCGCAGGAGAGATCCGGCGCACCCTTCCAATCCTCGCCGACCCACACGTGGTAGTCGAACCGCTTGCGCGGCAACTTGTCGAGGAAGTCGGCGAGCTTGCGCAGCCGACGGTCGGACGTGGCACGTTCGCGGGGTGTCATGGGCTCCTCACACGCTTTCGTCTGTCGGGTAAGGTCGTGCCGGCTGTGTCGGCGTGCTCCGCCGTACCGCAGCGTCATGTTCGATCGATCTGAATCGCTCCACGAGCGTTCCGTTGAGCATCACGTCGCCGTAGAACTCGGCGGACGGGCGTACCCACACGCGATCGTCGGCAAGGCTCCGGTAGACAACGACGTCAACGTCGCCGCTCCTGTCCGCGGGACCAACGGGATGGGGAAAAGTGTCCACACCTGTGAGCTTGCCGTCGAACAGAATCTCGTACATGCCCTCGATACGCCCCGGCGTCGACTTGTAGTGGCGGAAGATGCGGCGCATGCCGGGGGCTGCAGTCCGTGACTGCGGCGTGCGTCCGAGCGCCGCTTCGAGATTCGCCACCGCGGCCTTGATGCCGGCGATGCCCTCGGCCAGCTTTGCGTTGTCGTTGCTCACGAAGGTCTCCTCATGGGAACGCGTAATCCACGACGCACGCGCCGAGCACGACCCGCAGTTGCTTCGTTGCCGCGTCGCGGAAGGCAACACCGCCGGCAGCGTGCTGACCGACAGCGACTTCTTCAATCTGCGCTCGACTGATGCCGTCGGGCGCCACGCACCGAACGTGCCCTCGGCTAGTGACTAGCTCGCCATTGTCGCACTCACATGCCGCGAGAAGCATGAGCAGCACCGCCGCTGTTTTCAGGGTCATGCTGCCTCCCCATCCACCCCGACGTCTACGTCCGTCACCACGCCGTCCGCGCGGCACGGACCGCAGAGGACGGTCGCCTTGCTCCGTGAGGCCAGCGGCTTGCCGCACCCGCGGCAGTAGCGCGCGCCCCTAGCCTGTCGGCCGGTCCACCCGCCGCGGTTGGAGCGCACCGCGCGCTTGTGATTCCGCTCGTGGAAGATGTCGCGGCGGAGCATGGCCTGCGTGAAGCCGGGGCGCTCGGTGTTCTCCTTGCCGATGTCTTCCTTGCGGACGAAGAAGGAGTACCCGGCGACTTCGTAGAACACACCGCCCTCGACGATTCGCACCTTGTCGCCGTACCTGCCGATGGTCGTCATGTGCCCTTCCTCTCTTGCCAGTTGAGGCGCGGGAACGCTTGTCCGTGGACGAACGCCAACGAGCCTTGCGTCGTACAGGCGTTGTCCCAGTCGTCCGCGTCATCGCCCTCCAACCACCGCACGGTGCCGTCGCTGAAACGCAGCTCGACCCGGACGAGGATCGACTTGTCACCGCGCTCCTTCCCGTTGATGAACCGAACGCAGTGGATGCAGATCAGGTCGGCGCCAATCGAGTGACACGGTTGCCCGGTCGGGATGGTGCCGGTGCATTCGGGTGTGCGCCCCGGCCTGTCCGCGAAGTAGCAGGGGATGTCGGCGAGCGCGGTCCGGTTGAGCTGCATCATGACCCCTCCGATCCATCCGCGATCTCGACCAGCACATCGCCGTGGCACGGGATGCCCATGCGGCACGTGCAACCGAGCACCTTGCCCCGCAGCTCCTGCCGCACCGCCGCGACGTAGTCAGGATTCTTGCTCACCCACCGCTTGAAGGATGCGATGGCGCCGCCGCGGCCGTACTCCGTCACCCGGAACGGATTGCCCCACGGTCCCTGCCGGGTGATGTCGACTTCGAAGGCGCTCCGGTTCATGTCGACCCGGATCGTCTTGCCACCCGACATGCTCGGCAGGGACGTGGTCATCCGCCCATCCTCACTTCGCCGGCGTCTCGACATCGGCGGCGATGGCCTCGGCGAGGAACTTCTCCGCGTCGGCGGTCTTGCCCTCCTGCTCGGCCTTCAGCGCCTTGATGAGCTTGACCTTGACCGTGGTGCGCAGGCCGTCGATTCCCGGCGCCTTCGACAACTCGGCCATCGGCGTGTTGATGTAGTACAATGTCTTCCTCCTTGGCGGTGCGGGATGCACCGCTTACTTGCTCACTTGCCCACTTGTCAGTTCGTTCCAGCTCAGTCGCAGGTCGGCGAACAGGAACGCGCGCACGCGGCCCATGAAGCCGGCGCCCCACGGCGGGAGGCCGCGGCGCTGTCGCCGGCTGGCCCACGCGAGGCGCCACTGCGCCCGCGCGCGGACCTCACCGTACAGGCAGATGCCCACGAAGAGGCTGAAGCCCGGGGCGAACCACGTACCGTCGGCGCCGTGAAGCCACGTCATGAGCAGCGCTGCGATGAGCCACGCGGCCGTCATCGCCGCCCACATCAGGTCGCGCATCGGCGACAACGAATCGTCGCCGGCTTCGACCAGCTTGCCCCACGCACACTCCGCGGGGTCGCAGTCGCGGTGGCCCACGTGACCGATCGGACTGAGCAAGGCGGTAAAGGCCCGCGCGGCGAGGTGCTCGCGCAGGTGCGCCGGCGAGTTGGCGATGGAAGCGGCGGCGTTGTCCGCGATCTCGCGCTTGACCACGATCGATTCGGCGAGCAAGGCACGGACTTCTTCTTCGTTCGTGCCCCGCGTCGCCGGCATGTGCGTCTCCGTCACAGCGCAGTGCGCCGTTTGTGTCTTGCCGCGAAAAGGTGCCGGTCCGCCGGCCCAGCGGATCGAAAGGGGGCGCGGTGGTGTCCCGGTCCGTGAACCCCGCCCCGTGCCCCAGCGGCGGCAGTCCCTTGTGGCTACGCTCGGCTGTGACCCCTTTGCCGAGCGATGACGCCTCCCTCGACGCTTACCGTGCCGGCTGCGCGCCGAACGCCTGCGCGAGCTGGCCCACGTTGCCGGGAGGCGGCGAGGCGAACTGCGGCGCGCCGAACGCGCCGTTGGGGGTCGCCTGCGGGGGCTGCTGGTACTGCTGCTGCTGGTACTGCGGCGGCGGGGCGTTGTAGCCCAGCCCCGGCTGGCCCTGCGGCGCGAACTGCTGCGCCGGCGGGGCGTACTGCTGCTGCACCGGCGGGGGCGTGAAGCCCTGCTGCCCCTGCCCGCCCTGCCCGGCCTGCCCGCCCGGCGCCGCGCCGCCGCCGATCTCGGCGAGGTACGACTCCTTCGTGATCCAGAGGCGGTCGGTGTTGCTCTTGCGGACGCCCGGCGTCTCCTCGTCGTCGTCGTTCTCGCTCGACTTGGTGCTGAGCCGGACGTGGACGAACGCCTCGCGGCCGTTGATCACCTGCGGTCCCGAGGCGATGCCCTGCGCGAGCTGCGACGGGTGCTGGATGGCCCCGGTCGCGACGAACAGGGTCGCCCACTGGTTGTAGATGAACTCGGCGGCGAAGTTGGTGCTGCTCCGCACCCGGATCTTCGATCCCTTGAGGTCGCCGTCGAGGATCACGCACTCGAAGTAGACGTTGGGCGCCTTGCCGTTCTTGCTCGCGAGCATCTCGCTCCCGAGCACGCGCACGTGGTATGCGCCGGGCGGCACGGAATTGCTGACGCCCTGAAGCTGGATCGCCGTCGGATCCTTGGGCGGGAGCTGGACGCTCCAGTTGGGGTTGCCGTTCTGCATGACGTTCCTCTCGGCCTTGCCGGCCGGTTGTCGGCCTTACGGCCGGTTGCGCCGCACCATGCGGCCGTGCTCCTTCGCCAGATCGATCTTCACGCTTTCGCTCCGCCGTCGGGTGGCGGCTGGACCCAGTTGCGCATGCCGGTCGCGACCGACGACCCGGGCTTTGGCAGGAAGCCAATGGCGATCATCGACATGACGATGTCGACGGTGGCGCGACGGACGCGGCTCGCTTCGAAGAACGCGCGCCGCTCTTCCTGCCCAAGCGCGTTGTACCGTTCGACGCGCGCGTGCCACAACGCGCGGGCGCTTTCAGCGTTGTCAGCCGTCAGGTCCGTTGGCGCGCCGAGTCCTTGCATGTTCTTGCGGTCGCCGTCGATGACTACCACGCCGACGGCGATCTCAGCACCCGGGATCGGACCGATGTACGTGATGACCTCCGTGTACCCCATCAGGGCGAACAGCGCGGTCGCCGCGAGGCACTCGTCCAGCAGGTCGACGAGGGGAAGCGAGGCCAGCGCCTTTGCGCTGGCGCCCTCGGGGAACGTGAACGAACCCAAGACGCCAAGATCGATCTTCCCGCCCTCGATGCTTGCCGTTTCGAGCGTTTCGACATCCGCCGAGACGTCGTCCTTTTCGCCGCTGGTCACAACGTCACTCCAAAGGCTGCCAGCGGGTTCGACATTGCCCGGGTGAGCACGGCGCGATCGAGCGAATCGCGGATGACCCACCGGATGTCGAGATCGCCGATGCCTTTGCTCCGCAGCACCCCGACGACGTGATTCAGGATTGCGGGCTCCTGCTCCGCGGCGTTGGCGAGTAGAAACCCCGAGGCCCACACGACGGCGTCGTCCATCCACTCACGCCCCGGCGCTCGGCGCAGATTGATCCCGGCGAGGCGGAGGATCTCGCGGAGGTTCATCGGCGCCTTGTCGGGCGTGACGCCGTTGCGGTCGCCTGAGATGTAGTTCGTGTCGGACGGAGTGCATCGGTAGCAGACGGGCCACCCCTTGCGTCCGGGCTCGTAGACCGCGCGGAGGACAACGTCGCAGGCCGCGGGGAGATCCTCTGCCATCGAGCCGGGGAGCTTCGGGCCGCCGCGGAGGGGCGCGCCGCGAAAGTCGCGGGGAGCGCCTTCGTGCGCGTTGAGGATGACGTGGATGCCGGCCTCGCGGGCCGCCCGGCGCAGCCCGATCAGCGACTCGCGCATGGCGCCCCACAAGTCGTAGCCGGTCTTTCCAGCGCCAACGTACTTCGAGACAGTGTTGTCGGCGAGGAGGGACAGGTCGTCGAGCGCGACGACGTCGGCCTCCCGCGGGTCTGTCTCGCGAATGATCTTGGTCGCCTGCGGGATGGTGTTGATCACCACGTTCTTCGGGGTGTGGCCCACGACCCGGAGCGAGGGGCGAAGGGCGCCCTCCTGCGCGGCGAGCTTGGCGCACGGTGCTGCGTAGATGAGGGCCGTGCTCTTGCCGTATTTGCTCGGGCCGTAGACGCAGACGACGATGGCGTCCTTGCTCGGGTCGCGAACGCCGGACTGAACGGGCGCACTGTATGACGCTGGCGTCGCACCCGGCCCACCCGGCGGCCCGCCTGCCCCGTTCGCACCGATGGAACCGTCCATGCCGTTGCTCCCCGCTCGCGGCACCGCTTCGTGGTGAGCGCGATTTTTACGCCCGCACGGTCGCGGGTGTCAAATTGCTTCTCGCGGCAATTCCAAGATCCGGTAATCCTTGCGGTTTTCCGAACGACACCGCCGCCGATCGCGCAAAGCCTAGAGCCAAGCGGACCGTAGCGCGTCGCGTTGTGAAACCAGCGTAAATTGTGCGGGTTTTGTCATGCGTCGCGTGGCATCCGTGTCGCAACACGCCATCCTTGTCGTGCGTAACAGCGCACGCGGTCCTAGAGCCAAGCGGCCCAGCGCGATAATTGCCGCCACGCGTCATTTCGTTTCACCCTCCGCCCGCCGCATCGTCGAGGCCCACGCTGCCATGCTGATCTGGCCCCCGACCGCCGACGCCGGGACGCTCCGATTGCCCAACGCGACCAGCGAGTCCTCGCCGTTGGCGCATAGGTCATAGCCCTCGCAGCGTCCGTAGGGCGTGATGCAGGTTCGCTCGGAGACCGCCTTGGGCCAATCCCACGGGTCGCGCCCAGACGCCCGCAACTCCTCGATGCGCTCGAACGCGTCGGCGAGGATGCGGGGGAATCGGCGGATGGCGTTCCACGCCGGATCGATCGGCACGCGCTTGAAGGAGAACTCGCCGCCGCCGACGCCGACGACGTTGACCCACACGCCGGCGAATCGGTCGCCGTAGAGCATGCGCCCGAAGCAGTTGAGCCCGAGGAACTGGCCCGAGAGCTTGTACCGCCACTGCATCTTGCTCTCGCTCGAATCCGAGACCCACTTGTGGTCGACTACGCGCACGCGGCCGGTCTGGTCCGACACCGACAGATCGATCCGGGCGGTGAACCGGCGTGGCCCATACCGTGTCGGCACCGTGGTCTCGACGAGGTGTTCCACTCCGACGACGCGCAGGCTCGCGGCGTCGCCGGCGTAGAAGCGGCTGTACGCCTCGACGCCCTCGCGGCAGAGGTCGAGGTAGCGCATGCCCGTCTCGCCCCACTTCGGCGCGACGAGCTGCATGGCCTCGTCGGGGGTGTAGAAGGCCTCGGGGTCCGTGCCGTCCTGCAGCGCCTTGACCCTCGCGTAGAGGTGAGCAAGGCCCACGTGGCCGATCGATCCACGCACCAGCGCATCGCGGTTGCCGAGGCCGTCGGGGAAGAGGATGTGCCTGTACGCGTAGCGTTGCGGACAGGTCGTCATCGACTCCAGCGAGGACCAGCCAGCGCCGGATGGGCCAGAGTCGATGAGGATCTTGTCGGGGCGTGCGGTCACGTTTCCTTGCTACCACGAGGGTCGGACATTCCCGACCGCCCCGACCGCCACCGCTGGCAGGGGACGACCATCGCCAAGCCGCCCTCGTTGTAGAGGAGGACGAATGGCGCCGAGTGCCACGTGGGGCGTTTCTGCCGTTGCCCGATCCAGTTGTGGCTCCCGATCTTGAACGTCGCGCGGAAGTCGGTCGCGTCGATCACCGGATTCAGCAGTTGAGAAACACTCAAGAGCAGGTGCGCGGGCGACTCGACGACGAGGTGCCAGTCGTCGCCGCGACGCACCTCGACGCGGATCAGGGTGGCAAAAGCGAGGGCGGCACGCTGCGCGGCACGTTGCGCGTAGTCCTCGGGGCCAAACCCGAGGCCGACGGCGACGATGGCTTGAGACCCCAACGTGACGGACATCTGACCGGCGACGTAGCCGAGATCGCCCATGCCGCGACCGTGACCGATCGCCGTTGCCTTGTCAGCTACCTTGTCAGCAACCCTACTCGCCGTAGTTCGGCACGAACCCACGTCGCCGAGGACGCTTCTCCTCGGTGGTGAGCTTCAGGCCCCGGGGCTGGATCTCCCGGTGCCGCCGGCGCTGGGCGGCCTCGCACTTGGCGTGGAAGTCCTCGCGACGCATCGGGGGTAGCTCGTCCTCGCAGATGCGGCAGTAGCGCGCCCGCGGTGCCTTGGGGCGCGCGGCGAGGAGGATGGAGACGCGCGGGACGCGTTCCGTCTGTGGCATGCCGGAGTTTGGGGGCGCGGTGCGCCGTTCCGCCCGGCAAGCTACGGATCTTCTTGACTTTTCGCCACTAGCCCGTGCCCGTGCCGATGTGCCGTTCGGCCTCCTGCACCCGCCGACGCCGGTCTGCTCGGTCGAAGGATCGATCCTCGGCCATCGCCTTCTTGAGCAGGTTGCCCACGGTCCACACCGGGACGTCGCTGCCAAGCACCTGCGTCAGGCGGCGGATTCCGGTCATTTCGCAGATGCGGATCCACTCGCGGGAGCAGTCCATCTCCTTGGCGATGACGTCGAGGGTAGGCGCGCTCTTGGCGAGAAAGCGGGCGTGGATCACGCGGCGTTGCGCGGGGCTCAGCGACTGGAAGGCACGGAGCAGCCGGCGCTTCGCGTCGAGGCGTTCCTCCTCGGCGCCCAGCAACTCCTCCGGCCCAGCGCCGGGGTCGACGATCATGTCGCGGCGGGTCGTCTCGTCGTTTCCACCCCCGGCAGGCTCGTCCAGCGACACACGCGACGTCGAGGCTCGAAGCCGGATCACGTCGTCTGGATTGAAGCGCGTCCTGTTGCCGGTCGTGAGGACGCTGCGCTCCATGTGACCGAACGGCACGGTCGCGGGACTCATCGTGCGGATGCGCTCCTGCTGGATGCGGGCGTCGATCCACCAGACGCAGTAGGTGAGGAGCTTGAATCCCTTTCGCGGCTTGAACTTTTGGCACCCGTGCCAGAACCCCTCCATCGCCACGGACATGAAGTCGTTGAACTTCTCGGGGTCGTATTGCAGGGCGACGCCGCCGCGCTTGATCACGCGGCTGATCAGGAAGCGCATGTTGACTTGGATCAGCCGATCGGCGGCTCGGCGGTCGCCGCGGAGCGCCTTGCGCAGGAGCTTGAGCTGCTCCTTCTCCGGCAGGGGCGCGTGCTTGCCATAGGCAGCGGCCACGTCGGAGATCGACTGTGCCGCCGGTGCCTTCACGCCCTGCGTTTTTCGAGCCGTCGTCATCGCCAGCGATCTTGACCGACGACGGACGACTTGTCACCTTCGCCTTAGAGATCGCGCCAGAAAATGAGCTTGCGGTTTGCGTCTGCCGTAGCCCGCGTTCGGCGGATGTAGCGGATCGCGCCGTTCTTGAAGGTGCGTATGTCCACACCGCGCTTGTCTTCCAGCGCTTCGTATTCCTCACGTGTCAGGCTCGAAACGAGCATGTTCGAACCCACCGTTTCGCCAATGACGCGCCAGTTGTCGGCTTTGTAGACCGCGCCGGTGCGGGGAGGGAGGATGAAAGTTTGCATGGCTTTCAGATCGTTGCTGTATCGTTCGGCCCACCAGCGCTTTGCGTCCTTGCGAATCATCGCGAGCGAGCGCGTCCCCGTGTTCTTGTCGGTGTGCCCGCCCAAACAGAAGAGGCCGTTGTTTCCAAGTTCGTTGAAGTCTACGCCAAGCCGCGTCATCTCCGCCTTGACCGCTCGGGGGTGCGAGTATGCGCTGAATAAGCCGAAGACGCCGACCAAGCGACCGTCGTCGAGAATTTCCCAGTACAGCTTTCTCGACGGTCGATCAGACCAACGAATGTAGGAGTGATACACGTTGACGAAGCCAGCCGCGCGTTGTCTTTGCTCACGCGCGGTGATGCGCTGGACGCTGATCACGGTGGGCGACCGTGACGGATGTCCGATCAATCTGCAAGCGGATCGCCCGCCTCGCGCAGTATCGCCAGCATCTCGGCGTCCATTTGCTCCTGCGTCTTGCCGCCCGTCGCCAAGAGCTGGGCAAACCGCGCCATCTCCTGATCGCCTGTCACGGCGATGACGTCGGGGATCTTGTCGAGCAGGACCCCGGCGACGCGCTCCTCGACCGTGCCCTCGGCGATGGGGAAGTGGAACCGGACCGGGCGCCGTTGTCCCATCCGCGTCGCGCGGCCTCGCCACTGCTCCAGCTTGCCCGGCTCCCACGGCAACATCGCGATGATGAACTCGTCGGTGTCCTGCAAGCCGTTGAGCGACTCGCCGAACGCCTCGGCGGTACCGACGAGGACGCAGCCGCCCTTCCAATTCCAGTACTCGTCGCAGATCGCTTGAAGCTCCGCGTCGCCGCCCATGCCAGACCACAGGGCGATCTCGCCCTTCTCGATGCAGTGCCTGAGCTTCCCCCGAAGGCTCGTCTCCGTCGCCAGCACGTCCGCCCGTCGCCCGGTGAAGACGACGGCCTTCTTGCCGGCGTCGACCCACTCCAGCACGTTCTCGACGATCCACGGGCGCTTGCGTCCTGCCGTCTCCATGAGGCGTGCATGGAACAGCGCCATCGGTCCGTTCGCCGCGGCGGCTTTCAACTCGCCCACCGTCATCGTGCCCTTGCCGAGTACCGTTGCTGGCAGGGTGTGAATCTCGCTTCGCGATGGAGGCAGGTGCTTGTGCGTCACTTCCTTCGAGACGTAGTGAACGACGTAGGCGAGGCGGTGCTGAAGCTCCTCGATGTTCGACCGGCCGGTGTCGACCAACTCGCCCCACTCGCCGGTAGTCCCTGCCAAATACCGAATCGCGAATTCCCGGTAGCCCCCGAAGCCGAACGGCTCGACGAGGTCGAGTTGCGCCCACAAGTCGTTCAGGCGATCCATGACCGGCGACCCGGTCGCACCGCACCGTCGATGAACGACACGCGACAGGCGCATCGCCGCGGCGGTGACGTTGTCGTGCGGGACGATCATCGTCCGCGTGAGAACGCCGGAGTCGAAGTTGTCCTTCACGAAGCCCTCTTGCTCCTTCGCCTCTGCTTCCTGCTTCGCGCGCAACTCCGCGGCTTCGATTGGCGTGAGGCCCGCGCCTGTCGGCAGTGGGATTTTTTCCCACCGCCCGCGCGAGCGGCCTTTGTGCAACTCGTCCCACACCACCGTCGTGGGATTCAGATCGATCAGTCGCTTCACGTGGAACGGCAGGGTCTCCCAGCCGATGATGATGAAGCGCGGCGCGAGCAGCGCGACGGCGCGCTCGATGGACACCTGTGGCCACCCCGCCTTCGGCAGGCCGGCGGATGGCAACGTCACCGCGGCTTCGGGATCTTCGCCCTCGACGACGATCGCCGGCGCCGAGGTAAACTTCTGCACCTCGCGCAGGATCGTCGACTTGGCCCCGGAGCGCGTGACGATCACCGTGAGGCCGGGTGCGAGCAGTGCCCAAAGAATGAAGCCAGCCGATTTACCACTCCCGGGGGGCCAAAGCTGCGCTACGCCGTCCGCGTCGGCAAACGTCGTGACGAAGTCGCGTTGGTACGGCGTCAGGAACCCCGGCACCCACGGGTGGACACTGGGGATCGAGAGCGGTGGGACGTCTCCGCGACCAGCGACGGCGAGGCGCGCGTGCGCCTTCCACTCCGGTTCCTTCGCGGGCGTGATCTTGTACCCGACGCCGACCGATCGGAGCGTGTTGTCGACGAGCCACGCCGCGTTGTTGGGCGTCGTGACGTGGGCCTTTTCGTAGCGCAGCCGCGGCTGCCCGTTCCAGTCGACGGCACCGGACGGATCGTGCGACGGTTGTCCATGGACCCTGACGCCCGGGACTTGTTCGAGCGCGGTCTTGACCTCGGGTGTGATCGGCGACTGGAGCCGGAGGCGGTGGTTCATCTTTGCTGGGGCATTTGCCGAGGCAAGCACTCGCATCGATCGTCGACGCGAACTGCGGCGCCGGCGCACTGACGCAAACACTGTGACTCCACGTAGTCGGCGATCAAAATCGCGGTGACGAAGACGAGGATGAGAAAAACCACGGCGGCGATCATGGGCAGCCACACGCTCGCAGCACCGTCAAGCTGTTTGGTCATGCTCGCACCGTGACCGTTCGCGCTCACCGCCGCAACCACAATCGCTAGTGTCGGTCGACCACCACGCGCACAAGCGGATCGATCCGCATCGGGCTACCGCACGTCGACGTTGACCAGAAGCCTTGCGCCCCGTTACGGTGCCACCTTCAGCGAGCGACCCGCCCGCAGAACTCATCTCCGCATGATCCTCGAAGCCGAAGTCATGGTCGCCTTGCCATCGCAAGGCTTCCTCCACGACTACGTTCACCACGCGGCCTACTGCACCGATGCGCCGGCGGCGTACCACGTCGGGGTCGGCCTTGCGCTCCTCGCGCAGACGGCGCCGGTGGGTCTCCACGCGTCGTTCGGTGGTGTCCCGATCTACACCAACATTTTTGTCATGCTGGTAGGACCAAGCACCGACTCGCGAAAGTCAGCGTCGATCAAGGTCGGTCGCCGGATCCTGCGCGACGTGGCGCCCAACGCCGAGGCCGAGGCGCCCGGGTCGCCGCAGGGCTTGGTCGAGGGGCTCCGCGGCAACCCGCGGCAGCTCATCGTGTACGAGGAGTTCGGGGCGTTCCTCGCGCAGACCGAGCGGGGACAGATGTCACCCATCAAGACGGCGCTGAACGATCTGGCCGATGCGGTGCCCATCGGTCGCGCCCTCGCCAAGAGCCGAGCCGGCGCGATCCGCGATCCTCGCCTGTCGATCGTCGGCGGCGTGACGCCAGACTACCTCGAACGGCACACGGAGCCCGTGGACTGGACGGGAGGCTTCCTCTCCCGGTTCTTCACCCTCTACGCCAGCCGCGAGCGGACCTACGACCTCCCGCCCGGCGATCCGGCCGGGCGTAACGCCGCAATGATGGCGCTGAAGCAAATTGCGCAGTGCTCCGTCTACGGCGACTTCAACGGGTTCACGCAGGAGGCGACGGCGCGCTGGATCGATTGGAACCGGAGCGTGACCAGCCGGCCGCGGCCCGAGGACGTGAACGGCGCCGTCGGCCGGGCGCCCGGATTCGCCCTCAAGATAGCCACGCTGCTGTCGTGGGACTACGGCGAGGCCCGGTCGGGGCGTCCATGGCAGATCGATCTGGCCGTGCTGGAGCCCGCCATCCGCATCGCCGAGCTGCACCTGAAGTCGGTCCTGTCGATCGGGGCTACCCTCGCCACGTCGCCCGACATGCGCGACCGGCGGACAGTCCTCTTCGCCATCGCCCAGCACGGTCCCGTCGGGCAGGCGGCGCTCATCACGCGGTGCAAGATGCTCAACAAGCGGTTCACGCACGTCTTGGCGACGTTGCAGAACGAGCACCTGATCGAGCTTGCGCGGACGTCGTATGACGCAGGCGACCTCTACTACACGCTATCGGACCGAGGCCGGTCGTTCCTGCAATCCCTCGGGGTGACGCTCCCGCCGCCGGCGCCCTTGGTCGGGCAGCCCGTGCCGACGTTCTACCCGCAGATCACAGCGCCGCCTCCGGTGCCAGACCTGTACCCCCCGATGCGCCTCGTCGTCCAAGACGACTACTGATCGTCCCACGCGGACGACGGTGCCGGCTGCGGTGCCGCAACGGGTTGGGGCGTCTGCCCCATCGCGTGCTGTTCCATCACGGCGATGCTGACCGGCGGGGTTGCGGCAACGCCCGGCGCACCCTTCGCCAGTTGACGAACGATGCGTGGCGTTGCGCAAGTCGATCCGCCCGGCTCCTCGGGGAAGAGGGGAAGGTTCGGATCGATGTACCCCGACGGGTGACACCACCTCACGACTTCGAGCAACGTATTCAGGTAGACGCCCAAAGCCCGGACGCGACCTCGCGGCGTTACGAGCACGACCCCCCCGGGGGTGCATTCGAGGTTCTGGCCGTAGAGCGCGCAGAGCACGTCCAGCGTGATGGGCGGGAAGGCGAGGAGGACGAGGTTCCGCGCCACGGCAGATGGCATCGGCACTTGATCGATCTTGCCGTGCGGGAGCTGCATGAACGCGCAGTAGTGCCGCCACGCCGCGAGGAACATCGTCTTGGCGTAGGGCTTGAGCGACGCGAAGTGAACGTCGTGAGCGCCTTGCACCTCGGCGCCGCCAGCGATCAACCGAGCGACCGGACGAACGGCGTTTACGTACAGCTCGGCGGTCCTCGCTGACAGATCGTGATTCAGAAGGTAACTGTGAAACGCCGCGAGGTCGTCGAACGCGCTGGCTTCGTCGGGCATGGCCGAGTCTCCTTCGCCACCAACCGTAAAGCCTTTCGACAACAGAAGCAAAGCAACAAGGGCCTCCTTCTACAGCGCCTGTACTAAGATCCAGATCGATCTGGTGCGTACAACGCGTGTGATGCGCGCTGGCGCGCGGGGGCACCGAGTCTTCCCGCGCGATAATCGAAGGCCACCTGCGCGATCCAGGGTCATCACGCGTTCTAAACGCAGTACTGGCGCTGTAGAAGGAGGCCCTTGTTGTTTTGTTTCTATTGTGGCTGCTCCGCCGGCACTTGACGACCGGGCCTCGACGGGTCGACACCTCTCGGCGGCGGCGGAGGCACCGTCTCCGCTTCCCTCGCCTTGTCCGACGCCATCCGCGCCCACGATGCTCCCGCGCAGGTCGCCTTCGACTCCGCCGACCGCGCCGCGCTCAAGGGCCACATCCTCAAGCTCGCCAAGCAGGCCCGGGCGCGGTACGGCCCATGCAAGGAGCTGGTGGTCGAGTTCCGGCCCGACGATCCCGCGGACACCGAGGGCGCTCTCCTGCACTCGATCTTCGAGGAGATCCGCCGCGAGGACCCGAACTACACCCTCCGCTACGGGGGTACGGACCCCGACGGCAAGAGCACCGTGGCCCTCGTGCGCACGTGCGACGTGGCCGTGAAGTCGATCGAGCGCGAGATGTCCCTCCTGTTCTCGGGCGGCCTGATGATCCGCGGCGCCGAGTGAGGAAAGGTCCCACATGGCTGATGCAGCTCTCGACCTGCGCTCTGCGATGGGCGTGCCGCCCATCGACCCCGACGTTGTGGCCAAGCTCGAAGCCGAGCGGAACGCCGAGCAGCCGCGGCCACGGCCAGTCGCAAGCGAGCAAGCGGCCGAGGTGACGCCGGAGCCGGTCGTGGCCGTCGACCCGGTTCCATCGCAGGCCGAGCAGCAAGCCGTGCAGCAGGCCGAGTCGACCGAGCAGATCGATCCGCCGCCGGTCAGCATCCCCACGATCCCGCCCCAGCTCCAGACGCCGTTCGTGCTCGCCGTGGCCAAGGACGGGGGCCTCGCGTCCGCGGAGTGGGCTGCACGCTTCGAGGGCTGGCTCCGCGGACAGAACCTCACGCTGACCACGGCGAAGCCCGCGGCAGCCGAGGAGTTCCTGACCGCGACGGGACGCGACGGGTTCCGGTACAACGCGGTTCGCCGCATGCTCAAGCTCGCCGAGGCAGCCGGCGTGCCGATGACACCGCAGGCGCTGGGAGAGCACCCGAACACCGCGACCGCGGCGAAGCGGCGCGCGACCGCAGCCGAGCGCGTGCACCACCCCGTCCTGCCGACGGTCCCGGCTGGGTCGCCGGTCGTGTCGGTCGGATCGCCGCTGGTGTCCGTCGTCGCACCCGCCGCGCCGCAGGTGCCGCAAGGCGCACCCGTGGCAGAGCAGCCCGCTGCCTTCGGCCCGCCGACGGCGCAGCACCCCACCCGCGGGCGCCAATCGCCAGCCGGCGTCTACGTGCCGCGCTACGTCGAGGTGGAGCTGGCCAGCGACGGCGTGACCATGCAGGGCGTCGCGGTCGGGACGCGCGTCGGCATCGCCACCTACCCCGGCGAGCAGGTGGCGAACGCCGGATCGATGAGCGTCTTCGCGCAGGAGCAAGTGCTCCCCGGCCTCCCGTGGCTCCGGCCCGGCAGCGTCGCGAACTTCTACTTCTGCGAGTTGAGCGATCGTCGGGTCAAGACGGGGCGCGAGTGGCACGTGCCCGTGCTCGTCCGCGGCGCGGCTGGACACCCCACCGCCTTCGGTTACGGTCCGCCGCAGGGGTACGGCGCGCCCGCCTACGGCAACCCCTACGGGATCCCGATGACGCAGCAGGCACCGCAGATGAACCCGGTCGAGCAAGCCGCCGGCACGGCCTACGTCGACCTCATGAAGAAGTCGCTGGACGACCTGTTCTCGAAGCAGATCGCATCGGCCAAGGCGGCAGCCGGCGGGGATCCGAACGTGCTCTACCAGCTCCAGCGCGACATCGATCGGCGCTACGACGAGATGCTCCGCGCGATTCAGGAGGAGGCCCGCCGGCGCGACGCCGCGACGTCGTCGCCGATTCCGATCTCGATCCCGGCGGCCCACGAGGACGACTCGGAGAAGCTCCTCGCCAAGCTGCTCGACAAGGCGTTCGACAAGGACAAGGACAGCCCGACGCTCAGAGCGTTGGAGATCCTCCAGAAGCTGCAACCGCCGCAGCCGCAGGGAACGTCGTCGGAGGTCGCGGATCTGAAAGCGCAGATCGCGGAGATGCGGGCCGATGCGAAGCAGAAGGAGCGTGAGGACAAGCTCCGCGACGAGATCAGCAAGCTGAGCACCAAGATCGCGGAGATGAACGGTGCCAACTCCGGCAACCTGCCGGGTGGGCTGCAAGGACTCGGCCACCAGCTCCGTGCGGTGCGCGAGATCGCCGAGGACACCGGCATGGTGGGCGGCGACGACCCCGAGGACGACCTCCTCAAGCTCGCGATGAAGAACCCCGCCGGCACCGCGCAGTTGATCGGCACGATGCTCGCGCCGTTCATGCCGAAGCCGCAGCCGCCGGCTCCGGCTCCTGCGGCGTCACTGCCGGTCGCGCCGCCGCCGGTGGCACAGGCGCCGACAGCGCCGACGTCCGCACCGACTGCACCGCCGGTTGCTGCTGCCACGTCGCCGGTCGAGCAAGCACCGACCGAGGCACCGCCGCCACCACCGCCCGACGCCGCCGTCAAGGCAGCCGCGCAGATCGTCGAGATCGCCGCCGAGCCCGACGAGGAAGATGGATTCAGCGAGGAGAAGGAGAACCAGATTGGCATGCTCGCCCTCGCCGCGCTGCAGGCGTGGGCAGGCTCGCCGGAGCCGGCGCACCAGCAACGCGCCGCGGCGTACATCGGATGGCTCAAGGTCGCTCGGTCGTTTCCCGACCTCTACCAGATCGTGAAGGCGATCGTCGGCGACAGCCTCGGGCAGGTGCCGAAGCACCGCGTCATCGCCAACGTCGCGACCGTGCTTCACATGAACTGGGACATGGTGAGCAGCCACCTCTTCGGCAAGGCGACGGAGCTGGAGGACGCGGACGAGTACGACGAAGACGAGGACGCAGCCTGATGCCGCCCGACGACAAGGACGACGCCGACAAGCTGAACGGCCACGACAACGTCATCGAGCTTCAGTCCGCTGAGGACCGCGCGTGGGAAAGCACAGTCGACGCGATCGGGAATGCCATCGCCGAGGGCATGGGCGACCGGGACGACATTCGCGTCCTTGCGCTGGTCTACACGATCGACGAGCACGGCAACCCGACAGCAGAACGTTCCACGTTCTTGCGCATCCCGGGCTGCAGTCCCGGTTGCGGCGAAGCTGCAACGGTCCACCAAGCCAACGACACGGCGTACCTCGTCAAGTGCGCCGCCGAAGAACTCGCGGGCGTCATCGCCGACCAAGTCGACGGAAAAGATCCAAGGCAATCCGTTCACTTGGCAAAGCCGCCGCCATTGAACGCGTAGGTCTTGACGCCAGCCGACCGACCGTTAGGGTGGTCGCGATGGCCGCGATCAACGACGCCCTGCACGTCAGCCTGACCGCGCTCCGCTACACAGCGCCGACGACGATCACGATTGTGGGCTACGTGCTCGGGCTGCTCGGCATCGCCCACGGCGTTGCTCACGGCTACCCGCTCCTCATCGCCTCAGTGCTGTGCGACTTGGCTGACGGCGCCGTCGCGCGGCGGCTCGGCGCGGTCACGGTCCTCGGCGGCGAGATCGATCTGAGCGTCGACACGCTCCTTGCCCACGGGCTCTTGTGGGTCACGCTCCCCGGCGAGATGGCACCGTGCATCTCGGTCCTGCTCCTTGGGTGGCAGGCGTTCGCGCGCACCTCGCTCCAAGTCCGCGTGAGCGGCCGGGCGATGGCTTGGGGACTATGCTTCGTGTGGGTGTTCGCGGCTGGAAACCTTGGCACCCCGCTGCTGGAGGGCTTGTGAGCAACGGCAAGGGTGAGTTGACGGTGGCGGAGGCGGGACGCCGGGGCGGCGCCGCGCTGCGCGACAAGCGCAGCCCAGACTACTTCAGGGAGCTGGGGCGCAAGGGCGGCACGGCGCTGCGCGACAAAGACCCCGACCACTTCCGACGAGCCGGCGTCAAGGGTGGTACGGCGTTGCGCGACAAGCTCGGTCGCGAGTTCTACGTTCAGATCGGGCGCAAGGGCGGCGCGGCGCTGCGCGACAAGAACGCCGCGGCCCTCCGACAGGCCGGCGCCAAAGGCCGGGAGCGTCAGCAGGAAAACGCCGATCGGGCCAAGACGTTCGCCGGTGGCGTGTGGCGCTCCCGCGAGGAGTGAGGGTGGACCCAACGAAGTGGGAGCTGGAAGACGGGGAGGCGATGGCCAGTCGCTACCCATCCACGTTCAGGATCCCGCTTCGGATGTGGCGCGAGTCGCTCCCGCCCATGACCTACGTGAAGCTCTCGTTCTACGGTGTGGGATACCAAGCCTCGGAGCAGATGTGGATTCAGATCCGCGATCGGGTGGAGACGCCGGGTGCTATCGAGGGCACCAAGCTCATTCGGTTCCGCGGACTGGTCAAGAGCAAGCCGGCGACGTTGCAAGGGCTGGCGTTCAACGACACGATCGAGTTCGGTGTGGAGCACATCATCGATGTCGACTGA
>ERZ1292644.759-Hain-H14-01um-R2-759-length-19199-cov-11_pt1 | contig 19199 bp, 31 predicted proteins | sample MGYA00564402_ERZ1292644 | MGnify/ENA primary metagenome ERZ1292644 (study PRJEB36523, sample SAMEA6512644) | groundwater metagenome | collected 2019-01-09 | study: AquaDiva: Metagenomics assemblies of 32 groundwater samples
AATTGGCGTTTGAGGCCATAGAGAACGTGGAGAAGTTGCGCCGCATTGCGCGGCGAGTTCCGGCGCGGCATCGGGTACGTCGTTGTCCCGATTGCTCAACGCCGCGATATTTTTCAACGGCCTTGTCGCTGGCCGTTCATAGAAGTAACGAACACCGCTAGGTGGCCCGCCTTGCCGCTTCCGAGGGCGGTAGTGACGGCCCACATAGAGTTGGGAAAGGTCGAGGAGATAATAGTATAGCAACGTAAATCTATGGTGAAAAAACGACGCAAAGCCGCTTCGACGCAACGCAGTGATATAATGGTTATGTTTGGTCGTTTTGGTAGTGCGCCGCAGACGCTCCGCATTCGTGCCAACGGCACAGTAGAGGACGTAATCTCCGCTGCCGGAGTGAGCGTGACCGGGACTGACCGCATTTGGCTAAATGGCGACCGGGCGAACCTGACCGATAAGGTACAGGATGGCGATCTTGTTTCCATTGTTAGCCCGAAAGAGGCGGGTTGGTAATCTTATGAGCCAGCCACCGAAAGAGTTTGCCCGCTGGCTTACCGAGTGGACTACCGCTAGTGCTACAACCGCAAGCGGTAGTCCACCGGTGAAGGACTTACGAACGGAGGCCCGTTTTTACTCGTTAATGCTGGTGGCCTTATGCCGCCGGACTCGCTATGAAGATAAAGGCTACTAGGGGATTTCTTCGGCCGGGTATCCTAGTTGCACATTCTTTTGAAACGAATGCGCCGTTCGTAGCCGAGATTTTGTGTGCACGGCATGACGATGAGTTTTTTACTACGTCGCCCACGAGTCGCAACGGGGACAGATGTAGCCATATACCCAACGAACGAGCTTCGTGGTTTGTTTCTTACGATCATGATGGTGATATTATCGGCCCGGACTTGGTGCGGTACGAGAAAAAAAGCGAACTTACGGCACTGCTGGCCCTGGTCGTAGACAAGTTCAAAGAAGTGAAGCGCGAACAGGCCGCTACTAAAAAGCAAGACCACAAAAAACTAAACGCAGTTAGCGCGTGGCAGCAGTTAGAACGCCACGCAAAAGTGGACTCGACGGAGATAGACGAAAACTATTTTACCGTATCCACAAAACCGCTGGCGATAAAGGCGATACCGATAGGCCGCATGATGATACGACTCGATCCGCGTAGAGTCTACCAGATTTTCATAGCCAACAAGGATTTCAGTTTTGGCGGTAGTAACCGAGCGCATCCGCACGTTAATGTAGAAGGCTTGCCGTGTTGGGGTCGGGACGCAGATTTAATAAAGGCAACTATCAAGACGGGGAGCGTATACTACCTCGTGGACGCGATAATCCATTGGCTGGAACATTCTTACAACTCGGAAAGCTCGTATTCTCGTATCGAAACAATACACCCTAACGGTCACGCATAAATAAAATGAATATCTATATCACAAAATACGCTTGGCAGAAAGTCTGTTTCTACGTTACGGAGTGCGCCACCGAGATTTCGGGTTTCGGGAAGGTTCGGGAGATACCGGCGACGCGCGACTCCGCCTATACGGACGAGGGATACCTAACCGAATTTATCCCGCCGCGCCTCCGCGACGTAGCCTTGGAGATTTATGACTTTTGTATCGTGCCTCAAACCACTGGGTACGCCCACGCCACGATGGACGCGGAAGTTCTCGCGAAGTTTCTTATGGCCGAGATACGCAAAGGCGTAAAGGTTGAGGACTACAGAGTATGGTGGCATTCGCACGCATTCATGTCTGCCTACTTCTCCACGATAGACACGGGAACCATAGATGACTCATCCGATTTTCTTTACCTTGTGTCGTTGGTAATGAACCACCGGCTAAAGTACCAGGCGCGGCTCGATTGGTACGCGCCAGAACGTGATTGGACTAACGTTTCGCTGGTCGTACGGCAAAGTGGAGCCGAAACAAAGATGCGTGAGGCGATACGCGCCGAAATAGCGGAGAAGATAACCCCGATAAAATACTACTATGGTAACACCGATTTACGAGAGACAGGCCGCGATATACGACCCCTCCTTACGAGCGGACAGAGTAGGCGTGATCGGCGTCGGGAACGTCGGCTCGCACGCCGCAGTCAACCTCGCACGCCTTGGCATCCGCAGCTTAGAATTGTTTGACCCTGACACGGTTGAGGAGCACAATCTGTCATCCCAATATTACGACAGGACGCACCTTGGACGTCACAAGGCGCTCGCGCTGGGGGACGCGCTCATGCGTATCAACCCCGAACTGATAGTGTACGCCCACGCAGAGCTATTGACTAAATGCCCGGAAGCGGACATCATCGTGTGCGCCGTAGACAGCCTCTGGGCGCGACGTGACATCGCAGGGATGCTCGAACGTGAGCACTTCGCCGGAGGCAACAGAAGCAACGACGCCCTGCAGGCGCGCATCATTGACTGCCGCGTTGGTGGGCACCAAATAGAAATCTACAACTGTGCTACCCCAATTGAATGGCTGGCGACCATACCGGAACGTGCAACGGATGATCCATGCGGGGCGCAATTCATCGGCTATGTTTCCGCCGTTGCTGGCGCGTTGATTGCTTGTCAGGTCAGGAAGATATTGACCGGATGTTCCTTCGACCGCTCGCTAGTGCTTAACCTTGAAACGCTACAAGTGTTGAAAAATGTTACTTGGTAACGTGGCGATCCTCGTTATATCACTAGTGAGCAACGGCACTATAACCTGTAGCTAGGCCCCGCGAAACCCGCCCGATCGGGCGAACGCAAAAGCCGCTAGGCGGGGAGTTACATTGACTAGCGGCTCGTGCGGTGCTACACTTGCGGCGTAGCGTCCAAACCCTCTATCCTTTCATCGGCGGCCATTGCCCGTAGTACGGCGATGGCCTTTTCAATGCCGGCGGCTCGGTTGCCGTAGGCGCGGCGCATACCCTCGCTGTATCGTCGGTAGCGTGAGCGGCGGCGCAAGCCCTCGGCTAACATCGTGAGCTCGTCTATCGCGTCCGCGTATGGGTTCATAGGCTTCGCTCAATCGCCTCGCAGCATCCGCGCAGTTGCGATCCGATTCCGTGAAACGTGGGATATTCAATCCCCAGTTTCTCGCAAATCAGGATCGCCAGGGTGTGCGCCGGAAGCCCCTCGGCGATAGAACCCTCTTTGTCTCCGGGCCGGTTGAGCGTGAGACCTTTGAACTCCGAGCGATTGTCGCGTGCGACGACGGTGCGGTACACCCCGAACGGTTCGCCCAGTTCCTTCACGCCTTCCGGCGAGAGGAAACAGTGGTCGCACTCGCGGAGTTGCCGCACCGCTTCAAGTTTGGTCATAAGTTTTCAATGAGCCGTCCCCGCTCGGCTACTGATAGGATAGCACACTATCAAAACGATGTCAAAACAATTTCCTGAAAAACGGCGTTATTGCTTGTCAAACTGATAGAGAAATTGAGGATATAATGATTTATTTTTTGCTATCCCCAGCAATTTGAGCGTGTGGATAGCCACAATGTTGGCGATATGGTAAAATAAAAAGCGCATTGTCATCGCAATCTTTAGAGACTTTGGATTGAGAAAACCGCCCCATTGGGCGAACGCAAAAGCCGCCACTGCTGGCGGCTTTTCGTTAGATTCGCTGATGGGGAGAGAGTTTGCGTTTGCAACCGCTTGGATAAGGCCGAACTCTTGCGCGCGCAACGCCTACGGCCTCGCTGGTTTTCAGGCGATAGTCAGTAATTTGGCTATCGCTGGGTTGTATTCCAGCCCCCTTGTTGTTATCTCCCCCATCAACGAACCTGCCGTTTCGTTCACTTCACCCGTTCCCATCCCTCGCTATCAAGCAGCAAGAGATGGCGTTGTATATCCTCGGCCCGCTCGGCCTCAACGATGAAGCCGTGCGGCGCGTTCTCGCGGCCTACCGATACGCGGTAGTCCGGTGATCCGCTTACCGTTTCAACGGCGCATATATTCGCGCCGCATTTGTATTTCGCCAGTAGCATAGTGTCAGGTTACGAATAATCTAAGTTTGGTAGCAGAAGCGGAGGGCCGAAGCCCTAGCCGCTATTTTACTTTTACAATCTTTCCATCCCTAACTTCTACCTCCGCGAACCAGTTGCGGGCCGTATAGGGATCAGGCCCGACAACGGCATATTTGCCATCGCCTTTATATTCCGGCCCGAACATTGAGGTTTCCACCGGCGTAAAGGCCGCGCCGATGCTCGCTTTCAATGCCTTCTTCGTTGCCTTCGCGTATCCCATCATAGTTTTATCTCGGCGGTTTGTTACAAGCCCGCCGCTTCTGCTACCCTAGTTGTCAATGAGCTTTCCTGCCGCCGGACACCCGCGCCGCTAGTCCCTAATGTCGGGAAGCGAAACGCGGGAAGCGTCCGGCTGGCGATGCTAGGTACAAGCGAACCGCTTACCTAGCCATCAGGTTTTCACCTGCCTTCATTTTCTACCCTAGCATAACAGCGTCAAGTATACAATATACAGATGTATGATATAGTATGTTTGTGTGCTGATAATGGCGTAGATAAGCCGTTTTGAGCGCGTGGAGTTATACACAGCACTCGCCCGATCGGGCGAACTTGCCGGGCCGCGCTGATCTGCTATCGTAGAAGCAATGAAAAAAGCCCCCGCCTGGCGGGATCGAAAGACTGAAGTATACCGGACCCCGCTAGGCTTGACCGTCTTTACCGAGCGCGAACGGCACGCCAAGGGTAAAGCTGGCCGACCCACGGTTATCACCCCGCTTGCTATCAGCAAACTCAAGGAAGCATGGAGTATCGGCGCGACAGACGCCGAGGCCTGCTTATTCGCAGGAATCGGCGCAAGCACGCTCGTTACGTACTTTCAGAAGCATCAAGGCCTTGTCAATGAACGAGACGCGCTCAAGCAACTGCCGGTATTCCAAAGCAGACGAAATGTTACGGACGCTATCAGGGAAAGGGATATTGCGGTTTCGCAGTGGTATCTTGAACGCAAAGCCCGCGAAGAATTCGCAAAAACACCTGAAATAGCTGCTGTTTCTCTGGACTTATCCAAACTGCTTGAAGAGGTGGAACGCCGCGAGGCCAAGGAGATGGAAGTGCCGGCAAGCGTAACGATAGCCCCGCCAGCCGAAACGATACTGTAACGATAGGTTGGGATGATACAGGTTCGCGCATATCACTACTCCCAAGCCCTAGCGGGCAGGGTCGCACACCTGCCATTATGCGACACAAGCACGTCAAAACGCTAGGAAATGAGCCATATTTATGGGGGGGTATATAGTGCCGGGGGAGGGGGGTGGCTATGACTATACAGGCCCCACTCCCCAAAAATTTCTATATTTCCAAAACGGCATTGTTACTGAGGTGTTTAGTAAGCGCGGGAGGCTATCCCACTCCCAAAATTTTCTCAAAATTCCAAATTTTGGGTTATCCACTGAAACGATACTTGCGTTGTGAAACGGTAAATGAAACGATGGGGATATGAAGGCGTGCGAGGGATGTAAGAAGGAGTTTGAGCCGAAGAGTAAAAGAGCGCGTTTTTGCTCGCCTAACTGTCGGTTAGCATTTTTTAGAGGGAAGAAGCCGCCTGAAACTATCGTTTCAAAGAAAAGTATCGTTTCACCTATCGTTTCCAACTGGTGCAAGAAGGGGCTTTCTTCTCAAGAACAAGCCATTGAAGCCATTATTGCCAAACTCAAGGAAGATAGCGCCAAAATCCATAAGCATTCCCTGGAGAAGGAGGTGAAAGTGTATTGGGGAGATAAGAAGATTCTCATATGATTCCCACCGGTTCTCTGGGGCTCGACGCGATTATCGGTACGGGAGGCATCCCTAAGGGGATGGTAACGGAGATATACGGCCCGGAGTCCTCTTCCAAGACCACTCTCGCGCTCTGTGTCATATCCGAACTTCAGAAGTCGGGAGGGGTTGCCGTGCTGGTTGATGCGGAGTATGCCTTCAACCCTTCCTACGCGAAGCAGGTAGGGGTGGATATGTTGAGGCTTCTTGTCCTCCAGGCCGATACCGGCGAACAGGCGTTGCAATGCGTGGAGTCGGTGGTTGAATCCGGCTTTGCGGATATCGTGGTGCTCGACTCGGTGGCAGCGCTAGTCCCCGAAGAAGAACTGCTTGAAGAGGTGGGGGTAAAGAAGGTGGCTCTCTTGGCTCGCTTGATGAGCCAGGCATTGCGGAGAATGGCTGGGAAAGTATCGAAAAGCGGGACAGCCGTGGTGTTCATCAACCAAATTCGGATGCTCATAGGCATGATGTATGGGAACCCAGAGTTCTCTCCCGGAGGTCGTGCTTTGAAGTTCTACGCGGCTCTTCGTTTGGAAACGAGGCGCATAGCCAAGATAGGCCAAAAGGGCGAAGACCCCATAGGCGACCGGATACGGGTGAAAGTCACGAAGAACAAACTCGCCCCGCCTTTTCGTTCCGCCGAACTTGATGTTATCTACGGGCGGGGCATCGCCCCGGAGTACGAGTTGCTTCAACTGGGAGAGAGGTTCGGCATCATTCAAAGGTCGGGGTCGTTGCGGTCTTTCGGCGGGATAGCGCTGGGGCGCGGGTTCGACGCTTCCTGCGCGTTTCTCAGGGAGAATGCAAGCGTATTCAAGGATATTCGTAACGAAGTGGTAACAAAGTTATGGCAAAAAGAATCATAGAAAATGAAGTTGCGGCTTTTCTCTTGTCCGACGGGTGGCATGAAGTCGTGTCCGGTTCGTTTGAACTCGACCACAGAGATTTCCTTTTAGAGGGGGATGAGGGGTGGATTGCAGTATGGAGGGAGGAAAAGCACAGCGACCAATACTTCACCTGTTTGGCATCTTTAATCCAGGCGTTTCGTATGAAAGTAATGGTGGAGTTGCCGGAGTAGTCGCCCGATGGGGCGAGACGCGCCCCCCAAATTAAAACCTGACACATTCATCCGCGCATCCGAAAAACTAATCGGAACCCTCCTCGGCTGGCGGAAGTCCCCGCTTTTGTTCGTGCGTGATATATGGGGACTTGAACCCCAGGTCGGGGAGTTCATCAAGGGCAAGCACCTCACCTGGCAGCAGGTTGAGATTCTTCAGGCCGTCGAAAAAGCCCTCGCCGGAGGGTCAAGGCGAATAGCCGTTTCGGCAGGACGCGGGGTTGGTAAGACGGCCACGGTAGCCCTCGTCGTTATCTGGTATCTGTTTACACGAAACAAAGCCCAAATCGGCTGTACCGCCCCCTCCTCCACGACTCTCTTCGATGTTCTTTGGAAAGAATGCATCAAGTGGATTCAGCAGATGCCTTCCCAAGCCGCCGCCCGTTTCGACTGGACGCAAACCCATATACGCATGAAAGGGTTTGAAGAGACTTGGTTCGCTCGTTTCCGTACCGCCAGAAAAGAAACCCCTGAAGCCTTGGCCGGGCTTCACGGCGAAAGCGTGCTCATCGTGGGCGAAGAATCCAGCGGAATTGATGACGACATTTTCAAAATCGCCGAGGGTTCGCTGACCGGCAAGGACTATCTTTTCATCATCATTTCCAACCCCCGCCGTCTCATCGGGTACTTCCACGATTGTTTTTTCAAGGATAAAGCCAACTGGCAGACTCTTTCTTTCTCGGCTCTCGATTCTCCGCTTGTTGACTGGAACTTCGTCAAGGAAATAAAGTCCCGCTACGGCGAGGATTCGGACGAGTATTCGGTGGAAGTCCTCGGCAAGTTTCCCCGCGCCGATGCCGTGGACTCCAGGGGGTATGTTCCTCTTTTCACCGAAGGCGAACTGAAGTTCGTCCCCGACCAAGGAATTCTCATCGAGCCGGTCATGGGCGTAGACCCTGCTGGAGAGGGAACCAACAAATCTACTTGGGTCGTCCGTGACCAGTTCAAAGCCAAGATAGTGGCTGAAGAGGATACTTCCGATGCCAAGTCGGTTGCTCAGAAAACTATCTCCCTGGCTCACTATTATTCCATTCCTCCCCGGCTTATCGTCGTTGACGCTTTCGGCGCGGGGATGAATGTCGCGCAGGAGCTCGCCCTATCGGGCTTTGGCCGGGTGAACGCTGTCAATGTCGGGGAGAAATCCACGGACGAGCGCTATCTCAACCTTCGGGCGGAATGCTTTTGGAAACTTCGGGAATGGGTCAAAACCGGGGGCGAGTTTGTTCGTCATCCGGTTTGGAAAGAGCAACTGCTTTCTATCCGTTACCGGCCCGAACTTTCCGGTAAACTGCGGGTCATGGATAAGGCCACCATGCGAAGAGAAGGGTATGCGAGCCCAGACGCCGCGGATGGCTTGGCTCTTACTTTCTACCCCGTCCGCCAGCGCGATATTCCCCAAAATGAGGACTCCAGTGAGGACATTGCCCGACTGGTAAACATTTATTAGTTTGACCTTTTTCGGTAAATAGGGGATTTTGAAGGTATGGCGAAGTACGAAGCGACAGCCGAAGAAAAAGAGCGAATTTCGTATTGGGTCTCGCGGGCAACGAAGATGAAATTGGCAAAAGATAGGTACGCCAATTTATGGCCTTCGTATGAAAAAATCTTCCGTATGACCACCGAATCTCGTCCAGGCGAGGATGCTTGGCGGGCCACCCTCCCCGATACCTGGTCATACGCCACTATCAAAACCGCCCAAGCCGCTTTCAATGACTCAAGAGTGCTTCCGGTCTTCAAGTATCACGAGGAAGACGACCACGACCGGATGAAATCTCAGGATTTGCGCGACCTGTACCTCGACATTGCCGAAAAAGGCAATTTAGACCAGGAACTCTACTTCGCCCGCCTCGATGCGTTCAAGCTGGGGGTGGGCTTTTTGAAGACGGTGTATGTCGAAGAACCGAGGGAAATCCAAGAAATCAAGTCATTCAACCCCGATACGGGGGAGATAAAGTACCAGAAAAAGACGGTCAAGGACTTTGATGACCCGAAAACCGTCCGGGTGTCGCCATATTTTGTCCTCGTGGACGAACTAGCCAAGGCCGACTTTCAAACGGCGAGGGATTTGGTGGAACTGGAGTTCCTCCACTACGACGATGCCAAGCGCATTTACGCTAAGTTCCTCAAAGGCGGGGAAGCGGAATGGGACGAGCGTATTCCCAAGGGGGTTACATTTCAGTTGGTTGAACCTCTCACAGGCCCCCGCGTGGCCGAGACTGCCGATACCAACACTGGCACGGATAAACCCGGCACCCGTCTCAAGGAAGTTCCGCTTTTCGCGCCCATAGATTTGGCCGAGGATATGGTTCAGATGATGCACTGCTGGAATCGGATAGACGACACTTATGAACTCATAGCCAACGGCGAGGCGGTAAAGGTACGGACATCCAAAGACCCATCGCCTATCCCCTACATTCACAAGCAAATTCCTTTTGAGGCGCTTCAATACTCGATTTACAGCGGAGACGAGTTCTGGGCGGCGGGCATTGTGGAGATTGGCTTGGCCGAGGGACAGGCCATCAAGAAACACCGTGAGATGATGACCGACCGGCAGAAGGTGGCCCTCTTCACCCCGATGATGGCCGAGGTTGGATCGGAAATAGATAAGAGGCAACTGCGCCTCCGCCCGCTGTCCATCATTTACACGCGAGGCGGCAAGCCGACCCCGCTTCAAATCCCCGGTCTTGCCAATGCCGACTTGGAATTGGTGCGGAACCACGAGGAAGCCTTCAAGCGGGCCGTTGGCGTGGACGAGCGCATTCTTGGCGCTTCCACCGACCGGTTGCGCCTGACGGCCACGGAAATCGGCTTACTGCGCGAGTCCTCCCTGCGCCGCCTCCGCGAGTTCCTATTTCTTTACAAGAACGCCCTCATCCGCGAGGTAAAGTTCAAAATAAAACTATTCGAGCAGTATTACGCCTCCCCTCTCAAGCGCGAGAAGCGCATTGTCGGGGATACCGGCGTGAAGCGCCTGAAAGTCCAGGCAAAGGCATTCAAGATAAAACTCGGCACGAACGCGTACAAATCAAAGGAGGTGTATGTATCTCTCTTTGAGGGGGATATAGACATGGATTTGGATATGCAGACGCTCGTTCCCATGACGAGGACAGAGCAGGCGACCATCTGGGCGCAACTCATCCGCGATACCGCGCCGGTAACGCAAATCCTCGGCATTTCGCTGGAAAAACTGTATTCCCGCTATATCTACGCCATTGCCGAGATTGACTTGGACTCCATCCGCGAGGATAAAGCCTCGGATTCGATAAAGGCCGCCGAGGGGGAGCATCGTCTTCTTTCTTCGCCCGCCACTTCCGAGGGGTTAAACCGCCTGCTCCCCGAAGGCACCCCCGACCAGTTTCTCACCCCAGAGCATCTCCGCCGCCATCTTTCCCTCATGGAAGCCGATGATGATATCGAGGATGCGGAACTGGCTAACTTGGAGGAACACATCAAGCGCGACCAAAGGCGCATTGCTTCAATTCCTCCTCCCCAGCAACCTCAAGCCCCCTCGTTACAGCCGGAAGTGGTAAATCAGATAGGCGGCCTTGGCCAGCCCAACCAGCCCCAGCCAGTTCAGGCGGCTCAACCGCAATGAGCGACCGCAATGATGCCGTTCGGCGGCTCATCCGCAAGAGCGAGGAGGAACTGGAGGAAGCCCGGCTACAGGTTTGGTTTTACGAACGAGAACTCAAGAACCCCAAAACCGTAGGCCGTATCGTGGCCGAAGAGCGGGTCGAACTTTTCGGAAAGCGCATGGGAACTATCAAAACGCATATAAGTATCCTACATGAGTACCTCAAAGACGTTGAAAAAAAGCATTGATTTGACCCCCGACCAGGTAAAGGCGGTCAAGAAACTCATCAGCCAGCCGGAATGGGGGGTATTGACCGAAGTAGTCGAGCAGTTACTGGCTTTCAAAGCCTACAACTTGGCGGCTTGGGTTGAGTCGGACGAGTGGGATGTGGAACGTCAGGCTAGGGATTTCCGAGGGGGGTTTCACTTTTGGGAGGAATTACTCGCAGTTATAGACGCGGCTATAAACAAAAAAGATGAAGAAGAAGAACGCGTGGACTGAAATCGAGCGGGAGTTTCTCAAGAAGGCCATTATTGACCGCAAGTGGGACGCGGCCAAGGCGTTTTTTGAGAATCGCTGGCTATCCACTACCGAAAGCGAGGACTTCGTGGGACGGGAGGTGGCTTTGCGGCAACAGACGAACAACCGCAAAATCATCAGAATGCTTGGAAATATGACGGCTTTTTACGAGGCATTATTGGATGTTTCGCCTCAGAGTGTAGAAGCAATGAGAGAGGCGGAAACGCTTGAAGAGTGGTCGAAACTTGACGAAGAAAGGTCGGAACCAAGTAAAACCTGATAAACACTTGCCATTTGCGGGGTTCAAAAGTTGGGCGGAATGCATGAGGATTCAACAGCAAAAAGGCCACTCCAAGGAGCGTTCCGAAAAGATTTGCGGCTTCCTCAAGCGCAAGTTTGAAGGCAAGCACCGCAAAAAGAAATAACATCTGACTCTCTCCGTGAAGGTAGGTGATTGCCTTATGTCAGGTGGGGTTGTTTCCTACCTTCGCGGAGGGAAAAAGTTATGCACTTTGACTTTTATTTTCACTTATCCCCTATACTAATGCAGTAGGACAAATGATGCCGAACACCTGACAAGGTGGTTCGGCGTTTTCAATTCTAAACATCGTCGCAGTCGGCGACTCATCCGACTTATCAAATGCCCGATGACACGATTGGCTTAGAGCCGGAAACGGCTCCGGCAGACCAGCCATCTGCTACCGATGCTTTGCCCGCCAGTGAAGGCGTAATCCCACCGAAGCCGAAAAAGGAGGAAACTCCGTCTTCGGACGATGTTTCCGACCTCATGCCAGATGGTACGTCCAAGTCAAAGGACGTACACATCCCCTACAAGAAGTTCGAGGAGTTGAACGAGCGGACGAAAATCCTCGAACAATTAAGCCCTTTGCTAACTCGTATCCAAAAGGAGCCGGAACTCGTGGAACGCCTGATGAAAGGCGAAGACCGCGAGTCCATTGAGACTCGGCTAGCGGCCATTGAGAACGAGCGCAAGACGGAAAAACGGCAGACAGTCGAGGCCACGCTGAAAGCGGCGGTCAAGACTTGGCCTGATTTCCGAACGCTCTGGCCTCAAATGCAGCCATTAGTTGCCGCCCTCGACCAACAGGGTATTCCCTACGTCGAGGCGGTGGAGCGTTCCTACTTCGCGGTCAACCCCGAAGCGGCTAAGGAGGAAGCCCGTCTCACCGCGCAAGCGGTGATGAATAGGCAGGGAGTGGTTACGCCGGGAATGGCGTCTTCGCCGAAACCCCCGCAACCAGAAAAACCTCCCGTCTACGCACCCACTGAGGCTGATCTGTCTTTTGCTCGTGCGGTTGGGATTGACCCGAAACTCTACGAGAAGCATGGCGATTGGATTAAGGCAAAGGGGTTGGATACCATATGAAATTCGTTCGTATGGTCATGGATGACGAGGATACATCCAAAGCCAAGCTAGACGAGCAGGGCCGGATAACTTATATCTGCCCGGTATGCGGAAAGCATACGAAAGATGTAGTGGAGGTTTATCATGAAAATTGTCATAACGAATTAAAAACAAACCAAAATGCCATTTAATGTATGGGGCACGCTGGCACCCAACGAAGGTCAGCAAATCATCGGAGGCGATGCAACGCCCTATCGGACAATCATCGCCAATAGTGAAGTAATTACGATTGGCGACGCAGTGCAGTGGGACGCAGGCGGATTTCTCGTAAATGATGCTAGCGTTGGCGCTGTTGCGGGAATTGTCGTAGGTGTGGCGAATAGTGGCGTTCCGGTTGCTCCCGACAGCGCGACAACGGGAACTTACACCGTAGCGTCAAACAACCAGACCGTCGCGCAGATATACGCCATCATAGATATCTCGACCGATACGCTGTATTCAGCGCCCGCTGATGCGGCATTAGGGACGACTACCGGTTCGAATCTCCCCGGTTATCTTATGGATTTATTGGCTTCAGGAAGCGCGACGCAACTGGATGAATCAACCGCATCGGCAACGACGGGGCAGTTCTTCAGCTGGGGGCTTGACCCGCGAAATTCGGAGCGGGTTATCGTGAACCTCAACGAACGCATCGGGAACGCTTCGGTGTCGTAATTACTCACGTAATAAACTTGAACTAAAATCATGGCAGCAGAACTAGTATCTTCATGGGGTGATGCGGCGCGAGGTGTTGGCGTACTCTTTCGGGAGTTCTTCACCCAGAACACCCTCGCCGAGACGAAGGGTTGGGAACCCATCGTTAAATACACCACCGATGATGCCGCACAAGCCACCTTCTCCGGCAAGACCGGCGCTGGGAGGGCATCCCGTTATGCGGAAGGCGCGGCCATTCCCAAGGCTAATCGTTACAAACTGTACGACACGGCGTTCGTCCACGAGTCCTACGGCGGGCAACTGGAAATTACCGAACGCCAACTGATGAATCGTGAATGGAGTGAGGCATTCGATGAGTTCAAAGACCTCACTATCTCGTTGAATGTTGCCGAATCCGAAGCGCCCGCCCAAATCCTCAACGGCGGTTTCACGAACTCCGGCACCTTCACCACGAGAGGGTATCGCATTGTTACCTACGGCGATGGCTCTAACATTTTCTCCACCACCCATCCTCGCGTGGATGGAGGTTCATCGCAGTCCAACGCCTCGGCAACCGGTATCCCCCTTACCGAGACGAACTTCGAGACGGGACGGATCGCTCTCGCCGAGCAACTTCAGGATGACGGCACGCCAATCGCCAATATGGGCGAGGTTTGGTGTGTCGTCCCGCTCGCTCTTGAAAAGACCGCTCAGATAATCACCGGTTCGACTCTTCGTTCGGGTACGGCCAACAACGACATCAACATCTACTCCGGGGGCGGATACAAAGTGATGTCATCGGTGTGGCTTAGTACGGTCAATGGCGGCTCAAACACCCAATGGCAACTTGTTGCTCCGTCAGTGGCTGGGTTGCAATTCGTTCGTCGGACAGGTGCCATCATGGATCAATCGGTAGACAGGAACACCAAGTCCACCCTCTTCGATGTCCACGGTTGGTTCTCGGTAGGGTCGAAGCGGTGGCATGGAACTTGGGCAAGCAGGGGTAACTCCCTAGCGTACGCCTCGTAAGGTTGAGATAAGAGCCGGGCGTTTGGAGCATCCTTACACGATGTTCCTGCGCCCATAACCACCATGAACAGTAAATATCTCATCGGAGCGGTGGCATTCCTCTTCCTTGCCGTTGGCTATCTGACATACGCCGTATATTCGGGAGAAGTTCCGGGGAATAAAACGGTTCGTAATATCTTGTCTCTCGGCGGCCCGACCCAGTTCGATGAACTGCGCTATCCAGCGGCTACTTCGACATCAGTCTCTTTGGTGCTTGGCGACTCCCAGCCAGTCAAGGAATTCTGGGTGAACCTTTCTTCCAAGCGGGCTGGTTCGGGTTCGCTGGCTTCCACCACTAACCAGATGGTACTGGATAACACGAGCGGACGGACACTGTTAATTGACCGCATCATTGGAGTTAGAACTGGGACATCGGCGGCAAGTTACATCATAGAAATTGCCACGACTTCTCCCGCATCGGCTAACAAGGCACGGCCAACGACACGACCCGGCCTAACGACGCTCTACGATTACGACATCACCTACGCGGCTGCGACCCGAACCCCGACTCACCTCCTCAACAAGTTCCGCTTCCCGACTTCCACCGAACCCTACATGGTGTTCGATTCCCTAATGGCCCTAGCCGGGTCGGGAACGACCACGGCCAAAGCCGCCGGTGACCCTGGCGACCAGCCTTACTTTGACTTGGAGGCGTACCAAAATGGTATCAACGGAACGCATCTATGGAATCGTAGCGTCATAGAATGGGTAGGCACGACTTCGCTTGCGGTGGCTATCAACCGCGACCAATACACCAATGGTTGCGGACGCGCTGGAACGGCGGATGGCTGCGCGACGATGGCCACGAGCACTTGGCGCGGATTCGACCTCGACATCTTCGTTCACGTCATCGCCACTTCCTCTCCAAACGAATAACCATGCGCTACTTAATCACTAATCCCGACTCCGGCGCTCCCATCAGTGTTGATGGGATAACGCTGGAGGTCGGGGAAACGAAGGAGTTTCCCGAACGGGAAGCGAGGGTATTGCTCAATCGCTATGGGTTCCTTGTCCTAGAATTTGAGCAAGGGATGTTGGGGGCGGTGGAAGACGACTTGCCTTCTGAAGTAACTGCGAAACTCGTCGAACAGGAAGAGGTCAAGCGATTAGCCGAGGAAGCCAAGTATTGCCCGCACTGTAAGCAACTCCTCCCGGAGTTTGCGGAAGTCTACAGTAAGAAGCCAGAGGTTGAACTAGTTGGGAAAAAGCATGGGAAGCACCGCATGAAGCATCCAAAGAAGCATCCAAAGAAGCATCGTTAGTACGATATATTCATAACCAGCCCAGTCCGGGCTTCAATCGGACTTACAAGTTATGTTGGTACGCAATGTTATAAGCAAACCAATAGGGCCAATCGTCTACGAAGGATTCACGTTCATTATCCCTCCCGGCGTTTCCGCGATTTACGGCCTTGCCGGTAAATACTTCACCGAAGTCATCTATCGCATTGAGTCTAGAAACCCCAAGCCGCCCATCTACGTGGAAGGGCGGAATGTCGGGGGGGATGGGGGAGCGCCGCTACCCCCGCTCATCGCGGCCCACAAGACCGACCGGGCGGAATGGAAGAAGAAGTGGAATGGACAGTTCGCCCAAGTAACCCGCTTCCAAGTTGACCCATCCCGTTTGCCCGCCCGCGATGTTCTCTTAGAACTTGCCGAACGAAGGGGGATGGATGCGAACACGGTAACGAAGTTTCGCTCCGATAGCCGCATAGACAACGAAGAAATCGTCAAAGCTATCAATGCCCTCCTGGTTCCCGACGAGATTCGTTTCCCCGCAGAGGATATGGAAGAGTCGGAAAAGTCGGAGGACACTTAATTCATGACTCAATCTCTCTCTAAACGATTCACTGCCGCCGTTATCTTACTCGTGGCGGCAGTACTGTTTTTCGTTTACGCCTATTACCAAGAAGCCAATAGCGCGGTGAGCCGTCAATTCGTATCAGTCTGCCAGTCCTCCACTCCCAGCGAAAAAGGGCTGTCTACGACCACGAATGGAACATTCGTTTATGTTACTCCGTCTATCGCCACGACTACGCTGATTTCCAGTTGCGACACGAGCGCCTCCAGCGCCTATTCCCTCGACCTGGTTGCCGTTTCCAGTTCATCGGCTCCGACGGGTTCCAATCCCCCGACCATATTCGCCATACGCGAGTTCTCCAACGATGGGGTGACTTGGTTTCCCTTTACCGCCTCCAGCGCCACGTTCAGCAATGCCAGTTCATCTCAAACGTCATTCGCCAACGCTTCCACGACCGAAGTGGCATGGCGCATTGGCAGTGAAGGCGGGAACCTTGATGCGACCTCGACTATCCATATCCCACTAGTTTGGTCTATTTCCCGTTTCACCCGCGTTCGCATTTGGGCGGCGGATGGGAGTGCCGCCATGTGGGGGGTACTCCAAAAGGCGGAGTCAGACTAGAGATGTATGCGTGACATCGCCAACTACCGGCGGACGGAAATCCGGGCGGCGGCTGTCCTGACGAACTCTTACGTCAACGCCACGGTACTGACCGAAGCGTGGCGGTATAATCAGTGCGTTCTGCTCATTCAAACCACCCTTGGCTCCTTAACCTCGATAGAGGTGCGGGTAGAGACATCCTTCGATAACACCACCTGGTTCCAAGAGACCTTTTCCCAGTTTAATACCGCCACACAGTCCTTGGAACAGGTCGGGGATAGGACTTTCACCGCATCGGGGAATTATCGCATCGCCTTTTCCGTAGCCGATAACTATATTCGGGTGGCTATCAAGGGCACAGGTACGGTTACTTCTTCATCAGCAACGATTGATGCCGTGCTTGCAAGATGAACACTGGCGCAACGGAAAAAGTAGCGTTAGAGCGGCTTCTGCGTCAGGTAGCCGTCGCCAAAGAGGAACTTGCCGGGCTTGAACTTCAAAAACTGGAAACGGGGGATTTAGCCGGACGCACCGCCAACCTAACCAAAGAAAAAGAGCGTCTCCAAAAGGAGATTGCCGATTTGCGTTTCGCCCGCGAGGTTGTCCACGGAGAAGTTGAAACAATCGAGTCGGAGAAGAAAGCCATATCCAAGGCTCGCACCTTAGCCAAAAAGGAGTTGGGCGAAATGCGCGAAGCCCAGCAGTCCGTCCTCAACGCCGGTAATCGGTACAGGGAACGGATGCGAAGTACCCAAACTCTTCTTTATTCAATGGAGAGGTCGCTTGCCGGTATGAAAGGTTCGCTGACGCGAATGAAGACGGAGATAGCGAAGGAAGAACTATTGGCGGCGTCAGCCAAGAACCTGCGGGAAGCGATGGAGAGGGAACTGGAAGAAGTAAAAACCGCGCTCAAGGAGGCGAGAGCGAATACCGCGAAGGAAAAGGCGGTATTCCAAGGCGTTGGGGAAACCATCAGCGAAGCCAAACGGAAAATCATTGCCCTCAACCAAGAAACGGCCAACATCAATCAGAGGAATAAGGAACTGCGCGAGCAAAAACTTGATGACTTCTCCTTACAAGAGGGACGGATAGCGCAAGAGCGCCAGGAACTCGCCACCGAATGGGAGAAGTTCCACATCCAGGAACGGGCGCTCGGTAATAAGGTTTTGTATCTGAAAAAAGTCAAAAGCGAACTGGAACTGGCGAGCGGCAAGCCCTTGGAGGTGGTGATATGACCTATGCGCTACTTCCTTTTGCTGTTAGTGCCAGTCCTCGCGGTGGCTGGATATGCTGCTGCTGAAACGCTCGGCTTCTCAACGCTTCAAGTTCCGAGCCCTTGGCTTTTTGGCAGTACTGGTCTCTTCATTCGCGAGTTGCCTACGGCGGGAACTTCCACGCTCGCGGTGGTCATCGGTAGTGCGGCGACCACGACTTTCGGTAACAGGTTGGAGGTGAATGGAAACGCATATATTTCCAGCGCCCTTCAAGTTGGGACATTCATCGCTACCGGCACGCCATCGGGTTTCGCCACCTCTGGGCCAGGCGCTCTTTTCTCCGTCCAAGGCCCAGGACTTATTACCGGCCCATTCACAACGGGTTTCCTAGTTGCCACCAGCGCCCCGCAGTTCAAATCGCTGGCTTCCTGCGATACCATTGACACCGATGCCAGCGGCTTGCTTTCTTGTGGCACGGATGCCACTGGAGCTCTCACTGGTGGCAACGCCAACGCCCTTACCTATTGGACTTCTGGAACGGCGGTAGCCGCCACTTCCTCTCCGACCATCCAGGCGCTCTTTGCAAGTTCTACCACTCGGAGTAGCTTGGCTGGAGGATTAGAACTCGGCAGGGCCGGTTTGGGCATTTCCACCGGGACTCCTGGAGCGATGCTCTCGGTGTCCGGGGAGGGGCTGTTCGCCGGACGGCTTCTCGCCGGAGTTCTATCCGCCACCTCCACCCTTGAGGTCGGCAAGGATGTCCTGACCGACATAACCGGAAACCAATTGACTATCTCCGCCGGGGCTTTGGGAGTTTCGGAAGGCGCGGGTTCGGGGTTGGATGCCGACACTTTGGATACGATTGATTCTCTCTCCTTCCTCCGCTCGGATGCCACCGACAGCTATACCTCTGGCACGCTCACCTTTGACGCCGGAACCTCCGCCATCTTCAGCGGCTCCTTCGGTTTCGCCACTACCTCCCCGGCGGCTGGCATTCTCTCCATAGGCGCCCCGCTCTTGGTTAAAGGAACGACCACCTCAATGGGTGGCCTCCTCACCCCTTCCGTCAGCGCCACCGGCACCCTCGGCTTCTACACCGGAGGGGCGTTGGCTCCGAGGATGTACATTGATTCTTCCGGGCAAATCGGTCTTGCCTCAAGTTCCCCCGGTTTCCCAGTTTCCATCGCTGCTACCACTACTCTCTCCGCACAAATAGCATCAAATATCGCTTCTACCTCGGCCAACCCCGACGCTCAAGTCATCGTGGATTGGTCAAACGGCAACACACGCCGCTTCATCATCTCCCAAAACACCACGCTCATCATCAACGCCACTTCCTCCGGGCCTTTGGACGGCGGGAAGTACATCCTCAAAGCCTGCCAGAACCATATCGGGGGGTTCACCCTCGCCGTAAACTCCGATACCATCCGCGAGGCTACCACCTCCGCCGGGGCCAGCCTTTCTTGGGTCTCCACCAAACCCAACACCTGCACTT
>ERZ1292644.760-Hain-H14-01um-R2-760-length-19194-cov-6_pt1 | contig 19194 bp, 25 predicted proteins | sample MGYA00564402_ERZ1292644 | MGnify/ENA primary metagenome ERZ1292644 (study PRJEB36523, sample SAMEA6512644) | groundwater metagenome | collected 2019-01-09 | study: AquaDiva: Metagenomics assemblies of 32 groundwater samples
GCCGCCATGGCGCGGTACCACAATCACGACCCGGTCTCAGCCGGCCTCGTGGGGCTCACACTCATAGCCGCGACGGTCTGGCGCGGGGTCGTCTACCTCTGCGTCGGGTTCGGCGTCTGCTCCCTCGCCGGTTGGTCCCGCTGGTGGGGATTGCCGCTCGCCATCGTGGTGGGAAACACCGCCGGCTGGGCGTGGAAATGCGCGCGACGAAGGTCGAACGTCGAAACGTTGGAGCGCCTGGCGGAAGCGGCGGAAGCCAAGGCCCGTGCTGCCTCCGCCGCGGAGGAGCAGTGACGCGCCTCTCCGACATCGACGCCGTGATCGCGCGATTACGCGCCTTCGCCCGTCCGCAGGAGATGTCCGCCGCCTGCGAGATCGCCGATCTCTCCGCCCTCCTTGACGACCATGCCCGGCTCGTCGAGCGCCTCACCGAGCTTCGTGCCGAGGAGGCGGCCTGGCACTACGGCCTTGCGGCGGACCGGGGCGCCGCTCGCCCATGCCCGTGCCAAGGGCTATCGCGCTGGAGCGGCAAAGGAGAAGTGATGTCACGGTCCGACAATCTTCGAGCCGACGCCGAGGGGATGTGGCTCGACGCGATCCGCAATCCGATGGTGGCGAGCGTCGCCGTCGCCATCGATGCGCTCGTGGCGCTTGTGCGCGAGGAGGCGCTGGCCGCGGCGGCGGCGAGCGTCACAGTCGCCCAGCGATGCCCGCACTGCTCCGGGACCGGCCTCGACCCGTATGCGACAAACACGACCGCCCCGCCCAAGTGCCGCATCTGCGGCGGGCTCGGCGTCCCCTACTGCTGCTGCCAGGGCGAGCACGCGGCCAGTTGCCCCGTCGAGGCGGTCGCCAAGCTCTTGCCGTCGGAGGCGAAGCCATGACCCCGCTCGCGGTCGGTACTGTCGGTGAGTACATTGCGCGGGGCAACTGGCCTCCGGAGTATACAGCCTCTGAAGCAGAGGCTGCTGTGATCGCGCGACTTCTTGGCGCTCGCAACCGCCTCGCGCAGATTCGCGAGCAGGTGGCGGCCGAGGAGCAAGCCGTCGACGCCGCTGTCGTCAAGGTCAGTGGCTTGTGTGCTCGTACCTGGGTGGCGTGGCACGATGACCACGGATGGCCAGATGGTGAGCCCGAGTACCGGGCCGCACTGCGATGCAGAGCCGGGCTGCCGACAGACAGCCGGTCGCTGCCGGCGGGTAAGTCATGACCCATTGCCTCTCCCCGCACCACGCGAACCCGGCGATCCTATGCCAGCGCGAGGCTGGACACCGTGGCGAGCTGGCGGACCACGCCTGCCCGAACCCCGGCAACGGCAGCGCGATTGTCTGGCCGCGGTCCCGCGAGGAGATGCGGGTGGAGGTGCTGGCGCTGCTCGCAGATACTCCCGTGCGCCATCTGACGAGCGCATGGCTGCGGGAGTTCCTCGACAAGCGAGTAAGGGCTCTCCCATGATCCGCCCCCGAATCACCGACGCCGACCTCGCCGCGTGCGCGCATGGAACGGAGGAATTTGGCTCATATTGCTTCGGCAAGTCCGGAGGAGTTCGCTGGCGCGCTCGATGGCTCGATCTCCGTGGAAGCCATGAGACGACACTGACCGAGACCCGTGATGTGAACTACCAACCAAAGGAGAGATCGTGGAAGACACCATCATCGTGAACGGAATCACCTACAGGCGCGTTGACACGCTGCCGACCGGCAATCGAGCCGTGGTCGTGCTGGACCGTGGCTGGATCTTCGCCGGAGACGTGACGGAGAAGAACGGGCGCATCTACCTGGATCGGGCCGTGTGGGTCTTCCGCTGGGAGAAGATCGGACTCGCGGAGGTAGTACGCAACCCCAAGCAGGCGGGCGTGGACATCCGTCCACTTCCAACACGAGTCGATGCCCCCGCTGGCGCAGAGGTGTACCGGCTTCCCGTACCGCCAGATTGGGGGCTCTAATGGTGATCGTCGGCGACGGCAACGGCGACGGCAACGGCTACGGCGACGGCAACGGCAACGGCTACGGCGACGGCGACGGCAACGGCTACGGCCCTGTTTCGACCTCATTGCAGATGCGGCATCAGCGGCAGGGGACGCCATGACCCCCTGCTGGCTCACTTGGATCTATTCCCTCGGCCTCGGTGTCGTCGGGCTGGTCTGCGCCCTGACCGTCGGGCTCATGCTGCTGGCCGCCGTTCTCGCCGGCTCGCGCTGGCTGAGCCAGCGGTGGGAACGGCGGTGGGAACGAATGAGAACGCCCAGGGTCGTCGGCCTCCTGGAGACGACGGGGCAAGTCGTTGGGCTCGTGCTCGTCGTGGGGGTGCCGCTGCTGGCCGCGACCCTCGCCGCCCACGCCGCGCTCTACGGATGCGACGACTGCCGGCCCGCGTGGATGGGGCCTTGCGAGAAGGAGAAGACGCCATGACCGACGCCGAAGCCCTCGCGCTGGGACAGCGCGCCGTCGCGTGTCGAGGCTGGCGCTGGATGCCAAGGATGCACGGCCTCGACATCCATGCAAACGGATTCACGTTCCTGTTCGCGCACCCGAGCGGAGGCGCCATAGTCCTCCAGGACGGAGCGGTGCTCCAAACTCTCCCGGTGTCGCGCGAGTTCATGCGGCTCACCCTCCCCGACCTCCGCGACCCCGCCACTCTCGGCTGTCTCTTGGCCCTCGTGCGCGAGGCTCACGGCGCACTCGTCTACGTCGAGCCGCGGTGGGATCTCGCGTGGCGCCTTGTGCCAATGATGTGGGAGGTGTACACCATGTCGGATTCAAGCACAATCGGACCTAGTTACAAGGGCGCCACCGAAGCCGAGGCACTGGTCGCGGCACTGGAGGGTGCGCCATGAGCGAGCGCGTCCTGCCCGCCAACACCATCGATTTCATCGAGAACATCGAGGCGTTGGATTCCCCGCGGGATCCATGGCATTGGTATCAACTGCGGCCCCGCATAATCGGCCGGCCGCTGGTGTGGTGCCGAAATGCGCTGGACGGGCCGCGGCCTATGCTGATCGCATCAGCGCTGTACAGCCTAGCAGGCCATTGGGAATGGGAAGTAGTCCGCGTCGCCATGCCTGGAGTTGCGGGCAGCCAGGTACTCGCATCTGGCACCGCCCCATCGGTCGAGAAGGCAACGGCGAAGGCGGACGCGGCGCTGATTGCACTGCTCGCGCTGGAAGGTGCGCCATGAGCTGGCAAATGCTGGGAGAGAGCTTCCAACAAACAGGAGAGGTGACGCTATGAACCGAGAAGAACTGCTCACCAAGTACGCCGATCCGATCCCCGTGCTGGATCACGGCGGGGTGAAACTGCTCGACGTGATGGGCGGCGACTACGCAATCGTCCAGAGCGCCCGCGTCAGTTACGGGCACGAGTTGGACGACGCGAACCAGCGAGACGCGCGGCGCTTGATCCGCTACATGATGAAGCACCACCACGGGACGCCATTCGAATCCTGCGAGATCAAGCTGTGGGTTCACCTGCCGATCTTCGTCGAGAGGCAGTGGGCGAGGCACAGGACGGCGCACTGGAACGAGCTGAGCGGGCGCTATAGCGAGCTTCCGGAGGAGTTCTACGTTCCGCCGCCCGAGCAGGTCTGCTACCAGAGCGGGGAGAACAAGCAGGGCCGAAGCGGTCCGCTCGAACCCACCGTCGCTAACCACCACCGCTCGAACATGCGCGCGCTCTGCGGCGATGCCTTCGCCGGCTACCACAACTTGCTGGAGGTCGGCATCGCCAAGGAGACTGCCCGACTCGGGCTGCCGGTCAGCACCTACACGACAAAGGTGTGGAAGGTGGACCTCCGCAACCTGCTCGGGTTCCTTCTTCTGCGGCTCGACCCGCACGCGCAGTGGGAGATTCGGCAGTACGCCGAGGTCATCTGGACCATCGTGCAGGATTGGGTACCGCTCGCAGCGGAGGCGTTCCGCGACTACGAGCTGGAAGCGATCACGCTCTCCCGACAGGAAGTGGCCGCGCTACGGGAGCTGCTGTCGAGTCACGATCTGCTCGCGCATCCCGACGTAGGCATGACCTTCGACCGAGCTGGGCTGACCGGCCGCGAGCGCGAGGAGTTCGCTGCCAAGCTCGGGCTCAACTGCGGCCCGTCGAAGGAGAACCGATGAGACAGGCATTCGAGGATGTCGAGAAGTTCATGATCGTAGGCGGGCAGTTCACATTGCGCCGGCCTGTGGGTCGAATCGACCCGGAGGTCGCCCTCCGCAGGCTCCGGTTCATCACCTCGGAAGTGGCCGAGTTGGCCGAGGCCATGCAGAAGGACGATATGGTGGAGACAGCCGATGCGCTCGCCGACATCTGCTACGTCGTCATCGGGACGGCCTGCGCGCTGGGCATCCCGCTCCCCGAGGTCTGGGACGCCGTTCAGGCTGCGAACATGGCGAAGTTCCCGCCGTGCGAGAACTGCGGTGGACGGGGCGTCTACTCAGATGAGGCCGACTGCGATCTGCCTGAAAACGCACTGGAATGCGCCTCCTGCGGAGGCAAGGGTCGCCGCGTTCCGACCGATGGTGCTGGCAAGATCATCAAGCCGCCTGGCTGGGAGCCGCCGGACATCGGCAGCGTCCTCCGCGCTTCTCAGGCTGAAGTGACAACGGAACGCCCCGTCTCCCCGGTGAATCCGGCCCACTACCGCCAGGAGGGAAAGGCCGAGTGCATCGACGCCTTGCGCGAGAAGTTCCAGCGCGAACACGGCGCGATGGGTGGCGTGATGTTCGTCGGATTCTGCCTCGGCAACGCCTTCAAGTACCGATGGCGTGCGGGCCAGAAGGGTGAGGCCGCCGAGGACGAGGCGAAGGCGTGCTGGTATGAGCAGATGGCGGCGCACGTCGTCGAGGGCAAACCGGACCCACGCGCATCTCGGGAGTCACGATGATTCTCCACTGGCGTCGGAGGCAGACCCCGCCCGGCTGGCTCGGGTACACCGACGGCGTGGAGGCGCCCGTGGCCGAGGTCGAGCGCCGGTACAGCGGCGGGGGCGGGTGGCGCTGGACGCTCGCCATCGACTGGGGCAAGCGGCCCGTCGAGATTCCCTTTGGCTTCGCGAAGTCGTCCAAGATCGCGAAGGCAGAGGCGGAAGCGGCCTATGCGAAGCGAGCGACACAGAGGAGCGCCAGTGGAATGGATTGAGGCGCTCGCCGTCCACCTGCTCGGCAACGCCGTCGTCCCGCCCGTCGCGGAGTGGATCGCGCGGCGACTCCAGGATGCGGCATGATCCGCCCCTGCTGCACCCTGCTCAAAGACGACGGCTCCCCGTGCCGATGTCGCTGGAGCGCCGACCCGATGCCTGATCACAAGGCCCTCGCCGCCCTGTGGGCCGGCACGTCCGTCACTCGTCGTCGGAAGGGGCCGGAGGTCTACGAACGCGAGCGGGTGGACGCGCTGGACGCTATTACGAAACGAGGTGAGCGATGAGCTTGGACGAGAAGGTGGACCTGTTCGAGCAGTGGCGCCGCGTACATGGACCGCTGCTGGGACCGTCAGCTCCCGCTGAGAGGCTGGTACTCGTGTCGGTACTCGATGTGCCCGACAACATGGAGTGCTCGCTCGATGGGCGGGAGTGGGGCGTCCTGCGCTGCGAAGCCCGCGCTCCTGGCGCTCCGGGAGAGGCCCCGCTGCGCAGGTTCGCAGCTCGTCACTTGGACGTGGTTGGGTACGGGTTCTCGCCGTACACCGTATTTCTGCGTGCATCCGCCTACGACGCCCTGCGAAAGTAATCGGAGGAGGCGCTGTCTCGCTCCCCTACCTCGACTCGACTCCATCGTAGGCCGGCAACTGCCAATCGGTCTCCACGACCATCGCGTCGTTGGGAACCCCGGGATCGTGGTGGAACACCACCGTCGCCATCGCCCCACCAGCCGCCGCCGTCGTCACGTCCAGCGTCAGCCGGAAGACGATGTCGTCGTTCTCGACGTAGCGCCCGACGCTGTGCGGTACCTGCACGATGAGGTTGGTCTCGTTGTAGCGGCCGATGGCATCGAGAGGCCGGATTCGACCTACATACGCGTCCACTCCAGAAAGAGCGGAGATGCTTCCCGCGCGGCGGCGCATGATGGTGGCCGTCACTCGGCCTCGGCTGCCGGGGTTTCCCGCTGCCGTCACCTCCCAGGGGACGCGGATGCGGAACCGGCCGTAGATGTGAGCCGATGCGGGGACAAATAGATATGCCTCGAACCGCAGCACCTCGACTGCGGCCGTGACGAGCACGCCGGTCACGGTAGTCGTCGCGGTGTGCGAAGCGATGGAAGCTCCGGTTCCGGGGATGAGGAGTGGAATCGCTACGACCGCGGGCGTGTCAATGTCGAGCGGGATCGACATGGGCGCCGCCCCGAAGAGGAAGATGTCGTCGGATCGAGCGGCCGTAACGGCAAACAACCGCATGACGGCTATCTTGCAACGACCACGGCGACTCCCGTCTTCTCCGTATTCTCCGGCTTTCCACGCCAGAGATTACAACAGCCGAAGCTGGCCACGTCGTCCGGCATTGCGAAGTCCTCCGGCATCCGTTCCGTCAGCTTCCGCAGCAGCCGACACTGACCTCTCCCGTCCGGAGGCCCGTCGTACGAGACGCAGCGGCAGCACTGGACGAGACCTCGGTGGAAGCCGGAGTCGGTGACGGCCACGGCCTCCGTCTCCTTGCCTCCCACGTCGGTATGCGACGAACCTGGGACGTAGAGATTGCAGGAGTCGTCGGCTCTCACCTCCAGCGTCTCCCGCGGCCCATGGATGGTGCAGGAGAGACCCGCCTCTCCCGTCCACATCATGCAGGAGCGGCAGGAGGAGAAGGCTTCTGGCGGTATCGGATTCTCCACCCCATCTTCGGCCTTCTTCGGTTCGAGGTAGAGTACGGCGCTCCGCTCGATGGCGGGCACCGCTTCCGGAGGCGGACACCCCGCCAGCATCGCGCGGTACGCCGCGTGAAGCGGCTTCATGCTCGGGTCGTCGGCGTGCATCTACTTCTCCTTCCGCTGGACGCCGAGCGCGGCGCTCGCTCCGGGTGGAATCGACACCGCCATGCGCCTGAGCGCCGCTCCAATGGGATCCGCCTCGTCGGTCTTCGACTGCGGTACCTCCTCAACGAAGTCTCGCGCCCGGTCCAGCAGGACCGATGCCGCCTTCACCTTGATGTCGTCCCGGGTCCTCGGACTGTCGAGAACGGTGACGAGAGTCGACACGGCCTTCTCGGCACCCGTTTCGATGGCGAGCTGCGTGAGTCGCCTCCGCCGCTTCTGCGCGGCTGAGAGCGCCCGGTCGAAGTCCGGATCGTCGCTCATCCAGGCCAGGACTACGGATTCGTCCACATCGGCATCAAGCGCCGCGCTCGCGATGCCTCTTCCGCCGAGCAGCGAGGCGAGCGCCGTCTGCTGCTTCTCGGTGAGGGGGATGGAGCTGCGGTCGCCGTGAACACGACGCGCCACCGCAGTGATCGGGATGACTTCTCCCCGTGGCAGTCGAGTGGGAGGCATGTCCGGACCATAGCACGCCGGGCGCCATTGCAGGATGGTGTTGCGGATGTCATTCGCCTGTGCTACAACATTCTCGGCGGCCATCCTCTCCCGGCCGCCAGTCGTCCCGACGCCCCCCAGCTCGTCCCTGGGGGGCGTCCTCTTTAGGGATACTCAATGCCGTGGCCCCCTCTTCGCGATCAACCCCACTACGTCCTCCGCTTGGGGCGCGCCGGCCGCGATCCCATCGCCTGCCTCGACGGCCTGGAGACGGCCGTGCCGGGTGCGCTGGTCTACGCGAAGTCGGCGTCGACCCGGAACCGCTGCCAGCGGTGGCCGAAGCTGACTCCAAAGGCTCGGGAGACGCTGCTGGCGGATGCCGTCAGCTTCGAGGTTCACGTCTCCCTCTGCGGCGCGTGGCTCGCGACCGACATCCTGGACGACGCAGGTCTCTCCTACGACTCGGTAGCCACGCCCGACTGCGCCACCATCGTACCGTGGTCCCCTGCCGATGCTGGTGCCTACGAGGCACGCGGGAGGATGCTCGTCGCCGCGCTGGAGACCGCAGGTCGACTGAGGCCCGGCGTGGGTGAGATGCTCGTCGCCTACCAAGCGGTAGAGGTGGGATTCGGAAGCGTCCGGCCGTGGCTCTTCTCTCGCATCTCTCCCGGAGGCGGGAAAACAGTCGTAGCGTTGGTGCTTGCTACTGCCGCGAAGCCGCGGGGCAACGGCATCGACCGCATCACGACCCTGGTCGTCGGTCCTGCAAAGTGCCGGTCGGTGTGGTGGCGGCAGTCGCAGCGGTTCACGTCGCTCCAGCCGTGGCGCCTCACCCCATCGTCCGAGACCACGGCCGAGACGGAGACGCTCGAAGCCTTCGCGGCCCGCCTCGACGCCGAAGACGCGACCGGCATCGCCATCGTCGGCGCGGAGAGCCTTCCCGACCACCTGGAGGAGGTGATGGGCCTCAAGCCCCAGACCCTCATCTTCGATGAGATCTGCTCCGATGCAATGGCAGGCCGCTCCGGTCGGTGGGAGCGAGTGGGAGATTCCGACGGCAGCATCTCCTTCCGACCGAAGCTCACCGCTGGGGGCCGGGCCTCTGCAACGGAGCGCGTTTCTCGATCCTATGCGATCATGGCCGTCTCCCGTATGCCTGGCATACTGCGCCGCGTCGCGCTGGACGGTACCCCGCTCTACGAGGGCAAGCCCCGCCGCCTCTTCAACCCGTTCGACTGTCTGGCTCCCGCCTCCTTCGGCTTCTCGTCGCACCCGTTCAAGATGCGGTATGCCGGCGCGCGCCACAACGGCTTCGGCTTCACCGACGACGGTGCGTCGAACCTCGACGAGCTGCGGGAGCGAGCCAGCTTCTTCGTTCACGACGTACCATACGCCGCCTCCCACGGCGGCCTGCCAAAGACGCGGGTGGAGGTCGTGCGGCTCGCCCCCGACGAGCTGGGACCTCGGGCCAGAGGGGAGAAGGCGGAGATTCGAGACCTGACTGCATCCATCGCGAGCGGCAAGGCGAAGAACGCGGCACTTGGAGAACTGCGGCTCGCGCACGCCGCGTTCCGCAAGCACCCCCGAGCGATCGGGGACGCCATGGACACCGTGAAGGCGGGGGGCAAGGCGGTCCTCTTCACGGCTCGGCATCGAGACTGCGAAGCTCTTGCGGCGGCGGCGACGGCCGCCATTGCGAAGCTGGCAACGGGAGACGCCCCGGTGACGGCCCGCCTCTGGTGGGCGCACGGAGGCACCGCGACTGAGGAAGCGAGGGCGAAGATGGTGGCGGAGTTCCACGACCGCGTGGGAGCCGCGATGCTGGTGGGCACAGGGCAGGCGTTTGGCACCAGCATCGACGGATTGCAGGTGGCCGACTTCGCCGGCATCTGCATGCTCACCCCGCGGCTCGGTGAGCTTTCCCAGTGGAAGGGGCGGTTCGATCGGCGGGACGACCGAGAAGCGGCCGTGGCGACTCTCGTTCGCATCTACCTCGCGTCCGGAACGGTAGACGATGCGATCGTCTCGGCGCTCGGCCGGCAGTTCCCCGTGATCGGCAGCCTCTTCGACATCGGAGACCTGGGCGACCTTGACGAGAAGCTGCGGGGGGTGGACGGGGCGTCGCTGGAGGCGGCGATGGACGCCATCTTCGAGAAACTCGACAGCGGAGGGAAGCCATGAGCAGTACCGACAGAGGCGCGACGTACCTCGCCTGCGTGGAACGTTCGACGCTCGACGATGGCCGCGAAATCATTCGGATCGCCATATCGGAATGTAGCGGTAGCTACTTCGCCGCTCTATGCGAGCCAGTGGGCTTCATCTATCTGCTTGAATCCGTGCCCGATGGAGGTCTCACGAATGCTGCCGTCTTTTCGGTGAGCATCGACGACGCGGGTCCGGGGCCTATTGAACTCGTGATAGCGACTCAGAGTGATAGCCCAGGTGGCACAGGCGCATGGGGAGGTGCTGATGAGAAGACCCGCACCCTCCTTGTCACCGCGCTGCTCGAATCCGCAGTTCACGACTGGCCGGCATGGAAGGAAGCATTCGGTCGCATCGTACCTCCTGCGGAGCGATACATCGAGAAGGAGATCGTAGAGTGACATCGCGCACCACCAAGTCTTCGCCCGCTGAGGAATCGGTCCTCATCGACTCGTCGAGGTCCCGCAGCGGCTGGAGCCGCATTGGCTCGGCATGGAAATGCCGCCAGCTCTACGCCTGGCAAGAAGTTGCAGGCTACTCCCTCATCCCCGCCGACGCTCTCACTGCCGGCTCCATGGGGCACACCGCCGCCGCTCACTACTTCGCCCGGGTCGGCTGCGAGCAGGGAGGCGTCATCGTAGACAAGACCTTCTTCGGGCCCCACGATCACGACCGGCTGCTGGAACCGGAAGCGGCCATCGAAGCATGGGTAGAGAAGGAGAAGCGCGGCGCCGACCTCGTCGCGATGGTGGTGGAGGCATGGCGCCGCTACCGAGCGAAGAATCCCGAACCGCCCGGTCGCATCCTCGCGGTCGAGACCCAGGTGGAGGCGACGCTGGGGACGGCCGCGACGAAGCGGGGACCGGAGTGGGGGCTGTGGCTCACCGGCGCAGCGCCGGAGCTTCTCGGGGACCGCACGCTACCGTCGCTTGTCGAAATCACACCACTCGACTGCCCCAACCACCCCCGCCACGGGCAGCCCATCCGTCTCACGCGTCGCCTCGATCTCGTCTTCCGGTCGGACTGGGGAGACGTCTTCGTCTACGACCACAAGTTCGTCTCCACCGTCAATCCCGACAGCGCGAAGCACAGCTACGGCATGGACGGCGGCTTCCGATCGCAGGCCATCCTCGCCAGTCAGGCGTGGCCTGACTTCGCTGGCGTCTTCGCGAACCTCATCGGCAAGCGGAGCCCCTGGAGGAGCGAGCCGGTGCCGATCCCGCGCTCGCTCTACCGGGAGGCGCGCTTCGCCCGCAACCTGTTCGATGTCGAGCACGAGATCGCCCGGCTGGAGGTGGAGACCTGGGCGGGTGAGCGGGACGTGAGTGAGTGGCCCGCTGCCGATGAGGAGACGACGTGCACGGGTCGATACGCCGGAGGGTGCCAGGCCTACCACCTCTGCTTCGGCGGACCCGAGGGGGCAGGATACCGGGGGCCGGACGAAAATCGTTGACACCGCACTACACCCGTGGTACGGTGGGCACGGACGACGCGAGAGACGACGACGGAGGGAGAGACGATGGACAACGGAGCCGGTGGCGGCAGTGGCGGCAATCCCCTTGTCGTATGGGGATATGGGATACCTAAAAGAGGCAAAAGCGGCTCGATGGCCGCGCTGCGGCCTGGCGCCCTCTTCTTCGGCGTGAAGCCGGCCATCGACCTTGTGACGCAGGGGACCTACGGGTTCGAGGCCGCTGTCTGGCCGGAGTCGCCCCAGAACTTCGACGACATCTTCCGCATCCTCGACGACAACGCCGACATCGTCTCCTCCTACGACGGGTGGGTCTTCGACGACCTCACCCACATCTGCGAGATGAGCCTGGGGCGATGGGACGCCGCTCCAGAGGCTACATCGCGGGGCGGCAAGCACAACGTCTTCTACCAGTACGTCGCGCTGAACAAGGCCAGCGGCGAGCTGGTGGCTCGGGCCCGTCACGCCTCCGTTCCCTTCGTCGGCTTCACCTCGCACGAGAAGGAACCCGGCTACGACGACGACGGCAACTTCCACCCCGGCGGGCCCGACATTGGGACGAAAGCGCGGGCGAAGAAGATGCCGGGCTGGTGCGACATCGCGTGCAGGTTCCTGCTCGATGAGGCGAGCCCCGACCCGTGGCTGAAGACGAAAATCTTCGTCAATCCGTTCGACAAGCAGTGGACGACGGGCGACCGCCACGACATCTGCTGGACGGACACCCCGCCCAACCTGCGGGAGATCCTGCGGGCGAGTGACTACAGCTACGACCTGCCGCGCATACCGGGGTTGGAGTGGCAGGACGAGGTAGCCGATGAGGTCGCGGCGAAGATGGCGGCGGGCGAGACAGCCGTCGCGGTTGCGAAGGCGGTCGCCGCGAGCCGCTCCGCTTGGCTATGCACCGACCGTCGCCACGAGAAGTGGCTCCGGTGGGCGGTGCAGGACGGCATCGCGCGCTACCGACTCCAATTGCGATTGGCTGCGGGCCTCTTCTCGGACGACCGACTCGCGCCGGTCACCGGTAGGGCGGGGCGAAAGGCGCCTCCTCCCCCTCCTCCGCCTGCGTCTCCTACGTCTACCGAAGCGAAGGCATCTGCCGTCGCTTCATCACCGCGGCTTCGGCCGCAACCACCGCGGCCACGGCCGCATCCATAGAGGGAGAGAGACACCATGCCGTTCGTTCCCAAGGAGAACGCATCCGCCGCCGAGACTCGGTCCGGCGGCTTCACCGAGACGGGCTACTACGAGGCGGTCATCCGCTTCGACAGCCACCACGACACCCACACGACGAGGCACCTCATCGAGCTGCCGACGGGCATCTCGCCATCGGTCCTGCTCAACTGGCCCTACGACGACGACGAGGCCATCAACCCCCGCATCGTCAAGAAGGTCGGGACCAACGAGGCCGCGCAGGCGAAGAAGGTGCAGAACTACGCCGACTTCCTCTACGGAGTCGCACTCTCGTGCGGCTACACGAGCGAGGAACTCGCCGAGGGCTACAACGAGACCTGGCTCGACGGACGTACCTGCTACGTCGCGTTCGTCTCCGGCGACGACCTCGGCGTGCAGTACGGCGAGGTGACGACCTTCGTCAGCGGCGATCCCAAGGAGGGCATCACCGCCCAGGGGCAGTACAACGCCTGGATCGAGGAGGGCCGGAAGCCGCCGGTGCCGAGGGCGCGCAAGGAGGCGGTCCCGACGCAGCGCGGTGCGGGAGGCGGCTCCGGTCGCCCCACGCCGCCACCGCGTCCCAGCGCCGCTCCTGCTCGACCAACGGTCAAGGCCGAGGAGAACGGCAAGAGCGAAGCTGTGGTGCCGCCGGCAGCTCGGGTCGGGGGTCCGCCGCGCCCTCCCGCGGCCCGCCGCCCCTGACGGTCCGCCGGACGGTCCGCCAAGCGGACCGTCATTCGTGAGGTAGATGCACACGAGGCTACCCTTCCGAGGATGCGGGGTAGCCTCGTTTGCTTCCCGGAGGAGGCGACTGTGACGCGCTTGCCGCCGTACGACCCCCGAGACTTCGGAGCCGACTGCGACCGCTGTTCGCTTGGTCCCCACGGCGCCTTGCGAAAGCCGGGATGGTCGTGGCGCCCGGTGCCTTCGGAGTTCCACCTCCAGGCCGTGGGCACGGTCGTCGCACTGGCTCCCGGTCACGAGGAGGAGCGGCAGGGTCATCCCCTCGCCGGCAAGTCCGGCGCCGAGCACAACGAGGGGATGACGGCGGTCGGGTGGCGGCGGTCGAGCCTCAACCTCCTCAATCTCCGCTCCTGCCGCTACGGCGGCCCCGACGATCCGGCGTCGGGCGAGAACGAGAAGATGGAGGCGGCACTGCGGAAGGCCCGAGCGCAGTTCGTGAAAGAGGTGCGAGCGGGAGGAGACGTCTCGGCTGCGGAGGCGAAGCGGCAAGCTGAGGCACGACTGCCGCATCCCGCTGCATGCTGCCGGCCCCGTCTCGTCCATGACCTCGATGCCTGCGGTGATGCTGGCATGAACCTCATCGCCTACGGCAAGGAGGCGATGGAGGCACTCACCGGAGAGACGAAGGCCATCACAGAGATCGCGGCAAGCCCGCGAGAGGCGGAGATCGAGGGCCACGTCCGTCGCGTGATGCCGTCGGTACACCCATCGTTCGTCCTGCACTCGCCGGGAAACCGCGTCGTCTACCGCGCGGCGCTGGCGAAAGCGCGGCGGTGGTGGTCGGTCGGCCTCAGTTTCCCCAAGCCGACGCTCGTATGGCAGTTGCCGCCACGGGAGCTGCGGGAGTGGCTGCTGTCGCCTCCCTGCCCCTCGGGCGGTCCCCTCTCCCACTACGTCTACGACATCGAGACCGATGGGACCGAGACCCTGCGATGCCGCATCCGGTGCATCGGCATCGGGAAGGTGCCAGTCAAGTGGAAGCCGGCTCGCGGTCTTGGAGAGGTAGTCGGCATCTCCCTCCTCGACCGGAAGACCGGCGAACCTCTGTGGTCGCCTTCCGACGAGGCGGCCATCCTTGGCGTCCTCGAAGAGTGGGCGGCGTCTCCGGAGCCGAAGGTTGGGCATAATTGCCTATGGGAGCACACTCGTATCGTGCTGGCCAACGGGCGCAGAACTACCATCGGGGCGATGGTCCGCAGCAAGAATCCTGGTCCAGTATTGTCGACGGACAGCGCAGGGAAACTCGTACCGGCACGCGTGATTGGCTGGTCGCGAACGAGATCCCCAGGACAAGACTGGCTCCGGATTGCCATTCGCGGCATGAAGACGAATCGGCACGGGGATGTGGGGCTAAAACTAACGCCAGATCATGTGGTCTATACGACCCGGGGCCGGGTTCAAGCTGTAGACCTGATGGTCGGGGATTCTGTGTATTTGCCCTATCCAGAAATCCCCGAGGCCGTGATCGGAATGATCCTCGGTACAGCGCACGGTGATTTCCTGTTGCGGTCTTCTAACGGGGGGACGGACGACTGCGGCTCGCGCGGAGCAGTGCTGACCGGAGGGCACTCCAACGAAGGTTGGCTCAGGCACAAAGTGCGCATCCTGTCCACGTTCATGAGAGTGGTAGAGAGGGGTAACAGCTCGTTCTGGACGATGCGGGCATCTGCGCACCCAAGTCTGTCGAACCTGCTGCCCGTATTGTACGATCCGGAATCTGGCCGACGCCGACTCAGGGTAGAGTCCCTTGATCGAATGGGAGCTGCGGGGCTCGCTTGGTGGTTCGCAGATGACGGGTGCCGACACCGCAAGAGCCGAATAGGGCAGAGGGACAATGTACTGATCGCCGCACAACGGTATTCGGATGATGACATTCACAACGCTGCGGAATGGTTCAGGGGTAAGTTCGGCTCTACCACGATCAACGCAGGCAACATTCGACTTGGCGCAGATGCCTCGGAAGCATTCTGTCATCTCGTAGGGCCCCATCTACCAGATGCGATGCGGTACAAACTCCTGATGGGGTCGCCGGATTACTCTCCGACGAGCATGGATACCGCCGTTCCAATGACGAGCGAAGTCACGGCCGTAGAGCGATGGACTCCCCCCGGACCCACGAACAAGAACGTCCGTTGGTGCATGGAGACTGAGACTGGCAACTTCTTCACTGCATTTGGCTTGGTGAAGAATTCAGTCAGCTTCGACGATGAGGTGATGCGCCACCGCCTCGGTCTCGACATCAGCCCCCACCGCGACACCCTCATCCTCGCCGCGCACTGGACGCCGGACGTCAGACGGGCGCTCGGCATCCTCGGGAGCGTGCTCACCGACATCGAGGACTGGAAAAACAATCACGAGGGAGCCAAGATTGCGACCGCGGCTGCGACGAACGAGGAGCTGATCACCTACTGCGCGAGCGATGTCGCCGTCACGGCCGCGGTAGACGTGGACCTTGCCACCGCTGCGCGAGCGAATGGGGCGTGCGATGCGCTGCCGCCGGAGCTGTGTCCCGAGGGGTGGCCCGCCGGTCGCCCGTGGACGCTCCTGGAGGTCGACCACTTCGCGGTGGAGATGTGCGCCAGGATGCACGAGACGGGGCTGCTCGTTGATCCGGAGAGACTGGAAGCGCACGAGACGAGACTCGTGAGGGAGGTGGGAGAAAATCGAGAGGCGGCCGCCGCCGCTGCGGTCGCCGCCGCGGTCGCCGCCACCGGATCGGACCGAATCCTTCGCGAAATCGCCAACCTGCGGGATGACGAGGAGGAGAAGGCGGCGGCAAAGGGCCGGGAGGCCCGTCGCTTCAACCCCAACAGCACGAAGCAGCTTGGGAAGTTGCTCTACGACGTCTGTGGCACGGTGCCCCCCGCCTTCACGGACGGCGGTGATGCGGCCACCGACGAAGCGAGCCTGAAGTCGCTCCTGCTCGATGAGGAGACGCCGGCCGAAGCGCGCAATCTGGTGAAGGCCACGCTGCGCCTCCGTTCCACCATCCTTGACCTCGGGCGCTACATCCAGCCGCTCAAATCGTGGTCGCAGGGCGGGACGGTACCCGACGAGAGTGGGCCCGGCAGCCAGGCTCCCTACGACGACGACCACTACCAGATGCGCTTCCATCCGCAGTGGAAGCTGGGGACGGGAGTCGGTCGCCTCTCCTGCGGAGGCAAAGTCCACGACCGCGACGAGACGCGGCAGACGTTGCCGTGCCAGCAGGCGCCCAAGTGGCTGCGGGACGTCTTCGTAGCGCCCACCGGCTTCACCTTCGTGGGAGCCGACTTCGACCAAATCCACCCCCGCATCATCGCCTACCTGTGGGGCATACCGCGGTTGCAGGAGGCATTCGAGGCAAGGTGGGATCCCTACGGCTGCCTCGCCGAGAGGCTATTTGAGGGCCGCTACCGCTCGGCCGACGGTTGGGGGCCCGATGGCTTCTCACGCTTCCGGAAGCCAAAAACTGGCAAGGCCGGCAAGCTGCGGGCGCTCTGCAAGACGCTCCAGCTTGCCGCTGCCTACCACGCTGGAGTGGCGACCATCGCGGAGCAGATATGGTCGATCCAAGACGAGAACGGCGAGCCGATCTTCGCCGACATGAGCCTGGGCGATGTCGAGAAGCTCTACGAGAAGTGGATGAGGGCGGAGCCGGAGTGGGAGAGGGGCTGGAAGGGCGAGATCGCCGCCTACGAAAAGCAAGGATACCTGCGGTCGCTTCTCTTCGGCCGGAAGAGTGGCAGCCTGAAAGACGGCCATCTCACCGACGTCTGCAACTACCGCACGCTCGCCAGTGAGGCCGACCTGGCGCGGCGCGCCGAGATTCGCTTCGTCTCGCAGGTACCGTGGGGATGGGAGTATGACGACGTGGGGAGGCTCACTCCCTACGGCCTTTGCATCCAGCTTCACGACAGCCTCATCGCGCTGGTCCCCAATGCGAAGGCCGACGAAGCCCTGGAAGCTCTCGTTCTGAGCATGGAACAACCGGTACCCGGCTTCTCCGTCCGCTTCACGGCGGAGCGGGGCCGGGGCCACCGCTGGTCAGACACGTAGGAGGATACTGTGAACGACACCACCCTGACTGCTACCTACCGCTACTTCCTCGCCCACTCGAAGGCCGACGACGATCGCGACATTGACCGATGGGCCTCCGAGGTGACGCGGCTCCTCGAAACGACCCATGGCGCCGGCACCGTTCAGGTCGTACCCGGGCGGGACGACTTCCGCGACCGAGCGGAGGGCCTCGGCGGGTGGAAGCCGTGGCAGGAGTCTGTAGCGACGGGCGTCGACTGGAGAGGCGCTGCGGTGTTCGACGGCATCGTGATCCCCATCCGCCATCAGAGCGACGCGATCGGCCGAGCGACATCGGACATGGCGGACGCCGCGCTTGCGGCGGGAAAGCCCGTCTACGCCTGCGAGACGGCAGGCTCCTACGCCGGCACCTTCTACATCGTAGCCGCGACAGTCGCCTGCGGCGAGGGCAAGCAGAAGTGGACGGAGTGGGCGACGCTTCGGATGGCGCCCACCGAGGAGCCGCAGACGGAGCCGCAGACGAAGCCGCAGGAGACGCCACCGGAGCCCCCTCACACGGCGTCGGGCGACTGGCAGGACTTCGTGAGCGACTGCGACTCCCTCATCCGGATGTGTGAGGACGTGCCGGAACGCGGTGCCGACTTCGCCTCATCGGTCCAAGAGAGAGTGGAGGGCATGCGGCAGTGGGCCGAGGAGAACCGCCACGTCACCGAGAAGATGGAAGCTGCACTCACTCGCATGACCGACGGAGTCGCGAAGTGGATGCCGCGACCGTAGCGCCCGTCACTCATCTGTGCTACAATCGTAACCACCTATAGGAGACCCTCATGGGACGCCCCAAGAATCCCGAACCCGACCGCATCGTATCCGTGACCTCCGACATCAAGTCCGCCGATGGCCGCCCCTGGCACATCGACATCCAGGACGGCGCGTCGGTCGCCATCGTAGGCCCCAACGCCAGCATGAAGTCGGCTGTCGTCGCCGCCGTCACGCTCGCGACCGGAGCCTACGCCGACGATGTCGCAGGCCGAGACGGCGTGAGGGACGGAAGCCTGCTGCTGACGATGGCGACTCCGAATGCCGCGGGCGATGCTTCGATCTTCTCCGAGGTGAAGACGTCAGGCGGTCACGCATGGCGCTACGACGTCCGCCGCGAGGGGGGCGTCGTCAAGAAGGCGGTCTGGACGCTCGACGGAAAGGGCATCGACGGCAAGGCCGCCCCGGTCGTCCTGCCCGTCTCCGCCGTCAAGACGATCCTCCAGATGGGCGAAGCGAAGTCGCGAGTCGAAGTCCTGCGATGGATGGTGCAGACCGCCGCCATCAGCCGGCACGACGTCGTCACGAGCCTTCCCGGCGGTGTCCGTGACCGCTTCGAGAAGGTGGCGGCGTCTCTCTCGGCGGCTTCTCCCTTCGAGTCACCGGCCGCCGAGCTGCTCGCCGTAGGCGAGTGGGCGAAGAAGACGGCAGCGGCGGCAACGGCCGACGCGAAGGCGACTGGTGTCGCTCTTGCCGCACTGGCGCCGGGGGAGATGCCGTCGCAGGCTGCGGCAGAGGCCGCCGAGACCGCCGTCGCCACCGCCACGACGGCTCTCGAAGTGGCAGTCGCCTCCGCCACCGCCGCCGTCGCCGTCGTCGCCGTTCCCCGAGCGCCCCGCTTCGACCGCGCCGCCATCGGCCGCGACCTCGCCATAGCGAGGGACGCTGCGGCCCAATGGGAGACGGCCGTGGCGGAGGCGACTCCGAAGCCCGCCGCCCGTGGGATGCCCTCCGTCATGACCATCCCCGCCCTGCTCGCGTGGGTGGACTACGGTGCCAGCATCGGCATCTGCCCCTGCTGCGGAGCGGACGACTCTGTGGTTGACGGCCTTGCGACTCACCTTCGCGGCGCCGTCCGCGACTACTACGTGAGGAAGCTCGATGCCTCGACGGAGGCACGCAGGGCCCTTGAAGATGCGACTGGATGCCTCGCCCAATGGAGCCGCGAAGCGGACCGTCTCGCGCGAGCGATGGAGGACGCGCTCGCAGAAGAGGCGGCGCTGGCGAAGGAGGCGGCGCTGGCGAAGGAGGCAGCTCTCGCGAAGGAGGCAGCTCTCGCGAAGGGGGCGGCGCCCGTGGCAGGAGCTACCGCCGCAGCAGAAGCTCG
>ERZ1292644.467-Hain-H14-01um-R2-467-length-27755-cov-7_pt2 | contig 19188 bp, 48 predicted proteins | sample MGYA00564402_ERZ1292644 | MGnify/ENA primary metagenome ERZ1292644 (study PRJEB36523, sample SAMEA6512644) | groundwater metagenome | collected 2019-01-09 | study: AquaDiva: Metagenomics assemblies of 32 groundwater samples
CCAGCATTTCCAGCTTGTTCATGGTGCTACCATACCTCAGGGCAAGGAAGACTTGCACTGTTCAACAGCGATCTCCGGGAATCAAGGGGAGGGATCAACTCCAAGAGCCACACCTTTGAGACTTGTTGGAACGGACTTGTACTTCGTCCGTTGTGCTCCAACCTCTTCTACGGGCCACTCTCTTACTTCCTTGATTCCCGGAGATCGCTACTGTACCAGGAGTTCTCCCGGGATTGCACTGTATGAACCTGCCGGGTTCATTCAACTTACGGCTGGAGCATCTCCTGGCGGCAACGAGCCCAGGCGCGGAGGAATTCCTCCCTCTCACCGAGCGACGGCTCGTGGCCCAGGCGTTCTGCGAGGTACTTCTGGTGCTCGGGCTTGGGCGACTCATCCTCGTCGTTGCCTGCTCCGATCGTGCAGTCCCATGCGATGTTGTAGATTTCGTTCCGATTCATGATCTCTATTTACCATAGTCGGGTGGGATCTTTCACCCACCAGGAGCTGGAGGAATGCCGGCAGGTGGATGAATTTTTGACTCTCCGGTTGGAGGATGTTCCTTCAAAATAGAAAACATGATACCACTCCAGCGCGGTTCATCTGCCCACGGGTTGTAGTAGTAATTTCCCGTTTTCTTGCCAGACACGAAGGTAATTTCGCTTAGATCATCTTCACCACGATATTCGTAATAATAACCGCGTTGCATGTGACCCTCTCAGTGCATCAGACCCGCATCGTCCAGATGGTACCTGCACACCGCGAGGAGATCTGCAGCCTGGTGAGTGAACCCTCGAGCACGCTCGACTACCTTGGTGAGACCGTTCTCGTCGACGTCGTCCTTGTCGAGCTCGTCGAGCTTCTCGAAGGCACCGTGGAGCAGAACCTCAATCTCGTGCAGCTTGTCGTTCATGTAGGTACTCTACCAGGAATCACAGGAGATTGCACTGTTGGCGCAAAAATCCCAGAGCCCCCGGGGAAACCCGGGGGCCCATCGCACTGCCAAGTTTTTCAGAAGCTCGGGTTCCGAGCGTAGGACCTCTCGGGCCAGATTGCGTACCCACCTCGAGGATGGTCCGTGAACCTTCCGTCCTTGCGGAGAGTGAAGCACGAGCACTTCTCGATGGGCTGCTGAACGGTCGTGAACTCGCACTCACGGTCGCCCTCGACGAAACCCCCGAGGTTGTCGATGATCTTGTACTTGTCGCTGGAGACGTAGACCTTGCGACCAGAGTCGGAGACGTAGAGGACAGTTCCCGGGTAGCGGTCGCCGTTGAAGCCCCAGTGAACTCCGTCACCCACCTTGTAGGTGTCGCCGTCCTTGTTCGGGAGAGATTCGGTCCGATTCTTCTTGTTTGCCATCGTGAAAGTATCCTACCACAGATCGCGAGCGATTACACTCACCGAACGTCGAAGTACTTGCAGCAGGTCTGAAGCAGGTTGTCGTAGCTTCCCGAGGTTGCTTCCTTCTTGAAGGCGAAGATCTGCTCCGTCGTCCAGCCCGCTGACTTTGCGGCTGCGGTGCAGCGACCGAGGATCGCGAAAGCATTTCCGTCGTTTCCAACCAGCTTGACTTTGGGCTTCTTCATGGTCGTAGTTTTACCACAATCATTCGTGATTTACACTGCTCTCAGTTCGCCGCGAGGACAACCTCGGTGATGAGGGTTCCGACGAAGATGAAGGCACCGAATGCAGAAAAGCTGAAGATGCTTGCATTGATGCAGCAGGCAACTGCGAAGGCGAACCCTCCGAAGCAGAACCCGAGGATCGGGCCCGCGATCAGGTACTTCGCTGCCGACGGGAACAGGAACCCGAAAGCAATCATCAGAATGATCAGTGTTACCATGATGAAAGTATCCTACCAGGAGTCGTTAGAGACTTGCACTCTATATTAGATGGGCTTTCGCTTGATCCGGCTTACCGCTACTTGCCCGCACCACAGGTCGTGCATACGATCAGGATTCTGCACGCCGCGGATCGCCCGCGTTACCTGGCCTGTGCCTGATGCTTAGCATCCTACCATAATGAACCCCGCAGGTTCATTCGGCCAATTATTTTTAGATTATTTTGCTGGGTCATGTTGTTACAGGTGAGCCATTTTTATACAACCCAAAATTGGACCCACGAGTCAAATCAGGTCCTTGTGACACTTGCATTGATTCATAGTGAAACAGTGGTTAATTCCAACCTATAATGGTAAAATTGGGGCACCCTTGGCCCTGTGTACGCCCTTTCGATCTGTGGTAGACTTCACTCATGAACCAATTCAGGTTCGAATTGAAAGGACAAATCAAATGAAACGTGAAGAACTGATTCTCCAGTCGCTCAGTGAGCTCCAACTCGCTCATGCAAAGAAGATCATCGCCAAGGAACTGAAGCGGAGGTCGTCTCCCCCGCCGGCGATGCCCAAGGCCTCGGGCAAGTCCGGCACTCACCGCAAGGTGACCGTGCCGCACGGCAAGCGGAAGGTGGCCTGATCAACATGACCACCCCTCACTCTTACTTCGCTCTCTCATCACCTCGTCTGTGTCGGGAGCGGTCGCCTCCGAACTTCTCGTCGCACTGCGAGAAAGAACATCCATCATCAGTGTTGCCCCCGGTAGCGAGAAGTTGCCGGGGGCGCGCTCCGTTGAAAGGAACAAATGAAAACTACGAAAATCAAGGATAGCATCCATAACAACGCGAGCTTTTTGGTGACGGGCAAAGCTCCATCGCACAAGGATCTCGCTCGAGCACGTGCTCTTGCACGTGGCGAAGACATCGGCACAGAACGTGTGGAGGTGATCCATCACAGGTTCCACTTCTGCATCGGAGAGAACGATGACGTGCTCGTGCTCTGGTTCTGCTCTGGGCACCTGTACCAGAAGCAGATGAACACGTCTGCAGCCAAGGCTCTATGTGACAGCCTGGAACGAAATGGGTTCAAAGTGGAGGCGTTGAACTGACATGGACACCAGGATCAAAGTCAGAATTCACCCGGGTGACACGGTCGTCAACCAGTGCGCGATCGCTGGTTTGAATGCAGGGAAAGACGTGGCTTGGTTCAAGGAGTTCTTGAAGAAAGCCGAACAATCGGAAGACGCAGACACGATCATAAAGATCGTTCTGACGCACTTCGATGTTGAGATCATCGATCCGAACGGAGTCTAGCTTCGAGCTCGCTTCCGACGGATGATCGGGATCCCGTTGAAATCCTTGTCGTACTTCGACCCACCGTAGATCGGTGAGTACAGGTAGATTGCGACGCACTTCGCTTCACGCCTATGCACGTCTATGCACTCCACATCCACCGCGGTGGTGATGTTGCTGATGGTCGCTCCCGTCTCGATAAAGTCATCGATAATGATGTACTTCTTCGGGATCTTTCCCTCCACACCCCCTCGCTTTCCAGCGAAATGCGAAGAGCTTCCCTTCTTCCTCACGCACGTGAGAGGGATGCCGGTGCGAGCAGCAACTGCATACGCAAACGCAGAACCCGACTGCCCAGTGAAAGCAATCGAGTCGAACGCCTTGCGCTTCCGCAGCGCCTTGATGTCACGCACCACGGTGCTCACCGCCTTGGTGAACTTCTTTGGTTCGTAAACGTCTGAGAGGTATGACGTGCTGATCATGATTTGGGTCTTGTACTCTACTTGAAGATGACTTGCACCAGTCTCAGAACTTTTCCTTCTTGAACCAGACCTCCTTGGTCCCATCTCGGAAGATTACGTCTGCCCGCTCACCGCCGTGAGTGGCCTTGAACATCAGGCGATCTCCGTCCTTTGCACTGCTCTTCGCCTGATCCTTGGGAAGGTATGCCACGCCCTTGATCCGAGTGTGGATGACACCCTTCGTCGTGTACACCCGTCGGATCTCTCCTGCGGTGGTCTTCGTGCCCTTGGTTTCTCCCGGAGAACGCTTGCTTGCCTTGGGTGAGGAAACCTTCACGGTCCCAGAAGTGACCCAGGAACCCTTCAAGGGGGCAACCTTGAAAGTGTACCCGAGTTGCAATCCTTGCTTGAAGTTGGAGTTGGCCTGGTGCCAGATCTCCTCGTCGAACAGCGCGAGGTGACCGGAGAGCTCGTCGACCGCCCGGACCTGATAGCACCTGGTATCCAACCAAGGAGAACCAGTGAGCACGGAGGCGACACGGTCGATGACCAGACGGCCACCCACCGGGACCACGAACTTGCCGTCCACCACGGCATCGGCAAGGTGCTCGATGCTGGGACGCGAGACCAGGCGAGCCGCCTCGCGCTGGTCACGTTGCAGGACTTCCTGGACTGAGGGCTCGTGAATTGTGTCCATCATGAAGGGTATCCTACCAGGAGTCGTGGAAGAATTACACAGTCTTTGCGGCGAATTCGCCCTTCAGTTGGATGCTGAAGGAATTCTCGTGATTGGTTACACCGTAGCTCGAAGCGGTTTTCAGAATGACCTTCGAACCGTTCTTGTAGATCTTGGTGTACACGTCATCGTAGCCCACATAAGACCCGTCAGGGATCATCTGTTCACCAGACTGGATCCTCGTGAATCCCAATCGAATTGCCTTGTCGGTGACCTTGGCAATCGACTTTCGACCCGCGTGACCCCCGCGCTTGAACCACTTCATTTCGGCCCACGGTTCACCGTACTTGGTGGGTCTGGTGTAGTCATGAGTACCCTGTCCCCGCGGGAAGCCAATCTTCTTGGAAAGCTTGACAAAGTCCTTCATGTCATTCATGATGGCATCCTATCAGGATCGACGAGGATTTGCACTCTTCATCAGCTTCACTGCGCTTGGTGCGAAGAAGGCAACGAGAATCACAACGACTGCGACGTTGTCTGCGTAGACTCGGATGTTGCTGATCATGTGACGATCCTACCAGGAATCGTCAGGGACTTTCACCGTCTTAGGCGTCGAGCAGCATTGAATAGTGCGTGCCCGATAGAAAGCATCATGAGTGCAGGCACGAGCACCCACCACGCAAAAAGCATAGCGACAACAATTCCGGCATGATCGTCGTCATCGAGCTGTTTGTTCGTGAAGAACGCTGTGCAAACAATCATGATCAAGTAGGATACAGCAGCACAACCCACGTAAATCAATATGTCAGCGAACATTGCTCGTTTTTACCACACTTTGTCGCGAATTGCACAGAATGCAGCGTAACAGATAGCGATGAGAACTTGAAGCTCAACGTCAAGGAAGATGTAATTGTCCAATGAACCGGCAGGGTTCATTCACAGCTCAGTAGTTCCAGAGGGTCCAATTCCCATCGCCCGCAACAGCATTCCATACATACAGCTCATCGTTGTCGACGTCGTAGAACATAAGTCCTGTTTCGCCTGTAATAGTTGGGTGGATGTCGCTCTCCCAATCATCGTCGTCATCATGTTCGGCTTCATCTTCGTCTGAATAAGCCCCGCTTGGACCGAGGCTCGGAAGAACGTCTTCAGCGAACGCTAGGTTCTCTGGAGAGTCAGTGATGTCGTCGAGGGCCGCGACCGCGGTAGGGTGTGCGGACCTCATCTGGTCAAGCGTAAGCTTCTGATTGACGTAATTCCAAAACGTTCCCATATACATGATGTTGTCTCCTAATCTTAGTTAATTCACCACTGCTCGTTCTTCCAAGACTTCTTGAAGTCCTTGGCACGCTTGGAGCGACGGTCCTTCATCACAGTCGTGGTGCGACCGTAGCGAGCATTCATCGCAATTGCGGACGCTCGGTGCATCGAAGAGGTGTCGATTGCTCGGTGCTTCATGGTGGAAGTAATATATCCTGTTCCACCACGATTTTATACTACATCAGTGATGTTTGAAACTTCACTCGAACCAGACATGCCAGCTATCGCCGAACGCAAGCTTGTACTCGTTCACGAGCATGCGTGCTTCCTCTCGAGAGGTCGTCTCGTCGAGGAGTTCCGTGCCACCTTGGTACCTGCCCATGATCTTGTACGTCGTCATGGTGTATTCTTACCACATTCGCTTACGACTTGCACAGCGGTTGGAACAAAGACAGGACGAGCTGATATCCTGTTCCACCACGATTTTACACTACATCAGTGATCGTAGTAAAGGATTCCGCAGATGTCGTCTGCCTCCTCGGAGAACATGCTGTCCATGATCATCGACCACTCAAAGTCAGGCTGCTCCGACTCACGGTAGACCTCCTCGAAGCCCTTGCCGACCTCACAGTCGCTCAGCGGGAGCTTGATGAAGCGTCCACCATCCATGTCGTAAAGAACGACCGTGCCGTCACTCCGGGGATACGAGATGATGACCACAGATTGTCCGTCGCAGGAGTACACGCTGGTGCAGTACTTCTCAGCAAAAGCCTTTCGGTCGTTCTCTGGAACGTTGAGGTACCAGTCGATGGTGTCTCGCCAATTTGCGGGAGCTGCAAACATGATGAGTAATCTACTATGAGTCGCTTACGACTTGCACAGCGGTTGGAACAAAGACAGGACGAGCTGGTAGACGAATGGGTGAAGCTTCTGCAGCATCTTGAATTCTGCAGTGTTCGCCACGCCATCACCCTTGTCTTCGCTTAGACGAAAGTAGTGTTGCCACATAGCCAGCGCCTCAATAACTGAGACGTTGTTTTCTCGAAGCACCTTTTCGGTATCTTCACCCGCAGCGAGCTTTTCGAGAAGACTGTCTAGATCTTCCTCTCTGCGAGCAGTTTCAAGCGTCGGGTTGTCCTTGTCTTGACCCACGTTGATCTTGAAGTAGTACTTTGACTTCGACATCAAACTTCTCTCCCGTAGACTTCGACGAAGGTGTCGGCTTCATCACCCGACATCCCGACGGCCTCGGTTAGGAACTCCATGAGTTCATCGTAGGGACCAGTGACCTCGACCATTCGATTGAGACCTGGAATTCGGTTCGCATCGACGCCGAACTCGATCGCCTCGCTGCAAAGATCTGCCGGGTCTCGAACGCTTACTGCAACTTTGAATTTGCTCATTTCTTGTTCTTCTTTTTTACCTTGGTTTTCTTGGTATTTGCACTTTTCGGATTGACAATCACGTCTCCATCGTAGTCGGCTCGCTCACGGAACCGTCGGCCTCCGATGACAACGTCAACACCCTCGTCGAGGCACTTGATGTACGTGTACTCGACATCGCAATTCATGTCGTCAGTGATAGACGTGAGGATGCAGGGAGGTCCTCCCTCTAGGAGGTCAACACCGCCCGCGATGGCGCGAAACCCGCCCTTCTTCTGAGCCTTCCGCACGAGCTTCGTGAAGTCCTTGTGGGAGATCTCCTTCAGAGCATCACCTACGCCGGTGAGGTACCCATCGTAATGGCAGTACGTTCCTGTGAGCGTACCATCTTCCTTCTCGACGAATACATTTGCGTGAGTTCCCATGATCGTAGTTGTACCTCAAGTCATCATTGAATTGCACTGTTGGGATCGAATTGTTCGAGCACTTTTTCCCATGTGGGAACCCAAACATCGCGGTGACCGTACCTGGACTTCACGATTTTCCACCCGCGATTTGGTTCGGCTACAACGATCACAGATGCTTCATGCGCAAGTCCGACGGGTATCATTGTTGGCAACCCGAACGTGTCGAATCCTTTATTGGCATTATGCTGGGCAAGATCCCACAATACAGCAACACCGATCAACTTGGTTTGTGAAGTTGAAACGTGAAAGACGTGAATTCCCTTTACAAGCATTCTTGCTCTGAATGCTTCATCTAACACCGTCATCATCCACATGATACCTCAAATCACTGGAGACTTGCACTGTATGAACCTGTCGGGTTCATTCAAACAATGCTTGCAGCGCTGCCAAGAATGCTGTCGTCGCAGACACCAGCATCAGAACCTTGAACCCACAGATCCAAGCAACAATGAAGAGGGTCGTTGAGAACCCCCAAAGCACCCAGCGCTCTCGCGACATGCATTGTTAATTAGCTGGAACGCCCTGATCCTGTATCATCCGCTTGGATCAGGAGCGCTCCTCTTGGGTGTGCTGGGGCTTCGAAGCGGACTGCTCCCCAGTAGGTCCCATCCCATAAAGGTTAGGCTTCCAACGACCGTGTTTACACCGTCGCGTCCGACGTATTGTCGGTCGCCTTGTTCCCTTGCGAGCTTTCAGCCAGCGGTGCCAGTGCGAGCCGCGGCAGCAACCTTCTCGACATCCGAGGTGAAGAGGTACACAGGCTTCTTGAAGCCCTCGATCTCCACGTAGCAGCGGATGCGCTGCGCCTTGGATACCGTACCAGTCTTACCCACGAAGCGAGCCTCACCACCGACGATGCGGACACCATCACCCGCCTCGACCTTCTGACCAAGAGCACGCTCGGTAGCGCGAACTCGGTTGAAGTGCGAGAGGTGCGCCGCAAGGGCAGACACCTGATCCGCAGAGAGGTTCACGGTCGCAGAGTTGAAAGCCTCCTGCGCCGCCTGAGCGAGCGAAGGAAGCCGTGCAGCCGCCTTCTCCACCTTGGACATGTGAGCGGGCTTGCGACCCTGCTCACGCTCGGCGCGCTTCGCAGCACGAGCTGCATCGCGCTCTGCCTTCTTGGCGGAACGCTCCTGCTCCTTCGCCTGATCTCGCGCAGCCTTTTCCTCTGCTGAGAGCTTGGTCTTCTTCTCACCGGTCTCCGAGTCGGAGCTCTTTCGTGCAGCCTTGCGTGCTTTCGCATCGGCGATGGCTGCGTCAATCTTGCTTACATCAGACATTAAATTCCTCATTCCTTTTGTTTTGGGTTGCGGTCATTTCTGACCTGGTGAAACCATCCTACATTACGCAGTGGAGCTTTTTCACTTAGGACTGTGAAAGTTTTCATCTGCGATTTTTCGTGGTTGATGGCGAATCGTAGGTGAGCGTCATGCTCCCTGCAGACTGCACACAGACATCCGTGATCGTACGTGTGTTCTATCACTTTGGCTCCGTGACGGCGAGGGTTACTAGTCCGGAGAGCCCACGCACCCAATCAGTCACCTGAAACCAAAGCTGCGTGCGCCAAACGATCTTGAGACGACTGCCGCCGATAGTCAGGATGGCATGCAGCTGCTCCCCCTCAGTTTCCCCGTGCAGCGTCGCGCGGAGACGCTCATTCTCCTGCTCCGTTGTGAGCAGGGCGATCTTCAGCCGGCGAATCGAGGCATTCGCGACATCTATATCCAACGCTGATAACGGGGCTTCACGTTCGATGTCGGCGATGGTCATAGGATGCGTCATCATATCAATCGAACTCCGTTTCTGTCTCATCATCAAACTCGTTGTACGAGTTCGTCCGTTGAACCTGTTGGGTATCCATGAAAACGATCGCACGAGCGCGCGCCTGGAATAGGCGTTGACGGAGACGCTCGATCACGGCTTCATCGCTGGTCGTCCGAAGGACCTTTGGGAACCTGCCGACGCCAAAAGACTTCTTGCCATCGTCGTAAACAACGCAAACTCGCATAGCATCGGAGCCCTTGGATCGAACAAGAGTCGCTCCATCTCGAATCGAGGTGTAGACCTTGATCCAAACGTTGGGATCTCGTTGAGAGGCTCGAACATAGACTACTTCGTGGTACACAACTGTACGTTCGAATCCTGCTCGGTTGAGGAAAGCTTCGATTGCATCTGCCGAAACTGCGTGGAACCTTGCCATTTGAAGTACTCTACCACAATCGTGGATGATTTACACTCAGTTCAGTTCAGATCCATCAAAGCAAACCCGTCCTCAGGACTGACTGAGTAAAACACTCGCTTGACTCGCTTGTTCCTCAATGCCGCCTCGCAGTGGGGACACGGCTTGGCCATCGCGAGCTGCCCATCGTTGGTCACTCGAGCGACGACAACGATCGATCCAGCATCCACCTTTCTCATCAGGCGAGCTTCCGCGTGGGCCGGTGGCATCTTGTTCTCGGCCTTCTTGTTGTTCGTTGCTGAGACGAGCGCGCCGTCGCGGCGGAGGGCAATCGCGGAGAAGAAGAACTTCTTGTCGTTCGTGCCACGCTCAGCACGGGCTCGTTCGATTGCGAGGCTGAAGATACGCTTCATATCAAGTCCTTCAAATCCTGACTAAGGTACTTGTCTTCAACTTGGAAGACGTCTTTCAAGACGATCCTAGCAAATGCTTTGTGAGCAGCGTGGTGATGCTCCTCCATCTTTATACCATACCAAGGATTCTTATGACGAAACCATTCGTATTCAAATTTACGTTCCGGGTATTCAAAGAAGATGGAATCCCACACTCTCAGTTTCTCGCTGTTGGATAATGCTGTGAACCAGTCCTTGAGTTTCTCAAAGGCCGCGACATCTCCTTGTTTGAAGTCATCGACTGCTTTGATGAGACGAGGCTCAGATATCACAGATCCATCTCCTTCATCTCGTCCTTCCAGGAATCCCAGTCCTCGTCGGGAAACATGCTCGCCATCATGCGGGCAGTCTCTGCCCAGGATCCAGGAGGTGGTTCGCGATTCAGCTCGTGGTACGCTTCCTCTTCGGCGAGAGTTTCTCTTGCTTCGTCCAGCCCCTCCGCACAATCGGCGGCAAACTGGTGGGCTTCGTACTCTTCTTCCTGGCGCTTGATGTCGAGGTTCTTGTAGTATCCCATGATCGGTAGTCTACCACAGATCGAGAATGATTACACAGTCTTTTGAAAGCGTGAAAGAATGGGTTTCAGTTTTACATACTCTGTTGGTCCAGCCGCAAGATTGAAACGAACTTGAGGTAGTTCACAACCAAGAATAGTGTAAGACTCGTCTTCCGAGCGTTGAACAGCATCGCCGAGACAACGCCAGTAGTCAGCGAAATCGAACAAGCCGAGAGCTCGTAAATCGCGCTCGGTCGCACGTAGCTCTTGAACAGATGTGAGTTGCATCCAATGACCCAAGCCCGTGAGCTCTTTCGAGGGAGCCACGGGCAGACCGAGTGCACTCAGTCGGGCGGAAGGGTCAGTCGCCCAAGATTTGTTTCAGGCAGGAAGTCCGCCGGTCACCTCGTGGAGCTGGACACCCATGGGTGCGGGCTTCTCACGGATCTCCTCGCGGTTGCCCTCACGGAGGCGCGCGAGGCGCCTGAGCTCCTCGGCTCTGATGAGTTTCTGGTACGAAGCTCGAAGCTCGGTGTCATCCGGGTGGGAGTTGCACCACTCACCGAGTCCAGCGAGGCTCACTTTGATCTCCTTGACGATCTCTGTTCCGTGTCCGATGACGACACCATCCTTGTCCTTGTACTCGACCGAGCGACGCTCGGTGACCAGGCGGAAGGGCTTGTCACCCGACTTTGAGAGCTTCTTCGTGATTGCGCAGTAGAACATGTTTTTTCTTTCAGACCTTTCTTTTTCAAGCAACCTTGGTGAGAAGTGGAGGGCCGACACGCCATACGACGCCTCGACCGTTCTGCATGACGCGGACCTTGACGGACTTCGCGTTGACACGCTCGACGATGCCCTCGAACGTCATTCCGGCGTACATACCCTTGGACACAGTGAACCTCACACGGTCACCAGGGTCGAAACCTCGAGATGCCTTCCGGATCTGCCTGTCGAATGCTTCCCGCATTGCGGCATTGATCTCGCGGAGCGCCGGCATGTCGTTGCAGGTCTCGATGAACTTGATGATCTCTTTGGAATTCATGATGGTAGTTGTACTCCAAGTCGTTGGAGATTTACACTCAGAGGATGTCAAGGGACACAAAATCATCGCCCTGCATCCCGGCCTCGGAATAGTCAATATTCGCCACAGATCGCTGCGGGATGTCGTTAGTCGTCTTCAAGTAGGCCTGAAGCTCCCGCAGGAACGTCTGGTCAGTGTAAATCAAGCCGTCTTTGCTGACATCCCACGTCTGGATGTCGAAGTAGACGCGGAGTTCGTTGGGTAGAACTTCAATGGCCACAAGCTCGACAGCCTTCACCTTGTTCGACCAGAGACCCTTACCATCTGTGTGGAGCATCACCATGTTCGTTACTATACCAGGAATCGTAAGTGATTACACTGTCTTAACTCGTTCAGTCGTAACCCACCCGATATGTTCACCTGTCAAGATACACAGCTCGGTGATGCTTTGACCCAGCACAATGCCAATTTGACCCTGTTCAAAAATGCAGCTTTCAGCAATCTCGGGAAATGGTCTGAAGAACACATATACCATCCCAACCGGAGTTACGAGAGTCCCAGGTTTCACTTCTGTGCGTGCCAGTCAAGAGCAGCCTTGACCAGGCTGACGTTGAGCCCACGTCCTGGGTTCGATCCGACCCACGAGAACCTCTTGGACGGCTTCCCATACCGCTTGATGATGTCCGCATCGGACGAATTGATGACCTTCTTGAGGGTCTTCAGGATGTCCTTGGGATTTGCCGGACAGGCGACCATGCTGCTCAACCGGTAGGGATAGGCGCCCCCGGGACCGTCCATGCCGCCCACCGCGCTGTTGTGGTGGATCTCGACCTCACACTGGTTGCCTTCCACCATGACCCTGATCTTGGTGGAGTACCGGTAGTCACCGGCGATGTTGGCGTAGATGAATCCGATTTCGGTTGGGTTGGTCAACATGAGTAGACTGTACCACAGTCGTGGTGGAATTACACTGCTTTGTCACGAATCAGAGCGTAGTCGTCAATGCTTAGGTAGATTTCACCCTCTGGGACTGCACAAGCGGCATCTTTGATGCGTTCGATGCGGCGAGCGCGGTCGTTGAACCACACTTGGATGTATGCGAGTCCACCCTCGTCTTGAAGGTAACGCTTGATTTCATCGTCTGTCGGAGACGTTCGCTTGAACAGGTGATCCAGGGGCTTACGAAGAAAGCTTTGTTCAATCCACTTGCGTCGGAAATCGATGGCAAGCTTGATCCTTTTCGTACGCTCTAGCCTGAGATCGCACAATTTGTCAACGCATAGCCGTTCGACGCTGGAACAAGGTAGCTTGATGAAGCTGTTCATTGAGCGTTCAGTGTACCAAGATTTTGTCATGATTTGCACTGCTATCGAAGCAGATCTGTGAATGCCTGACCATATGTCAGCGGTTCTTGCCCACGAAGCCATCGGCATGTTGCACACTGGCAAACTTGTTTTCGCTTCTTCTTCATGTTCAATCGCTCGAATCCACGGTGTTGATATGACCGCACTTGGTACACTTGTACTCGTTGTAGCAGCGTCCCAGGTTTGCCGTGTGCTTGTAGTTGTGCTCACAGCCGAATGCGTAAAACTCCATGACGTGACCGTACACTCCGTTGGGCATCTTGACGTAGTCAGTCACAATGGAGTGACCCGTGTTGTCGCTGTGCCAGTACAGAGTACCATCCACACGTCTCGTCATGTGCCAGTCTTTCTTGGACTTGTCGTACATCTGCCTGTGTTCGACAAGGCTGATGACGACGCTTTGGAGATTGGCGAACTCCTCTTCGGAGATCTTCCGCCATCCCACCGGGAAGTCGTTGTACCCAGTATCGTCGGGAGCCTTTTCGTCGGTGTGGACCAGCTTGTACATGATGCTATCCTACCAGGAATCGTAGATGATTACACTACGTCGAGAGTATTTGCGTTCACAGCATTGAGCCGAATCCGGGCGTCCCAGTACGCTTCCTCGTACTCCGTGTACACCGTGTGATTCTCGTGCTGCCAGGCACCATTGGGGGAACCCATAATATAAAAGTCCAGTCTTGCAATCTCCTGCTCGAACAGGATATCACACATCATAGACTTGTTGCCATCGGGATCACGAACAATCCAAACCTTGGTGAGCTTCATGGCCCTTTATACCTCAAGTCAGGTACGACTTACACTCTGGGAGAAGTTGTGCAAGCCGTTCCATGCCAGCACAAGTGAGAGAGTGAACGATGGGTTTCCCATGCCTGTAGATGTAGGCCGTAGGATATTTGTAAGGACGTCCCCAAGTCCCATCCTTCATCTTGGTCATCTTCATGTGCCTCTCGGGAGACTCTAGTTCACCAGCAAAATTCTTTGCAATTGGGCAGTAAAAAGGTGCCAGAGACCCGGAGATGTCCTGCCCCCGCCATTCCATGCCCAGAGATCCCATTTCCTTTGCGCTCATCGGTCCGCCGTGGGTGTAGATAGCAAGGATCATGAAATCAACGTTGTTGATGAATCCTCCCGAGATGCTGGTTTTTGGAGAGTGCTTCAACTTGATGAGCTGGTTCGTGTCCATTGAAGAGATACTACATCAGATCATGGACGATTTACACCGTTGGGAGCAAGACATGAAAGCGGTCAGACAGCACCACGTGGCAGGTTGAACCCAGATCGTCATGTCGTCAGACTCCATGTATGGAGACGATTCCACGTACTTGATGGCCTTCACGGTCACCCAGGTTCGTCCCCCGTCGAAGGAAAACTCCGTGCCAGGTTTGAGCTCGTGGACCTTGCATCCCATGTCTGTTTTCATTGGGTAACCATACCACATTCGTGGTCGATTTACACTGCCCACCGTGGGTCGTGTGGCGCTCTCAGCAAGACGCAATGGAGCGAACCATCTTCACGTGCTTGCAGAGCTTCTGAGACCGTCCTGCAGGGCAGGAGCATCCGCTGGATCGGTAGCTCTGGAAGGTCACGACGTACGGATCGGAGTCAGACCTGGGCTTGGCAACCTCGAACCTGCGGAGGTCCTGGCTCCTGATGGTCTCGGTCTCGGTGATCGCATAACCAGCCTTGTACGTGGTGTTCTTGAACATGAACGGACTATACAATGGTTCCTCGTCGACTTTCACAGCGCTTTAAGCAGTGCAACAGTTCGCATTTCCGTGGTACAGTGCCCTTACTTCTGGGTGAGGACGAACGTGGACAGCGAGCTCGTTTTTAAACGGTGACCGAGAATGAACGTTGCCGGGCAGTGCAATCTTTCGTGATCCGTGGTACAGTCTGCACCATGGAAACTCAAACTCTTCTCGGATACCACGTCAAGATGGCCAACGGTGAGTTCGTGCACGAGGCAACGGACCACGGCGATACCTGGATGCACTTCGACGAGCCGCAGCCCTGCACTCTCGCTCAGGCATACTCCCGCATCGGGCGGTTCCTCGCGGATTGGCCGAGCCGCGAGGCCCCGGAGATCGTACCGGTTCACCGAACGCTCACCCCCCTGGAGACGGCGTCCGGCGAGCTGGGAAGCCTCCTCACCTCGCTCTGCGAGCGGCACGGTCTGAACCTCGGTCTGACTCAGGAGCAGATCAACCGCCGCATCACTCAGGAGCTGGCGGAGCTCGGTGCAAGCGGTGTGAAGACCATCGCGGCGAACCCAGTCCGGCGCTGAGGATTCCTTCCTTCTAAAACTTTCCGGCGGTCGTGGCTCAGGAACGAGCTGCGGCCGCTGGCCGTTCATGAATGAACCCGGCTGGTTCATTGAGCCTGTGCAACGTTCGGTCGAGCTGTGGTACAGTGCTCTCACTTCAGGATGGGGACGAACGTGGACAGCGTGAGAAGATCTCCCGAGCGGGGTGAAGCTGAGTGCAACTTTTCAGGCTCTGTGGTAGATTGCCACCATGATCACCGATGGCATCATCGAGAGGAACATCATCAACGAGGCAAACAGGCCCGTGGGTGCGGATCCCTCTGTCGATCCCCTGATCGCAATTGCGGCGGAGATCTTCCTTCGTCCGTACAAGCCGAACAGACGTCTAGACATGTGCTCGAACGGTGCTGATCGCTTCTCTGCGTACGTTGCACCGAGAGTGCATATCGTACGGGATCGTGGTAGGATGTCAGCATGACCAGAAACATTCGGCTGGAACACGTTGCAGGCCACTTCACCGTACGTGAGGTGATGGGCGAAGTTCGAGACATGATCAAGATGAACATGCACGATTCTTTGTCGGAGCACGCTCGACGCCGCCTGGCACTGGCGGCAGAAGATGCCGAGCCGTACATCGGAATTGAATTTGAGCGCAATGACAGGAAAGCATCCTGCAGCCTGTTTGTGAATGTCGCTGATGTGAGGGACGATCGCGAGTACGTTCGAGACATCGCGACGGGAGACGACTACAAGATCTACCGTGGCGACGCCTTCAGAGCACAGGTCTCCTGGCCATCTTGGGGTTCTGACACGATCGAGAACAACGTTCCGCGCATCAAGCTGATGCAGGACACAATGAAGCTTGCTGCTCAGATCGAGCGATTCATCCACCCGATGACAAAGATCATCGACCTGATCTGCACGAAACAGGAACGTGAGGAAGCTGAGGCTCGTCAACGAGAGCTGACGGTGCAGTTCAACGTCAAGCGCGCCGTCGAAGAAGTCATGAAGGGAATGCGAGTGCTGTCGGAGCGAGTGGCTCTGTTCACGAACGTTCCAAAGGGCGACTACCAAGTCGACATCGGTGGCAAGCGTTTCCGAGCGATCGTCACGGAAGAGCTGGCGGATCCAACGACGCCGGGAGCAACCAGCAAGGGAACCATCATCCGCTGCATCTGAATGATTCTGGAGGGTTCATTGAATGCTTACTTTTTGGATCTGCTCTGCCGTTGTGATGTTAGTGTTGTGTGGCGGTCCGTTCCTTCTGCTCATTGGTAGAGATGGTTCTCGCCGCCAGTCTGGTGGACCGCATATGGACTATGCTCCCGGAGATGGCCCAAACGATCGTTGCACAGATCCGGGTGATTGAATGGAGAGTTCAAAATGAAGAAGAGAAGCGTACCGAACCTGACTGACGCAATGATCACAAAGATCAAGCGAGCCACATCTCGCTTCGATGACGACGAGCTCAAGAAAGAGATGATCAAGCTTGGGTTCAAGCCCGTGCGGGAAGCAAAAGTTGGTCGATCAAATTTCTTCATCAACAAGAAGAAGAACATCCTCGTGAAGGAGGGGTTCGTAACAGGACCGAAGCCGAAGTGCGCAGTGCCCTCGATCTACATCAACAGACCGAACACTTCGACCGGAGGCGCCTGGGCTTTCATCGTGCAACCGTTATGCGATACCAGCGAAACAGCGAAGGAACGTGCCTGGAGAGAGCTTGTAAACAGATACAACGACAGGACTGACTTCCATTCTGGCAACATCGGCATGTACAAGGGTCGAGCTGTGATGTTCGACTGGTGATTCCTGTGAAGCGCAAACCCGGAGACTTAGTCAATCTGACTCGTTCCTGGTCACATCACTCTATTTTTAAAGCAATCAATGACTCATGGAGGTATGATACGCTCCCGGCAGGAGCGCTATGTTTGATCATCTCACGTCATGATAGTCTCCAGTTGCGGCACTATTTCGTGCTTTCGTGTCAAAAATATGGATGGGTCGTGCAGGAGTCAGTTGAATGATTCCCATGGGTTCATTCGTGCCCGGAGATCTCGTGTGGTTCGCTGACAACCAAATCAGCAAAGGTTGGCGTCGACACGGCACGCTGTACGCAAATACCAGCCTCGACCCAGCGATCGCACTAACTGTGCGAATCAACCAACCAATGATCGTTGTGGGAGTGGTGACCAACACCCCCGCGTGGTTGGAGGGTGTGGCGATCTTTGTCATGGACCCAAATTGTAAATTTGGTTGGATTCACCCAGACCTCCTGCTGAAATGGCCTGCCAACAACTTTGAGGTGTGATGTACAACTCATTCCTACCAGTACCCGGTGATCTAGTTGATCTCATTCCAGGCGGAGGGATGTGGACGCTCGACGGTTACACGTTTTCTTCATTTCAAGACTTTCCAGCCGCACGTAATAAGATGCTCGTCGTGTCAACGATCAAAGCTCATCAGCTCTTTGGGCGTGACGAACAACCAAAAGATGTGAACCCGTGGGTGATCGTCTTCACCGTCGGAAACCTGTACATGGTCATGAGCTCGTCAGTTGGAGTAGTGAGTCGAGTCGCACCCAGCTCATCGCCGCATCGTGCAAAGCTATACGGCAGCGATTCCTGATCTCCACACCGCGCGCGGAGCAGAAATCAGATCTCTCTCCAACCAGAGCAGAGACCAAGCATCCAGAATGTGATTGGGCACACAGAACGCATCAGCGCTCCATCCAGTGAACTACGAGCGGTCACTGTGGTACACTGAGCAGATGAATGAACCCGCCGGAATCATTGGCGTGCTGATCATTGCCTCTCTAGCGGCGGCAGTTGGCTTCGTGCGCCACTGGGTAAAAGTGTGAAAACACCGGTAAATGATCTGCTTGCACCGGTGCTGGGATGAAACGCGAGGGACGGCTGACAGATGCGTACAGGTGGCAGCTGACGAGGGTGCTCCCACCAGACGACATCATGGGTAACCCAGCAGGATACACTCGTATGTGCCCTGGAGACCTGGTGAAAGAATGGCGCACGGGAGATCCCGCTCCCAGATTCGGCATCGTTGTGTCCACCGTGATTAAACCAGCATCAATGGGCGCGCCAGCGCACCCGGTCATCACCGTGCTGTGGTCAACCTGAGCGCAGTGCAACCCCGAGCGCAGCTGTGGTACAAGCGAGATCACGGGTCCGAGGCTTCAGCCGAGTGGGAGCCGAGGTGCTACTGCGCCGAAGGCGTGCCCCCTACTGGGGGCGATAATCGCGGGCGACTGCTCACACACGTGCGCCATGATCTGCCTGTAGCTAGACCCACCATGCCCCATTATCCCCCTCGTGATGCACCGTGAGTCCGATCGTCTATCCACACGCCGCTAGCCGCTAGACCATAGTCTCTCCAGCAATTTAACTTGCTCCTGTGCAGTGTACTTTTTGCACAATGAAGTACGTTGACGAACCATCGAAGTTTCTCCATGATTCTGGCCTGCTGTTCGAGATCAACAGGTTGTTGCTGCACCCGCTTGGGTTAGCTCTGGAGGTTGAGCTTGAGAGCGCAAGCATCAAGATCCAGGATCTTAGAGAAGATCCCGAAGGAATGCTCTTTGAAGAAGAAGCCTTCGCAAGAGCCCGCAGCAGGTACCAAGCGTTCTTGGACGAGAATCGCAGCAGGCTTGAAGCTCGAGAGAGAGCGCTGAGTTTCAGAGTGCAAGAGAGACCGTGACTTTGGAGATTGGTACGATTCTGCTCTAGACTAGCAGATCTCCCCATAGCAAGAATTTAATTCTGCTCCCGTCGTTCTTTGAACTTCAACGATTCAAGCTAAAATCGTACCTGTCTTGAAGATCTTGAAGGGCAGCGATTGCTCGGCGCTCCGATTCTTCTTCAGTTCCCATTGGATCGCCGAAGTGACTGTATTGATCCTGCCACCACAGTACTTTGGCACAGATCGCTGGCTTGACGTTCTGAACAAAGCACTTTTCAATCGTCATGTCCCACTCGCCGGCCTCAATTTCCTCCTTGTGTTGAGGAGACGTCGGATTCA
>ERZ1292644.761-Hain-H14-01um-R2-761-length-19179-cov-8_pt1 | contig 19179 bp, 26 predicted proteins | sample MGYA00564402_ERZ1292644 | MGnify/ENA primary metagenome ERZ1292644 (study PRJEB36523, sample SAMEA6512644) | groundwater metagenome | collected 2019-01-09 | study: AquaDiva: Metagenomics assemblies of 32 groundwater samples
CCCACATCGACATTACCAAGTGCCGGACGGTAAGCCAGCTCTGGCGCTTCGCCGGGCTGGACCCGACGCAGACATGGCTGGGAACCGAAGGGGCCAAGAGCCTGGTGAAAGAGGTCCGGTTGGTATTCCCAGGACGGGGGCTTTCTAGTGATGCCATGGTCATGCTGGGGAAACGGAGCAGCCGGAATCCCGAGAACCTTCGGCGCCTGGCGTCCGACGCCGCCGGGGAGGTGACCTGGACTTCGGTTGAGAAGGCCCTGGCGAAGCGGCCCTGGAACGAGGAGTTGCATACGCTGGTGTCGTACAAGCTAGGAGAGAGCTTCGTCAAGGTGAGTAACAACGATAAAGACGTGTACGGGCATCTTTACGCCGAGAGGAAGGTCCAAGAAGAGGCCAGGAACCAAGCCGGGCAGTACAGTGAACAGGCCGGGTCCAAGCTAGAACGGTTCAACATTGGGCGTGATACCGATGCGTTTAAGGCGTATTCGGAGGGGCGGTTGCCGCCAGCGCATATTCACCGGCGGGCAACGCGCTGGGCGGTCAAGGTATTCTTGAGCCACTATCATGCCGTGGCCTATGAGGACCACTACAAGGTGCCGGCGCCTCGGCCTTATGTATTCGATCATCTTGGGCATCAGCACCAAATGGCGATACCGAAATGGCCTATGCCTAAAGAGGTTGAAGCGGACAAGAGCTAAGACGTTTTCAAGATGCACGAGCGGGCCATAGGATATGACTTTTTCATAGGACAAGAGCGGGCCATTTGTCCGAACATTTTCATGGCACCAGAGTGAGCTAAGCCGCCAGACTTTTTCAAGCTACTCGAGCGGGCCAAAGCCTGTGACTTTTTCAATAGTGAAGAGCGAGCCATGTTTGATGACTTTTTCAAGTATTGAGAGCGGGCCATGACGCATGACGTTTTCAAGGAGTCAGAGCGAGCCATACCTTCAGATCTTTTCATCACATAGGAGCGGGCCACAGCGCGTGACTTTTTCAATGGGGATGAGCGGGCCAAGCTATGTGACTTTTCCCATGCGACGGAAGCGGGCCATGTCCCAGACGTTTTCACGTAGGCAGAGCGGCCAAAGCCAGAGACGCTTTCAAGACAAGGGAGCGGGCCATGAGTTGAGACTTTTTCATAGCAATGGAGCGGGCCAATTTGGCAGACTTTTTCAGGACATATGAGCGGGCCACAAGAGGAGACGTTTTCATAGATTAAGAGCGGGCCATGCCGTACGACTTTTTCATGGAAGTTGAGCGGGCCACAATAAGTGACTTTTTCATGTAGCCGGAGCGGGCCATCGAAATTGACTTTTTCAAGGCGAGGGAGCGGGCCACATGTTGTGATGTTTGCAGGCGATTGGAGCGGGCCATTTGCTGGGACATTTTCAAAAGAATAGAGCGGGCCACAGGATGCGACGTTTTCATGGAATAAGAGCGGGCCAGGATAGAGGACTTTTTCAAGCCCAATGAGCGGGCCATGCTAACAGACGGTTTCATAGAATAAGAGCGGGCCAAGTCCTGTGACTTTTTTCACTGACTCTGAGCGGGCCAGACACTGGGACTTTTTCAAAGCTCGGGAGCGGGCCAGGGCAGCCGACGTTTTCAAAGAGCTTGAGCGTCCACTAAACAAGGGGGGTCAACAATTTACCGTTGTTTTGAATCTGAACAGAAGGGCGCGTGGGTGAGTAAACAACGATGTCCTTTTTAGCCTGAACACTGGGAGTGGGGGACCGAGGAGTGAACATGGAAACAATCAGATTCAAAAATGACACTGCTACCCGGCGGCGCCTGTTCGATCCTGAGAGCTTTGCTCACCCAGCTAAAGGGCAGACAGGGATGTGGCAACTAATGATCGAACGGTACTGCAACCCGGGCGACTTGGTGCTGGACCCGATGGCGGGAACAGGGGTCACCATGCTGGCCGCCCTGATGGGCAGGGACGTGGTGTGCGTGGAGCTGGAGTCCCATTTCGTTGAACCCATGCGGCGGTCGTGGGAGAGGATGCGGCGGAATCCCATGTTGGGCTTCACGATGGGCAGCGTGGTCATAATCCAGGGGGACGCCAGGGACTTGCCGGGGCCGAGCGCGGACTGCATCTTGACCAGCCCGCCATACGAGGGGAGTGTTGATGCTCAGAAGGATGGGATTGACTGGGCCAAACAAGCGGACGGTCGCAAGAAGCAGGAACCTCACGGGGTCGGCGGTAAACCATTCGCCTACACCCGCTCCGTGGACGTGGTGCTAACTAGTCCGCCTTATGAAGGAATATCTGTTTCGGCAGGAGACCAAGCCCGCGATCCAGGTATCCGTTTCCCAAAGGGTGAACGAACTGACCGAGGCAAAATAAAACGTGATGGCTTATTTGAGAGAGGCTACACCCGCCCCGTGGACGCCATCCTGACCAGCCCGCCGTATGAAAACAGTGAGCTGCCGAGACAACAACATGACATCGCCCGGACGGACGGGATATTCCCCCGCTATCGCTACACCCGCCCGGTGGACGCCATCTTGACCAGCTCGCCCTATGAAGGCGGGGGACATCATGGTGGTGCCTTTGATACATGGGGAGGAGTGCAGCGAGTTTGCTCATCCCTACAAGCCAGCTACACGCCAGACAAGCATGACCGTTCCAACATCGGCAACCTGCGTTCTGGGGCCTACTGGTCGGCAATGGCGCAAGTCTACGCCGAGTGCTGGCGGGTGCTACGCCCCGGAGGCATCCTGGCCCTGGTGCTCAAGGGCTTCACCCGCGACAGCAAGTACATTGACCTACCCGGCCAGACCGAGGACCTGCTGCTAGCGGCGGGCTGGCTAAAGCACGACGAATGGCGACGGGAGCTCTGGAGCCTTAGCTTCTGGCGTGTTCTACAAAGCAGCGAGAAAAAGGCCGTGAAGATGGGGCTCCAGATGGGCTTGACCGAGGAAGACATTACCGAGGTTATCCGTACCTATCGGGTAAGCAACGGGAAACTGGACAACCGGCTCAGGTTTGAAACTGTGCTAGCGTTCAAGAAGTCTGACGGTGGCACGGGGCACGGCGTAGCGGCGGTCCTAACGAGCCCTCCATATGAGAAAACTGTTCATGGGGATAGCGGCATAGACACGAACCAGCACTATCGCAAGGGAGGTCCGAATAGTCAAGCGGCCGACAAGCAAGGCTACGCCAGGCCAGTGAGTCTAGAGGCGCCGTGGAAGGGAAAGAGTAGAGGAGAGCCTTTTGCTTAGCTACCGCCTGGGCCAGCTTTACATGATTCGTAACTACATCACCAAAGCGGGCGCGTACTTTGAGCCCCGAGAGATTCTACCCTATCACGGGCATACGATTCTCTTCGGGGAAGTACGCCCCTATATGGTAAGAATCTATCGTGGACCCTTGGAGTTTGACGGGCGCCCATCCTGTTTCCCGCAGCTTAACCTAGAACGTACCGGACGGCTAGGAGTGGCGACGATGGCCATGCTTATCAAGGAAACAGGCGGGGATGATGGTACGGGGCGCCTTTTTGGGCAGTGGCGGGTGTCTGAGTTGCGGGCGGGGACAGACATGCAGACGCAGGCGGTCAAGGGCGTGTTGGACAATGAAGAAGAGCCGTTATTCACTTTTGGTAAACAATGCGCCGAGATGTGGGGTGGTATACCGTATAAGGAAGGCTGGACGGGCAAGACGGTAAACCGGGACGGGATGGTTAGGTCCGCACAACGTTTGGTAGACCTATACGAAGAGACGCTAAAGCTCCGGCGCCTGCCCTTCTGGTTCACCGATCAGCGCCGAGCTCACCTAAACCGCTTAAACTCTCAGAACTAAGCTAACGCTGAGCCCCAGGGCCGCCGCCCCGCCCGCGCCTGCCCCTTCCTGCCCCGTCAAAGCACACCTACGCTGAGCGCAAATGTGGCCAAAGTCACGCCATTCGCGTCTATCATACTCAAATTTACAGTGTAAATAATTCCCACCATAAAGAAGATAGTGCTCTGAGCAATAATCAATGTTTGTGATGAATAAGCAGGAATGGTTGTCAAACTCCCCAGGTTACCTTGGAATTGATTGGTTTGCAGCTTGGCCTGCCCAGCGACTCCGCCGCTATTCTCGCATGGCCAGGCAAACAGGATCGAGTCGCCCCCTTGCACAAGTAGGGGGCCTGCTGGCAACAGCTCCCCCGGTATGCCGTTTACGACGGGCAATCCCACTGCGTTTAGCACCGGGGATGCGGTCACAGATATGAGGGTGACGGACTCAGAGGCTATGATCCTGTTGCTAAAAATGCCTTCCCGCATCTCCGCTATTAGACTATGCACCCCGATGGGCAAGTTGAGGTTGTTCTGGCGCAGGGTTAGCGGTACGGTTGCCTTGGCTGGGATTGTGAACGCTTGTCCCAGCCAGATAGCGCCGGTTGCGGGCTCGGTAACATGAATAAAGGCGGTCCCGTCTCCATCGCCACTGTTAATGCAGGGCCAGATAAAGTCGATGTTGGAACCCAGCTGCTTGGTCACACTAAGCTGGCCGAAGCGCCCCGCGCGGAGCTGCGGATTGCGAGTGAGGAAGTCTAGCATTAAGTCACCACCAATGCGCCGGCGTTAAGCAAGGGGCCTGTAGGCGGGGGCGGGGGCGTGGTCCCGTTCCCGCCGGTTAAAGCTGCCTTCTTCGCCAGATACGCAGTCACCAAGGTCTGGTATTCCGTTAGCGTGAGCAACCCTTTAGTATAGGCATCCTCGATCCCAGCCTTAACTGCTTCTAGCTGCTCTAGCGTGGTAACTGCGTTAATGGCGGCTAGAAGAGAGTCGAAGGTAGGATTGGGACCAGGGCCAGGCAGAGCTGCTTTCTTTGCCAGGTAAGCGTCAAGCAGGGCCTGGTATTCCGCCAGCGTGAGCAACCCTTTAGTGTAGGCATCCTCGATCCCTGCTTTAACTGCTTCCAGCTGCTCTAGCGTAGTGACCAGGTTGATGGTGGACAGGAAAGCGGTGTACAGAGGACTGGGACCGGGGCCAGGCCCAGGCCCGGCCTTCTTGGTTCCCAACAAGAGCGCAGCAAGGCCCACTCCCAACAAAACCAGCAGTCCGGCCCCGTTCTTTTTCCTTTTTGGTGCTTCCATGTTCTCTTGCATCATTCTACTCCTACTTCAGCCAATACCCGCAGACCAACCCGAGCCAGCCCGTCGCGGCGGCTACCATTTGGGGGTTCGCTCCCCAGTCCACCGTTAGCAGCACGTACAGACCGGCTCCCAGTAGGCCCAGGCTGATCACCATGGCCATAGCCAGCTTAGCGAGGGGCTTCTGGTCCATGCACCTTGTCCTTCTTTCCGTTCCCTGCCTTCTTGATAGTCACAATTGCTTCTTTGATTCTGGTGCCAAATGTTGGCGCAGACGGAGTGATTCTTTGGATCAGCTTTTTGGTGTCCGCCATTTTAGCTCCTCCTTGCCTTTACACCGTCACGTCAAGGAAATTCACGCCCCTAGAGCTGTCCCACAGGTATCCGCCCGCCGTCAGGCTGGTGATCGTCGCCCGGTAGAGGCCACGAGTCAGGAACTGGAACCGGAGCTTGGCGATCCCATCTGCGCCAGTTGCAAAATTCGCCTGCCAGTTCTCCGGCCCGGTCAGGTCCAGGCTGCCCAGGGCATTGCTGATTGGTCCAGTGTCCGAGACCACCTGGATGCTAAGAATCAAGTGCTTGCGGCCCAGCACCCGGGCCGCGATAGCCTCGATCCACATGGCTGTCGGTGGCGGCGGCGGGGCCGCGTTCAGGGCGAAGTCCTGGGGGGTGGTTCCACCGGCTGTGATGCTCACTATGGCCGAGGCGGGATCGTAGCCAGGTGCAACCGCGGTCACAGTATAGGTGCCGGCGGGCAGGGTCATGGTGTAGGCGCCGGTGGCGTCCGTAGCCGTGCTCTTTCCGGGGACACTCACCACGGCCCCGCCGATGGGCAGGGCGCTGGACGCATCCCGCACGAAGCCACTGAGGATTCCAGTCAGTGGCGGTGGGGGAGCGCCGCTTACAGCCTTGAACGCGTTCAAGCGACCGGACCCGATGGTCTTGTCCGGCAGGAGGTCCACGCCGGCTTCTACCATTCGGCGCACCTCGTCGTTGACCTTGCCGTTACCGTTGGTGTCCGTGGCCAGGGGGTAGACTAAGGCCGCGACGCCTGCTACGTGCGGACATGCCATACTCGTCCCGCTGAGGTAACGGTACTGGGTGGGGTCGCACAAGGTGCAGGGGCCTGGCGGCACCGTGCTTAAAATACTTACTCCAGGAGCGGCGATGTCAACCCAGTCTCCGAAGTTGCTGAAACCGGCCTTGTTGTCGTTCTGGTCGGTGGCGGCCACTGCGATGCAGTTGGCGTAAAACGCCGGGTAGGATGGCGTACTCGAAGCGGAGTTGCCAGCCGCGGCGCAGACCACTACGCCTTTGGCCCAGGCGTAGTTCACAGCGTCCTCGACTGCCTGGGAGCCACCGGAGCCCCCGAGACTCATGGAGATCACCTGGGCGCCATGGTCTGCGGCCCAGACGATACCGGCCGCCACTCCGGACCAGGAGCCCGAGCCGGAGTCGTTAAGCACCTTGACGTTGAGCATCTTCACTAGAGGAGCGACGCCAGCGATCCCCACGCCGTTGTTCGTGACTGCGGCGGCGCTGCCCGCTACGTGAGTCCCATGCCCGAAGTGGTCGCCGTTGTCTGGGGCGCCGGAGAAGTTGGCCCGGTCCACGACCTTGCCGGCCAGGTCGGGATGAGACTCGTCAATACCAGTGTCTAAGATGGCGATCAGGGTTGTAGCCTGGCCCTGGGTAACGTCCCAGGCTTCCGGGCACTGCATCTTTGGGATGGCCCACTGGAGCGCCAAGTGGGGATCATTAACGACTAAGGCGGGACTGGGGGCTAGTGGAAAGGGGAAAGGTGGCAGAGGGACCGCGTGGTACTCCCCCTCTTCTTCGGCGTACTGGATAGCGGGGTCGGCCTGATAGCGAGCCAGAGTAGCCAGCCCCTGAACGTCGGGGACCTCGATAACGTGAACGCCGATACCGGGGATGGTGTGCAGGTGTTCGCCGCCGCACCGGGCATGTGTAGCAGCACAGGCTGTAGCAGAGGCCCCAGGCTTGAATTTAACCAAAAGGCGCATTTTAGCTCTCTCCAGGATTCAATTTAAGGCACCTGAAAGGCACAGGGGTGCTCCTAAGTATAGCTCACGCTGTTTTTCACGGCACTCTCAATCCCTGTGTCACTCTCCCGGACTTTTTTGGCTTCTTGTTGTGCATCTGACTGGGGTAGCCGCCGCCGGAACCTACCAGCGCAACTGACGTAGCAAAGTTGCCGAATATATCAACGCTGACGCCCTCCTGCCAGGTCGCATAGACCCGGCCACCATTTAAGGCGGTGTTCATCGCTAACCAGATAGCGGATCGACTTACTGCGTCTTCGCCAAATGTTATTTGGGCACCCCAGGTGACAGCACCGTCCGTGGACTTCTTATAGGCTCGCTGCGAAGCATTCCCAACAATACCGGCGTAACCCACATATACGTCGCTGCCGTTGAACGCGTCCAAAGCGATTCCGACTTGATTTGGGTTCGCTGTACTGTGGTCTGCTTCGTTGGTGAATATATTCGTCCTCTGGGTGACGGTTGTTCCAGATGTGTTTTCAACAATCCGTAGGCTATTATTCCCAGCAACCCCATCGGTGTTTAACATATAGGCTATGAATGTCACATTATCTGACTTTCTAGTGACACCCTCGGCGTCGATTGCTTGAGGAAGAGCGTTAGTATCTAGAGTGGCGCCGATGGTCCAAGAATCAAGAGAATCATCGTACACGTTGAGGCTAAGGACGGTTCCTCGGTGCAGCAGCATGAGAATATCATTCCCATCTGTTTCGCCCCCGGGCATCAACCGAGCCGTTCCCGAGCTGTTCATTGCTGCCCTGGCAGTCCAGTTAGCACCATCGTCAACAGAGCGACGTAGGAACCTGCTGGCGGTCGCTGTTTCCCATTGGTACAGGTTGCTACCTCGTGCTCTTACGATAGTCGGTACGTGGGTAGGACCGACCCCGCTAGCTAGGATTATTACCTCTGTCCCCAAGGAATCGTTTGTGGTATCTAATGCGCGGTATCGGCTTTCGCCAGCTACGGCGTCCCACCAGGTAAGATGAATTTTGGTGGTGGATATTCCCGGTGTCCATTGGTCATACCAGATACTAAATCGCTCGGTGGCGGTCGCTGCTTCCGTTGTGCTATTGACCTTGGTCGAGCTGCCCCAGGTCTGCCCGCCGTTAGTCGTCTTCACGTAGTAAATGGAACCATCAGTGCCGACGTTGGACCGGGCATAAAAAGCGTAACCAATCAGGCTCGTCGTCCAAACAATAGTACGAGCTCCGCTCGACGGCGTGTCTGTGGTGTTATCGGCTACAGGGGAGACCTGAATATCAGCCATTTTGCTTACTCTAGCTGGACGTTGGGGACGTCCTGGTCGCCGGCCTGGTGCACTAGACAGCCGCAGGTGTCGGGCTGCCAAACCTGGACGTAATCCAGCATTGCTGATCAGCTCCCGCTGGGGATGCGGCTTTCAGCTACAGCTTCCCTAGAAGAGCTTCGGCCTCTTTGCTTGGTTTCTGGGATTCTCCCTCCCACTTCCTGACCGGCGAGAAGTGACGCTCTTGATACCGCTCCACGTCATGCAGGACCGTGCTTGAATCCTCAATAATTCGTTCCAAGCGCAGATAAGCGAACTCTGGGAGCCGATGCTTGGTGATGAGCCATGTCAGGTGCAGAATGTGGCTCTCCTGGGGGCAGGTGCCTGATCGCCATCTCTTTTCGTAGGCGACCCAGCCTTCGGTGCGCTTCGGCACCTGCTGGATTCTCAGTTTGCCGAGGTTGATGGGCCTTCCCGACGCAATCAGATCAGCGACGCTCGCCCCAGTCCGGTGGTCCACTAGCATGGTCTCCCGGTTGGCTGTGGTCTTATGTACACTCACGCCGTTGCCAAAGCCCCAGTTCTCAGGGAACCAGTCCCAGGTGACGCCCAGCTGGTCAAGCTGGCGGCTCAGCCGGTACTCGAACATGCCCTGCCGCTCCCCGACGGAGCCATGCACGATGAACACGCCCTCTTTACTGTGCTGGACGGCGGGGTCGTGCTCCAGGATGGCCAGGCGCTCTACCTCCTCCACGCAGTGCTGGAGACCACCGGCGTTCAAAAGAGTTTTGGGGAATCCTAAGAACATGTACAGCATTAGCTTGTGGCCAGGGTGTAGACATTGGTTTCGTCGGCCCCCACTGTAATAGCGGCATCAGGTGAAATAGCACGTAGAACAACACTCGTCACTGTTGCTATTGGAATCGCTGCTGTGAATGCGGGTGCCTGAAAATTAGTCACATAAGTTGTAGCGGTATAATTCCCGTAGAACCCTTGGCCTACCTGATTATAATTTGTTACTCTTGAGCCAATCACTGTAAAAAATAACCCGTTTTGCGCTTCATTGGTAGTAGATGTACTGAAGAACAACCCCTCAGCTACGATTGCCTCCGCGGTGACTGTAGTATTGATTTTTAAACCTAAGTCAAATCTACCCCCAACACCCCCGGTTGTTTTTCGACCGCCGCCTATAATCACAAAGGGAATTGCAGCCAAAATGGACAGCCCCGACACGCTGAGCAGGTCAACCGCTGTGGTGCTGGTGGTGGTGGCCTCGGTGGTGTTGCCGCCTACCCAGGTCATCGCGTTAGCCTTGCGAGTATAGAGGGGGAACCAGCCGCCCGCCCTATGCCTCCCACGTGTAATCCCAAAAGGACCAAATGCTGGAGCCACATCTTAACCTAGCCCAAAAGAACTTCTGCCCAAGTGAAACCCAGCCTGGTGTTCACCGTGGTGGCCTGCGACACCGCCACCAGGCTATAGAGGCCGCCCGGGGGGATGACAATCAGGCTGTCAAGCCAAATGTCCGCCTGCCAGCCCACTCCAGTAACCGCGTTCAGGATGCTGTAACCCAGGGGCTTCCATAGGTCGTCGGCTACCGTGGCCGCCAAGTCTATGATAGCGCGGCCGTCGTAGGGACCGCCCCGCGCCTTCATGTTGGTTATGGAAGCCGCGGCTATGTCTGCCGTGGGCTTGGTGGCAGGCTTGAGCCGGTGAACGCAGTGAACGATTCCGAACTGGCTCAGGCCCGCCGGAGACGCCGTGACCAGGCCATAGGCCCGGAGCACCAAGTAGCTCTTGCCGGTCCCCTCTTCCTCGTCGTTGTAGAGGCTGATCTGCGCGGTCGTGGTGGGAGGGGCGATAACCGAAGCAACGCCAGTAGCCTCTCCAGCAGACCAGACAGCGCCCTGGTTCACCAGATGCACCAGGGACGGCAGCTCCTCGGTGACTATGAGGCGCCCGTCTGCGTCGGCCCGAAGGGGGACCTGTCTAGAAGGGTTGCTGCGCTGAAGGGCCTTGAGAATGAAGTTCAGCAAGGCTCTTCACCGCCATGCAGGGATGAACAAAACCTCGTCGCCGTCCAGAACGGCCAGGTACTTGACCGGCTCGGCGGTAGGGCCGTAACCGTCTCCCAGCCAAACGACCTCGGGAGCTTCTACGTCAACGATGTCCAGCACCAAGTCTTGCAAGCGAATCAGGCTGCTCAGGTCGATGGGAACGTTGAACCTGGCCTCAGTCTTGGAGATTTCCATGAGGGTCATGGCGTCAACCCAATCCCGCCAACCCTCGGAGCCCGGCGCCGTTTTCAGGGCGCGTTGAATCAGGAATTTGTCGCCTTCTACACGGGTCCGGTAATAGCCAGCAGGCTGCACCTGGTCGAGCTCGGTCAAACGATACTCAGCACTCGCCGCGCCTTCTACTTCGAGGTGGACACTCTCTGAAGCCCGTTGCAGGGGGCTATTGGCTATGGTGAACAGCTCTCCATTGACTCTGAAGCCCATTAACCGCCTCCCTCGCCGGGTTATCGCCGGGCGTCGTCACCATATTGAACACCATCGTATCGGTGTTAAGGTCCCAGTCCACATCGTCAGCCAGGCCCATGCCATAAGCCACGCCTTCTAGGTAAAGATGGAAAGCGGCCCGGGCGGTCTGATACCGGGAGTAAAGCAGTCTCAGCCGCGGTTGGGCCGCTTCAGGCACTAGCAAGAGAGTCCCCTGGGTCCAGGTTATACCGCGTCCAGCATCACTTCGGCCCAAATGATACCCAGCAACGTGGTTACGCCAGTGTCGGCGGCTACCACATGCAGGGCCAGCAGCGAGCTGGGCGGCAGGATGATCAGCCCGTCCACCCGGGCGTGAATGCCAGGACCGGCCAGGGAGATCACCGGGTTGGAGACCGAGTTGCTCAGTGCCTGGTAGAGCGGGTCGATGTTCAGGACAGGGGCCTCGTCAATCAGCGCCCGCCCAGAGTACGCCCCACCATTGCCCTTCATGGGCCGAACCCCGGCCGCGACGAGGTTGGCAGTGGGCAAGGTGGTCTGCTTGATCTGGCTCACCCCAAAGATCACATGCCAGGAGGCTAACGCGGCACCAGCGGCGATCTGGTCTGCTGTGACGGCAATGATCACGTAGCTCTTGCCACTGCCCTCGGACTCGTTGTTGTACAAAGCAAGCTGGCAGGCCGTTGTAGGGTAGGTGGAGCCGATGACAGCAGCAGCGGCAGCAGTCTGTGTTACTCGCCACACCGCGTTCTGCCGCACCAGCTCGGTGTAGATGGGCAGATCATGCTGAGTGAACTGAGCGCCACGCCCAGACCCTTCAAGCTGCTGCTCTACTGTCGTACCCCGTCTGAAGACCTTTAGGAGACTCGTGATCGCCATGATCTATTCCTCCACATCGTCTGGAATTTCGTCCTCGACCATCATTTGCTGCCCGAACGCTATTCGCCTAAGTTGCCTGGCGATTCCTTCTTGGATACCGCGCGCCTCGTAATCGGTGGGAACGTTTACCGTTAGAGCCTGCCGGGACAGGGCCAGGGCCACGGCGTCGGTCAACGCGTTCAGGATCGCGGTATCACGCAGCGAATTAACGTAGGCTTCTGCCACTAGCAGCTCCGCCGTATGTAGATCGCCCTGGCGTGGACATTACCCGCGCTAGGGGGTAGTGTCGGGGTTACGGTCAGACCCAGCCAAGGGAACCAGGAGTCGGTCAGCGGCACCTCGATAGCGATCTGCTCCTGGGAAGGCAGAGGCCGCCCTGGCCCGATGTTGTATTGCATCCGATCCGAAGTTGGACTGTCCACGTAGCTCCCGAAAGGTTGAATTGTTGACGCCTGATTGATCTGTGACTCGATGATGAACAGGCAAGGCCCAACGCGCTCAGCGGTCCTCAAGTCCGCCAATTCCCATCTATGAGCTTCAGCGTCCCGAATGGATAGAAACCCCATATCAAACACGGTGTAGCCGGCGCGTTCCAGCTCATCAGGGGTAACTCCCAGCAGCTCAGCGCATCTCAGGGTTGTCATTGGCTCCCCATCTCATAGGGCATCATCCAGCACTTCCAGGGCGCGTACCGGGTCCACCAAAACCAGCCCAGCACCCGCCGGCGCTTCTTCGCGTTCCTGACGCCATACGACCACCGCCATGCCAGAGGGGGCCGCACTGAGTTATCCCGGCCACAGGCGTGACAGATAATCGTCTCCTCGTACCGTGCCGACAACCGAGACCCCAGGGATTCCTGGACATGCGCCACACATCCCCAGCAATAAGCGATGAGCACCCCGTCCACCCGCCGGGTGAAAGGCCGACGCGGACGCTTTGCTAAAATTGGGCCAAACCCCGCCCAAGGGTAACGCGTGCTCACGAATTGGACAGCCGCCCCTGATAGACCAGGGACCGCTCAGTCAGCACTAGAATGTCGTCGCCGGAGGCATTGGTCCCCAGGGTCTGCCCCCATTTGGCGTAACCCGTCTGCCGGCCCCGGGTGTCGTACCCCATGATCTGCTCTAGAGTAGTAGGCCCGTAGGCCCGCAGGTCATAAGGGTAAAATCCCTTGGCCGACGCCCCGCCATAGGCCACCACGTCGTCAACGCCGAGCTGCGTCCCCAGGGGCAACATGCCGGATTTAACTTCGGTGTCAAACTGGAAAATGGTAAGTCCCCGCTCCGGGATGCTTAACCTTAATGACGTCAGCTCGTCCTCAGCTCGGGCCGGGCGAGTGCCAGTCGCATCCTGAGCCAGGAACGTAACCCGTTTGAGGAATCCGCCCAGCACCATGTCCAGCTCTAGGCTGTAGTCAGATGCCGTAGCAATGGGAGACTGGACCTGCCCCAACCAGCTAGGAATGAACCCGGTGGCGTTTGGATTGGGAAGGATTCCCTCGGCGCCGCTCTGCACCAGGCCCAATATGTCCAGGACGCCTTGGACCGCCATTTCCTGCTGAATCTCCGAGGTGCTACCTAGGACACGGTGCGCCGTGATAGTGAGGACCCCCGAGGTGAGAGTCACCGCGTCGTCGATCACCGCGTTGCCGTTCGTAGTCCAGGTAACCTGCGGCGAGGACTCGATCCCAGCGGGGATAAACCCGGTCAGATCGAACAGGTTGATACCGCCGTCCCGCTTTGTGGGCCTTACGCCGGCATGGAAGCTCAGCTTGATCGGCACGTAGGTCAAGTCGGGCGCTGTGATAGCGCCGGATGGATAGCCAATGCCCAATCCATCTAGCTGATTGAGCATGTGCTGAAGCACTCCGCCTTCCCCGCCCGCGTCGCTGGGCAGGGCGCAATAGGTCAGGCCGCCGGCGACGATTTGAATATTCTGGAAAGGCCGGTACAAGCCGTCAGGTTGATTGGCGCCTAGAAAGGTGGCCGACGGGGTTAGTCTATGCAGCAAATCGTATTGAGTTACCAGCCCAATACGGTCCAGCAACACCGTTACGGTCGTGGAAGCCGCCCAAGTGCCCGTCGTCGTTTGCTGGACGGATTCCTTTTTAACTACCATTTCACTCGCTCCTTGCTAGTCTTTAACGGCACTTGGGACGCCTTGAAATTCTTGAGTGCGAAACGGGCTACACCCAGCTAAGGGACTGCTTCCCGTTCCGAGCTACCTGGACCTGGCGTTGAGTGAGCATGCCTCGGTTCTGCGCCACGGCGGTCTTAGGACTGAGACTGGTTGCCAGCCTGTCTACCCAGGCCCCCAAGGGGGTGTAGGTCAATAGGGTGCTTACCAAGAGCGTACCGGCGATAAAGTGGGCTGCGGTACGCCCCAGGAAATTCGCGCCGTAGGTCTCAACCACCACCATGCCCGCGACGTGCGCCACCGGGTTGAGCCAGTTGACTTGACCAAACCCAATGCTCGCCGGCCTAACAGATGTTGCCCCGGTTGCATCACGGTACGGGGGAATCCACGCTCCGATAACCTTGCTGGTGACGCCGCCAAGTGGAATGCCCACCAGGGCCGACGTTACTGGCCCCAGCTCAAAGCGAAGAAGCCTGAGCCGGTCGCCGGACTCGACGATCCCGGAAATGCCCATGGCTCCCATGTGAGCCTTGGTCTCTGGCTTCGCCCCAGGCTTGACCAGATCAGCGGCGACAGGCTTACCGTCAACCGTCGCTGTTACGTCGCTAGTCTGAGCGACAACCACCGCAACAGGCTTTTCAGGAACAACGGCAGCGGGCGGCTTCAGGGCCGTGGCGAGCTCGGCTTTCAACATTGTCCGCATAGAGGCTTCCAGAGTAGACAACGGAATTTCCATAGTCCCTTTCTCCTAAACGAGAATGATTGCTGCCAAGACTAGCGAAGGGGCGGCTGTCAGAAGCAGGGGACACCCTGAGCTTGTCGAAGGGCTACCCTCGTGCACCCCTGAAGTTAAACCCCGCTGCGCCCGCCGCCCCTGCGCTCTACCGGCGCCGGCGCCGGCGACGCCGGGCCATCTCAGCCTGCTCCAGCTCGGCTTGCTGGGCCGCGTTGACCACGGGCTGCGGGGGCGTGAGATTGGTGATCTTGATGTCTGCCATCGTGCTTACCTCCTTTAATTAAGATGTGCTTCGGTCCTTCCTTATTAAAGGAAGGGCATCGACCACAAAACAAAACGCCCAGGGAGTTTTTACACTCCCTGGGCGTGTGACCTTGGATTGACCGGCCTAAATGTTAGCTGCTACTTTTTAGGTTGAGCGCATCCCCCCAGTTGTTTGATGTGCAGGCGCAGCTCCTTGTTGCTCATGCGAATGCGCCCCGTCTTCGTCAGAATCGCGTCGCGGCACTCCTTATAAATTGATTGGTTGCCTCGTCTACACACCCCTTAACGCCTCAAGAGCTGGACCAGCCTAGTAATGGAGCCCTGCTGGGCCGAAACGCCACGCACATTATAGCATGAGGTCCGCTCCCCGTTTGCAATGCACAGCGCAGGCATCTTCAACCGGGCGGCCTCTTTCATATCTTGGGCGCTGGGAAGGATGCTACCACCGCCCTCTTTAGGATGGGTGTGAAACGAACCAACTACCTTGCTTCCCGAAGGACACTGATCACTGAATTGTACCGAAGTGGCCGTACCCACCCCAATAGGCCCGCGGGTCAGGCGCCCGTCAGAGAGCCGACAGAGCATCATGCCAATTTCTACTCCGGGGATTGATTGCCTATAATGGGGCATTATGTTATACACGGCTCCTAATCCCTCCTAGGTATTGCACGAGTGAGCGTAGGCCCAACGATAACGATAGCGGCCACCACCCCCACGGCGATGATGATCCCTTTGAGGTCCCCTAGGAAGCCTCCCCCGCCGGGAGGCTTGGTCGGCGGCGGCGGCGCCGTGGCCGATACCGCGAACGGGAAGGTCAACTTATTGTCAGGGAAGAACGGGATCAGCTCAGCTCCCTCTAGAGTGTAGAATCCGATGCCGGTGGGACCGACGATGCTTAGCTCAACACGGTTGGAGAACAGGTTCTTGCGCTGCTCCACCGGCCCGAAGGCCACCGCTCCCGTGGAGTCAAAAATAGTGAACCGGACAGTATCCCCGCCGATAAGCCCACCAAGCTGAGCAAACAGTGTGATTAGCTCCCCTGGGAAAATAGCGGCTCCAGCAGCCAGAGGCACACCATTCCGCTCGATCCCCAGCGCCTCCAGAGAGGCCATCTCCGCGCTCATCGTGGGAGGGGCCTGGCCCGCTTGCTCAGCGCAGAAAGACCCTCCTGAAATGGGGGCCTGCCCACCATCCCGGACGATCCGTTGCACAACAAGTCCAACGTCGCCGGCGTAGCTCACGGCGCGGCCCGGCGCCTGCACGTCGCCGCCGTCAAAGGCGCGCTCCGCCGTCCCGCTTCTAAAAGGTTCGACGATCCGATAAGGAATCCGGTCGGCATCAGGGCTGGGGGTAACAACGTTCCCGGTCTGTCCACTGGGCTGGCCAGAGCTGTCGGGTCCCAGGGTTGGCCTGTAGAAAACCTCCCCGACTTCCGGCAACCCACGAACAACCACCGCGTCGGTCGGGCCCCTGGGCTGAAAGGTCCCGCTGAAGGCACCGCCAACATAATCCCCATACCCGGAGCCTGGCCTATCGACAACCTGAATTGGCGGCCCGTCGATAATCACCGGGCAGTCATCCTGGGACATGCCGGGCCAGCGCAGATCGGTATTCGCTAGAGGATCGCCCTGGAGCCACTGAAACATCGTCATGGAGAGCCTTCCAGCAGTACCTCCACGGACTCCCAACGGGGTATCTTGCCTTCAAAGACCGGAATGTACTTCTCCCGGCGCAGGCAGTACATGCACAAGGTGAACATCTCCTTGCCCACGGCCATATCCTGAGAAGGCTGCCGGACACCCATCAACGCTTGGCTGGCGGGGCTCAAGATGATATTGGAGAACCACTCCAGCGCTATGACCGCAAGCTGACTGCATCCCTTACAGGCGAAGGCGTGTCCATTCAACCGGCAGGCGAGTTGCTGCTGCTGGGCTCCGTTAGTAGTCACAGATCGTCGTCCTCATCTTCGCAGGGGCAGGAGTATGTTCCTTGGGGCAGTCTAACACATCCACAACGAGGGCAGAAGAAGAGAATCATCTGTTTATACCTGGAGTATCTGGACTGCCACAGGGCAAACGTCTAAGTGATCTTCCTCCTCAATCCACTGCCATCGGAGTCCATGAGCGCAAGTTATCGTGTAAATGCCGGGGAAATTATGAGGTGGTTTATTCAAACGAAGGAGACAGGTGCAATCAAGGTCAATGTCCCAATGATCTGGGCTAAACCGTCGGTATATCGCCACACCATGAGACCTCATCATCCCCCCTCCCGGACCACCTGGAGCCTCACCGGGTCCACCTCCCCCATCTTTGACGAGTCTTTCAAGATAACGTCGATCTCGGCCAGCAACGAACCCAGGTCCACCTCGGCTTGATCTCCCTCAACCGTCTTGGGGTTATGGACGTTCGGATTATCCGAACGCTTTTTATCGCGGTCATCCACCACCCGGATCACCGCCTCGGGACTGGTCACTGCCAGGCCGCCCGCCATCTTTCGAGCGACCCAGGTAGCGGTAGCCGTGGCCGTAGCGGGCATGGCGACGCCGTGTACCAGGAAGTCCAGAAGGCTGGCGGACATCTTGCCTTGGCTCAGGTTCCCATTGTCGATCCATTTTAGCTCTGAACCATATTCAGGATGCCCATGGATCGCCATCATATCCTCAAAGTTATCCCAGACTGCGACACTACGTTTTTCGGTCAACCAACGAATAGCCGTTTTACCGTCACGGAATACGACACCCTCAAACTGTGGTTCATCCGCTCTGTTGGCCTGATTTTTATCGTGGGTGCCCTTCGGGATATTGCGTCGATACATCACAAAACGGCGCATCGGCTCATCTTGCCCCCACCCAGCTCCCATCTCGGGGCCCCGTTTGCTGTGCGGGAACCGGCAGCCAATGCTATGAGTGCATACCGCCCAGGGATTGACGCCCCGCTTTTGCTTCACCGCCTGGATGCACCGCTCCATTCGCTCCTGCTGCGCCGGAGTGCAACGCGGCTTCAGCTTCTGAAACGACCGATTTTGCATTGCGTCCACTCCAACTTTCCCAAGACTCGTCAACTCAAAACTCTCTATTTCCTTTGCGGTCAACTCTCTGGGAAAGTCCAGAGTACCATATCTATAAGCAGAATGACGACGATCAGATTTAATAATCCAACCTTCGGGAAGATTCGCTGCCGTTAATGGACGATAGGTTAAACCGTAGCGCCATCGCTCCCCCTTATAGGTATCATCAAAGAACAACTCTTTTCGTTGAAACAGTGCCGGCTGAAGCCGTGGATCAACCCGTGGCTTCTCCGGCTCGACGTACTGCGGCTTTAACGTCAAAGGGCGTTCAATCTCAATAGGTACGGTGACTTCCCATACCATGGGACGGAGACCGCCCCTAGAGAAATCCCACACCTCCCGCGCTACGCTTCCCATACGTTGAGCAACCCTCCTGAGCTTGCTCACCTGGTCTCTATCAGGATATGCCGCCTTCTGAAAGCCTTCACGCGGCCCCCCGATAGTAACCTGGTACTGGTCTCCCCCAAAGCCCGCCTCACACACCTGCACCCCCAACCGCATACCGGCCGCCGTGTAAATCAAGTCCCGCAACGGCGCCCAGTGCCGGATGCGCAACTTGCCAGACTCAGAAATATTGCACCAGTCCACGCCCTTCTGAAGCAAGTACATCACGCGCTGTTGCATCGCCAGGGCCCGCTCTGGCTCGCGCTCCCGGCCCTTGTTGGATACCGCCGCCGCCCAGAGCTGAGGCTTGCTAGGCCGCACCGCTGGGCCGAACAGTCCGCCCTGGGACGGCGGGGGCTGGTCAATCACCGCTTCGCCATAGTTACGGAAGATAGCTCCCAGCCGCTTCGCGGATCGGATGTTGTCCGCCAGGTCCTGGAGCATACGTTCCTGGAACGGCGACAGCTCCCGATCAAGCAATTGCGTCTGGGCCAGGTAAGTCGTCACCGTCATGCCAGGAGTATTCCTGATCTTGGCGTAGACCTTGACCACCTCTGCCAAGTCTCCAGCAATGGACAAGTCCAAGACTCGTTGCTGAGAGCGCACAAGGCTCTCCGCCCGGGCCATGGTCCCAATAGATCGGGCCAGCCCGTTGAACACGTTCTTAACGTCCTGGTCCACCGATTCGAAGGCCATCTCCCCCAGGCGTAGCCCAGGCTCCCCGGAGCCGAAGGCCGTGACGAAAACGGCGTTGGCGGTCCGCCGCACCCCGTCCATGTTGATAACGCCCCTGGCGTCCACCATCTGGCCCTGCTCGTTT
>ERZ1292644.762-Hain-H14-01um-R2-762-length-19163-cov-10_pt1 | contig 19163 bp, 25 predicted proteins | sample MGYA00564402_ERZ1292644 | MGnify/ENA primary metagenome ERZ1292644 (study PRJEB36523, sample SAMEA6512644) | groundwater metagenome | collected 2019-01-09 | study: AquaDiva: Metagenomics assemblies of 32 groundwater samples
TATGTCACTCTTCTCAGGCATTCATAGGCGGCTTCGACATCGGCCTTGAGCGTGCCGGCTGGCAGTGCGTGGCGCAGGCAGAGAACGATGCGTTTTGCAACCGGGTGCTGGCGAAGCACTGGCCCGAGGTGAGGAGATATACGGATGTCAGAGACGTGGGCAGTGTCGGAGAACCAGCGAGCGGAGACGGTGCTGACGGACATAGCGCACCAGTTGACGACGGGAGGCGGCAAGCCTGGTCAGGGATACCCGGCAGTGTTGACCTCATCTGCGGCGGCTTCCCCTGCCAGGACTTATCAGTGGCCGGTAAGCGTGCGGGCCTTGACGGAGCGCGAAGCGGCCTCTGGTTTGAGTTCCATCGAATCCTGTCCGAGCTGCGGCCTACCTTTTGCCTGGTCGAGAACGTTCCAGGGCTTCTTAGCTCAAATAGCGGACGCGACTTTGGAATCGTCCTCGCCGGCCTGGGCGAACTCTGGCCTGCTATCGGCTGGTGCGTACTGGACTCGCAGTACTTCGGAGTCGCGCAACGCCGCCGCCGTGTGTACATTATCGGCGGTCCTTCAAGAGCGAGTGTCCAGCAAATACTATCTCTCTGCGAGAGCTGCGGCGGGCATCCTCAGCAGGGCCGAGAGGCGGGGGAAGACGTTGCCACCCCTCTTGGAGCAAGCGCTACGAGCTTTGGCGGGCAGCGCTTCGACCTAGACAACGAGACGTATGTCCCCAAGGTTGCTGAGCCGTTGATAAGCATTCGGACGGCTCAGACGGGGAGTAACGATTGGGGCATAGATAAGAGCGACACGGCGTATACTCTCGACGGCGCTAACGGGCAGGCGATAGCGGGTGCCACCGTACGCCGTCTCACGCCTGTCGAGTGCGAGCGGCTTCAAGGATTCCCAGATGGCTGGACGGCCATAGACGGCGCAGCAGACGGGCCTCGCTACCGAGCGCTGGGGAATGCCGTAACTACCTATGTGGTACAATATATTGGTGAACGAATCATTGCCGTCCTGTAAAAAGTGTGGCGAGCCAAGGATAAGGACTCAGGGAGGGCGGTTGAAATGCCGCCCTTGCGAGAGAGCCTATCAATTGACTTACTACTATGCCCACCCCTTACAGAAGGAGCGGAAGCGCCTCGACATGGCGTATCGACGCACCATCCCTGAATTGAACGAACGACTAAAGTCATCGGGGCGGAAAGCCTACGCAAGCGGTGGCTATGAAAAACAGCGCCAGCGCGTAGTACGTAAGAAGGAACAATTTTTCCCCTGGAAGGTACAGTTTGCACGTCGCTCTGATCCATCTATAACCGTGACCGACATCCAAACAATGTGGGACCAGCAGGGCGGGCTATGTGCCTTAACTGGCAGACCGCTAGGTCCGGATGCCCAACTCGATCACGTCCTTCCTCTGGCGCGGGGAGGATCAAGAGGGTTGGCAAATCTCCGGTGGGTCTGTCCGCAGGCTAACTACGCGAAGCGCGACCTTACCGATGAGGAATATCTAACGCTCTGTCGTGACAGCATTGAGTACATCGGCGCACGGATCATGGCCGCCTTGCGGCGGCGGGCGGAAGCGGGGTAAGATGATCGTCGACGACCGCCTGCTACCGGCGTCCTATGTGTAGCAGCGTAGGGCGTCGGAAGAAAGGCGGTTTCCTTTATGACTCAGGACAAGCTCCTTCCCAAAGAGCCTCGCTACCCGGCGAGTCACCCCCTTAACTGGCCTCCTCCTCCCGTTGGCTTGCGCGCCTTCCTGGTGATGCTGTTGCCAGCAGAGAAGGGCGAGAAGGCTGTCACTGGCCGGCTTCAGCAACTGACACCGGGTCAGTTGCGTTGGGTGGCCGACACCATCGTCATCGAGCTCGCCCGTCGGCAAGAACCTCGAAGAGAGCAATCGGGTGGCACGGGCCAGATTACTTAAGCCCGGCTTCTTCGCCAATGAGGAGCTGGCGACGCTACCGCCCTACGCGCGGCTGCTCTTCGCCGGCCTCTGGACGCTCGCGGACCGCGAAGGACGGCTAAAAGATGTCACGCGCTGGATCGCCGGCCAGCTCTTTCCATACGAAGAAGTTGACGTAGAAGAACTGCTTACTCAATTAGCAAAACACCGGTTCATCCAGCGCTATCAGGCTCGAGGCCAGCGCTATATCCAGGTTTCTAGCTTCAAAAAACACCAGTCACCGCACATTAAAGAAGCGGACAGTGTCATACCTGCGCCTCATGTGCGGCATAGTGTCGAGCATGGTGTAGGGCCTGGTGCTGAGCCTGAATCGGGCATGGTGCTGCGCCCATCGGAGACGGAGACGGAGGCGGAGACGGATAACTTGATCCGGAGTCTTGATCCGGTTTCTGATCCGGTGACGGCGGACGAAAACGGAGTCTCCGCCCCGGAACCAGAAATCGGAGCACCCCCCGAATCTTTATCGGAGTCCGCCTCCGTTTCCACCTCCACCGACCCCTTCGCCAATGCGAAGCGCATGGCACTGGAGTACCGTCAGGCCCAGGGGGAATACGAGACCCGTCTCGGACCACTCGGCACGTCTAAGCAACCCCAGCTCGCACTTTATGTGCGGCGGCTGGGCGGGGCCTGGGTGCTGGCCGCAATCAAGGAGACGGCTGAGAAGGCAGGTACGCCGGGCTGGGACTTCCTGGCGGCGATACTAGAGCGATGTATAAAGACTGGCGAACCGCCGGCGATCATAGAGAAGGTGAAAGCGAAGCAAGGAGGACGGAGATGACGACAAAGCTAGAGGTGTTGGAGCGGACGCGGGAGTTGATTGCTGATCCGAAGCATTGGATCAAAGGCGCTCTGGCAAAGCAGACAAGACGGGCGCGCACTACAGTAGAGCCATCAGACCCTTCGGCTACCTGCTTCTGCTTGGTAGGAGCCGTGGTGCGTGCAGAAAGTGAGTTGGGCTTCACTGGATCAGAAGTCCTTAGCGCGATTGAGCAGTGTGTCCGGCTGTTAACGCAGTCGTCGTTTCTTTTTGCGGCTTGGTTCAACGATGATCGCTACACCCATCACGCCGACGTGATGGCGGTGCTCGACTGCGCGATTGAGAAAGAGAGGAGCCGAGGATGACGACTAGTAGTGATGAGGGTGCTTGGCGGGCAATGCTCCGGCGGGTCAACAATGATCTGGCTGAAGCCAGGAGTTTCGTTGTCAGCCTAGACCTGGCCGAGTCTACGCACCGGCAAATACCGGCCACTGACTCACCATTGTCGAAGCGGCTCTGGGATACACAACAGGAGTTTCAGGCGATGCTGAGGGAGCGTGGTGTCTATCGTGACTAACCTGCCGGACAAGTACGCGCACGTCAGGCTTGAAGGGTTGGAGCTGAAGCCAGGCGAGCCCTGGTTCCTGCTGCGCGGCCAGGACGTGCTGACGCCGGCAACGATGCGGGACTATGCGTACAAGCTGAAGCTCCTGGGCAAGACAGCGATGGCGGCCAACGTATTCGAGCACGCCGACGCCATCCTGGAGTGGCAGCAGGTGAATCCGCAGTACGTGAAGGAGCCAGACTGATGAATGCATTTCATTATCGTGACGGCTGGCGCTTCGAGCGCGAGGAGGACGGCAGCGTCCGCATCACCCTGCAAAAGGGGGCTCATGTCATAACTACCCTTGTCATCGACCCTGCGGCCTGGGCCTCGATTGTCGCCCACCTAGCGCGTTTGCCAGAGACTGGCGGTGAGGTTGATAGTCCGGTTAGGGCAGGAGACTGAAAGGACGGAACGATGACAAGTTGGAAAGCGGAAGACGTAGCACGGTTGCTGGCTAACCCATTCTACGTGATTCAGATTGCGCCAGCCCTGGCGGTTGAGCATGAGCCGTTGGTTGCAAGAGCAGATTGGATTCGAGCCAATGCGAAGACGATTGAGGAAGACGGGGCGGAGAGCTGGCTTGAAACCCTGCTGTCTGTCCTCGAGGGCGATTATCCTGGAGTCGAGGTCTGAGGTGTCCGAGGCGAGTTGCTGCGCTGACTATCCTGGCCGTATCGCTGGCGCTCGTCTTCGTTGGAACAACGAAGGAGGACGATGACCAAGCCCGTAGTTGGCGATGTTTACAACAGAGCAATAGTGCAAATCAAGGCGCTCAGAGAACAGTCATTCCGCCAAGAGGCAGCGCGAGTGATGCTGGACAATTGGTTGCCGATCTATCCGTGTTTTCGCTGCTTAAAATTCCATGGCCGAAATTCTGCGATAGGCAAAAAGCATGGCAACAAGCCGGAGGAAGGCTAGATGGACGAGATAGGGCTGATCCTAATCATAGTCGTGTTGAGTCTCGGAGCGGGCTTCAATCTGGGACTGGCCTATGCTCGTTGGGCTCTCAATCGTGTCTATGGGAAGAAGGAAACTTAGATGCCGCTCAACGACAGGATGAGTATCGAGGAGATCGAGGCGAGGGTGAGGGGGTTAGATCGGGACACCTACGAACTGAAGCGTCACGTCCTGACCCTGACGGCTGGACTGAGGGATGCGACCGATGCCTATTCCAAGCCGCCGCGAGTAGATGGTTCCCAGCCGAGGTACTGCCCGACGTGTGGACAATTGATGGCTGCGAATCGGGACACGGCAGCCACCCCAACACCTATAGACTCGATGCCGAGAATGGCGGGAGACTCCAGCTCAATCGAGCGACCTGGGCCGACTTCTTCTTAGACAATTACGGCTGGACATGGGAGCAGGTAGTGCTAGACGCGGCGATTCACTTTCAGGCAGCGTTCATAGTCTGGCAAAGGGCGGGCAATTCATGGTTCCCCTGGGCCTGCCGTATTGTGGTAGAATGACCCTGATGGCACCGAGGCTCCCTCTCCCTGAGCGTTTTTGGCGTCACGTTGTTTGTGACATTGAGACACACTGCTGGATTTGGACTGGCTCCAAGGAGAGTAAGGGGTACGGTCAATTCAGGCTCACTCATAAGCCGCTCAGTCATATCCAGGCTCACCGCTTCGCTTACCAAGACCTTATCGGTCCCATCCCTACCGAGACGCTCGATCACTTTTGTGAGAACAAGCTATGCGTCAACGTTCTTGACCAGGAGCACATTCAACCAGCCTCGAATCGAGACAACATCCTGCGGTCAGGCCGGGCCGGTCTACTAGCAGCGCGCTCGCATTGCGAGAAAGGGCACGAGTTCAATGAGCAAAACTCTCGATATACGACTGAGGGTGGACGTAGACGCCGCCGATGTCTCATTTGTCGACGCGAACGTTATCACGCCAGCCGAAAGTCCTGAACCCGTGGAACAAGACTCAGGGTGTGCGCACCACTACCCGTTGGGCAGAGCGGATTGGGCGATGGCGGCCTGGATAAAGCGAGGGAAATTAGCACACTGCCGCTACTGCAATGTCTTGTTGTTACCAGAGTGGATTCTTGTCCCGGCTGCGGCCCCAACGTCATCGACCTCTCAGAAGCCGGACTCGCCGCACTGCCTAACCTGTGGAGGGGTGAACGGCTACCACTACGAGGGCTGCCCAGGCCGTCAAGCTGCGCGGCCCATACCTGCAGAGTGACCCTAGGTGGGAGGTAGCGACCGTCCTGCGCTGGGTAGGCGACAAGGGGAAAGCCTTGGCAGCGTATAGACGAGTTGCCTATGCCAGTGTCGCATGCTCCTAGCTCCTGGCCTGACATGGGGCAGGCTAAGACGGAGAAGGAGCTGAAGCCATGACAACTGAGGAGCAACGCGAGTGGCGGGCTGAATCCTTTGGGAAGGGTCAATGGCGAGTAATTGAAGAGGATGCTGAGGGCGGACGGGTCAAACTTGTGCTGCGTTTGGGCGGAGATCGTAGTTTGGCTGAACGGGTTGCACGTCTGCCTGCCCTAGAGCGCGAGGTCGCCGACCTCCGGCGCCAACTAGAGGCGACCCAGGCAGAGCTTCGGTCTGTCGCCGCTGGTAATAGGCCCGCTGCCGGTGAGCGCGGCTCAGGTAGCGTTGATCTGCCCGGCCGCTGAAGACCTGGCCGCAGCCGCAGGCGCAGGTCCGCCAGGTCTTAGGCCGCAGCCTACTAGCCCGGTGCGCGAGATAGTAGGCTGCCCAATATGCGGTACGGTCGGCGCGAGTCATAGGGCGAGCTCATCGGCATCGATGCCATGAGCACGGTCGCCGTACACGCGCCCTCTTAGATAGCCGAGGTACTCGCAGGCTACGGACATGTGCCAGGGGTGTAGCCTGCGCTCGCGGGCTGTCTTGGTGAAGTCGTAATAGATGGGCATCGTCGTCTCCCTCTCTCTCGCTATCGGCTCCCGGCCGGCCGCGTCCTAACTACGCCAACCTTACACCGCCTGATGCGGCTTGTCAACACGTATTATGTTAACTTGACGATTATTTTTGCGAGGGCGTAGAATCAGGACGATGCCTACCACCACTGCGGCCGAGCGTCAGCGGGCCTGGCATCAGCGCCAGAGGCGTTAGGTGCGGACCTACACCCCTGAGCTCAAGGCCCAGGTGATCGCCGAGTGGAAGGCTGGCTCGGCGAGGAAGGGCCTAGCTAGGGCGCATAAGATACCTCAATCGACCGTCCATACCTGGCTCAAGGGTCACACACGCGTTGCTCTCGTATCTGCTCCCGACCCGAAAAAAAAGGTGGCGGAGCTTTACGACCTCGATGCGATGGCGTTAAAGTTGATTGATGGTAGTGTTTCGGCAGTCACGGCTATCCACGGCGTTACTCTCGACGGCGCCTGGCTCCAAAGGCAAAACGCTGCCGATCTCGCTATTCTCCTCGGAGTCATTTCCGACAAGCTCTACCGACTTCTTGGAGCGATCAAGCCAGCAGCCAGCCATGCTGATGCTGACCCCATCCCAAATAAACCAAGCCCGCCTCTCCCCCCTTGACTTCGCCGAGGTCTGCTCCGGTGGCTGGTATCACCGGGCACCGCATCTCGAACTCCTAAACCGCAAGCTCCTGGACTGCGCCGAGCGCAATGTCACCCGGCTCATGGTCTTCATGCCGCCTCGCCACAGCAAGAGCGAGACGATCAGCCACTTCCTCTGTGACTGGTGGCTAGGGACTAGACCAGACGAGAACATCATCCTTGCCAGCTACGGGCAGGAGTGGGCTGACCACTGGGGCCGTGAGGCGCGTAACACCCTGAACGAGTACGGGCAGGCCGTGTTCGGCATCACGGTATCGGACGACAGTTCCGCCGCTGGCCGCTGGCAGGTGGACGGGCATCGAGGCGGCTACAAAGCTGCGGGTATCGGTGGCGCGCTGACAGGCAGAGGCGCTGACCTCTTCATCATCGATGACCCCGTGAAGAATGCAGAAGAGGCGTGGAGCGCCACGATCCAGCAGCGGAACATCGAGTGGTGGCGCTCTGTTGCGCGGACAAGGCTTGAGCCGGGCGCAGTCGTGATCTTGATCATGACACGCTGGCACCAAAGCGACCTAGCCGGCGTCATCATGGCCGAGAGCAAAGAGCCCTGGATTGTGCTGGAGCTACCCGCTGTCGCTCGCCTGGACGATGAGATGGGGCGACAGGAGGGCGAAGCATTATGGCCTGCCCGCTACCCTTACGAGGTGCTGATGGCGACGCGGGCCGAGGTTGGCGAATACTACTGGCAGGCCGAGTATCAGCAGCGCCCCGTTCTGCCCGAAGGTCTGCTCTACTTTGATAAGACAGCTATCGAGTACGGCCTCGAGAGCGCGCCTGAGCCGCGTGAGAAGGTAGACATCGCCGCTCTGCCTGGTTGGCCAGCCCAAGGGTACGCTTTGGTCTGGGAGCGTCCTGTTACGGGCGAGCGCTACTACATCGGCGCCGACACCGCGGACGGCAAAGGCGAGGTGCTGGGCACCTGGTCAAGCACCGGCGGGCCGGACCGTAACGCGGCTGCAGTTTACCGGGTGAGGGACAGTGTGCAGGTCGCTGAGCTTTACGGGAGATGGGAGGAGCACGTCTATGCTCGCATCCTCGATGAGTGGGGGAGGGCGTACAACCTGGCGCTGCTCGGTGTCGAGCGCAACCGGCGGTCGGTGCTCATGGCCTTGCGGGAGCGGGGCTACCCGAACCTCTACTACACGGTGTCGCCGACCGATATGCATGTCCAGGCGGTGTCGCCTGAGCTGGCCGAGAAGCGGCGGGAGTACGGCTTCGACACGAACGCAAAGACCAGGCCGACGCTCTTGTCGGACTTTCGAGAAGCGGTAACGTCGGGTACAATCAGGCCGATGAGCAAGGCGCTGTTCGAGGAGATGCAGGTCTTTGTCCTGGGCGATCCGCCACAGGCGGCGCCAGGGCAGCATGACGACCGCATCTTCGCCCACGCGATTGCCTTGCAGGTGAGGAAGGCGGTTGCGTCTCAGTCCGGGGGGGCGGGCATGTACCTGATGCCGAGGCGATGAGCAAGCAAGGCGGCGCGAAGGAGCTAGGGCTGTCGTGAGCTACACCGAGGTTGATCTTGGAAGGCTGTTGTCAGAAATCCGCAGGCCGTTTATGACCACGCGGGACGTGCATCTCGACAAGTGGCGGAACATCCGCCACCGCCGGCTCAAGCCCTGGCTGCCGGAAGGCATGGAGATATTCGGTGACGACAACGAGGCGGTGATTTACCGTGACGTTCAGCCGGAGTTCATCATCAACCGGATCAAGCAGCGTCTCGGTGTCAACGACCCAAACATCGCCTGTGCGCCACGTGGAGACGTAGGCCCGGAGGGTCAGCGGCAGGTCGAGAAGATCGAGGACTGGTTCAAGGGCGTACACGAGGAGCTTGATCCCATCGGCCAAGCCGACGCTAGTGTGCGCGAGGGGCAAGCTGCAGACGGTGGGGGCTGCTTCGAGCTGGAGTTCCTGCCCCATTACAGTCCGCCAGTTCGAGGAGCGCGAGGAGATCAAGAATACGATAGCCTGGTGGACGCATCACGGCGGGAATATGGGCTGCCCGTCCGTCTCAATGCACCGGACATTCGTAGCTTGTATTGGGATCGGTCACGCAACAATAAGAAGCTGTTTGCGAAGGTCGTAAACGTCCCGTTGATCCAGATACGCGACACCTGGTCAGCGGAAGGATTCAGGCTGGCGTACACGGGTGCGGGAATCGACCGCGACTACATAAGGGCGGGAGAGTTGCCGCCCTCGCCTACGGCAGCGGAGTACGGCCGCATGGTGCGCTTAGTCCTCATCGCGGACGACGAGTATATCTACCACTGCATCTACCCGCAGTCCGTTGCGTCGGCAGGCAGCTTTGCGGATTCTGCTTTCAATGACTCGCCCGGCTCGATTCCTAACCTGATGTTGATGGCGAAGTACCCTAACCCGATTGGGCGGCCTCCCTTCTTCCTCGCTCCGGCAAGGGGAACGAACGACGCCGATCCTGGCTACGAGTTCAAGCCTTTAGCGTGGGAGATATTGGAGACGGCGCCGCACGTCAATCAGGTGCGGACGATTCAGTTAATCAAGGCGCTTCTCGATGCAACGAAGCCGATCCACGCGATACCTGATACTCCTGATCCCGAGAACAAAGCACCACCTACAGGACCTAAGCTATGGAAGCCAGGCTTCCTGTTCTTCCGGGGGCGATATGCGGAAATCCCATCGCCACCTGTGCCGGACTTGAATACGATGGCGGAGGTCTTGACCTCCTCTTACAACGCCTACAACCAGAGCATCCAGGGTGCAATCGAGACGGGGGGGATCGGTCGCAGCACACCGGCCTGGTCGGTGTCGATGCAGATTGAGGAGATGATGGGCCTCCTCTCCGAGTCATTGAAGAACCGGGCAACTGCCTGGCGCGAGGTGCTGCTTGCAGTCGGCCAGTGCGTGCGCGAGAAATACGCGAAGGACGGCCCGATCTACGTTACGGCGTCGAGACGGGCAAAGCGGGTCGAGGTTGGGCGGCAGGATATGCAACTGGGCGCCTCTGCCGATGACCTCAATGCGTCCTTCCGTCTGAGCGTCAGTATCGAGGCGATGACCCAAAGTCAGCGAGCAGGCAACACCCAGTACGGGCGCGAGCTGAAACTTGATGGCGCGATCAGCCATGAGACCTACGTCAACGACTACACGCCGGTTACGGACAGGCTGGCGGAAGAGGCGCGGATCGACCGTGAGGCGTTGATGGCGCCGATGAAGGTGCGGGCGCTGGCGGTAGCCGATGCCCTTGCTTACATGCAGTTAAGGAAGGTGCATGGAGAGATCGTGGACGTAGCCTGGGCAGCGACGAAGGGACCCCTGCCGGTATCGGCGCCCCAGGGGGCGGAAACACTCAGGGAGCCCGTGATGCCAGGGCAGGGCATGGATATCGAGCAGCCGATACCGCAGCCAAGGAACAACGGGAACGCGCCGATTGAGATGGCGATTGGGGAGAGCTAAATGAGTAAGGTTCTTTGCGTTATCTGTGGTCAGTGGTTCAGCCACGAGAATGCGACACGTCCCCACATCGGTTCCTGCGGCACGGTGGTCTGTAAGTTGGAGCACCGCTACCCAGTAATTGAGGTCTTACTAGAGAACATTGGTATCGCAGAGGATGCCCTGCTTCAAGGATTGGCAATGAATGCCTGATGCCGCCCACTGGCCGCGATTGATCCGCGAAGCCGTCTCGGAGTTCGAGCGCCTGGTCGAGCAGAACCTGCACGCGATCTATGATGAGGTCTTTCCACAACTTCTGGAGTTGACTCCACCGGCGGCGCGGCTGCAGTTCTTCTCCTCGTTGAACTGGGGAGACGTTGTTGACCCGTATCTGTGGGCGAAGTACACCGACCAGGCGTTAGGCTTGGCCGAACGTGAGCAGGAGAAGCAGGCGTTACTGGACCGTAGAGCGTTGGATGAAGCGTTCCTGGCCCAGGTGCAGCCGTATGGCCTGCGAGGGCCAGCACAGGAAAGCTTGGGGATGGACGTGCCGCTTCCTCTTGGTAGGTTCACCAGTGGCTAACCTCTTCCGTCTGCCTGAGATCAAGGCAACTCCTGCCGCGCTGAAGGCGGTTACAGTGCGGGCGCGGGTTGGTCGCGCCCTGCGTCTGCTGGAACCCCAGGGGCAGGACGTAACGCTGGATAGCCCGCTGCCCCTGGGCCGCGACGTAGAGGGGGTGCGTTCTTACCAGGAGGGCGGCGAGTTCTACGTTGAAGAACCTTGGCGGGCGGAGTTCGACCGCATCCGAGCTGAGAATCCTAGCCTGACGCCGGAAGAGGAAGAGGCGCTGATCAATGCGCTGCAGCCGCAGTTCGGCGGACGATCACCGATGGCGGGGAACGAGATATACGGCCCACCATTGCCAGACTACGGGCCGCTGCCACCTGAAACCGTGTACGGGCCGCCGTCTCCTCGCTTCGCTGAGGGCCGGCAGGCGGGCGAGGCGGTCTACGGGCCGGAGGCGTATGCGCCGGGGGGGGGCTTCCTCGAAGGGACGGGGCTAGGGCGAGTAACCGATGCATTCCGGTCGGCTAACCGTTTCCTTGGTATCGAGAACCCGTTGCCACCTGTAACTTACGCCGGTCTCATGGGGCCAGAGATACCAGCCTTGCAGCCCGTACGGGAGGCAGTCGGCGGTGCATTCGAGGCCGTCGCCAGGTTCTTACCCGATAGGCCAGCCCGTTTTGGCGGCGGTGAAGTGATCTCACCTGAGATTGCGCGCTCGATTGGCGAAGCGATCACCCCTACCCGTCCTGGTGAGATTGCGTTCGAGTTCCTACCCGGCGTCGGCACGGTACCTGGCGTGGTAAGCGCAGCCCGTCGTGTCGCGGCTGGCATTCTTGATAGCGCGTTGCCCCTGGGCCGTGAGCTCGGTGAGGCGGCGGCAAGAGGGGCGGTTGGCCCGATACGCCCTAAACTTCGTGATCAGACAAACGCTTTGCGATTCAGCCCTGACTATGAAGTTGAACGGTCCATGCTTGCAGCAGGTGAGCCTGGGGCACCGCAGCGGGTAGGCGAGAGGCCACCACCAGGGTTGCTCGCCGAGGGTGGTCTAGCACCTGAGCCCGCTGCGGCCCCACCAACGGAAGCAGCAGATCGTCTCGGTCTGAATAGCCGCCAGATGAAGGACGCGGATGCCCTTGCTACCGCAGCTCAAGCAGGGCGGCTCAGTCAGCGTGGACAGGAGACGCTCTACAGCTTCATCGAACGTGGCTCGAACGGTCAGCGCAACCGGCTCTATGAAGCGTCAGGATTAGCGGAACGGCAGTTCCTGGCTGAGGACTTCGGGGCTGATCCAGCGGTACAAAAACTAGGCGAGCTGATCGCTGGTGCGAAGCCGGTTACTCAGGCGAACGTTGAAGCGCTGTCGCGAGAACGGGCACGTCGAGTTGCGGTGAGCGCCGCGATGCGGGGCAAGGCGGGGCTGTCACCTACTGAGGCAGCACGGGCGGCTCGCGGTGCTCAGAAGGGCGAGATCGCGCGGGTACACTTCGACCCGCCCGCGACGCAGTTGACGCCGGACGAGCTCGATATACTCCACGGACATATCAATGCGGCACCGATCCAGGAGTACGAGAAGATCACGGCTGGGTCCGTCCTTGATCGCCTTTACGAGGGCAACCTCGATGTCGTGCCGTCAGAGCTGAACCTGATGGGCCGTTTGTTCGGCGAGGACTTCCTGCAGGCTGTCGTGGCGCAGGCTGATCTGCAGCCGATCTCCTTAGGCGAGAGGGCCTCCAGCCTGATCAACGTATCGCGCGTTCTTCAGACTTCGCAGGATATGTCGGCGGTCAAACGTCAGGGTGGCTTCACCCTTGTCGGCCGGCCGAAGGAATCAATCGAGGCCGGGAAGCGAATGCTGGAGGTCACGTTCTCGGAGGACGCTGCTCTCGCTCTCGACCGCGAGTTGGCGTTGCACCCGCTTCGTAAGCTGGCGGATGAGGCGGGGCTTTACCTGCCTAACGTGTCGAGCCGTCTGGGGCCGTTTTCAAAAGAGGAAGAGGTCTATCTCAATAACGTCCTGGGCGGCATCGTTAAACCTTCACAGCGAGCTTACCAGGGATACTTGGCCGTGGATCGGATGGAGATATTTGAGACGCTGGTCACTGGCTTGATGAAGCGTGGCATAGATACTGAGCCGAACCTGAAGCTGATCGCCGACTACGTGAACGCGGCCACTGGGCGTGGCCGCTTAGGGCCGCTCTCGAAGTACGGTGACGTGCTCGGTACGCTGCTCTACGCGCCACGGCTGAACACCTCGCGGCCCGATCTGCTCGTCACGTTGGGCGAAGCGCTAATCGGGCCGCGAGGTGAAGGTGCGCGTGGCTATCTAGCCTGGCAGATGGGCAAGGACTGGGCAACCTATGTCGGCTCCCAGGTCGTGCCTCTTACCTTGCTCAAGACAGCAGGGCTGGCGGGTCGGGGCGGCATCAGCGTTGAGTGGGACTCGCGCTCCACCGACTTCGGCAAGGTCAGGCTAGGCGATACCCGTCTCGACTTCTGGGGCGGCGCTCAGCCGTGGGTTCGCGCTTCAGTACAGCTCGCGACGGGCGAGAAGAAGCTGTCTACAGGAGAGGTAGTCTCAGCGGATCGCCTCAACACGGCTTATCGCTTCTTCCGCTCGAAGCTGGCGCCGACACCGGGCTGGGGCCTCGATCAATTCTTGGGCGAGACGATGGTGGGAGAGTCGCGGCGAACGGGCGAAGGGATCGTGTCCGGCATAGCAGGCTTGTTCACGCCACTCTTTGTTCAAGGGATGCTTGAAGGCTTCGGCGTCTGGCCGGAGTCGGAGCCAGCGGGTAGGCCAGCCGCCGGTTCAGTCGCTGCTGGCTTGATGTCGTCTCTTTCCTTCATCGGCGTCGGCGTTCAGACCTACCCGCCGAGCATGAGCGAGCAGTTGACCCGAAAGATGCAAGCGCTTCAGGCTGGCAATCCTGAGATGGCAGAGCTTCTCAAAGACCCGACGACGGGGCAGCCAGTTCAATATTGGGGACAACTCGACTCGTTCCAGAAAGAACAACTCCGGCGCGCCGACCCTACCATCGCGCAGGTTGAGCAGGTCGCGGTCAGCGACTGGGGCAAGGTTAGTCAGGCGAAGCTCTACGACCTCTCCGAGGCCGAGAAGAAGCTGAAGCAGACAACGAACGCGGGCCAGTACAAGGAGACAATCGCGAACATCGGCGCGAAGTACGCCGAGCAGTACGCGGCGCTTGAAGCGAAAGCAGGAGCGGACAACAAAGGCTCGCCCTGGCAGGAGAAGATGAAGGGCTTTTGGGCACAGCTCGAAGGCATCACAGATCCGGAGCAGCGCGACTTTACCTTTGAGCAGTTCGAGCGGGGGTTGTCGTCGGCCGAACGGCAACGCTGGGATGCGATCTTGGCGACTTCAGGGAACCCGACCTACGAGCTGTATAAGAAGGCTCGCGCCTACATCAGCGAGAACTACTGGGATCAGCGCGCGACTGAGTACAAACGTTTAGCCGCTGGTGCGCCGATCAATTCAGCCTTGACGCAGTACCCGACCTATCAGGCGCTTAATGACGCTGTCGCTCAGAGGGACGCGACGGCGATTGCCGTGAAGAACCGGCTGAACTCGACGTTAAGCGATATGATGGCGGCGAGGCGGATTGAGGACGAGCGGCTTGACGCGATGCTTTACATCTGGGGTTACACGGATTCAGTAAAGACGAAGCACGCGCAGACTCTTGCGGTAGAGTGGATGAAGAACCAAGGCTGGCAACCGAAAGGCCCGCCTCGAATTTCGGGGAGGTAAGCGATGCCGCACGGCTATGACGATCTAGGCTTTCCGCTTCCTCATGGTAATGAAGGCGGCGGCACAACGCCTGAGGCATCGCCAGCGGGTACGAAGGTTCCGATTCCGGGCACGAATCGCTATTGGATCGACACGGTTGATCCTGTTACGGGACTGCCAGAGCGGAAGGGGCCGTACACGGAACCGGCTGCCGGTGGCCCCGCTCCTGCTCCCGGCACGGGTCGGCCAGCTTTAACACGAGACGAGGTTCTTGCGGCGGTGAAGGCCGACGGCGGTTACATCGTCAATCGTGGTGGCGTCCTATTGGCCGTGTTCTCGGACGGCTCCATTGTTAAGTATGACCCAGCCGGTTCCCGAGGCGGGATTACGCTCTACGATCCGATCTACTCACTGCCGTCTGACGCGGGCAAGCGGATGTACGCCGAAGCTAAGAGGCTCGGTCTGAAATCAGGAACCGTTGAAACCTTGCCAATGGGGACTGCGTGGCAGTCCCCTGACGGAGCAATCCTTCTAACCGCTGATGAGATTATCGCGGCGTCTGAGAAGCAAGGAGTTCAGCTTGGTGAGTTCATGGGTTCTCTCCGTCCGAGCACTTCCGGGTTGGCGGCGCGCCCTGGGATTCCGGGACTCGAAGGAGTCGATCTGCAAGGCGGACTGCCGATCACTCGCGGCGGTGTATATGAGCAGGGCGGCCTAGAATACATCCCGGCTGGCCGTGGCGCGAACGCTCCTAACATCTTCGAGGCCCGTGGCTATACGCCTGCTGCGGCTGGCGCACCGGAGCGCAGCATCGGCTACACGGAGCGCGTCAGCGGGCTATCAGGCGTCCTCGCGGCCTTTGGTGAGAGGTCGACTGGCAAGCCGCTTGAGGACTTTGCCCGCGCCCAGCAGCTCCAGGGCGCCGTCAATGACGCTGTAGCAAGGAATCTGGTTGCGGGTATGAGCGCGGAGCAGGCGCGGAACGAGGCGATCATCGGGGTCCGCAACGCGGTGACGCTGGGCAACGCGCCGCGCCGTTTTGGTGGTGAAGCTCAGGGCATCGACCTGGCTGGCCGGCCGCTGTATGCGACAGCCACCCGTGATTATGCTACGGGCCACAACTTCGCTGGTGATTATCCCCAACCGGGGACTCCAGGGGGTGGCCCCGTCCGGTACGTTGACCGTCTCCGGGCGCGTGAGAACGCTCGCGTTGTCGGCCGGACTTATCAGGGCGATTACATCCTGCGGGCGGGAAACCTCGGTAACGAGTTCGTTGTGAGCAAAGAGGATTACGAGAAGCAGCTGGCCGAGCGGGCAGGTGCCTATGGTGGCGTGCCCCGCGAAACCGGCATTCCTTACGGCTTTGGGGATGAGGCGACGATGGCCGTAGGTGGTGGCGGAGAGATTGGTGGCTTAGGTACGTTCGCGCTTAGTGGAGGTGCCGGTTCCCTATCCTCAACAAATCTTCCGTTAGGACGGACGGGGGCCGAAGCTGCCGTTGGGACCTACTCCTTTCAGCATGGCGGTTCGGTTGAAGTAGACGAGCCTGATGATCGGCCCCGTCGCCCGCGCCCTCCTGATGACATCGTGCAGCCTGCGCCCTGGGACGTGCAGTATCCCGAACAAGCCGTCATGGCCCAAAGAGCCAGAGAGGACAGGGACTATCAAGCGACATTTGCGCCTCGATACCAGTTGGCGGGTTTGCAAATGCCAACTGAGATTGAGTTGCCGATGCCTACAGTGTTGAGGCAGGGGGATATCGAGGGGCGTCAGCAGGTAGTGGGATTGGGGCCGCAGGCGCCGCCGCCTCCGGCGCTTGGCGTGCGCTACGTCCAGCCGCGACTAGAGAATCAGATCGCCGAGTTGCAGAGGAAGATTTCAATGGCTGGCGTTAGTGTTGACGCGAGGGAGCGGGCAGAGCAGAAGGGCGACTTTATACAACGCATGGAACGACAAGTAGAGGAGCTTCGGCGCATCCTTCGCCTGACGTATACGTGGCTGCCGCAGGACACTGCGGAGTTCGCTGGCGGCGGGCAGATGGTGGCGAACGAGGAGATCATCGGTTACGGCCGTTTCACCGGCAAGCCCTACTTCCGTCTCGGCGAAGGGATGCCTTACAAGGGAAGGCCGGAGATGCTGACGATTGAGCCGCTGCCGCTAGGTAAGCGCCAGATGGCGGGACGGGCAGCATGACGCTAGCGCCTCCTCTCGTCCGGCGTGCCGTCTACTGCTATCATCCTGGGTGCGGCGTTGGCTTGCCGAAGAAGGCCCTCTTTGAGATTGCAGGCGAGGGCGAGGTTGTCGTGTTCAAGATATGCCCCAGGTGTGGGACGATGAACATTATTGACGCGAGGCCAAAGCCTTGTTAGGATAAGCGCGACAGTTGCGCGGTGGTGCAATAGAAGCACGGGGGGTTCATAACCCTCAGATTCGGGTGCGACTCCCGACTGCGCCACCAGAATCTATAGCGGCCCTCACCTCCAGCGGCCCTGAAATGGAGGACGAGGGTCTTTTGTCTTGGCAGAAGCGACAGAGCTAACACAAGAAGAGCGCGACCAGATCGCGGCCGACCCGTCCATTCTCAATAGCAACCCTGAACTCGTAGAGCGTTACGACCGTGAAACGGCCGCGATGCTCGTTGCAGAGACACCACCCGTCCCGCCCGTAGAGGAGCCGACTCCGTCTGTAGTGCCTGCTGCAGAACCGCCACCTGTTGTTGCAGCAGAGCTAGGGGCTCTTCCTGCCCCGCCTGCGGAGCCGGCCGCGCCTCCCGAATGGCTGAAGGAGATACCCGAAGCCAGCCGCAAGACCGTGATCGAGGCGTGGCTGCGAGAGCTACCGCCAGCGGAACGTGCCGCGCTCGGACCCGTCAGTGAGTTACTGGCTGAGGTAGATCAGACAGCCGAGCAGCGAGGGGCGCAGCGGGGAATCGTCCGTGACGCTGCCGCTGTGCTCGATCAGGCGCGCACCGGACTCGTTGAACGGTACAACAAGAACCTGATCACCGACTTCGAGGCCGATCTCAGGGTGCAGGAGACGGCGGCGAAGACAGCTCTTCAAGGCGAGATAAGCAGCGACGTTACTCGCGGGCTGAAGGCAGCTCTTTCTCAGGCTGGCATCCGCCAGATTCCCCAGGCCATCCTCGACCAGGCCGCCCAAGTTACATCAATCGGTGATGCGGTACAGGTCTACGCAGAGCACCTTGGCCGGTCAGTCTATCAGGCTGGGATCGACAAAGGGAGGGCAGACGGCGGGGTAGTCAGCGAGGCGGACAGGATCGTCAATCAGGCCCGGATGCGCCACGAAGTCCTGGCGGACTTGGCGAAAGACAAGCGAATCCGTATCGGCCAGGACGAGGGCGGCTTATTTGCCCAACTGATCGAAAACGACATCCCGCCCTTGATCGAGGGGCAGGTTGCAGTCTCGGCTGGCCGTATGGCGGCCGACGAATACAGCCGCCGCCTCGCGGCAGGCGAGATGTCAGAGGCCGACATCGACGCCTCAACGCGGCACTATGGGGGCGGAGGTGTGGCGTGAGCCATGCGATGGTGGCCTTTGTGGCAGGTTGTACAAAGCCATTCGCCGTTTGTAGGATCAATGATCAACGCGATCAAGTCAGCGACCTCACGAATGTGATGCGCTTCATCTCCTTGCATGCCACAGCGTTCACAAATGCCTTTGGCATTGGCTTTAACAGTCTCAGCCCACGCAAGCCAACGCCGATCAGTTGCGATCCGGCGTCGGATTGTATCGATGAAGCTCGTCTCATCCAACCAGCGGGGGTGAGCGGGGCCTCGCCAGTGTTCACTCATCCACTTGCCCTTGCAAGCCTGAGAGCAAAAATGATTTCGTTCGGCGTGCGCAACGCCAGTAGGCGCACGCCGAACTGTCTTGCCACACCAATCACAAACGATCTCAACCACGGCGTGGCGGCGGCGCCAGCCTTCAGTACGGCAACCCTGTCCGCAATAGACGCGGGGGCGATTGCCCGTAGCCGGTGGCATTTCTTTGCCGCAGATCGTGCAGTAGAGAACATCAGGTCTATTTCGGCGATTGCGGTCGAGTTGGTGCCGGCGGCACTTGCGCGAGCAATAAACCTGGGGTCGGCCACCGCTCCTAGTCTGGAAGAATTGCCCTCCACAGACGGGACAAATTCGCACTTGGGCATTCATCGTTCACCTCCAATAGGAGAAGTGTAACACAGAACGTTACTTTAAGGAAGGTGCAGTTTGCCGAACGTGACATCTACCACGGCGGATTTATTTATTTATCGATGAAAGGTGGAGCCCAGAATTAAACAGGGCGGTCGAACTCGACCTCGTAATCGCCGCCCTGTTCGCAGATTGGTCGTCAAAGATGTCGGGTTCAGGCGACCTCTTCCACCTACCGGCGCGCCACCACCTGACGGCGAACACGAAGTCGGCCGGTACAGACGCGACGCCCGAAGCGATTACCGAGACCCAGCAGAACTTTACCGTCTCAACGCATCAGGTCACGGCCCAGACCATTGAGGACTTCGCCGAGGTGATGTCGAAGTACAACATCCGCAACGAGTTCACGATGG
>ERZ1292644.763-Hain-H14-01um-R2-763-length-19146-cov-25_pt1 | contig 19146 bp, 24 predicted proteins | sample MGYA00564402_ERZ1292644 | MGnify/ENA primary metagenome ERZ1292644 (study PRJEB36523, sample SAMEA6512644) | groundwater metagenome | collected 2019-01-09 | study: AquaDiva: Metagenomics assemblies of 32 groundwater samples
GCGGCGGTGATGGCGAGGATTCGATCCACCTTACGCTCTCCTACTGCCGCATGAGCGGCACCGATAGGTGAACAACCTATTCCAACCGTTGCAGGAGTAGCATTGCCACATGGCGTGTCCCCCCCTTGACTCGCACGGTCACTACGACGGATGGGCCGGGGCCGCCGCTACGCGGCGGCGGTGTCGTCGCCGTCGTCGTCGGTCTTGCTGTTGAGGATCTCGATGGACCTGGCGTCCAGATCCGCCTTCGGAATGCCGCGCTTGGCGGCGATCGCCATGAGCCCGCTCGTGAGGCCCAGGAGCGCGGGCAGCGGCATGCGCTTCGCGGCGTCCTGGTGGTCGGCGTAGCGGCGCGCTTTCTGCCACCGCTTGACACCGTTCACCAGCTGCTTCTCGCGTAGGATGACGCTGGTTTCGCCGCTCTGCTCCAGCGCCATGCGGTACAGGGCCGCCTTAGCCGTGTCGGACACCAGCGCGTCCAGATCGACGATGCGGGGCCGTACGACGTTCAGCCACCCCTGGTACACGGACTCGAACGAATTGCCCGCCAGCAGGGCGTCCGAAGGCTTCTCGTACCGGACGCCCATGATGGTCACGCCCTGCACCGGGGCAATCTCACCCCGGGTGGCCGGCTTGCCGTTCTTCGCGGGCTTGCCGGGCTTGAAGAGGTTCGCTTCGAAGCGTCCCACGTCGGACCACCGCATGAGACGCTGCTTGAGCCCCAGGTTGGCGGTCACGGTCGCCGCCACGCTGATCTCGCCCTTGTACACCTGAGCGACGGTCAGCGCCCGCTCCTCGGGCGTGGACACCACGTCGATGAACGGCGCCCACACCACGGTTGCGGCGAACATGTTGAGCTTCGTCCAGGCTTCCTTCCCGGCCCCCTCGACCGAGTGCAGCAGGCCGAACATCTCGGCCAGTTTCTTCACGATCGGCGCGTCCACCACCTTCGCGCGGTCGCGGTTCGCGCCGAGGTCCTTGTGAACCAGGGTGTGAACCTCGGCCGTGAGCGCGGCAATGTGCGCGTGCTGCGCGGGGGTCAGGTTGCTGTCGCGCACCCCGTCCGGCGCGGCGATGTTCGGACCGATGTCCAGCGGGGTCGCCCCGGTGCTGGCCATGGGTGCGGCATCGACGACAACGGCGGGCGGTACTTCGACGATGAGAGTCTTGGTCACGGGTGAGCCTACCTTGCTGGTAGTCGGGGCTTCCGAGTACCTGTTGGGGTTGCGACCCACCCGCCGTAGTAACCGTGCGAGTCTTTCCGTGTCGGGGTTTCGCGCTGGCCAGCTTTGCGTGGTGGCCCAACGGCACGCGCCTCGATTGGGTTTCCCGCATCTTCCGGCAGGCTACTCTCCTGCACCGTCCGGTTGAGTGGTCCGCGAGTTAGACAGGCTCCCTAATGGCTTGCGCCCCGTCCACGTCAGTCTCAACCGGCTAGCGGATGTCGAACGGGCCGCTCTCCCGTTAGCTCGCGTGACCACTACCACGACCGAGCCCCGGAAGCCTCGCCCCTACCCGTAACAGGCTTTTACTAGGCCAGTCTGACACGGGCGGGAGTCCGGCTCCCGACAATCCAGACCCTACATACCCCGCAACCAAACAGGTGACGACTAAACAGGTGACGAGTGGCCCGTCAGAGCACTCAACAGATGACGAGCACTCGCCAGGTGACTAGTCATCAGGTGACGACCCCCGGGGGCCGACAGGTTGGCACGCGCCCGCGCATGTCCGTCCTCCGGGAGTATAGCAATTTCGGGCACTTACCACCCTTCCCCTGGGGGACCCCGCGGGGGTCCTCCGCTCTGGTACCCCCCGCGCGGGAGTCTCTTCGGGGTCCTCTCTCCCGGGACCTTTCTCCAACTTAACTCGGTTAAGCTATATCCGAAATAGAGGGGAAAGGTCCCTGATTTCGTATACTTAGACAACAGAGCTCTAGTATACCTTGGTGAAAAGCCCATTGTCAAGTAAAATCTTCAACTAGCTAACTCAGCGAAACTATTGACTATTTCCCCCTTTCGCCACCACATTGTCCACGGGGGTTGTGGTACAATAGAATCAAGTAACAAAGACAACAGGTTCCAGAGATAGTAGGTTCGAGGGATGCTTCGCTTCGCTGCGCATGGTACCAGTAGCTCTGGTACCTGGTATCGGTAGATCCAGGCTTCGCCTGGATAGCGTACAGTAGCTTTGGTACCAGTAGCTCTGGTACCTACCTGGCGGTATCATCCAACCCTAGGACCCAATCCGACGATTGGCAATGGGGGTTAAACTCCTCCTACCGCCCACCCTAACTTAACTATGCCCCGACCCATTGGCAACAACCTGAACAGCAAGCTCCGCGCCTATGACATGTGGGTCGGGGGGATGTCCAAGACCGCCATTGCCCGGGAGCTTGGCGTGACCAAGGCCGCGATTAGTCAGTGGGCCAAAGCTGACAACTGGGACCACCGGCTGGCCTCCGTGGTCCACGAGGCCACGGCGGCCGTGGATCTGGCGCTCGGGGACCAGATCGCCCAAACGGTAGCCCACCTGCGATCTCGCCTTCAACGACGGATCGCGGAGCTTGAGCAACTGTGCTCCGCGGCCGAACGGCCGGCGACCCGCCTGGCGGCGATCCAACTGTGGTTCCGCCTGGCCGATGTGAAACAAGCCATCCCCAACCCTGCCACCCCAACCACCTCTCCCAGCCTGGAGCTCATCCAAGACCTCGTCGACCATGCCAGCCCCGGATCTTAAACCCCTGATTGCCAAGCTCATGGCCCTCGCCGGAGGGTATCGGGAAGGTGGGTACCGTCCGCAAGGATTTGAGAAGCTGATCCCCTATGGAAAATCGTGGCAGGGGGTTGCGGAGCCTCTTCTTCCGGAAACGGCCAGGTACTCCAAAGCCCGAATCCCTCAATGGCAAATTTCTCCGGGGTCCAGAGCTTACAGAGACCTGCACGTGCCACAAGCATATCTTGAGACCCAACATAAATCCGAAGGAACTCCTCTTCCCCAACCCGTTGACCCGATAGACATTCTTTGGGCCTATCTCTCCAAAGTTCACCCGTCGTACTACCGCGAATACCCCGGAGCCGGTGATGTGGGAACTGCTCGCTGACATCTTCAAACAAATGCTCATGAGTACGATCTCCGCCGGCATGGGCTACGGCGCCCAGCAGTTGTCGGGGGGTGGCGCTCCCCCGCCACCCCGGGGCGGGCCCGCGGGCGGTGCTCCCGGTGTTATCGGGCCCAGCGGTAGTACGAGTCGTCCCATGTCCATGAACAGCCCCGGCGGCATGTTGGGCGCGGCTCCCGTTTCGGGATCACCCACCCCCGGTCTGGAGGAAGGACCCTCGGGGGGAACCGGATTCGCGAGCCTAAACCCCGGCAATCGCAAGGGGGGCTTCGCCCTGCCGCCCCCGCGACCAGGGATCTAGCCAAAGGAGACTCCCCGTGAAACGTTTGGTCGCAGCCCTGTGCCTCGTCCTGCTGATGATTGGATCAGCGAGCGGGGCGGTACTTCCCTGGAAAACGTTCAGTGAAGCCACCCCCTTTACCACACACAGCGTTCTGGGAAACTGCAAGCCGGGACAAGAGGTGTTTGTGGCGCATTTGGCCGACCCCGTCTCCAAGGCGGAACACCGGTTCTGGTTCAGTCCCGAAACCCAGAAACTGATCTGGGCCGTGTATACTACGTCACCCATCTTGCCGGATGAAGTGGGATTTGGAGTCATGGGGGAGAATAGCGACCAGATCCCCGCGCTTCGGTGGGAAACGTTCGATCTGGAAATCCACCGGAACCCGTGTACGTTCCTCTTTCCGGAGAGCGCCTAGGACGTGGGCCGATCCACCTTTCGCCAGAGTGATTTGCTGGGCTCTACGCCCGCCCCAATTCAGATACAACTCCTCGGGTGTGCCGAGTTCGAAATTGGTATGATCACGGGATTCGCCGCGGGGAAAACCCGGGGGATTTGTGCCAAAGTCCTCGACCACTGTGTTCGGTACCCTTTGGCCAAGGCGCTGGTGGGTCGAAAAACGTACTTGGAGACGGTGAATACCGTCAAGCAGCCGTTTTTTGCCATGGCCGACCCACTCCAGCGCGCTGGCTGGTTCCTGAAACCCCTCCGCTGGGATTACAAAGAGGGCACCAACCACATCCGCCTGAAGAACGGCTCCCAAATTTTCTTCAGTAACCTGGATGACCCCCTCAAATTCCGGAATGAAGAGTACAGTCTGATCGTGGTCGACCAGGCCGAAGAGATCAACAAGGATTTGTGGGAAATCCTGACCGCGCGTATCCGCTGGGCACAGGTTCCTCCCGAAGCGTGGCAAGCCATTGCCGCCGCCAACGACAATGGACACAATTGGGTGTGGAACCGCTTCGTAAACCTCCCCGCGAAGCACGCGGAAGACCCCCAGCGATGCCCCAAGAACCCCCATTGCATGTTCCGGGACGGTCATGTCGATGAAGACGATCGCCCCCGGGATATTCCGTGCGCCACGCGACGGTTTTTCCACGGTACGACCCTCGACAACAAGCACAACCTGAGCCCGCGCTATTTGGCGACGCTGCTCTCGCGGCCTCCTTCGTGGCAACGCCACTTCATCTACGCGACCATGGAGGGCGGGGCGGGTCGACTGCTGCCGAATCCCACCGTGATCCCGCATTTCGATCCGCCGCGACACTGGCCCCGGTATCGCGCGATCGATCACGCCCTGAACAGCCCGTGTTGCTGCTTGTGGCTGACCGCGAACATTGAAACCCACGCAGTCGGGGGAGTCAGTCCGGGCGCGATCTACGTGTATCGCGAATACTGGGCGGAACAGAGTTCCGTCGATCAACACGCGCGACGGATTCTTGATCTCAGTAAAGAAGAGCTCATTCTCGGTACAGTCATTGACCGGAGCGCCTACCACAAGAACCAGAGTCGTCCCGAGGGAGTTCGCCTGAGTATCGCTGACCTGTATGCCGAAGAGGGCGTGTTCTGCGCGGCCAGCGTGGGCGACCCGTTCGCTCGGGTCGAGCGTATCACGATCTGCCATAATCGGGGCATGTTGGTGAGCAGTCATTGCCAGCACCTCATCCAGCAAATGCCCGAATACTACGCCGACCAAAGCCAGAAGGATGGCGCTTTCAAGATCGTCAACAAAAGCGACTTCCACAGCGTTGACGCCCTGGGATATGGCGTCATGATGATCCCGCTCGATCCCCGAGACGCGATCCCCTTCATGACGGATGAAGAGAAACCGGATTATCTTCGACAGCCCATCGCTGATGCGCTCACGCGGCGTCACCATGAAGCCGAATGGAAGCGCATCAAGCAGGTTCAAACGATTGAGTCCGGATCGTCGATCCCCGCGTTCATGGTGGTCGATGCCGCGGAACTTTGGGGCAATGGCGAGGAGTCGGACGAGCGGGATATCGTGCCCGCGGGAGGGTACTGGTAAATGAGCCTCTTCATCTTCCGGAAACACCGAGAACTCTATGAAGAGTGCCTCGCGAAGAAACTGCGCGTTCTGGAATTGGAGTGGTTGGAGCGCGATTGGGCCGACTTAAAGCGCCGGATTGCTGCACTCGAAGAGGAGAATCTGCAACTTCGGACGGCCCCTCCTGTCCTGTCGGCCCCTTCGTCTCCCGCGGACTGGGCGAAGGATTTCTCCGAACAGATTCTCCAGGAAGCCCCCTTTCCCGACGGCAAGATTCCGGACCACTTGTATTTGACACCCGAGGTTCCGGTATAAGCGATGGCCCAGCAACTCAGTGAGCCCCGCGCCGATCTCAGCGAGCAGGACAAAAAGCTCGTCGAGCTCGTGATCGCGGTCAAAGACCGGACAGCCGGACGTCGATGGATTTTTGAGCGCGACTGGTACCGCAACGTCCTCTTCTACGTAGGACAGCAGTGGATCGTTTACCAGGAGGGCGTTCGGCGGTGGCGGCTTCGGAACATGCCCCAGTGGATTCCCCTGCCGGTGACGAACCGCCTAGCGAGCACGGCCAATGTCATCCGGGCTAGTGTCGCCCAGGTGATCCCCGCGTTCACCGCGGTTCCCGTCCAAGAGAACGAGAAGAGCGTCCTGAGCGCCAACGCGAGTGACAAGTATCTCGATGTCATCATGCGTGAGAGTGGCTTCCGGGGCGCTCGCCGCCGTATGGCCAGTTGGGTCACGCTGACCGGGAACGGGTTCCTCCACACAGAATTCGACACCAGCTTCGATACGGGCTCCGTCACGATCCCCGGCGAAGAGTGTCAGAACTGTCACGCAACGGTTAAAGCCGACGCGATGAAGGAATCGTTGGAGTGTCCGTCGTGCGGCGGGAAGGATTTCGTTGAATCGACGGACCCAACCGCCGCGACCCAAGTTCCTCAGGGCCGCATTGTTGTACGGGCACTGAGTCCGTTCGAAGTCTATGTGGACAGCAACATCATGGAACTCGATGACCAACCCGCGGTGCTGGTGATCGAATCCCGCAGTTTGGAAAGTGTGAAGGAGCGGTACGGCGACGCCGCCAATGACATCAGAGCCGATGTTGAGCGCGAGACCGGCCGCTACTTTCTTGACTCTCTGAGTCACATGACCGGCTCGGGGTTCGGTCCCGGCACCAAGGGCGGCTCGCGTATTGACAATGACGAGAAGACGGGGCTCGTGACCCTGTACCGGCTCTTTGTCAAGACGTGCGCGGACTTTCCCGAGGGTGTGTACGTGGTCATGAGTGGCGACCAGCACATTCTGGAGAAGAAGATTCCTTACCCCTTTCGCTACAAGGTGACGCAGCGGCCGTTCTACCCCATCGTCCATGTTCGCTACGATGATGTCCCCGGCCGATTCTGGGCCAAAACCCCCATCGACGATCTCACGTTCAAGCAGAAGCAGCGGAACGAGATCGAGTCCCTGTACCAGACGATCGTGATGCGAATGGCGAATCCCGTGTGGCTGCTGCCTACCGGGGTTCAAAGCAGCCCGATCACGGGGGATGTCGGCATTGTCGTCAAGTACGCGCCGATGGGGGGAGCCAAACCAGAGCGTCTTCCCGGCATGGACGCTCCGGCTAGTGTGATCAACTTTATCACACAAATTGACCAGGATTTCGAAGAGATCGCCAACACATTCGCCGTGATGAAGGGGAAGAATCCCGGGAGTCTCCGGGCGGCGAGCGCTGTCCAGATGCTCTTGGAGCGGGGTTTCGGCCGCTATGGGTCCGTGTTCGATAATCTTGAGGAAGCGTATGAACAGTGGGCGATCCAAGCTCTGGAAATTTGGCGTCAGCGTGCTATCTTCCCCCGAGTTCAGGCTATTGCTAAGACGGCTGGCTCGTGGCAATTCATGGAGTTTCTGGGCTCTGACCTTGGCGAAGTGGATATTCGCGTGGAAGCTGGGTCCACTCGGCCGAAGTCCCAGGCCGGACGACAAATGCTCGTCCAGCAAGCCCTCCAGTGGGGACTCGTCAACCCCAATGACCCCGAACAGCGACTGAAGCTCTCCGAGGAACTTGGCATGACGAATCTCCTCATGGGAGCCGAGGCGGACACGAAGGTGGTCGCCGAGGAAAACATGAAGTTCATGGCCTGGGCCAAGCAGGTGCAAGCGGCCCTCAAATCGGAAGAGCAAGCTCAGACCGTTCCGCCCGAACAGATCATGCAGTTGCTGATCCAGACCTTCCCAATCAAAGGGAATCCCATTCTGGACCATCATCCTACGCATGTGGTCCATCATCGGCGATTCGCTCTGACCGAGGAATTTCGGGCGTTGCCCGAGGTGATCCAGCAACTGTTCGTCCAGCACATCCTGATGGCCCACTATCCGTATCTGCTGCAAGAAGTGGCGACGGGCATTGGTCCAACCGGCGTCATGGCCGGTATCCTTCAGCAGCAGGGCCAGGCGGGCCAGAACCAGCCTAAGCCGGGCTCCACCGCGAAGCAGGGTGCGGGCCCCGGCGGGGCCACCGAGGGGCCCTTTGGTCATTCGAAGGGCTCGCCCGCCCCGGGCGGCACCAGTCAACAGGGAACCGGCTAATGGCGGACTTTCGAAGCCTTCCCCTTCTTCCCCCCGGCCAGCGCGCTTTGGCGGGAGGCCCACCGGGACCTCCGGAGCCCCAACTGTGGTCCACGCCTGATCCTCACACCGAGACCCTTGCCCGTCTGGGCGAGGCTGTCCGGAGCATTTTCCCGGGTGGAACCAACCGCGATCTCGCTGAAGGTGTCGGGGCTTTGTCCACTCTCCCGTGGGGGGGTGCAACCAAGACCGCCGCCAAGGCGGTTGGGTCTCTTCGAGCCGGGGTGAAGGCGGCGGGGAGTTCGTTCCCCGGAGTCTCCGAGAAGTTTGGCCGCTTGGTTGAAATCATGGCGAGCCAGAAGGCTAAGCGGGGCTCGCCCCTGTGGGATGACTTGGTTCAGGAAGCCTGGATGAAAGTGGCGGAAGTCTCCCCGAATCTCGCCGCTATTCCGGATGAGAAGAAGCGCCACGCCAAATTGGCGGCTGCGGCTCGCGGTGCCATGACTCGATACGTTGGGGAAACGGGCGCCAACATCGTCGTGCCGGAAGAGGTACGCCAGGCCCGCGCCAAAGTTCGCCGAGCCGAAGCCCGCCTCGAACAGATCATGACCGAGGCCCAGCAGAAGCGGGGCGAGTCCTTCACGACTCCCCGAATCACCGACCGGGCCATTGCGAGTCTCACCGGCATGTCTCCCAGTGACGTGGCCCGGCATCGGGCGGATCTCGCGACAAGTGGCGAGGCCCGCTTGGATCAGGCCACCACGGGTCGAGTCCTCTCGGCGAAGATCGTGACCCGGCATCCGACCGAGAATCCGGGCATGGAGCCGCCGGCCCCGCCCCCCGAACTTCCCGTTGAGCGCATGGCGACCACTCCCCACCAGGAACAAATTCTCAAGATGTATCGAGAGGGACAATCGGCGACCGCAATTGCCAAAGAGTTGAGCAAGTCTCGGCAGTACGTGAGCTCGATCATCCAGAAATTCAAGAACGAGGGGGCCCGAGCCCCGGTGAAACCCATCGAGGGCGGGTCGGATGTGACGCCGGACTGGCAGAACTGGTATCGTTCGATGATGGAGGATTACCGAAGCGGGGTATCGAACGTGCCGCCACCCAAGCGGCCTATGTCCACCGCGGAGGAGGGCACGTTCGCCAAAATCGAGCGGGAAGCCTTCCCGGGTCTGGCGCGCGGCTTCACGAACTTCCGCCAGGGACCCGTGGAACCCGATCCCAACATCGTCCGCCAACTCAAGGGCCCCCATCAATTTACGATGCCCTCGTTTACACTACCCGACGACGAGTTTGACATCGCATATCGTCGGTTTCTACACGCGGGGGGCTCGCCCAAGAGTGTTGAAACGTATCTACGTAGGAGATAGTTGGACGCTATCCGGGCCAACCCTCGGTATGATGTATTGGACCGACCCGATATTCGTATGCCGTTTGTTTCTCGTGGAACCACCGGCAGCCCCATCCTGGAATTCAAGTAATGCCATTTGATGAGGTGATGGGGAAGTTCAAGCGAGGTTCGCTCCATAGCGGGAGCTCGTCCGGCCCCAAGGTTCGTGATCGCCAGCAAGCCATTGCCATCATGATGAGTGAAAAGCGAGCCGCCGCGGGCGGTAAGACCGAATATCAATCCCGGAAACACCCGAAGTCTCGGCGCGGGACTCGACCGCGCGGTTTTGAGACGCTCGGGTAGGAGACCCCCCTCATGGCTGACGAAGTGGTCGATCCCCAGACAGAGTTCGCCGAAGACACTACGGGTTCGAAGGACATTCCCGCCGCGGTGACTAAAGCCGATCTGGACGCGGTTCGCAGTGAGCTCACGACCAAGCTGGAAGGCATCGATGACCTTCGTGGCGATACAGAGGTTGTTCGTAAGCTGCGCGAAGTCTTCGGGGGGAAACCTTCCGCCGCGGCCAATCCGCGCGATGAGTTCGTCCGGAAGGAGATCCAACGCCTGGTTCCGGAACTCGATGATCTGGACGCGATCAAGAAGGTCCTTCCCCAGATCATCATGGCCATGGAAGCCACGGTGGAAGAGCGGGTCGCGGAACGCACCGAGCAAGCGCGCGAGCACTTGCTCACGCTCATGCCGGACCTGGGTCTCGACCCAAAGGACGCGGATGCCGCGGCCTATCTGGAACAAACCCTCGTTACCGAGATTCAACGGAACAAAGAGCTCTTGGCCATGTGGACCCGCGGGAATGTCAAAGGCGTGGTCAACAAGGCAATGGAAAAGGTTCAGAGCAAGCTGTTTGCGCCCATTCGCGCTCGCGCGAAGCGTGGCGCGGTAACCGCGTCCCAGGACATGCCGAAGGCGACTCCTCGGGGTGGGGCGGCACCCGCCGCGGTCGTGAAGACCCCCCCGAAAGAGATCGACGTGACAACGCGGGAAGGTGCCCGAGCGAATCACGACGCCGCCTTTGAGTACCTCCAAGACCTGCTCTCGAAAGAATAGCGGGTCGCTACTCCCAAAGGTAACCTATGCCTCAGACACTGTCTAGCTGGGATGCGATGCTCAACTTGGGTATCGGCCGGAGGTAACTTCGGCATAGTTAAACACGGCTATTTGCTGGAAACTCCTAAAGCCCTTTCTCCTAATTAGGGGACAATGAAAGGGATGCCACAATGGACAATCAGCAGGAAAGATCAGCGGACCTTCACTGGCTTGCTGGGATACTTGAAGGCGAGGGCTGTTTCTCCCTGGACTACAACCAGAGCAAACAGCGTCGGGGCCGGATTCAGATTCTTCCGCGAATCGTACTCACCAACACCGATGAGACCATGATCGAGGAAGCCCTTCGGATCTGTCACCAACACCAAACCGATGGCTTTGTGCATACTCAGATATCGCAAGGCCGTAGGCCGGTCCATCACCTCACCCTTCATGGAATGAAACGATGCCGCGCCTTCCTTGATCTGATCCGGCCCTATCTGCGGACTCAGAGAAAACAGGAAGACGCCTTGTTGGTTCTTGGCTTCGTGCTCAGCCGCCTCAACTCGCCACATAAAGCCCCGTATTCGGTTCGGGAAGTGGACATCTTTCGGGAACTTCGAGAGCGCCACGGGCATCCTCCGCTTGAAATCCTCAGAGACTATACGCCGTGCCCCAGAGAATCTGCTGGGTGAAGATAGAGTCCGGCCAACGTTGAAAGGCGTTGGGGCTCCGCAAGGAATTTTACGAAAACACTACGGTGTCCCAGATCGAGAACAAGAACCGTATCGGCAAGAGCTTCGGCGAAGCCGACGCTCCGACGGTTGATGGACGACGGGTCGTGTATCCGCTGCACATCGGCCGCAACACCGGAGTCATGAGCTCGGTGGAAGGCGCTACGCTGCCGACCGCCGGCCGCCAGAACTTTGTCGACGTGCATATTCCGCTGCGGAAGGTCGTGGGCCGGATCAACGTGACCAAGGATGTCATCGATGCGAGCCGCACCAACCGCGGGTCCTTTAAGCGCGCGATGAGCACCGAGATGGACGGGCTCGTCCGGGATATTTCGGACTATCGGAACGAGATGATCTGTGGGTACGGCACCGGAATCGTTGCGCGCGTAGCGACAACCGGCAGTGCCAACGCCACGACCGTGACACTCAACGCCCCGGGTGGATTCACCGGAACTACCAACCCCAACCGTTACATCCAGGCCAATCAGTTGCTGGCGCTGGTCCGGGCGGGTGCGGTCATCGGAATCTACTCAGTGGTCGCTCCGGTAGAGAGCGGTACTTACAACCAGATGACGGTGTCGGCGAATACCCTGACGGCGACCGCGGACGATTACCTGGTTCGAGCGGCAGCCACGGGCACCACGCTCATCACGGATACGGACTGGCAGAACACGTTCATGGGCCTGTTTGGCCTGGTGGACGACGGGACCTATGTGCGCGTACTCCATGGCGTGGATCGGCAGAGCTATCCAGTCTTCCGGTCGTTCGTGGTGGCGAACGTGTCTTCGCTGGCGCTCGACTCAATGCAGCGGGCCTTTGACGCCGCGGACATGAAGGGCGACGGGACGATCAACGAGATGTGGTGCGAGCACGGCGTTCGCCGGGCTTACCTCACACTGCTCGAAGCTGACCGGCGATACACCAGCGAGAAGCTGATGAACCCGGACGGCGGCACCAAGGCTGTCAAGGGGGGCGACATCACCTTCGGAGGCGTGCCGTTGAAGGTGGAGCGCGATTTCCCCTACGGAACGCTCGTGGGTGTCGACAAGGATGTGTTGCAGCGGTACGTCGGCGTACGGGGTCAGTGGGAAGACGAGGATGGTCGGATTCTGGATCGTTCGGCGAACACGCACGATTTCACGGCGCTGTGGTACATGAAGGATAACTTCATGATCGAGCGGCCCAATACGTGTTTCCGGATGGACGGCATTACCACGACCTCTCTGGCGATTCACGTAGACTAATTCGGGAACTGTCCCGGCACCGGGGGAAGGGGGTGTCTAAGCTAGCCCCCTCTCCCGGGTCACCAACCGGTGGAGGAATGTATGGATGTCCTAACGCTTCGAAACCGTTTTCCGGAAACCCCGTTTATCGGCATGTACGATGGGAAAACGTACGTGGTGAAAGATCGCCTGACCCTTCCGGTCGAGGTGGCTCGCCACGTCCACAATCGTAGCGTTATTCGCGACAATCCCGTAACGGGAGAGCGCGAGTACCGCTTGGCGATTGTTGAGGAAGAGGGCGATCTGGAGAATCTGACGGCCTTGCCGGCAGAAACGCTGGACCGCTCCGACTTCGACAGTCTCCGGAAGGTTGAGATCATCGACATGCGAAACCCGGTGGTTCCCCCGGCTCGAACCGCGGGCGGCTCGTCCGTACGTTCCACTTCCAAGTAGCGAAAGGATAGCCCACAGTGGCCAACTTTGCCAGTGTCGCCAACGTTCTTGAAGGAATCATCAACAACCAGTTGACCTTTGCGCGTCATAACCAGGGCATCTGGGAGTGGTACAACGCCCTGTCGCGGATCATGAGCGCGAACCGCTTCAGCGGTACTCCGCGGGTCGTGTCTAGCGCCGTGATCGGCGGTACGGGTGCGGCGGATGTGGATATCGAGGCCGGGGCCGTTCGGCTGTTCGGCGTGTTGGCCGATAACAGCATGGCCGCGGAAGATGCCTACGTGCTTCTGTACAACACCGCGACCGTGACTGAAGGGACTACGGATACCCTCGGGGCCCTGTGGGTCGCTCGGGCGACGATTGGGACCTACGTGTTCTGCGATGGCATTGCGTTCGACACGGCCTTCACGGCGTCGGGAAGCATCGGAACCGAGGCGGGTCTAGAGGCGGGTACACTCAACACGACCGCGATGACCGCTGTGTTCGTTTATACGGAGTGACATTCTGGGCTAGTCTAGCTTAACGGGAGAGCGGCCGGTTTGTAACCGACCAGATGGGGGTTCGATTCCCTCGGCTAGCTCCACATATTCCGTAGCACTGGTATAAGGGACCAGGGGGCCCCGGAGACGGGGCCCCGAACCATCATTCGAGGAGGCCCTCATGGGCGTTGGACTTAGTTACGCTGAAGTGGCATTGCTCAAACAGACCTACCAGGACTATGGGCAGACGCAGTACATGGTCGATAGTGACTACCGGACAGCCGCCCAGGGCTGGTCCCGCGCCGATCGTACGGGCCCACTCGATCTCTACGAGGCCCGCAAAGCAGGCCATGGAGGCACGCAGTACGTGTTTCGGACGGGTGATTACTCGACCGATACGCTCGCCATTCAGGCTGGCATTGACGAGCAGGTGGACTTCCGGGGGGATACCCTGTTTTTCACCCCCGGTGCCTACGCGCCACTGACGGCCCTCACGCTGAACGTTCCGGATAGCCGGTGGCTCGGTCCCCAGCGGGCTCGCGGGATGAGTGCCCGGATTACCGTCGCGGTGGACGGTCTCGTTCCGACAGCAGCCGCGGACAACTTCGAGCTCGCTTATCTGCGGATCGTGCCGACCACGGCGGGTAGCGTGTTCCTTCGGAGTACGGCGGGCGCGGATAACTGGTGGCTCCACAACTTCACCTACGACGCGCGTGGTATCGTGGCCAGTACGGGAACGATCTTTCTGGAAGACACGGGCGCGTGTTTGAACACGTTCCTTGAAGACTTTCTGTACCTGAGCAACACGGCCAACGGGCCCCTGTATCAGATCGCGGCGGCGTCGATTACCGGCGCGATTCGGAACTTCCTTCACATTCACACCGCCAATACCATCGTGACCAGTCTGTTCGAGACGATTACGGGCGGGGCCGGTGCAACAGGCTTCACCATTGGTCCAGGCCATACACAGCTTGGGGGCGGCGGACTTGTCACACAGTACGGCGCTATGATCGACATGACGGATAACAACACCAACGCGACCATCGTGGGCTGCACGTCGAGCGTGGGCGCCAACGTGGCCGGAACCGGCTGGGAAGCTGGGACGGGTGTTGCCGCCGAAGGCGACATCGTCAATAGCTGGATCGCTACCATCGGTGGCGGTACTGGTCGGGCCGCTCTGGTTGGTACTGCGTAAGAACATGGGCAAGGCCAGAGACTACAAGTTCTTCTCTGACCAACGAATCCGGGCGGCGCGCAACGCCGCCCAGGATTCCGCCCGCAACGCTCTTCACCGGCAGTTTGATCTCTCGGCGCAGGATCATCATTCTAAGTCTGAGCGCCCCAGTTTTACGGTAGTCACCGCCAGCGAAGCCTACCGAGCAGGGTGGGAAAGGATGTTCGGCCATGCGTCTAAGCCTGAAGGCAGTGCCCCCAAAGGGCAGCCTGTACTGGAAAAGGATACGGCAGAAGGCCAGGGAGCTTAAGAGCGATGGATGCTCAGGAGTCCCGGACTTCTATTTGGAGTGCTGCTACGAGCACGACATTCACTACCGAACAGGCAAAACCCTTGGCGGAACCCCTATCTCCAGAGCCCAAGCCGACGCCCGCCTACGTCGTTGTATCCAGAACCGTAGCCGGCTGGGTGTCTTATCCCCTATGGCCTTCTGGCGTTGGTGTGCTGTACGGCTTTTTGGCGGCTCCTCTTTTAGACAACACAGAACCCCGCAGGGTTCGTAATCTTTAGCCTATAGCTAAAGGAGTACATCGTGGCCCAAGCAACCGGCAGTATCCATGCCCGCCCCCTGATCCCAAGTGGGGCCTCCGTTTCGAACCCGATGCTCATTCCTCGGAACTGTAGCACGGCGACGTTCTTTTCGCCCCGGGTCATCACCCTGCCGCTCTTTGTCAATACGCCGTCCTCGGGCCCGATGTGGAAGATCCAAAGTGCGCCGGTCTACACCGATCCGGTGATTGATGACGAGTGGTACGATACGTTCGCCTTCAACCCCGGCCTGGGCGGCCCCTCGGTCTTTACGCAACTGATCTTCGCGTTCTCGGCGAATCAGGCCCTGGTACTTCCGACCACCGCACTCGGGGCGGGGTTCATTCGGATTAGCACGTGCCAAACGAACCAGACGGCCGATGTCACCTGGACCGTGCTGTTCAGCGGGTTCTATAACTAGACCGCGTAGCCTATTGCTCCGCGGCGAGCACTGCACCTTTTACCGGAGATTATCATGGCATCTGCCGAACTGAGAGTCGGCGAGCAGAGCCTCGCTGATGCAAACTACAGCACGCTTCGGGGCGACAAGCGCGGGCAACAGGTCGTGGTCGGGGGTGGGGGTAACTACCAGGAAGCGGCCTATCGAGGCCGGACCTACTCGGGCGCTAACCAGGGCCCGGGCGGCACAGCCACTACGGTTGGTCTTGCGACCACTTATACTGGTCTGGTGCTGAGCAATCCGGCCGGGAGTGCCGTGAACTTGGCACTGGGTCTCGTCGGCGTAGCGCCCGTTGGAGCGCCGACGGCTCTCAGTACCATTGGCCTCATGGCGGGATGGACAACCGCCGGGCTCGTGACTCATACGACTCCTCTGATCTCCCACAACAACCTGTGGAATAGCACCGCAGGGACTAACGGGGTGGGCCTCATTGACGCCGCGGCTACCCTTCCGGTGGCTCCGCTTCTGGTCCAGGCGTTTGGCAGCTATCCCATCACCGGCGTCACCGCGCAGGTGGTCACGCCACCCATCACGGGTGTCTGGTTTGACATGAATGGGTCGCTCGTTCTGACCCCGGGCGCCTTCGTGGCGGTCTACACATCCACAGTCATCACGGTCATCGCGTCGTTCACCTGGGCGGAAATCCCCGCCTAAACACCAACGGAACTGGGGCTCCCCGCGGAGCCCCGTTCATCCGAGGCCCCATGACACTCGAACAGATCGCGGTACGCAAGGCTGAACTTGCGGCGATGTTCACCAAGACGCACGAACAAATTGTTCAACTCCAGGAACAAGCGACCCTCATTCGCGGAGCATTTCTGGAACTCACGGAACAAGAGACTCGCATGAAGAAAGAGGCCGAGGCCCCGCCATGTACGGCCTAGAGATTCCCAGCTATGCCCGGGAGTATCTGCGGGAGTGGAAACGAGAAGACCGTTTTCTTCGGCTTCGATGGAGCCAGGATGACCCCGGAAAATATCTCTTGGAGCGTAAGACTCGCTATACGGATTATCCTGTGGACCGTCCTACTCGCCGCGATCGGTGTATTCAGTTAGCCCACGGCTATCGGACGGTCTTGACGTTTTGGCCCAACCAGATTCGGGAGGTGGCCGCGACCCTGGCCCATACCGATATCCAACGGTTGGGTGGGGCCCCGAGTCTGGCCCGAGAACTGGATGAGCATGATCGACGGGAGCGGGAGCGCCTCGACCGAGAAGGCCACGCGGAGTTTGAGGCCATTGCCAGCGAGCACTACGACCGCCTAGCGTGGTCGGAGGGCCGGAGAGTGTCTTTTGCCGGATAACAACCCCCGGGCGTTGACCGAACACCTGTTCCCCAATCTCCACAATGAGATCGATCTGGGGCATGACCTACTTCGGTTCAAGACGATCTACATGCTCACGGGGAAAACCACGCGGGCTCCCGTCGCGGGCGAAGACCTGGCGAACAAGACCTACGTGGATTCGCTCGTGGGCGGGCCCATCGTGGAAGAGGTGGATGGGGCACCCTCGATTACCGGGGTTTCCACCCTGCGATTCGATCAGGCCGACGGGTTCGTTGTAACGAATCCGGGGGCGAACATCGCGCGGGTTGATCTCGCTCAGTCCATCGCGACGACCGCCTCGCCCACCTATGTGGCATTGTCACTTACGGCCGCGACGAACCAGATCATTCTGGATTCGGATGCCGCGGTCAATACGGGAACGATCACCATGGCCGCGCTGTCCGCGGCCCGGATATGGACGTTCCCCGATGTAACCGGAACCCTCATTAGTACGGGGAACCTGTCGTCGATTACCGCCACGGGCACGATCGCCAGCGGGGTGTGGAACGGGACCGCCATCGCGGATGCGTACATTGCGACGGCTCTGACGGCCAAAACGTATAGCTCTGCCTCGCAGGCGGCCTTCACCCTGAACCCCTATGGCGCGGGCGCTGGAAACACGGGCGAGATCCGGTTCCTGGAGCTCGCGGCCAACGGCACGAGCTACGTTGGGTTCAAAGCCTCGGATGCCCTCGCCGGCACCGTCCTATGGACTCTGCCGATCGCCGACGGGACCGCGAGTCAGGCCCTCACGACGAATGCCTCCGCGATCCTTGCGTGGACTTCGGTGGGGCTGCTGGCTTCCGCGAATACGTGGGCAGCGACCAACAACTTCAAGCAAGCCTACTCCCCTACGTACGCCATTGGTAGCGCCTCGCTCAGCGGGCTTACGCCCGATATGGCCAACGGCAACGTTCAAACGGTGACGGTCACGGCGAGCGGGACTCCAGTGACCCCCTCGAATGCGGTGAGTGGGATGACCTTCATCTGGGTTATCACGCAGGACGGCACCGGAAGCCGGGTCATCACATGGCCGACCAATTTTCACTTCGCGGGTGGTATTGAGCCGACGCTTTCAACGGCAGCCGGCTCTATCGACGTTTACTCCGGTGTCTTTACGGGCACCAACTGGCTCGGAGCTCTGACCAAGGATCACAAGGCTTAAGATGGCTTTTCCAACCTGGCCCATCACGCTTGGCAAGGGCGGTCCCTACGACTACGTTGCTTCGGGGATGCACACAAGCCTGATTGCCTATTGGTTACTCGGAGAGGCAAGTGGGACTCGGGCTGACAGCCACGGGGCCAATAACCTAACAGACAACAATACGGTTACCCAAGCAACTGGCATACAAGGTAATGCCGCCCAGTTTACGGCGGCGAATAGTGAAAGTTTGTCGATCGCCGACAACACGGACTTGTCGATGGGCGATATTGATTTTACCCTATGCTGCTGGGCCTATCTTGATAGCACAGGGGTAACAAAGGATTTCATGGCCAAGCATCTAAGCGCAGGTGACCAACGTGCTTATCGACTGAACATACAAGCCTCAAACCAGGCTTTCTTTTACGTTGATCCGCTCGGTACAGCCATCGGAGAGGCCAGTGTAACCGCCACCACCTTTGGTGCTTGGGCAGCTTCAGCCTGGCATTTCGTGATTGCGTGGCATGACGCAACGGCCAACACTATTAACATCCAAGTTGATGATACGGGCGTTAATAGTACCGCCTTCACGCTCGGGGTATTTGACAACACGGCTGCTTTCCAATTAGGCAACAGTGGTAACAACGAGTATCATAACGGCCGGCTCGATGAGGCCGCTGTGTGGAAACGGGTATTGACAGCCGATGAGCGTTCGTACATGTATAACGGCGGGCTGGGGCGCACCTATCCGCTGACAACGCCATGAGTCCTGAAGTCGAAACTGCCGTGGCTGATCGGAAAGCCCAAGCGAACGTGGCCCAGGCGACTGAATTTGCCAAGGCCCAGTTCTATGCCCAAGAGCGTCTGGCGGTATACCCTAAGAGCGCGGAACCCCTAGAAACCGCGATCGATGTCTACGATGGCCCCGCGGGCAAGGGGTACGTGGTGCGGGCGGAGCTTGTCATCAAGGAGATCCGCTGGGTGAAACTCATCAATATAGGGCCAGAAACCTACCGCGAGCACGATTGGACGCCATGTCTTACGACGTAGTGCTCGCGCCCTTGGGCCGGACCTCCGCAGCGGAAGTCTGCTCGATGGGATGGACGTTGCGGGAATTTGTTGTTCGGGGCCCGAATGACTCCCCCGGACTTTCATCGTC
>ERZ1292644.201-Hain-H14-01um-R2-201-length-43443-cov-7_pt2 | contig 19112 bp, 33 predicted proteins | sample MGYA00564402_ERZ1292644 | MGnify/ENA primary metagenome ERZ1292644 (study PRJEB36523, sample SAMEA6512644) | groundwater metagenome | collected 2019-01-09 | study: AquaDiva: Metagenomics assemblies of 32 groundwater samples
CGTATGGCGGCGACGTGACAACTGCATCTGCCAGCACGCTGCCCAGGTTCCGTGCATCCCCCTGAATGATGGTGGCTTGGCCCATCCTGTAGCCCGGCATAGGTTGGTTCCGCATCTTCTCCCAGGATGCCCGCATCGGTTCCACAAAGTGCTCCTCCATCTCCACGCAGATTACGCTGCGGCCCATGAGGGCGGCCACCAGTGACGCACCAATGCCGGCCATTGGGTCAAGTACGGTCTCCCCCACTCTGGAGTACCGCGTAATACACTCCATCCACATCTCTAAATGCCCCTTGGCGGGATGCTTCATAGCTTCTGGCACGAATAGGCTTTTGCGAAGTTTAATGTCTGGTCTGTACTTGATTGTCTCAATCATCACTGAACTGCTCCTTTATGGCATCCACGATAGCATACAATTCTGCCTTTGTCAAGGGGCCGATGACATCACTCTTAGTAGACAGCTCAATATAGAACTGCCCATCCCATGTCTCTTTAAGCTCGGCCCATATATCCTGCATGGCTACTTATGCCTCTCCATCCATGGTGGCACCCCAGGCTTAGCAGGCCCATACGCCTCTTTATCCTCCTCAGTCACCTGCCACTCCCGCCACCATCTCTCTTTCCTATGTCTCTGGACATATTGTACCACTATATCACCTGCTGTCAAGTCCACATCATACCGGCGTCTCCAGGACTTTACCTCAGCAGTAGGCGAAGATAAATATAGGTAGAACGGCTTGGTGGCAGAGGACTGTGATAGAAACGCCCCTCCCTGCCTGAACCAAAACACACGCTCATACGACCCTCTTCTACAGTCCTTGGTATCCCAGAAAGACAGGCTAGGCATCCACCTTCTCCAGCTTATCCACAATCCTCCTCACCTGCTCTGGATGTATTATACCATACATCTCGCCCAGCTGCCTGAGAGACAGACCCATTGGGCCGACTCTTGGCCAATCCCAATGAAGGCGCTGCTCGCCAGTCGGCACAAAACACAAAGACTCCTCTGTATCATTTAGCATTAAGTCTGCACTCCATTCAGGCCCATCCGGGCCTGGTCTGCCCCTAGAGAAGTGGGAGGAGAAGGCAGCCTGCTTCTTCTTGACGTTCATGTGGAAACCCAACATAGTATCGCACCAGGCTGTCAGCAGCCAACTTCCTGCAAACCTATCCGCCATATCTTCGTAGTCCGCCCCGTACTGGTCTTTACGCAGCCTGTGTTCGTGGTGTGGCAGCCATGTAGAGAACCCAAACTTCTGTCGTAGATACAGCAGCACGCCGGTCACAGGCCCCACCACTTCATCCTTATTCACAGAGCCTACCAGCAGGCGGTAGAAGGGGTCAAGTATCAGCAAGTCTGGCCTATCCTGCTCCAGCGCCGACGCCAACTCTTGCACACCCTCCTCAACAGACAGCCTTAGATACGGAGCCTTCCTGATTACCAGGCGGTTAGTCTGCTCATGCACTCCCAGACCTCGCCTTAGCCGCCGCAGAGTTTTCTGCATCTCCTCGTCTGGGTTCTCAAAGTCATAGTACAGGACTTTGCGAGGTCTAGGAATGGGCCAATGCTCTAAGAATGGTATCCCGTGCGCCAGACAGAGCGCCATTTGTAACGTAAGCACACTCTTGCCATGCTTGCGTGGAGCTACAAAGAGCGTATTGCGGCCTTCATAGAGAAGGCCACTAATAAGTGGGTCGCCTGTTGTGAAGGTGGCTTCCAGATATTCTGGTTCAGTGTAACGTGTTACCACTTGACCTTCCAGTGTGAAACTATTGGAAAGCAGGGTATGATACAAATATAGATAGATAGGAAGCTAAACCGCTTTTTACAGTATACTCCAACCCAAAAATCTTTAGGCTGAAACTCTATATGTGGTTTGAACAAAAGTCGCATAGCTCTCCTATCTTGGAGTCCACAGGCGTCCTCTAGGTGTGTACAGCTTGGTGGGCAGCCGTTCTCTGCTTACCATACCTCTTGTCAAGCACTCTTGGTGTACATACTTGGCAGACGTATGCCTGGTCTTAGGTGTAATGAGGCGAGCAGGCCCCCTACCGTGCATGCCAAGCGGCTGACCGCATGTCTCACATACCACGCTGTTATTCATAGTCTCACCAGCATTGCTCCTATCCAAATAATAACTATTCCAACTACTGTTGTCAAGTGTAGTGGCTCATGTAGGAGTAGGCTATTTATGCCTATCCTACCTAAAGCGTTAATGCTAAAAAATGCAGCCCATACCACCATATAGCGAGGCGAGCCGCCGAAGGCTTCTCTCAGGAAGTATTGAGTGACGAGTGCTAGAGGTATGAGCAGCCAGGCGTCCTGCCAGTAAGTGTGCATACGCCAGTGCCGAAACACATATTCAGCAGTAAGCACGCCGACATTGCTGAGTAGCGTCCAGACCAGCCACATCAGGCCCTCTGCTCGACGGTGTATTCAGCATCTACATATCCGGCCATATTTGTTTCATCCTTCCGCACAGGCAACACTGATGCCAGTATCTTGTTTCTAGGCGGGTTAATGAGCGGTCTAGATTATGGGCTAACACATTGCGTGAACCTATGTGATGCCAGCAGGCAACGAAGGCATGGAAGAGGCGGTGTAGCCAAGGGTAGCGCGACCTAGGCCGCATACCGAACACCGGGTAACGTTCAGATTTTTGGGTCATATTTTCACCTCCCACTCAGCATAACATAATAGAATGTCTGTCCGTACTTAGTTATTATCATTATGGCAGTCGCATCCACAACCAGGTTTAGCAGCTTGAACTCCATGAGTTTTATCGGCTTTACTCATGTTACCTGTCCGCCGTTTAGCCCCGCCTGGATGCCCACACAATTTACAACGATGCTTGGCGCTCATTTATGGCTCAACTCCTTTCAATACTCCTATGCTGGCTGACCTATTAGGCCATTTAATGTACACACAATTCTCTATGCGAGAATCAAAGTACCACCAGCGGTTGCTGCCTGCCCAGGTCTCGGTAGGTGGGCCAACACAGGGCTTCATACCCTGCAAGCTCAGGCTTTATACACATCTACCCCTACCTGGGAGTGCTCATGGCTGTCTCCCATGAGCCGTGCTGCCACTTTAGGCAGCGCCCTGCGTTCGGTTCTTCCGCCACAGGCAGCAATTCACTCATACACTTTGATTAAGCGTCTGCTTTTGAGCCTACAACGTGGCCCCCTTGCACTTTCTCTAATCGTGGCTGTGTTCCACTATGGTATTGTCGCAGCCTGTCTTGATGCTCTACTACTAACGGCCACCAGTCACCCCACGCATCTCTTTCCCATCCCGCTACTGGGATACGTTGGTCGAGGTCAAGAATAACCCACTCACCAACTGGTACCATTGGTACCTTCATGGCTTCACCTCCTGACTGTCCACCCTTACAGGACAATCCTCTGCGTGAAGTTCTGCCTCACCCCATCTCCATATCCAGTCACAAAGTCTACAGGCTACCCAATGAGTGCTAGATGGGGCAGTCCCGGAATAAAAGTCCACGATAACCCGCTTCCGTACTTCTGCAAGCCTCTTTGTTAGGGTGCTCATGTCATCACCCTCTTTAGCATCCAATTGTCCTCCTCCCACAAGCCACAGCCATAAACCAGACATTTTCTTGGCCGCCAGGTGTTGTTAGCCGCCGTGTCGCAGGGCGGCACGCTTGCCCAAACTGGTCTGTGTACGACAGGGTAAAGGTGTAGTGGCTCATATGTTGCTCCTGCGGTCATGGCTTCACCGCCTGTGCCTTCAACCCAGTGCCACCACAATCAGGAATAGGTGCCCTGGTAACGTAAGCTAAGCAGCATGGCGGCCCCTCTGTAGTCAAGTGATGGTACTCACCAGGGCACGGCGTCTCCGCTGGCCCACCTGGACTGACGTACTTAGTTAGGGCTTCAAGGGTCATGGACGTTCTCCTTGGCAATAATGAGTCTCTGGGTAGGCCATAATCTTTCGGCAATGTAGGCAGCGCCACTCCCACGGCTGAACCCCGAAGCCCCCAGGTGGAAGGCGAAAGCTGACTGGAACAGTCAATAATGCTGGTCGCGCCGTATGCTTGCAGGCGCACGTTTGGGTTAGCTGTTCAAGACTCATGGCTTCCTCCTAGCTCTGCTCCCTGTGCTACCAGCACCTTGGCTACAGCCCACAGAGAGGCTACCACGACTGTAGTGTTTGGGGGAACATAAATAGGCAGCACTGCGCCACCGTCAGTATTAAAGGCAGCCAACAATCGTTTGGCGTGTTCCAGCAGCGCTCCTAGGTCACACTTGGCCCTAGAGCCATAAGACCAACTATCAGGCGGCTCCTGCATCCCAGGCAGCGCCCAGACTCGGCCAGGAGTGGGGCCTTTGTCAACGCACCCAGGACAAGTGTTTGGATGCCTGAAACCTTCTAGACTATAAAAGGCCGGGCACTCCCTAGTTGCCAGGCACACCGCATCCCAGAGTTGCTCTTCGGTGAGTTGGTCTATGTTAGTCTGCGTCATGGCTTCCTTCATATAGTAGGCTTGGGTCGTACGCCGCCTGTTTCCAGGCTTCCTGCAGGCGAATGACTTGCTGCTGCAAGGCTAGGCGTTCAGATGAGTGCGCCTCAGCCTCCGCCCGCAGCAGCGTCTCCGTAGCTTTCAGTTGTCGCTGTAGCCTTTCGGCCTGAGCCACAGCACAGTCATAGTGACTGTAGCCGCCCGACCTCCAGCAACCTTCCCAATGTGTCATGCTCATGGCTTCACCGCCTTCCACAACGCCTCTTGCACAGCAGCAATTACAGTAGTGCCCGAACTCACGAAGTCTTCAGGAGCAATTTCATCTGTATCTTTCCAAATCTCCCACCCATTTATATCGGGGAACAGCACCCAACTGTTTGCAAGCATGGCAGGCTTGGCTGCATCTAGCCAGTCCTCCAACCTATCGCTGACGGTGTAGCCAGGACAGCCTACCTCATGGCACACCGCCATCCTAGTACTAGTCGAAAAAAGAGTTGTTGAGATTAAGTAATGCATCTGCTGGCATGACGCTCTCACGCCTGGGAACATGGGTATTTTGCCTGTGCCGTGGCAAATGCAACTAGGACAGTGAGGACTACTATGTGCACATTTAGGCACAATGTTATCCGAGTGGTAGATGGGACAGTCTCGCCCCATCGCCGCCAGCCCGGCGCCGTAGTCAATATTCACGAGCTGCCTCCTTTTGTCTTACCTACTTCGCCGTTATAATCTCTCCAGGCTTCCTAGTACCCAGTATCTGCGCCGCCACTCGCCAACAGGCGTCTATTGAGTGTGTCTCATAAATGCCCTGTTGTGGGCTGGCTGGATTCGCAATCAGGCGGCTGGCAGACGGTGCATTTGCTGGAAGGCTGGCCGCCCGGCATGCACATGACACACTAGTCACGACCTTCCGTACATCTACTGGACTCATGGCTCACTCCTGTTTTTATAACTTAACATCTTTCAAACCACGTATGAATGAGAATCACAGCCCACGTGCAGATAGCAATAGTCAATTGCAGATTTATCATGGCTCACTCCTCTTGAACCCTGCTGGGCAGAAGGCCAGTGCCAGGGCACAATCCTTCCAGACACTAATCTCATAAGCGGCATTTGCTAGGGCCGCCTCATAGTCTAGGCCCGGCCCATAAATGTTGCCGACTTGAATGAGCTTATTATTGGCCGCACACAGGGCCACCTCTCCCATCTCTACCAGGCTATCCATCCATAATACCAAGACCCTGCCCACCATACATTCTCCAGGTGTGGCTGTTGGCACAGGAGCTGCTGTGGGCGTCGGTGTGCTCGTTGCCGTCGGCGTGGGAGTGCTTGCAGGTGCCTCTGCCCTTTTGTCAGACATAAGTGCGATTATAATTATAACGTACACCACCGATATTATAATCCCCGCCAGCCATGATTTACGCACTGCTACCACCCTCCTTGAACAGCACGCACTCTATCAGCGCATACACCGCCACGTCAATCATACGTGACTCAAAGCCCTCGCCGGTCACAGACTTCTCATCTGTAGACAGCAGCCAGAGTGCTGCATCCAGCTGTTTTAGCATATAAGTCATAGCAACAGCCAATGCTGGCCGCCTTCCAGACCGAAAGAACGGATAGCGGCTGACTATCTCGCCGACTCTATCAAAATTACCAGTTGGCTTGCCGCCCTTGGCATAGTCGGTATTCTTGGCGTCATGCAGAGCACGAATACGGCCTAGAAGCTCATAGAAATATGGGTGTCCAGGCCCCTCTGCTATATATGCCGGAGGTAGAATCTGATAGGCGGTGCCGTCCAAAGGCCACCAGGTCGTCGGGCCAACATCAGGTGCAGCTGTATCGTTCCCCTTACTTTCTGTCATAGCATCCTCCTAGTTCAAGAATGTCACAAATACTCTGGCTGCTCCTGCATGCTGCCCCAACGGTGCCAGCAGGTCTGGGCAGAAGAAGACTATATCAATCCTGTTCTCCCCCTGCGCCTGTATCTCCACATCACCTATAATTTTGCCAGAGTGCAGATGTATATGATTCAGCGTGCCTTGCACTTGCAGGTCGGGAGGCGAGGCTGGCGGCCTACCAAACATTGCTGCTGCCGGCACAGCCCTGAACCATGGTATAGGCTGTTTGTCCAGCACAGCCCTCTCTACGTTTGCATCTAACTGATTCTGTAAGGCTAACGCTTCTGAGTCCTTCATTGTTCCACCTCACCTCTGACTGTTCTCTGCCCCCACCACTTCCTGTCTACCGCCCATTGCTGCCCGCCGCTCGCTGTGGCCAGCAGCCACTTATGCTGTTCAAAATCCGCAACACTGATACAATACACCGTTCCAACCACCTTGTCAAGTACCTCTACCAAGTCTGCGTGCGGCTTTATTACCCTCTCCCACGCTATGCAGTCCTTGGCGATGGCGTCGTACTTTCGTAGTCTTTGCCTTGGGTTTGATATGACCCACCTGACTAGCCGCCGCTCGGCGCTTACGTAGGCCACCACCCTTACTCCCTCCGGTGTCAGGACTGGTAACGGCGTCAGGTCTTGCAACCACTTCTGACTGTCCATCATGCACCTCCCAGCCAACATGTGTCTCAAAATCCACCGTAATATGGTCACCCCGTAACCTACCCAACACGCCTTGCAGCATGGCCTCTATCTTCCTTGCCTTATGGTCAGCTCCTGGAGGCGGCACTGTTACAGTAATAATCGCACGTACTCTGGATGGTAATGCTGTTCTAGTCATGGATAACACTCCTACTCAGACATATGGTCTGTACAACGCACTATTCTAACTGGCTTCTTCATGCTGTCACAAACCCCCCTGTCGTGTCATACATATATAGTATACATTAGTGACGTGACGGTGTCAAGGATTGTCAACATCCACAGCAGCCAGAAGCATGGGCAGGAAACATCTGACTACCTATGTTATAATCCTTCCATGGGTCGCCTGCCATGAATACACGGCCTCCAGCATGAATGACAGCCCCCGCAGGGAGTGCATCAAAGAAACGGCCATGGGCATGCCAGCAGGCTGACACAAGATTCCTAGTACTGCCGGAGAATGGGTTATCACGTATACTGTGACCGGGCCTCTTGCTGCTAATACAGCGTAGAGTCAGCCGCCAGCGTGTGCCGGCTTTATTCAAGGATTCAGGCGTACGATTCCATATTATGTTGCCACCATACATCACAGACACGCCATCCAGGGCCGCCGCCAAGTCCTTATAAGAGACTCCCGTTATAATCATCTTGCACCCCTTTAGCCGCCGTTTTATCCACCCTACCACACCTTTCCCGCCTTGTCAAGCCCCCCTCCACCACTGCCTACAGACTAGCCGCCGCTAGACTCGCCCCGCACGCAGCCAGGCTCCTTGCTCATATTCCAAGACTTCTCCAAGACTTTCCTTAAACTTTTCTAATACCTTGACCAATTTACCGCTACCCTATTGACAAACTGACTTGCAAGGACTACCTTGCTTGTATGTCCTACCTAACACAGCGCTGGGGTGTAGAGATTGAGGGATACGGATTGGCAAGACCGGTGGTGCAGCACATAGTCCAGGCTTGTATAGATGATGTCTGCGACCTGCGGAATGACAACAAGGCAACTAGCCTACTTAGTTGGGCGGTGGTGCATGATGGTTCGATTGACCGTGATGGAGAATTCGAACTCCGTACTCCTGCTATGTCTGGAGAAGAGGATTGGCAAAAGCTGTATGTTGTCTGCAAGGCACTTCGCAAGGCCGGGGCTAAAACAGGTATCACTTGTGGCCTACACGTCCACCACGATGCACGCTATATCGTTAAAGCGCTGATGGTAAAAGATGCACGTCTATCACAAATGACCGTGATACACTGTATAGCTCTAGTCGCTCACCATCTGTATGCCAGATTAGAGCCAATGCTTGATACCATTATGCCACCATCTAGACGTGGTGGTAATAACAGATTCTGTTTGCCGCATGTTTTTGGAGAATTTGGCAGGCGTTTACAAGTCACAACATATGGAGAGCTTAAAGTTACACCGGAAGAGTCTGGCGTTATTCTGTATACAAATAATAATCACTATTTTAAGCTTTCTGTTACCGCACTTGGCACACATGGAAGCTTAGAATACCGTCAACATTCTGGCACATTACTAGCTGGCAAGATTGTGCCATGGATTAAGCTGACTGCCTTGGTACAAACAGCAATCGCCAATATTCTGGTTCGTAAAATGGCTTTGCCGCAAACCTTTACTAATCTGCCTGCTTTACTTAACTGGCTAGGTGCGGATACGGCGCTAACTGCCTATTTTCTAAAACGCCAAACACGGCTTGCCGGCCTACGGGATGATGACAATATTGTACAGTGGGCATTTTATATCTCTGGCGGCTCATCGTCTGTCTATTTAGCACCACAAACGCTTACAGATGTCCAGCGCAGACAGCTTACTGACTCATTAGAGCCACTAGTTAGGGAGTATGCGCAGCATGTCACAGATGATTCTTTACACCGGTTGCAGCTATACACTAAAAACTGGGTGAGTCGGCTAAGACAAGAGGGCGTCGTGTTTACTGAAAAAACAGCTACCCGGCCACTACGATTAGCCTACGAAGATGAGAATGATATTGGCGCGGATGATGTAGTGGATTGCTATAAGGGTGGCACTGTACCAGAATACCTAGCGCTCACCAAAGGTGTAGAGCCACAGGAGGAGTAGATATGTGCGGAATTGCTGGATTTTATAGCCTAGACGGTAAAGCCCAACCCGATGTTCACCTAGCTATCGCATGGGCTATGTTGTCTACTAGAGGAGTGGATGCAAGCGGAGCAATGTGGCGTACGCGAACTGGCGGGATTAGTACGTACACAGAGCCTAAACCTAGCCTTGACATTGTTACGACTGTCTGGCCGCTTATTACGGTGACACCGGACCTCCAATGGGTGGCGCTACATAGTAGGGCGGCCTCCGTCGGTTTACCGGACAATCCAAAAAACAATCATCCTGTAGCATACGGCCAGATTCTACTCACACATAATGGCGCAATCTACAATGCTCCGCAGGTATTTTCTGAACTACATAAGCAGCCACAGGCACAGGTAGACACAGAGGCTATAGCGGCTGCCCTAAGTGTAGGCGGGATTAAAGAGGTAGTGAGTAGATGTCGTGGCTCCATGGCCCTAGCATGGGCAGACAGGTCACAGCCCGGCACCCTCCATTTATACAGGAACGATAGGTCACCATTATGGGTGTCTGTCAATCCGGGGCGCTGGCTTGTCTATGCGAGTGATAAATGGCTAGTTCCTAAACAGTTACATGGGAAACAGTCATTTGAGCTAAAAGCTGGGAATCATCTGATAGTACGTAGCGGTTCAATAGGCCAGGAAAAAGTTGGCACTGGTAAGGCATGGAGTAGTTTGCCGCTCTCAGAGGAACTATATAACTGCTATGGACTTGGCTGCCCTCTATCACAGGCCCATAAACATCGCACAGACCACCTACCATACAGTTTACATACAGCCCATGGAGGAACAAAGCATCATGCTACTGCCACTGAATAAGTACAACGTGGGGCATCCTGATGGATTACTTAAAAAGCCATGCACACCTGCGCCCGCTGGATGCCGCTTGCTAACAACGTGGCGCGTTGATTGCCAGGAATGTAAAGCTCTGGTACTGACGCTGCTGCCTCTGCTAGAGAAGGATTGGCTATTACAAGCTGACGGCTCGCTGTTTGATGAGAAATGTGCCGTCATATGGGGTAAAAGATTGGAGGTGAAAATAAATGTGATGCCGTGGCTAGGTGCCGGATACTACTACAACTAAACAGGAGATAAAATGTACACATTTAGGAAGGAACACAGAGAGACAAACTACCTGCGGCCCCGGTGGATACCAGATGGCGAGGGTGTTGAGTATGGCTTGCCCCTCAAGGCACTGATAAATCTGGCGACCAAAAAGCTATGCTGGGGCATCGCGGACGTCCACGATAACTACATCATGGCCAATCAGCAGCTTAGGTTCAACCCGTGGACGGGCGAAGAACTGCCAGCTACCGTAGAGGAGCTGAAGCAGCGTATCGCCCGGTAGTCATACTACATAGCCCTGTACGCTGGCTATGGCTGGCGTACAGGGCTGGAGGACACATGAAACTAGCGACGTATACTGGTGCTGGGAGTCGAATATATCCGTCCGGCCTGCAAGTAGGCGATGTGGGCATATACACAGGAGATGCACGATTTGTCAGGCTTAGCGATGGGATAGCCTTTTATGGCGTATCGCCAACGCTGACCGGTGCCGTGCTCTCTGACATAGGCGGCCACAATTCTACCAAGATGCTTGTCAGCCGTACAGATGTTGGCAAGTTTGGCGCAGACCCAGAGGTATTGGTAGTGGATGGCGGCGGTAAAGTCATTCCCGCATGGAACTTCCTACCAGCTAAGACAGGGAGGATACCAGAGACATTCTGGGATGGATTCCAGGCTGAATTTACAATCACCCCAAACGCCTGTATCTCATATGTGGTAGACCACATACGTGGCGGCTTGTACGATGTCTACCATGCAGCTAAACTATACGATGCCAATGCGAGGCTAACGTCAGCATGCGTGGTACAGGTGGACAAGAAAAGCCTAGCACGTATGAGTCCAGAGCATACAGCGTTAGGATGCGCGCCTAGCCTTAATGTCTATCCTAATACTCAACAGTTACAGGCAGATGGCAGGCGGCTTGACCTGCGATTTGCGGGATTCCATGTCCATATAGGGCTAGGGAGGATGACAGAGGATGAGGCCATGCCCATTGTTAAAAGTATTGACCAAATAGCCGGCGTATGCAGTGTTGCGGCGCTCGGAGAGATAGAGGATAGCAGGAGAAGGATATTCTATGGACGTGCGGGAGAGTACAGGCTACCAGAACATGGCGTAGAATACCGCACACTAAGCGCAGTTGGCCTAGCACATCCGGCCGTAACATCGCTGCTGCTAACGCTAGTACGTATTGGAATATGCCTAGCATTTACATGTCCAAATGCGCTATGCAGTGATGCACAGGCGCAGGACATAATCAACAATAACGACGTTGTGACTGCTAGGAGTCTAGTGGCCAAATTGGGCAGGCAACTAACAAGCTGGCTAAAAACGGACTTGGTGTATAGCATGGCCGCCACCAACGCTATGCAGCTTATCACACACGGCGCACACAACTTGCTAGACATGGATGACATAGAGGGTAGCTGGATGCTAATAAATGGCGGCTGGCGTCCGCATGCTGAAGCATATGGCGCAAGCTTGAAGAACACTACTCTAGAGAGGCTAAAGCCATGGCTATAGTAATAATACTAATTCTTGTGGGAGCCGGGGCTATGCTGTCAAGTGGCCGTGAGTGGCTTTACCTTATAGCCCTATTTGCTTGCATCGTGGCATGGTTCAAAAAAGACCGGACTACTCCTAAGAGGTAGTATGACTAATCATTTAGCCATACCACTACCAATCACGCTGGCGGGTAGAGAGGTCTATGAGCGGTGTAGGGGATGTGGCGGCGGTCCAGACTACAGGGTTAGGGAGGGTAAGATTTGCCGGCGCTGCGAGATGGCCTGTCAAGACAGGCATTGGCTACACTGGCTGGAATCTCAACAGACTTGTACGGAGGTAAGTTGTGAGAATCAAGACTAGGCAATGCTGGAGCTGTTTAGCATATACGCCGGCTGACGCTGACTGTATGGCCTGCGGGATGACAGAAGAGCTGGCGGTGTGTGGTGAATGTGGCGGCCCTGCTGATGACAGGGTGGTAGGTGGAATGAAGTGTGGGAGGTGCGCGTATGGCTATCCTATCGCCGGAGGTGAGGTGCTAACAGAATGTACTTGTGGCCGCTGGCACGACTTAACTGATATAGTGGTGGTATGTGAGTGTGGCCAGCGGCTACAGCTTGCATCACAATGAGGGGCTTGACAAGGATAAGGGAGGTAGAGATATGGCACGGATAGAGTTTCCTGAAAGGGCGGTTACAATTGCGGACATAAGAACCCTACACATGGAGATGGAGATTTTCATATCGGAGGCAAACTGGGAAATGGTCATCTTCGTAGCAGAGCGCATTAGACACCTGGCAGATGTGCTCACTCTGAGGCACACTGCCAGCTAACCTCTCCGCTCTTGGGCTGATGCCGACATCGGCCCAAGGCCCGGGTAGATTAGCATTAGCAAGGGAGGTAGAGATATGGAAAGTAAGAGAAAAGCCTGGGCCAGGGCCAACGCCGGCTGGGAGAAGGCCAACGCCGGCTGGGAGAAGGCCAACGATAACCTGGACAAGGCCTTGGCCGACAGGGACAAGGTCAACGCCGACTTGGCCAGGGCCTACGATGACAGGACCAAGGCCAACGCTGACTTGGTCAAGGCCAACGCTGACTTGGTCAAGGCCTACGCCATGCCAGACGACCCCAGCTAACTTTCTCGCAGGGAAGGTGGGCGGTAATTAGCATACCGCAACAGCCTGAACAGGTCTTAGATTAGCGAATAGCAAGGGAGGTAGAAACATGGCAACGATTAATATACCGGGGCGAGTTCAGGGCGATGAGTGGCGGCTGAAAAAGATAGAAGGCAACCGCGCAAGCTGGCTTGACCTCACATTCTCTAACGACCGGACGGACAAAGAGCTGACCGTCAGGCTGAGCGCCAATGAGACTTATCGCATCGTAAATCACGAGGAGGTAATAGAGTAGATGGTGGCCAAAGCAGCCTACACCACTACACACACAAGCGAGTCCGAGAACGCCATGATATAAACAACAGTGTATGCCCGACACTGTACCGCGCCTGTCAGGCCCGCCCTTTCCTGACAGGCGCTTCTGTTATGCGGGTGGCGTGATACGTGTTGGCGGCCTGTCATGCCGCAGATAATGCTAGAGGGGGGATGTCATACAGTGCAGGAAAAGCGTTCGGGTCGGCGGGTTTAGCTACCGCCCCAGCCTGTACCCCGATACTTTTCGTCTCCTGAAAGCCACTTGACATATGTAAGGCGTATTTAATTTTCTTAATAATTGGCCACCGCCCGACACGGAGCAGACACCCTCCGTGTCTGCGCCGACCTGCGCCGCCTTGACAGATGACACAAAACCTGGTATAATGAGTACTAGGAGTACCTACATGGTTGGCAGACCGCCGTTGGCCGACATACAGTTAAAGCAGATTGGCAGAGAGCTGCGGGAGCTACGCAGGGAATTAAATGCTGCCCTGCCTATACTAATGGATAACTACCCAGCACTTCTCAGGAAGGCTATTAACAGGGCGCTCAATGAGGATGACGAACGCACCCTCCGCTTCTTGCTAGAGTTCCCCATCAAGCTGCTGCCTCCAGACAATGATATGGCTGGCAAGTTCAGTGAGCTTCGAGATAAATGGCATGGAAGAAACACGCCGCCAGAAGATACAGGACATACTCCGCAGTCTGGACTTCAACCTGTGGCCTGAACAGGCCGAAGCGTTTTGGTACGACACCTCTCCTAACATCGTATGCTCTTGGGGAGAGGGTGCAGGTAAGTCCAGCATGGGTAGTGCTAGGGCATTGACTTTTGGCCTGACCGACCCTCGCATCCACTTAGGCTGGTTTGTTGGTGCGGATTTTGAGGACGCCCGCCGGGAATTAGACCTGTTCATTGAGTGGGCGGCGGACTTGCAGGTCATAGACCGCAAACGCAGTACCATTTCGAGTCATAAAGACCAGCAATGCGTGGTCAGGGTGTTCTCACCTGCCACACTAACGCTGCCTGCTATAGACTTTGAGGTTGTCTCCGTGTCTGGCTATGACCCGCTAAAGATAGGGCGGGAAGAGCCAGACTTTATTGTTGGATGTGAGGTGAGCAGGTGGGATGTGGAGTTGTGGCATCGTTGCCAGGGCAGACTTATTCGTAATTACCCAAGAAGCTGGGGGTTCTTCAGTGGAAGCCCGGAGACCGACCAGGGCTGGTTCCCAGAGGTGGTGGCTATGGGACAGGGGCCGAATACACAAGGTATATGGTCGTCTGTGCAGCCTTCCTGGATAAATGGAACAAAGTATCCGGGTGGGGCTGACGATGAGCGTATATCACTCATTAGGGCGCAGAACTCGGTAGAGAGGTTTGCGGCCCGCTTTGAGGGCCGCCCAACCAGGACTAAGGATGCTGTGCTGCCTGAGTTCAAGAATACGCTTCACATTTATCCAGTAAACTACACACCAGGCTTCCCAGTCTATGTCTACATTGACCCAGGCACTGAAGTCTATGCCTGCGAGTTTGTGCAGATAGTGGGTGATGAGGTGCATGTGCTGGACGAAGTATATGCACACAGACTCAGCCAGGAGCAGATACTACAGGCAGTAATGACAAGAGAGTCATGGAAGTATGTGCGTGAAGGGGTCATTGATGTGGCTGGAGGCCAGCACCACTTTTCGCAAGGTAGCCCGGAGGAGATTTGGCTTCGTGAGACAGGGATAAGGTTGAGGGCTGAGTTCAGGAAGATACCAGACACAGTAGAGCGCCTACGTTCTGTTATGTCTGTCAATCCTGTGACTCAGCGCCCACGCCTCCTCATACACCCTAAATGCAAAGGTATCATATCGGAGCTTGGTGGTGGGCCTAGCCCAGTGCAGGGCCACGGTATGTGGAGAGTCGGGCCAGGCGGGGAGCCAAATACCAAGAACTGTGACGCCCTGAAAGCGCTTGGCTACGGCCTGCTTTGTCACTTCGGTTCTACTAAGCCTCACCGTAACGATGTGGAGGACTCTAGCCAGCCTACCACATATCTCAGGCCAGCCATTCAGAGCAGGGACTTACTAGTAGAGGCGTTGGGCCGCTCCCACAGCCCGTCATCCAATCCTCCTACAAGGTGGCCGTATGGCAGATAACCTGGACTTACAAAAGCTCGTCAATGAGCTAGAAGCCTATTACAGCCCATGGCGTAATCGTGTGCATCGTTGGCGTGGCATATACTATCGTTCCTACCGCAACCTTCCGCAGCTACCAGAAGGCGTGCCAATACACGAGTCCAGCAAGGCTCGCATCATTGTGGATAATCTAGCTGACCAAATCAGGACAGACGAGCCACGAGTGGTGTTTAATGCTATGGGCACCAGCCTGGCGGCACAAAGCCACAAGGAGCTGATGGAGACATGGGGAGGACACGTCATGCGGCACATTCCTCGCCATGTTAATATAAATCCCTTTGAGCAGGTCAAGAAAGACTTGCTGCGTGATTCTGCTGCCTGCATAAAGTTTACGATAGATATGGATGCCTTGCCAGAGCCACCAGCGAAGGGGGGCAGGCAGGCCATGAAGGACTGGAGGATACAAAAGGCTAATGCTTGGGTGTTTGATGTAAGGGCGCTAGACCCGCTCTCCGTTATGCCATGTCCGGGTCGCAGGTCTCCAGCCAAGTATTACATAGAGGTACAAGACCGCCTGGCCATTGAGGTCAAGGACGACTACCCTCATTGGTCAGACCCTAAGAGGCCAGTCGGCGGTATGTATGACAGCCCTCTCAGGATTGCACGTTGGGTGGAGTATTGGGATGATGTGGATTATAAAGTGATGGTGGATGGCGATATAATCATAGACAAGCACAACCCCTACGACGCCTCTGTCTATATCTGGTCGTACAACGGTCTTGGCAGGGCCGACTCTGGGCATTACGGTTTAGGTAGTGCTGCATATCTCTCTGAGTCTGTATTGGAGGCCGCCATAGGAGAGCTAGAGGCAGAGGTGAGAGTAAAGACAGCCATGGATGCCCAGTGGCAGTTCCACGTCTTTCCACGCCTTATCACTACTAAGGCAGCCGAGGTTGCCAGACGTGAATTTATGAAAGGGCCTGGCAGCATTATACACGTTGATACTATGCAGGATGCTCCACAGTGGTTGGATACACCTGAACCTAATGCACAGATGTTTCAGTTCCTAGAGCATATCGAGAATACTATTAACTCTCGTTTTCCTGCCGCTATCAATCAGAGGCCAGAAGGGGTGGAGGCAGCTATACATCAGGCGTTGCTACAGGGTCAGGCTATCAGGCCCCTACAGCCTATCAAGGATGCCTTGAACCACATGGCGTCTGGTCTGCTTAATGGCTTGGCACGTCAGATGGTGGCACTCAATATCAGCATGAATGTCTTTGGTATGCAGGGCCGGGCGGAAAAGACTAGAATGGTCAGCGCTGAAGATATGATTAGCCCCAATTTTGATGTCAGATTTGAAGCCACTGACCCAGCAGAGGATGACAGGAAGCTGCTCACAGGAGTGAGTCTGCTTAGAGTGCCTGGATTGCTGTCAAGGCAGACATTCAGGGAGAAGTTTGCGGCTGCTCTTGGATTGCGTAATGATGAGGAGGAGGCCAGGACACTCAAAGAGGCTACGCTTGACCAGGCCGCACAGTCAGGTTTACTATTACAGGCGGCGATGGAGGAGATGGCGGCGATGGAGCAAGAGGAGCAGGCGAAGCAGGTGGCAGGAGTGCTGCGTAAGCAGGTCGGGGAGCAGGCGGTTCCAGGCGAACGTGAACGAGGCATGGGGGAGTTCGGAGCAGCTCCTCCACCTGAAATTAAGCAGGCAGCACAGGAGCAGCTAGAAGGAGTTTAGTATGTCTGAACACGGCAGGCACATGCCACCCATACCAGACAGCCCAAAAGCCAAGCGTAAAATGCGCAAGGTTATGAGGGAGTTCAAGCAGGGCACATTGAAGTCTGGGGGCGGGGGTAGGGTTAAGAAAAGGAAGCAGGCGGTGGCGATAGCAGCGTCTGAGGCTCGTAAGGGGCGGAGTAATAATGGATAGAGATGTGACTGGACAGGCGGCAGTGGCGGCGGCGGCTGTACTGGTGCAGGCCAGAAAACTTCTGAAGGAATCCATGCCGCTTGGCCCCAACAAGGTACGCATGACGCCTGCTGAGATGAGAAAGCGGCTGGAGAAAATGGTTCCAGACATGAGGCTAGAAGCCATGAGGATGCTTGGCCCAGAAGCACTGTATAGGATTCTTACTGGAAAAGAGCCAACAGCTGCTGGCCTATTCAGTCCCAGGGAGGTTATGAGTGGCACGTAAGACAGTACCGCCTACCAAGACTCCAGATAGGAGTGCGGCGATTGGTGCGCCTACCGGCACAGAGCTACGTGACCTGCGTGGTCAATTAGTTGCAGCAGATGCCATCGGGGACACGGTGACTGCCAGCCGCATACGCAGGCAGCTAGGTATTAAGGAACTGCCCGCGTCTCCACTTATTGGGCAGTTCACTGTACCGCAGCCAAATGCTAATCCACTGCCATCCCGTAACCAGGTTGGGCATAAACCAAGTGGCAGCTCTGGTATGGCAGACCTGGGCCTGGAGGATGATGGCAGGCCAGGTGGCACATTTCAGCGCAGGACTGTACCAAGCCCTGGAGGTGGGGTGACATTTACTGAGGAAGATGATGGTAGGGCTGGTGGGACATTCCAGCAGGATAAAACATTTAAGGCTGGGGGGGTCTTTGCAAGTAGTACGGCTGAGCCTAAGAGAGGCAGCGCTTTGCCACCTGAACCATCTGCGCCGCCTGCGCCAACTAGAGGCGGAGAACCAGTACAAGGAGAGGCCGGGGAGGTCAAGCAGTCTGTATTGGCCAAGCCCACTCCCGCCAAACCTCTCAGCAAAGGTGAGAAGTATAGGGCTAAAGAGAGCTTGACAGACGAGCAGTATGATGCAAAGGTAGAAGAGTTTGAAGAGCTTATGGGGCTGGTTGTAGGTGGGGGAGTTGGTAAGGCGGCCACTATGGGGCCTAAGATTGTTGCAGCACTAGAAAAGCTGCTTGTCAAGCTGCCAGCCAAAGGCCCCCTCCGGGATTTAATAGAGGGCTTGAAAGGTTTTAATGCCGGCGAGGTGGTTGACAATAAACACTGGCAGGCGATACTGAAGTTGGAGAACTTTTTCAAGAATCCTGGCAGCAAGAAGCTAATAAAGGAGGCGTTACAGGTTTCAGCGTTGGGTCTTGTATCAGCATCGGCGGGCACTGTAACTGCAGACCTCATAATGGACAAGGTATTAGGAGGCGACATAGCCGGCCTCGGTGAGGGGGTGACGCCGGAATTACGGGAGATTCCTAAATTAGCAGAGGCGTTGCTGCCTGGCCATAGAGATTTAGGCATATCAGACGTAAATGCTATAACTGCTGACAATATCATGCAGGCGTATGAGGCTGGTCACTTCAAGTCCAGCCCAACAGACCCACGCACTCCAGCCAAGCAGTTTGCAGACGCCCTTCAACTATGGAGCCGTATACACCCAGGTGAGACCACTCCGATACCGACTACACCCCAGGCCCTCGCAATGTATAACCAGCTGAAGGCTGGTGGCTCATCACTCGCAAAGCTGTTTGGTGACACTGGGGCGCAGGCTCCGACGAAGCCTACCACTCAGCAAATATCTGACTACAACAAGAACCTGGACGCCACCATCGACACCCTTACCATAATGCCCACAGACTTGGCTGGCTTCCCGTTGTGGGAACAGATTTGGAACAACCTTACACCGCCGGCAGGTATACGTGAAAATCCTAACGGTGACTTTACCTATGGTGATGGCGAGCCTGTTAGCGACCCAGACACTATACATGCTGTAGAGCGATACAAGGGGCTGAAGGAGCGTAGGACTGTCTGGCT
>ERZ1292644.764-Hain-H14-01um-R2-764-length-19096-cov-24_pt1 | contig 19096 bp, 27 predicted proteins | sample MGYA00564402_ERZ1292644 | MGnify/ENA primary metagenome ERZ1292644 (study PRJEB36523, sample SAMEA6512644) | groundwater metagenome | collected 2019-01-09 | study: AquaDiva: Metagenomics assemblies of 32 groundwater samples
TTTTATTGCAGTTTTTTGTCAAGTCCTCCACTCTCCTGTACTAAAACACCACAATACCCCCCCCTCTAAAATAAGACACCCTGTCTCACTTCAACACAGAACACCCCCCTCGCCCTCCTTCGGGCTTCTTTTCACAAGAATAAAAAAACGTTCTAATACTCCCTCCGCCTACCACCTCCGCCGCGCACGCCCCCCCGCCCACCACCCTCCGCAAATCCCCGATAGAACATATGTTCTACCTGGTAGAATGTTATACCTAGTAGAACGTTCTATTTCGCGTAGGTCATGTTCTACCTGGTAAAACGGTACTATTACCTCTTACTCTTCGTTCTTCTTAAGTCTTCTTCTGATCAGAAGTTTTCTTTTTATATAGGGTTCCCAGAAGTCTCGATAGTACTTCTGGATAAAGAAAAACACAGTGATTTCAAGGGGCTATTTTGCTTTTGGGTCCACTCTGGAGGGCAAAATCAGCAGTATTTACGGGTTTTGGTGTCCTGGTAAGGGGGGGGGTGGACAGGGGCACCAAAACTGCTAAGGAAGGGGATAAAGGAGAGTATATGTACCCCCTTTCGACTCATAAAAACCGAGTAGAGGCGATGGAGAAGGCAATGGCGCGTGCTGGAGTGCCCACTTGGCTGATCCTGGCGGCCGTAGCGTGCGCCGAAGACCAGCGGATGCTCTCGGATGCACAAAAGAGGCGATTGAGGCGGGAAAGGGCAAATCCGGCCCAAAAAGGCATAAGGGAACGAATGCGGCTCGAAGCCAATGCGGATTTCCTGCGGCGCCACCCCGAGTATGCCGATACAAACGGCCCCCTCGCCCTCCGGTCAGGGCCTGTTTCACAGGTAGGGGAGGACTAGGTCTAGCTGTCCCCCTACCCCATGCCTTGGGGATGACCTGGCGTTTTGCGGCGTGTTTTATACAGTAGAACAAGGCGCAAAGTTGACATAATCTATCCTGTCTTCTCTCCCTCGCGCCAGCCCGCTAGAATCGCCAGCCCGCTAGAATCAAGGGGTTTTGCGGCTTGTGATGTCGCGGTCTAAAACCCCAATGAAATCAAGGCGCAATGTTTACTGAATGACTCTTATCAGACGTCGACATCCGGCATGGTTCTGGCTAATGCAAGAATGGGGCCTAGCAATATCCATGCCGTGGGGTGGGCGTGGGGTGGGCGTGGGCGTGGGCGTGGGGACGCGCGCGTGCAAGATGCACCCGCGCGCGCGTCGTACCCCCCTGCGCTCACCCTCCCGCGAATTTTTTCCTCATTTTGGATTCGGGAAGGTTTCGCCATCGGGTCGTGGGTTGGGGTGGGCGCGGGATCGGTCCATACCACAGAAAGCCGCCTAGTTTGTGCTTGTGGTGCTGGATGGGGATGAGTCCTGATTCGCCACCCCAGCCCCAGGGTATGTGCAAGCGAGCATCGAGGCGGAGCACCAGGGAGATTTCTACTCTTCCGCCGGCATTGAGGCGGAGCCAGTAGCCAGGGCGATGGGGGACACGGCGGCGCCAAGTCATGATGTTTGAGGTGGGACGAGGATCCATGGGGGGGAGTCATCGAGACGGGGGAGGGGGGCAGAGAGGAGGGAGCGGCGTTTGAGGAGATTTTTACGAGTGAGGGCATATTCTTGAGCGGTATGGCGGAGGTAGTAGGAACGGCGGTAGGCGTGCCATTTGTCGATATTGCGGGCGCGCCAGGCTTTGGTGCGGGCGTAGGCAGATTTAGGCACGGGGTATTTTCCTTGAAATCCGCGCCTCCCGGCCATGCGGATTTCGCGGGATAACGGCCATTCGGCGGATTAGGCCAGCCGCTTTATCCATCGCCGTTTCGCATCGGGCGGTCGCGTGTCGTTTCCAAAGAGATCGACCTGCGTCCGTGGACGGGCCGGGCAATTCCAACTCGGCCGCGGCGCTAACTCAGCATCGAGGTCGAACCCGGCGGCTCTGAGTGAAACACTTGATTCCGCCTGTAGCGTATAGGTGATTGCTCGACGGAAGCCCAGCGCCTTCGCCGCTCGCAGAATCGCGCCGTACATCATGGAGTTCGCGTTCCTGTGTCCAAGGGTGCATACCCGCGTGATTTCAACCGTGAATCCATCTTGCAGTGCGCGAGCCACCGGGCGGCCGGCGATGGCCACACCGACGAGCGATTCTCCATCCGACAGACCAACGGCGAACAGACCGCTTTCGGGCGGCCTGTTGTGTCTGTGGTACATCCCAACAAACACCTTCGCATCCTTGATCGTTGCAGGCACGATGCGCAAGCCATCAGCCTGACAACAGCTTTCATCCGTTTCAGTTTTGAGCGTGAGTATCATTTGTGCTGCTTTTGGATGAGGGAGAAAGAGGGGAGCAAGTGGGCAAATATATCGGCTGCGAGGGCAGGGAGGGAGCGAGTAATGGCGGCTTGTTGAGAAGAGCGACGACAGGCACGGAGGCGGGCGAGTTCTGAGGCAGACTCGCGATGGCTTCCCCAGGAGGCGCCCTGATGCAGGGGGGAATGCAGGGTGCGCAAATCGGATCTGTGTGGTATTTTTTTCATGGGGAGAGCCTCCTAGAGCAGGGAACGGCGTTGTCGGATGGGCCGATCGGCCATGAGGACGAGACCGCGGGTATCGGGGTCGAATTTGACGACGGAGTTGCGGATGAGGGGGTCCAGAACGGCGGAGAGTTTGGCCATGGTAATGCCTTGTGAACGGAGAGATTCACGGAGCTTGAACTTGGTATAGACGCCAGGCTCGGCACCAATGCGGGTGAGGAGGGCTTGTTCGATTCTGGCGTTGCTGAGATCAGAGATGGTCAGGGGGATCATTTCTCGGGCATAGAGAAAGTCGACGAAGGTGGCACTGGTCTCAATGACACTCTGGGCCATGCGGACGTCGGGGATTTCGACCAGGGGGGCTAATCTGGCCCAGGCCGAGAGCATGGCGATGTGGTAGGCGTAAAAATGCAAGCGTTTTTTGACACTGCTGACCGGACCCATGTCCTGCATGACCGTGCCGAAGTAGGGGATTCCCCAGGTTTGTATGGCTCGGGTTGCCTGGGGGGTGAAGGCCTGCTGAAATTTCTGCCCGTGTCCCCAGACGTGGCCGGTGAGGTCGTGTGCCCACTTGGCGGCGACGGGAGCCAGCATCGTGTCCGGGCTGTCCGGTTGCCTTTCGATCGGAGGCCAGAAGTCCCATTTGTGCATGCCCCCGGGCAGGATGAGATAGCGATTGATAAAGCCGGAATGGATCAGCGTTTCGGTGATTTCCGCGACAAAGAGCTCCGGGGTCGCGGTCCCAAAGATAGAAAGCGTAGGGGTGTTGATGACCTGATCGCCGCCACTGTCTCCGCGGTTTGATCGGGTGACGTTCCATTGCTTGGGTCGGTGAAAAATGTTGTTGAGGTCTTCGCCGAGCGTTGAGTGCTGAATGCCGGTGTTTTTGGCGAGTTTGGTCCATTCCGAGACGATAAAGAGCGTGGGGACTGATGCCCACGCGCCCTGCGCGTCTTTAGTCGCCCCCTGCAGCGCCGTAAAGACGCCAGGCCCGGACTGCACTGCATCCCGAATGCGGTACGTCGCAGGCAAGAGCGCGCTACAGACGTCTGCGGAGAGCTGCTTGCCGGAGCCGGTAGGCGCAATGCACAGGCTATAGGCCATCCCGTACATGTGAGCGCGGGCGTAGTACCAGTGGAAATTGCGTGCCGCCAGGGCAGCCAGGGCCGTGTAGGTGGCGAGCCAGACATCCCAGTCCTGCGGCATCACCGCCCCCACAGCCGCCCATGCTCCCGTCCAGACATGGGGAGGACACGGAAACCGGCGCCGCACCTCCTCCCAATCGAAACGGACAGGAAGCAGAGACGTTTTTGACATGGTGATTATCTGAGGAATATATTAGACTTGTATTGTGTCATCAATACTGTATACTTATGTAGCCGATATGGGGTTATGAGTCAATCGTGATGATGACAAAAAAGAATACGCCGCAGTGTTCGATGTGCAGAGCCCGAGAACGGCGCGCACGGATTGCTTCGATGCGTGCTCGTGGGTATACCTTCCGAGAAATCGGTGAGCAACTGGGTGGGGTCAGTCGGCAAAATATCCACCGCGCCTGGAAATGGACCCAGCAAACCCAGGATACTGAGTAAACTATGCCAGGCATCTATGGCTCTGTCAACTTTGTCATCGGCAAGCCGACCCAGCCGAAGCCGGTCAGCTCTGGTCCCTGCGCGGTGTGTCACAAGGAAGTCTACCGTCAGACCTACACCCCTGGCCAGGGGTGGTGCTGGCGGCATTATAGCTGCGATCCCGTCAAGGGGATAATCGAGCGACGCCGGAACCGGGCCGGCAATGCCTACGGCTACGTCCCCAGTGAGTATGCTGGAGGCACTGGCTTTGACCAGGCACTGGGCTCTGCTATTATCCGATCCCGCGGAGAATCCTGATGACCCCTGCGCAAGAAGTCGCTCTCGGTGATGCGCGCCTGAAGCTCGATGCGATCCTGGAGGGAATCGGCGAGGATGGGCTCGCGGACCTGATTGCCGAAGCCGCCGGCGCCCGGCTGCGCGATGCGCTCCTGCGTCTGCGGTCTTCCGAGTGGTGGTCGACCACACTCAGAGAAGCCATCGCTACCCCCCAGCAGTACAATACGCAGCTCCTCTGTAAACTGTTAGATAAAGCCATTCCTACCCCCCAGTCTGTCCGCCTTGACCCGGACGGGGGCTTCCGGCTGATCATCGAACATGTCTACCCCCAGGAGGGAACCAAATGACCGTACCCACCATCGATATCAACGCGCTTCTCAACATGGGCATGGCCGGCGTCGTGCTGGGCGTGATTGTCGTGCCCCTCCTCCGCTGGTTACTCCATGAACTGACCGCCCAGCGGCTCGCCTTCGGACAATTCATCGAGGGACATAGTCAGAAGGAATTGCAGGTGCTCGCACAACTGGAAACGAGCCTGGCCCTGCTGACCACCACCATGGCCGCGTACAATGCCCAACTGGCCTTGCTGACCACGACCCTCACAACTCATAATTTTCTGCTCCAGAGTTTGGCAAAAGAGCACAGGGCGGTCCTATAATCTCATGTATGCGTAAGCTCTTCCTGATCCTGCTAGCGGTCTGCTGCTTGGGGGCAACCGCGACCTCTCTAGACTTGTCCTGGCTCAATCAGGATACGCAGAGTCCTGCCCCAACCTTTCCCATTGAGCGCGGGCTTGACGGGATCAACTGGACGCAGATTGCAGAGACGGCATCAGGAGTCACCGCCTATACGGACACTGGCCTGAGCCCCGCAACCACATATTACTACAAAGTCAAAGCGCGGAACTCCGTTGGAGATTCCGGTTACTCAAACATCGCTTCGGGTACCACCCTCGCGGCACCACCGCCAGCCGCCGTTCTCGCCAACATCAATTTTCAGCCTAGCTCTGCACCTATCCCATCGGGCTACCAGATGGATGATGGTTCAGCCTATACTGTTGGGAGGGGATATGGCTGGACTGTCGATCTGTCAGGGAATACCAGGGATCGTGATGTAAACGCTGATCAACGATTCGACACTTTTGCCTTTGTATGGAACGCAACGACAAATACCTGGCAATACGACCTGCCGAATGGATCGTATCTCGTCTCGCTCGCTTCCGGTGACGGTGCGTATGCACAAGGCCCTCATCAGGTGATTGTCGAAGGGACGACCCTCATCAATGGGGTGTCTACTGCGGTGGATCAATATATTACGGTGACGGATGTGCCTATCACGGTGGCAGATGGGCAGTTGACGGTAGTTATTGGACATCCAACAGGCGTTACCATGCTGAACTATGTCATCATCAAATCTGATGCACCTGGAACGATACCAACTGGCCTAGCGGCTAACGTGTCGGTTACGGTCACAACCCAACCGTAGGAGGTCTTATGAAGAAGTTTCTCTTTGCCTTTCCGTTTGTGTGTGCCTTGCTCTACGCGCTCGCCGCGCACGCGCTCACCATCACGGCAACCGTGGCCTGGACAATCGGCACGTCTGCGGGACACACATCCTGGTCGGTCCAGAAGACGATTGACGGCGCGGTCCCTGTTGTGGTCGGGACACCGGCTGCGGCGACGACACAGTTTGTGGACACCGCGCTGACGGCTGGCCACACCTACACCTACGCGGTAGCGGCATGTAACAGCTTCGGATGTGCTGCGTACACCGCTCCAGTGTCCACGAGCACGAACACGCCAACCGGCAGTGCCTCTGGCGTGACCGTCACAGTGACCACGGCTCCATAGGAGCACGAGGCAATGGCGACCGCAGAGCAATTTTTTATGGTGATGCAGGCACTCCAAAATATGGAGGGCCTACGCGCTGACGTGCGCCGCAATGCCCAGGCGTATCAAGCCGATGTGATCTCAGGGCGACTGACGCTCAGTCAGGTTCAGGCTGTTGCGCGAGAAGATGCCGTGCAATACTTGCGCCGCCTCAAATGGATGGCAGACATTTTTGCTGATCTCAATCGGCGCACGCGTCTGATTGCCGGCATGACCGCGGTAGGGATCACAGAGACAGAAATGAAAGCGTCCCACGATGAGATCAGGGCGGTAGCGGTGCCGTTGACCACAGTCACCTGGGCAGATGCCGCCGCCGTGACGACGACCGTGAATCAAATTCTGGCTGCCGTGCCTGCGCACGATCGGGTATTTTAGATGGCGTGGGACAAAGGATTTAACTTCCGTGATACCTCCGCCTTTGTCACCGACGGTGCGGATGAAACCTATGTCATCAACGGGAGCAATGTCTATCCCATTACTCGTAATGGGGTGACTTTTGGTTTTGACGTAGATCCAGCCACAGATTTTCGCGATAGAGATGCGCTGATAGATCGAAGACTCGCTGGTATAATTTTTACTGCCAGTGCAAGTCAAAAACTTTTTCGTGTGGATCTTCCTAATACCGGGACTTTTGATATCCGTGTGGCGAATGGGGATACGGCAAGTAATCAAAACAATCAATACTTTGAATTGCGCGATGATACCACCGCCTTTCGCACGGTGGAGGATACCGATGGTGTCCTCGCTGATAATTATAATGATGCCACGGGAGTAAACCGGACGGAAGCAAATTGGCCAGGGCAAAATGCCGCGGAGCAGCGAGTATTCGCGAGTACCATTTTCCGGTTGGCCCTTGCTAAAACCGTTGCGTTCGGGATTAACCATATCATCACGCATATTTTTGTGAGTGAGGTCGGAGCAGCAGCAGGACAGCCCTATCTGTCGAGGTTCCACGCGGTGCCTTTCGTGCCCACATACGGACGGAGTCTAAACTGACATGGCCAGCTATCCACCAAAAAAGGGCGTTGCCTTCACCATCTATATCCCCATCCTGGATGCGGACGGGGACCTGGTGGCCTCGGCAACGGCGCTGACCAGCACGCTTTCCGGTGACGGAGCAGCGTTTGCGGCTGGTCCTACACCGGCAGACGAAGGCGAAGGCTTTTACTCCATTGCCATGACCACCGCGCAGATGAATTTTGACAACATCTCCGGCGTGCTCAAGACGACCACCACCGGCGCCAAGAATACGCCGTTCAGCATCTATACCGTCACCCGGCAGATAGACGATCTGGCATTCCCGACAGTCTCTGGCCGTGGTATTGATGTGACGGCGACCGGCGAGGTCGGCTTAGACTGGGCGAACATCGGGGGGGCAACCAGTGCTCAGACCCTTTCAGGAACCAGTACCAAAGCGGTGGAGCCGACCACCGCCGGTCGCACCCTGGACGTGTCTGCTGCCGGGGAAGCGGGCATAGACTGGGCAAATATCGGCGGGGCGACTTCTGCAGCAGTCCTCTCGGGCACCACAATCGGCACGCTGACGACCTACACAGGGAATACCGTACAGACCGGAGATGCCTTTGCGCGGCTGGGTGCCCCGGCGGGCGCTTCTGTCAGCGCAGACATTGCCATCATAGAGGGACAAACTGACGACATTGGTGTGGCTGGTGCCGGGCTGACCGCCATCCCGTGGAACGCTACCTGGGACGCGGAAGTAGAATCCGAGGTGGATGATGCCCTCGGGGCTGGCACGGGAACTGCCCTGACTGCCATCCCCTGGAATGCAGCCTGGGACACTGAAGTGCAGAGCGAGGTGACTGACGCCCTCACCGCGGCGCTGACAGAGGGGTATGCCACAGATGGGTCAACGGCCAGTGTCGCGCAGCTTCTGTATATGATCTGGTCCGCCCTGGCAGAGTTTGCTATTGCCAGCACGACCATCACGGCAAAGAAACTCGACGGGACGACCACCGCCATGACCTTTACACTGGACGACGCCACGAATCCCACCAGCCGGACTCGGGCGACGTAGGCCGTATGTGGCCATCAAGAATATCATTGCCAAGGGCATTGGCTTCTCTCCTGCCACAAACAAATGGCTCCCCACGCACGGCTTCGGCATTGGCGTTGCCGAGACAGCTACCAATGCCAACTTTTTGGCAGACTTTCAGGCGGCCCGCCGTCATCCTGGCGCCGGCCGTGTCATTCCCGGCCCCCATCGGCCCATCCGAGGCCGCAGCATCTACCGGCCCGCGGTGACCGCGGCTGCGCCATTTGAGCGCCGTGTCTGGCAGGATCGGTCACATCCAGTCTACTGGCGCGTCGATTATACGGTGAAACCGCGTGTCCTCACCCTGGCTTCAGAGTACTCATATATCCCGGTGGACGGCTGGACCATTCCCGGCGGGCAGATTTACATTACCAGCGGCATTATTACCCTCAACACCGGCACAGCGCTGACAGGCACCTTCAGTGTGCCACAGGAAGCCCCTTTTCTCTTACGCATCACCAATGGTATCCTGGTCCACACCCTCACGTAGAAAGGAGAGAGTGAGTATGATAATTTTTTTCCTTGGCTGCTGCGTCGGGACCATCTTCGGGGTACTGATTGCCGGCTTGTGTGCGGTAGCGCATGACGCAGGCGAGATCGAGCATGAGGTGGCTTTCCAGGCGGGGAAGGCGGCGGGCCACATCGATCATGCTGCCCACCGCACGATGCAGTGTCCGTATGTCGACAGCAATCCGCTACGGCATTGGTGGACGCGGGGGTATAGTTACGAGGCCCGGCTGCTGCGGGCGATTGAGGCTGAGCAGCGGCTGAGATCAGTGGTCACGGATGCCCAGTAATGTGGAAATGTACTGCACAAAATGCACCCAAAAGGCTATATTTGCCACCATACGGAAAGATTACACCATGGTGCGGTTCCTCTGTGCCCAGCATTTTGCTGACGCGGTCAGTAAGTTCGAGCTGACCTCCGTCAAAACCATCCGTCAGTACATCCAGGATACTCGTACAGCGCCCTCTCCTATAGGTTTTGTGTAAGACCATGAAAATCACCCCTCGTCTCATCGTTGAGCGCCTGCCACGATGCCAGATCCGGCCAACACTCTGGATCTGGCGCCGTACAGCATATTGGGTAGGTGGGTGGACGTTCTGTTGGCTGTGGTTTGGTGTCGAATATCATAAGAAATGAACGAGTTCCGCTACAAGCTGCTCCCGACGGCCGAGAAGATCCATACCGATCCCCGGGAGTTAATCGCTGTCGTCGGCGCCTGGGGGTCCGGCAAATCTACTATTGCCGCCACAGACCTCTATCAGCATTGCCTCAAATATCAATGTGACGCCCTGGTCGTTCGGGACACGTATCCTGCGTTGAAAGACTCCTGCGTGAAGAAATTTATGGAGATCTACAAAGATGCGGGAGAACTGACCTGGGGACCTCCGCCGACCTTTCGCTGGAACGGCCAACTGCGTGGCCGGGAGGTCATGTTCCGATCCGCGGAGAGTCCTGAAGACATTCAAAAGTTTGGCTCGGTGGAAGTGGGCTACGCCTGGCTCGAAGAAGTATGTCCCGGTCTCATGCCGAGTGGGATCATTAGCTCCGGCCTTGCACCGGAAGTCCTGGGTGGGGTGCTGGGCCGGGTGCGTAAATGGGATGCCCCGTGCTGTCGAGAAGCGAAAGCCAAAGGAGAGGTCGGGCATGGACACCGCCGCCTCCTCCTGTCTTCTCTTCCACCCCCAAGTACCAAGCACTGGTTTTATACGCTCTTCTACGACCGCAGGCCGCTCTTCGGTGCCTCTGAAAACCGGGCAGCCTTGCTGGAAAATCAAATTGCGTTCTATAAGCTTGACCCGAAGGAAAATCTGCCCAATCTGCCGCCGCAGTATTACGAGACCCAGGCAGCTTTTCTCACGTCTGAAGACCAGGTTGAGCGGTTTCTTAAGGGCGAGGTAGGCTCCGGGTATGGGCAGGCCGCTATCTACGCAGAGCAGTGGAGCGACAAGGATCATATCAAAGCACTGGATCCCCTTCCCGGTCCCATGATTCTTGGTCTGGATGGAGGGCTCGACGCCGCTGCGGTGTGGCTCCAGGCACGCCCGGATGGTCGTATGGCGGTGCTGGCAGAACTCGTCACCCATGGGCTGGGCCTGGAAGACTTCGGCATGGCGGTGTTGCAGAAAGGCGGCTCCCTCTTCGGTCAGCGCACCTATGATATCTGGGCTGACCCATCCATCTTTGCGCGCAGCCAGAACAATGCCCGTGATGGAGCCTGGTATCTTGGGCAGTCAGGTCTCCGTCCAAAGCCTGCCCCGCAAGATCCACAAATCCGTATTAGCGCCGTGCGCACCTGGCTCAGCCGCATGGGCGCACGCGGGGCGCTGCTACAAATCCACCCCCGGTGTGATCTGTTAATCGAAGGATTCCGTGGAGCGTATCACTGGAAAATTGTTTCCGGTGTCCCGCTGGTTGGGCGCGTAGACAAAAATGAATTTTCACATCCCCATGACGCGCTGCAATATCCGCTTGCTGCCCTGACTGCCAAGATGACGGGTGTACGCCCGCCTCTCCCCCCGCTCCCGAGCCGCAGTGTGGACCAGCTCGGGCAGATGCCTACGACACGGGGAGGATTTGGGAGTGCCCGGTACTCCCGGCGGGGGCGTCCGGGCTAGTATTTTCTTTCCATACGTTGTTATACTTCAGCGCATGCCTATTCCCGCTCCAGGGACCGCGGAACACGCCAAGCTCCACCAACTGATCCTGCGAAAGCTCCGGGCGTCAGAAAACGCTATTTCTCCCCGGCATGAAAGCTGGCGCCGTTCTGAAAGAACCTACCGGCTCTACGTCAATCCCTCTGAACTCCAGGAGCCTGTGCAGTCCGTCACGGACAACGCCGAGCTGCTGTACACCTACCCCACCAGCATCGTGATCCCGCTGTCCTACGCGATGATTCAAACCGTGGTGAGCTACTGGGTCACGCTGTTTACCGGGAGCAGGCCCTACTTTCGCATTGACCCGGCGGACAAAGACTCTATCGGGCCTGCGCGTGCTCAGGAATTGCTCCTCAACTATCAGCTTGACTATATCGGCTTCGTGCCGCTGCTCTATACCTGGCTCCTGGATAGCTGCCGGTATGGGGTCGGTGTCGTCAAGAACGGCTGGGATGTCGTGCGGCGCAATCAGACAGTCCGTCGCACGATGCACTTTGCCGGCCCGACCGGCCCCTTGGCCATTCAGATCCGTGAAAAAAAGTCAGTGCTGGAGTACGAAGGCAACGTCCCCGAGGTGATTGACCCCTTCACCTGGCGGCCCGATCACCGCTGGCCTATTGCGCAGTTTCAGCGTGGCTCGTTTTGCGGCGAGGCGCTGTACCGGAGCTACTTCGAGTTGCTCCGCCAGCAAGGCCGGGGCATCTACGAGCATATTGACGAACTCAAGCAGCGGACGACGGAGTATTTCCGTGACTCTCAGAGCGATCGGGACAGGGTCATGGAGACGAACAAATACTTTGGCCTGTCCTATGATGATGATGATGGGCTCGTGCTCGTTGAAGAAGCGACGATTGACATTATTCCGAAGACGGTGGGCCTCTCCTCCAGCACGGATGTCGAGCGGTGGCTTTTTGCCCTGGCCAACCGTGCGGTGGTGATTCGCGCAGAGCCTTTTCCCTACGACCACAACGACTTCACCTACGCGGCCATTGAGTCCAGCCCGGATTGGCACGCGCTGGCCAACCCCGGCCTGCTGGAAATCATGGAACCGGTCCATCAGCATTTGACGTGGCTCATCAATACGGTCATAGAAAACGCTCGCAAGTCGCTCAATGATCGCCTGGTTGTCGATCCCAGCATGGTCAATATGGATGACCTGCTCAATCCCAGCGCGGGCAAAACCATCCGGCTCCAAGAAAGCTTCTGGGGCATCCCGGGGGCCACACAGGCTGCCATCACGCAATTAAAGGTGGAGGATGTTGCCGCGCAGAATTACAAGCACATGGGATTCTTGATTGACCTGCTCCAGCGTGTCAGCGCCGCGACGGAAACCATCCAGGGACAGGTCCAGGACGAAGAGCGCACGGCGACGGAAATCAGCTCTGCTGCACAATCGGGATCCAGCCGGCTCCGCACAATGGCACGGCTCTTTTCCGCGATGGGTTTAGTCCCTATGGCACGCCAGATGGTGCAAAACAACATGCAGCTACTCTCGCAGGAAGCCTACTTGAGTATTGCCGGCGGGCTGGAGCAAGACTATCAGGCAGTCGGCCGTTCCGTTGGTGGAAACGGTGTTCTCATTACGCCAGAAGACATTCAGGGTCAGTTTCACTTCCCGGTGAGCGATGCCTCGATGCCGCTGGACCCGGTGCGATTCGCCCGGACCTGGGTGCAGGTGCTCCAGGTGAGCATGCAGAACGAAGTCCTGGCGAATCAGCTTGACCTCGTGGGTACGTGGAAAGAGATGGTACGGGCGATGGGCATTCAAGACCCCAGCCGGCTCATTCTCCCGCAGCAAGTCCAGGTCATGCCCGATGACCAACTGGCCCAGCAGGTGCAGGCGGGGAATCTCGTCCCGCAGGGCAACGGCGCCACACCACCCCCACGGGCTGCCATTCCCATGCAGCAGCAACGGCAGTCGATTAACGGACAGGAGAATAGGCCGCTATGACAGACGCACGCACGCGCAGCATTGAAGAAGAAGTTTTTCTCCGCCTCAGCGAGAGCTCAGACTTCATGCTGTACCTGGGCCTGCTGTCCGAGAATAGTCAAAAGATAGCGAGAAGCCTGCGCAAGCCCCTGAGCAACGAGAAAGACGTGGCAGACCACAATTACATGGTTGGCATGCTCGCAGGTCTGTCCACCGCCATGGATTTGGTGCGGACACGCCTTGCCACCTTGAATGGCGCAATGAAATAAGTTATATCGTTGTTTTATAAACGCTAGGAGCCGTTATGCCAAACCTCCCGCTTGACGATCTTTTTGAGCAACAGCCTACACCTGCCCAGGAACCCGCCCCAGCACCAGCACCCGCCCCCGGCCCTGTCGATTATCTCGGCGCCCGCGTAGACGGGCTCGCCAACGCTGTCAGCACACTCATTCAGCAACAGCGTGATGCCCAGGCGTACTACCAGGGCCAGCGTAGTCTGCAGCAGGCGCCGGAACCAGAGCCAACGGGCTGGCAGCCCCGGACCTACTTCACCAAAGCAGATTCTATGGCACTCCTGGCAAGCCAGGCACCGGAAGAGACCTTAAATACCGTGTTTAACCAGGTCGGCCAGTCTGTCTATGAGCCCTTGAGGCAGGAGCTGGAGACCGTGCGTTATAGTAACGAGCGGCTCCGTTCAGACCTTGTGGCAGCTCGTGCCCTGGAAGAGCAGGCCCGTCGCGCTCAGGAAAACGAGCAGCATTTTTACGGCGCCTACGAAGACCTGAAGCCCTACGCTTTTCTTGTCCCTGGTGAAGCCCAGGCTATTGCCCAGGAAAGCCAGAGCAATCCTGCCGCATTCGCGGGCCGGTCTGAGGCGGACATCTATGCGCTCCTGGCGTATCGAGTGCGGTCCCGAGTTCGCTACATCCGTGGAGAGGACGGCAGTCAGGACAACCCAGCCCCTGAGCAGACCGGGCGTGGTATTGCCCAGCGGACCTTTATGGAACGGGGCTCCGGCACACGGACGCAAGCCCCCGCACAATCCAAGGACCCCAATACAGCTAACCTGTCCGCTATGCACCAATTTCTAGAGAACGCGAAAAGATAAGTAGGAGCAGAACATGCCAATTCTTGGATTGAGAGGTGTCGGGAACTTTGCGACCAGTGAAGCGCCGGAGAACTGGCGCGAAGGCATCCTTCGCTACTATCCCAATGGCGAGACGCCGCTGGTGGCCTTATCCAGTATGGGCAAGTCAGAGGCGTCGGACCATTATCTTATCCACTGGTGGGACAAGGCGCTGCCCACGCGGCGCATGTTCGTCAATAATGCGGCCGGGTACGACTCGGCAGCCACCAGCATTATCGTGGACGATGGGGCAGGGGCAACCGGCTCTGGCCTCCTTATCCATACAGGCACTGTGCTTCTCAACGAGCGGACCTTCGAGCGTTTTATCGTCACGGCAAACCCCGCTGCTGACACCCTGACCGTCTCACGAGGGAAAGGGGCCACCAGTGCCGCAGTGATGAATGATAACGACGCCCTCACCGTGGTCTATACGTCATACGAAGATGGCGCGACCGCCGTGTCTGGTCTGAGCTATGATCCCACTTTGCGGACCAATGCGCTGCAGATTTTCCAACGCGGCGTCGGCCCGTTGACCCGCCGTATGGCAAAGACCACGCTACGCACCGGCGACAAATTCATGGACATGAAGCACGATGCGTGGCTCAACATCGCCATCGACATGGAGATGTCCAGCCTCTTCGGGGATTATCTGGACGAGGCGGGCTCTGCCGGGTCTGTCCGGCGCACCTTCTCTGGTGGTCTCTACTACTGGGCCACCACGAACGTCTTTGACGCTGGTGGTGCCATTAGCCACTTCGAGCTGATGGATTACTTGGAAGACTTCTTCCGCTACGGTTCTAGCGAGAAGCTAATCCTGTGCGGGAGCACGTGGCTCAATGCCATTAACAAGCTGGCCAAGCTCGAAATGGCCATGAATGCCGTTCCTGGAGAGTCCAGCTATGGCATGAAAATCATGGAACTGATCTCTCCCTTTGGGGTTGGTGAGCTCAAGCTGCATCCGCTCCTCAGCGACCATGCCCTCTTTCGCAGTTGGGCCTTTGGCATTGACCTGGAATACTTCATCATGCGCTACATTGACGACATCACCTACATCCCGCATGCGGACGTGTCCAACCCCCATCGTCGGCAGGATGAATACTATGCAGATCTTGGGTGGGAGTGGCAAGTCGAAAGAACACATGCCATCTTCAAGAACTTTACCAAGGCTGTCTAATAAAGAGGCTTGCGGCTTCATGCCTTTATTAGCCGCGGAAGAGTGAGAGCATGAAACACCTTGAAAAAGCAAAGCCCGGTGGCCGTGGCCTGGCCTATGTCCTCCCAGACGGTCCCTGGTACTACCCGATGGTGGCATCGGTGCTCCCGCACCATGATGAGTTTCTGGGGACGGCCATTGACACAGACGAATGGGCGGATGCGAGTACGCTGGCCACCGGGGGAGGCTCTGTGGCCTTCGCCGCCAGCTTTGTCACGCTGGACTCCGGCACAGGCACGGCCAGTGCCGCTACCGTCCGTATGCGCAGCGCCATGACGGCGAACGCGAACATCTATACGGTCCCCTTCCGGGCCATGTTCGCCGCACGCATTTCGACGACCGCCGGCGCCGGCGTCGCCCCTGCTGATACCAATGCGGGCAGCCTCGCTGTCTATCTTGGCGTCCGCAGCACCGACGAGACGCATATTGCCCAGTTCCACTTCGACTTGACAACGGCCGGAAGTTCCAGTCTCGCCGCGCCGATCGTCATTGCCGAGGTGCGCTCTGGCTCCACCGGCGCTGGTTTTATCGCCAGCGCTGCCCATAGTCCTTTCAGCACGACCAACGTCGAGCTGGTGCGCACGGCAACGTCCGTGATGGGGTACGTCATCGAAGTCACCCATAACGGGACCTGGTTTGGTCTCAAAGATGATATGAGCAGTCCAGAACCCCCACGGGAACTGAGCTTCTTTGCCAATCCGGTCTTGCGCATTGACAAGAATTACTTTCTCGATGCGCGCATGGTCAGCATCGGTACCGCGGGCGGCAACGGATTCACCCAGACTGCCGGCGTCCAACTTGAGCTAGACTCCGTGACCGTGGAGCAATTTGCCTACCAGGCCATGCCCGGCATCCAGGGAGAAGAGAGAAAGCAGGGCGCGGTCCATACCCTCTTCCTTGCGACACCACCCGCTTCTGCCTCTGTGGCGCTCGTGACCAGTGGGATGGGCGTTTTTCTGGGCTTCCAGACCACCTCGACGGCCACGGCGACAACCAACACCTTCGCCGCTTTCTATGACGCCTCGGCGGCTTCTTCGGGCTGTTACGATTATGTGGATGCACACTCGGGATCTGCCAAGCTGCTCTGGCTCCAGCAGATCGGCTATGTGGCCACCACCGGCGTTGCGGTCATGCCGGGCACCGGGTTTCCTGCGGGTGGCATTCCCTTTTTCCGTGGGCTGGTTGCCGCGGAAACCGATGCAGAAGCCAATGCGGTTGGTGGTTCCACGTTGAACATTATCGTGAGCTATCGCAACGTGAGATAGACCATGCACTTCACCGCAGTCTGCCAGCGTTACCCGAGCTTCACGTTTAACGTCCATGCGCTGCGACCCTTGCTGGACGAGCGTGGTCTCAAGAATGATTCCACGCTCGTCCGATTCTCGTCTCGGGTCCTGGACACGAAGCTGGCGGGCTTCACCGCAGAGGAAGCCGACCATATTCGTGCTGCCCTGGAGCGGATGGTGGCATGGCCGCCGGTCTTTGGCATAGATATTGTCCTCAAAGAGGCAACGGAGCCGCCACCCGAGTATCTCCCAGTACATGTACGCCCAAAACACAGCAACGGCCGCAAACGAAAGGAGACAGCATAATGCAAGGAATGGATAAGACCGGCAAGGCAAAGGGAAAAGTGGGCAAGATTATTGAATCCCCCCATACCGATCCCACCGGCAAGATGAAGCTCAAAAAGCCCGGCAACGCCATGGACTGGATGTCAGATAAAGAGCTGAAGCCCAACAAGTCCGGTGGCGGTACGCGCAGTTACTAAGGACCTGGCCTGTGCCTCTCACGAAGAAGGACCAAAAGATTTTGGCAGCGATGCAAGAGTCCTACCATGACCCAAAGAAGGCCAAGCGTGTGTTCTACGCCTCGGCCAATACCGGGAAGCTAGGCCGCGACGTGCAGGCCCGCCACGGGGCGGCCAAGAAAAAGGTCAGATAGGATGGCGCCATGCTGGTCAGACTGTTTGCTGCCCTTCTGCTGTCTGCGCTTGTCTACGTAATTCCTGTCACTGCGACGATGATCGACTGCCCGGACACGGGCGGGAATCATCTCAATTATACCCAGTCCACCAATCTCTACGCCTGCGGCACCACAGACTCCGGGGTTCTGGGGTTCACCGCTGGCTCTGTCCCGTTTATCAATGCCAGTGGCAATCTGACACAAAACAATGCCAATTTCTTTTGGGCTAATGCAACTGTACGGCTGGGCATTGGCACTGCGAGTCCAGGAGAGAAACTATCTGTCATCAACAAAGTCCATGATGCCACTATCCCCTCCAGTTACGTGACCTCAATTACCAATGCCGAGAACGCCGTTAATAAATATGGTCTTGTGGTGGGGACAAACTGGGCCGCTGCTGAGAACTTTGTAGCCAATTTTGGAAGTTATAATGCGGTGGGGGGCGCGTTTACGTCCTATGTGGCCATGAAGGGTGACGGTGGGGTGGGCATCGGGACGACCACGCTGAATAGCGACAGTAAACTAGAAGTAGCCGGCCACATCACCACAGAAGGGACTGCGCCCACGGTGTCTGCCTGTGGCACGACACCAAGCATTGTTGGCAATGATGGAGGTGGCAAAGTGACGGTGGGGACTGGTGTGACCACTTCTTGTACCCTTACGTTTGCCACGGCATGGGCAAACGATCCTCCTTGTGTCGCGTCGAATAATTCAGATTTCGGTGGCGTACAGGTAGTGTCTACAACTACCACCCTTGTTCTTGACCAGGATGGGGGAAATATGGCCTCTAAAATCTTCTCTTATATTTGCAGGGGAAGGGGATAGGCACAGGGACCATAGCCATGCCTAGTACGGCGAGTGGAATAATTGATCTGGTGCGTTTACGTGTGGACCACAGCAGTCTCACGGACACCCAGACGCTCGACCTGGTGAACAACGGCCAGCGCCGTATTCAGCGGGAATATCCCTCCTGGTGGCAGGAAAAGATCCTGAGCCAAACCATTGCCACCGTCACCGGCACGCTCCAGACTTTTGCCCTGCCCACCGATATGAAAGCCCCCGGGACCCTCTTCTCCCGGATCAGCGGCGCCTACAGCCTGATCCAATATCAGGCGGATTTGGATGGGCTCATCACGGAATATGCGGACGCGACTGGTGTCACGGCCCCGCAGTGGTGGTCGCAGTGGGGAGGGACAGGCTACCTGTTTCCTGTTTTGTCCAGTGCGCTGACCACAGAACATTTTTACCATGCACTCATGCCAGATTTCGTGCTGACCGGATCAAACAAGATCCTGGAAAACGCCCCGGAGATGCTTGAGTACGCGGGCGTTGCCGAGTATTATGAGTACCTGTCTGAAAATACCAAAGCGGCCACGTGGCGGACCAAATTAGCCGATGCCGTGACGGCTTTGCTCAAACAGCAGCGGCGGTCTGAAGAAGCCAGCCGTGACCCCACCCCGAGAACGCCGGGGACCGTGCGGCGGCGAACATAAGGAGTACACACCATGGCAAGGGAACTTTGGCAGCCGCGGCAATCCTCGGAAGCGGGATACCGTCCCGGCGAGTCAGCGGAACAACGTGCGCAACGTCTCTATGGTGCCGGGTGGGCAGCGGGCCCGCAGTCACAGGCGGCCAGTCAAGGCGGCTACAATCCCTGGCTTTCTACCGCCGTGGCCCAACGGTCGGCCACGCAACCCAACGCCCCGTTAGGGGCGCCCTGGACCCCGGAGCGCAGTGCAGAGCTCGATGCCTACTACCGCAGTGTGGACCAGCGGAACAACCGGACGCCTCCCCCGCTCGGCCAGGAAGACTTCCAGCGATTTCAAAATGATATTCTCGACCAGTACATTGCCCGCAC
>ERZ1292644.765-Hain-H14-01um-R2-765-length-19074-cov-11_pt1 | contig 19074 bp, 32 predicted proteins | sample MGYA00564402_ERZ1292644 | MGnify/ENA primary metagenome ERZ1292644 (study PRJEB36523, sample SAMEA6512644) | groundwater metagenome | collected 2019-01-09 | study: AquaDiva: Metagenomics assemblies of 32 groundwater samples
TGGCGTGGTTGTTTTGACTCGCCCGCGGCTACTCTGCGATGGTCGGCTTCTTCTTGCCGCCCAGGGACTTCTCGGCGCCGGAAGACGACATCCAGGTCCTTGCGTAGTTGCCGGCGAAGGAGAGCGCGCCGGTGATCGTCTTGAACATGCCTTTCCCTACAGCTCCGGTGAAGGACAGCACGGCGGACAGCGACTTTTCACTGCGGCGGACGAGTTCCCCGCCGAACGAGAGCGCACCGGCGATCGCCTTCCCCGTCCGAAGCGATCCCGAGCCGACGAATGAGAGTGCTCCGGTGAGCACCTTACCGAACACCGAGGCCGTCACCACGCCTCCAGCGAACGACAGCGCACCCGTGAGCGCCTTCCGTGCTTGCGGCGCGAGCGCACCCGCGAAGGACAGCGCCCCGGAGATTGCCCGCGCCGTGGATCTCGCTGCCGTTCCGGCAAAAGACAGAGCGCCGTCGAGTGACCGCGCCGTGGCCCTGGTTGCGTCGCCAGCAAACGAGAGAGCACCTTCCACCGACTTGAAGACGAGCTTCGATGCGGCCAGCACGCCAGCGAAGGACAGCGCTCCGGCCAGCGCGCGTGCGATGAGGCGCGCGACAGTTCCAGCGAAGGACACCGCCCCGACGAGGACCTTTCCGGTCTGCTTCACTGCTGCGCCGGAAAATGAGAGTGCGCCCGCCCTGCCTGCGCTGGTCAACCTCACCGGCACGCCCGAAAACGAGAGCGCGTTCGTCCCGAGGTCCTTAGTGAACTGCTGGCTGGAGGCGGGGTGAATCATGATCGTCTGCGCCCGCCACGCCGCCGATGTGTCCTTGGCGAAGGTGCCGGGGTTTTCTGCCGCCGCGGTGGTAAGTGCTCTCTCGGCCGCCGCGATCAGCCCGCCGAGGTTGGTCCCAGCGACCCCGCACGACTTCGTGCGCGGCGGCGACGGCGTGTAGTTGGTGGGCGGCGTGTCCGACCACGTATCGTCGTCGGCCTCCTCGCCTGCCGCACCGTAGAAGGCGATGAACAGGAAGTCCTTGCTGCTCCCTGGTGTGGCGGACGCGGGCGGGTCAGGAGTCGCGGACGTACCGGAGGACGTGGTGCCGATCTGCGGCGCTTGCGTGGCGGGGTTCTCGGCTCCCGAGATACGATAGGCAAACGACGCGCTGCGTGTGCTGGCAGAGGTGGTGAGCGTATACGAGGCCGGCTCAGATCCGTTCATCCAGCGGTAGGCGATGTAGAGCCCGTTCGCAGAAGCCTCGTCGAGCAGTTCCGTCAGTTCACTGTGGGCGTTGACCGTTGCCGACGTCGAGCCCTTGTCGAGGATGATCAGTAGAAGTTGGTTCGCTGTGGCGGTCGGCAGGTTGATGGTGTGGCTGGTCCCCGCCGTGGGGGTCGAGTTCTCGACAACCTGCTGAACGACGGGGGATGCCACTGCAGCCTACCCGACCATCGCGGGTCGGTCTCGCTGGTGAGGGCATCCACCCTTGATGCTCTTCGCTGCGTTGCAGTTCCAACAGAGTGTCTGATACTCGGGGGGGAAGCCAAGCTTCTTAAACAGTCGGTAAATGGGCCCGGTGAACGTCCTCCGGTGAGCGTTTCCGCCCTCGTTGATGTGGTCGATGGTCAGGAACTCCGGATGATCCTCGTCACAGCAAGCGCACCGCCACCCGTAGTGATCGAACACCAGCCGCCGGAGCTTGTCCTGCTGGCGTTTGCTATTCGCATTCCACTTGTCACGATTCAGCGCGCGCCATCGCCTGTGGTAGTCGGGATCGGATCGCGGGAGGCCGACGACGCCGGACATCATCCACCGTCCGAGATCGTCAACGTATATGTGAACTGGATCGAGTCGCCGTTCACCACGTTGATCGCGGCGAACACGCTGCGGTCCCACAGCGTCCCGACGGTCGAGGCGGAGAAGATGCCGTGCTCGGTGATTGCCAGCGTGGCCGTGTAGGCGATGGTCGCGACCGTGCGGTACTGCTTGGCCGCGGGCGCCGACTGCGTGCCAGCGACGCGCGCCGGGCCGGCCGCTGCTCCGAGCGCGGTGTCGCCAACCGCCTCCGCGACCGCGCCGGTCCCGGAGTCGTGCCAGTTGAAGTTCCCGATGTCCGCGCCACCCGTCGCGGCGTTGAAGTCGTCCCGCATGTAGTTGACGCCGGCGGTCGTGACCATGCGCGACGAGATGCGCCCCAGGTCGAGTACGCTCCCATCGCTGCGAGTGACCTTCGCCGCGAGGTCGCCGCGGAACGAGACTCGCCCGTCTCCGTTGTCCTCTCCGAGCCAGAAGGCGCGCCACCCGGCCTTCCAGTTCTTGAGCCGCCACCACTGGATCGCGAGCCATATCGAGAAACGCATTTAGACCTCCTCGTACTCGATTGAGACGTGAACGGACTGCGCTGCTGAGAGATTCAGTATGAGGGCCTGGTCCACGGCACCGTCAATGTGCCGGCGCCCTGCGCTGATGTTCCGCGCCCAAATGCCTCCAGCGCCGAGGCTGTATTTGTAAAGCGCGGCTCCGCCGGCTCCGAACTTCAAGATGGCGATGACCGCTGCCGAGTTGGCATCATCCGCGTTCAGGGAGGCGTAGTAGAGGCGAATCTTCTTGCCTGCCGCGGGCGTGTGGACCGTGTTGTCGCCATTCCCTGACACTGTCAGTGCCTTCGCTGACACGGAGGTCGTTGGTAGCGTCGTGACTTCCATTGATGTCCCCGCCTCCCCCTTCGGTTCCTCCCACTTCTGCGTCGTGGAGTTGTAAACGAACGGCCCCTTCACGGTCGCGCCCGCTCGACGATGCCGCGCAGGCTGTCGCGCAGCGACTCCGGGAGCCTTCGCAGCGTGCGCAGCGCGGTCCACTCGCCCACGGTGCGCATGATGACCACCGGCTCGGTCCCCGTCGCGATGGCGTCGAGCGCCAACTGCTCGCGCTTGGCGAGTTCGCGGTCGAGCAGCTTCCAGAACGGCTGCTCCAGACCGACGACCATCGCGTTGTACTCGTCGCGGATGCGCTGGATGTTCTGCTGCTGCGCCTCGTCCACGTCAGCGCCCCTTCATCTTCTTGCGCTTGCGGGCCATGTCGTGCGCGATGGCGACCGCCTGGTCCTGCGCGTAGCCCTCGCGGCGCAGCTTGGCGACCTTGCGCGAGATCATCTTCTTGCCCTTCGCCTTCATGTGCTTGCCGTGCATCATGGGATCGCTCCTTCCACGTTCCCTCCGCCGAACGGCGACGCGAAGCTCGCGGCTCCCGCCTCGGCGCCGTCGCGCACGACACTCTCGTCCGGCCCCATCGTCTCGGGCCTCTTTGCGGGCGCGGGCACGCCGGGTCCGCCCCCGACGTTCGGCATCATCTGCGGCACGACGCCCATCTCCTTCAGGAACTCGTCGGCGTTCTTGTAGCCGAGGGCGTCGGTGTAGAGCCGCTTCACGAGCACCGATGGCTTGACCTGAATCCCTTCGGCCTGCAAGAGCGGAAGGATCTGGCCCACGACCTGAAGCAACTGGATCGACTGCGCCGCACGCGCCTGTGCGTTCGACACCTGAGACGATGCGAGCCAGCGGAAGTCGAAGTCGCCGAGGATCTGCGACGGGTCCACGAGCTTCTTTTCGCTGCCGGTGATCTTCGCCCACACGCCGCTCTCGCGAAACTGCTGCTCCAGTTGCCACAGCATCTTCATCGCGGGTTCGAGCACCTGAAGCTCCAGGTCTTCCACCGTGTCCTGCAACGGCGTGAGCGCGTTGCGCTGGAGAATCTGGATTCCGGTCGCGGTGCGCGCGCCGCGCGACTCGCCCTGCTTGCCCTGCAAGATCGGCGGCGCCGACATCGCGTCCATGATCATCTGGAAGGTGATGCTCGCGTTCGCCTGCGACGCGGAGACGAGTTCGACGGGCATGGGAACGGGGCTCACGGCGTTCGGCTGGTTCACGAGCCACTGAGCACCGGGGCCGAACGTGATCGTGCTCGGGTCGAGCACGCCACCCGTGATCACCTGAAGCACGGGGTTCAGGATGAGCGTCGCGGTGTCGATCGCCTGGTTCGTCTGGTCGTTGAGGAGCGCCTGAAGGAAGCGCGCCGCCTCGATGCGCGAGTGCCCGTACAACTCGCCCGTCATCGTGTCGATCCGACCCATGAGGTACGGCGGCATCTGGTGCCAGTAGGGATGCCGCGAGGCGCGGAGGCAGACGCCCTCGGTGCTCACGACGATGAAGCAGGGCTGCATGTCGCCGTCGCCGTCGAGGTCGAAGTCGGTCCAGACCTCAGAGAAGCCGACGTGCCGCGGGCCGAGCTGCGACGCCTGCTCGATGCTGTCGCCGATGCCGCGGTAGTCGGTCTGACTCCGCGCGTCCTCGCCGCCCGGACTCTTCTTCGCCGTCGCGATGGCCTCTTCGACGTTCAAGTAGAGCCCGCGCTTGGCGCGTCGCTTCAGCGTCCACTCGTCGAGGTCGAAGTCCTCGAACTGGATTTCCGTCTCGTCCAGACCGTCCACGTTGTCGGGCCACGCCCAGAACTTGCGCAGGTTCACGACGCGGAACTCCGGGCCGACGCGCGTCACGTCGTCCGCTTCCGCGATCTCGATGACCTTCGCCAGCTCCGTGCGTCGGGGCCTGAGCGACACCCTGCGGTTGTTCCTCCATGCCACCTTCACCGGAGACGACCCGGTGATGAGGAGTTGGCGCAGGAACTCCTTGCGCTTCGCCCGCAACTTCACCACGTCTTCGAGGTCGTAGCGCAGGACCGCCTTTACCTCCGCGGCGTCCGCTTCTGTCGCGGTCGGTCCCTGCGCCGCGACGCCGAAATAGTCCTCGGTCGGAAAGAGCGCAGTCGAGGTCTGGCCGATCAGCGCCTCGGTCGCGCGCCGCACGGCGGGCACGTAGATGTTCGCGCGGCCCGTGTACGACTGCTCCTGATGCTGGAGCGCCCATGCGTTGTGATAGGCGTCGAAGTCAGCGTCGAGCGTCTTGCGTTGGTCGCGGATGTACTGGAGGTACGGAAGCAACTCGGCCTTGACGCGCTTCTGCACGTCCTCGCGGCCCGCGTAGTTGCGCTTCTCGGCGTCCGTGTGGAGCAAGGCTTCTTCGAGTCTCGGCGGCACCTGTACCCCTGTTCAGTATCCCGTGACCATGTTACGCGGACGGCGCGGTTCTGCAAGCGCGAACCTCTTCGCTCGGCGCTCGAAGTCCAAGCCAACCTGCGCGCCGATGTTGATCACCCCGTAGCGCAGCGCATCTTGCAAATGGTCGTAGTAGCCGTCTTTCCACGGCACCTCGGCGGACGCTTTGCCCTCGCGCTCGGGCGGGTAGTGATAGCCCCCGGCCATGCCCTCGATGAGCACCTTGCAGCGCGGGTCAACCTGCATCGCTGGCCGACCGTTCTGGAGTTGACTCAGCATCTTGCGAACGACCGCGAGCCCTTCTTCGATCTTCGTGACGCGCCAGCGCGGGCGGACCCCGGCTTCGATGAGCATCTGCACGGAGGTCATGCCCTTGTCGGACTGCTGCGCGCCGGCGGGGTCGCAGAAGTCTTGCCACTCTGGCACGCCGCTGAACATCAACTGCGAGCGCATGAGCACACGGCGTGCGAACGCGCCAAGTTCCTCGTCGTGCCCGAGTTCTTCGTCGAGCACATTCAGATCGCCTTTCGAGTCGAGTTGGAACCACACGCACGCGGGGCGGCGGAAGCCGAAGTCCCAACTCCTGAACATCGGCAGGTACTCGTTGTACCGCAGCGGCGCGACGTGAAGCGTCTCGCGAAAGTCTGTGTAAACGGGTTTGCCTGCCAGTGTAGAGCCGTATTCGCCTTCGATGAGGCGGATGCGCATGTCGGGCGGATAGTGGCTGGCGAGGGATTCGTAGTAATTCGCCGGCAGGTTGTGGGCGTTTTCCTTCGCGCCCGCGCGGAAGAGGAACCAGCCTTCGGGCTTCGTCTCCTCGAAGAGCCGATACCACCAGTGCGAGCGTGCCATCGGGTTGGTCACGAGGAACCCGGAACGATGCCGGATCTTCGGATGGCGCAGGCGCTCGACGAGGCGGTGGATAATCGGCTCCTCTACTTCGCTTGCCTCATCTACCAGAAACCATCCCAGCTTCAGGGAGCCGAGCTTTGATTCGCTTACGAGCGGACGGAAGATGACCTTGGACGGTGGCCCTTGCATCAGGGAACCGCCCGGACCCTGCTTGGGTGCCGACGCCAGAATCAGCTCGGGCTCGTCGCCCTCAAGTTTCTTCAGGATGAGTCCGGGCACGCGCTCACAGATTTCAACGAATTCGTCGAAGGTCGTGTCCTTCAGGTCCAACTTCACTTTCCTGGCGACGTAGCCGACATTCCCCGGGTACATCAGCGAGTGCAGGATGCCTGCGATGCAGCCGGTGGTCGTCTTGGCGCAGCCGACGACGCCCATGTAGCCCTTGACGCCGCGGTCGCGAACGGGCGCGAACAAAAACCGCTCCTGCGTCGGATTCAACTCCCTGGTTCCTGGCTGCGACTCGTCTGGATTGAAGGCGAGCGTGACCGCCAGATCCCTGAGCGAGACGCCTTTCGGCTGTTCTGCGACGGTGGCCTCGGCGGCGCTCACGGACCACCCGATCCCAAGTTGCTGTGCAGTAATTCGTGCTCAATGACACGCAAGCCGCCGATTGCGGCGGTCGGGTCTACGCGGCCAGCGCGGAAGTAGCCCCACTGGTTGCCAGACGGCCGCTCGATGTAGATCCCCACCCACGAGATTTCTCCACGGCACGCCTGCGCGAGCAGATCCTTCAGCGTCTCCACGACATCCTTGCGGTCTTGTTCCGTCGATGGGACGACGCGCAGAACCTTGCGCGCTCTGGCTTTGGTCTCGGCCATCACGCGCCCGCCCGAATCTCAAGACGCTTGAAGTCGTAAATAACTGCCCGTGTTGGTGTCTCCTTCTCCTTGTTCCACAGCGACCGTGGCGGGTCGGTGCGCCAGTCATCGATCCCGTCTTCGAGCGGCGCGAATGCCCGTCTGGCGGGTGTCTGCGGTTTCCTCCACGCATCGTGCCACACGGGGGGGGTGGCCCAGATTGAGGCCCGCTCGCGCGGCGGTGTCCTTGGTGACGGCGTGACACGCGGAGCGACGACAGGTGAAGCCGTGACAGGCTGAGGAGCCGCGGCGGGCGGCGTGGGCGGCCTCCATCGCAACTCAGGCGGAATTTCTGGCAGAGGCGCCGCCCATCGAAATCCGATCTTCCCGTACCGGACAGCTACGCACCGGGCGCACAACATTGGGACTCGTTTCGGATTGTCGTGCGGGCACGCGAACGTGGTCTCTCGGACTCCGCATAGAGTACAGAGGCGCGCGGTCGCCGGGACGGTCTTGCAGTCGGCGCAGTAGTAGATTGGCTCGGCCATCAGCGCTTCGGGGTCACGTCCACAGCCTTCTCCCACGGCGGCGGGCCCTGCATGTTGATGATGATGGGCGCGGTGTTCACCACGACCGCAGGCCCCTTGCCGAGCCCCACGCGGTCGAGGAGGTCCATCGCGGCGACAAGCTGCTCGCGCTGCTGGCCGTGGTCGATGTTGAAAACAAGCGTCCGCACAGCCTTCGGGACGTTCGCCTGCATCATCGTCAGGCCGAGGTCTTTGGCCTTCTCCGGCTCGCACTCGGCGACCGGACCCATGATGCGGTCCTTGATCTCCGCGCGAGCGAGCGCGAGCTGCACCTTGCGCTTGATGACCTTCGCGGAGCCCGCGTCGATCTCCTTCTCCACGCGCGCGGGCTGGCGCCTGTCCGTGTCGTCGGGGATGGCGTTGCGGCTGTTGAGCTGCGCCGCATGGCGCGCGGCGTGGGAGCCGTATTTGCCTGTGACGAGCGGGCGGGCGGGCATCCGCTGAACCTCCGTTCAGGTGTTGAGTGTAGCACCGCCGCCCGTCGCATGCTAGGATGTGCTGAACGGAGGTTCAGATGCGCACACTCGCCTTCCTCGTTTTCTCCTTGCTCGCCGCGACCGCTAGTGCTCAGGGTCCAGATCGCATCGTCACCGCGACTCTGGCGACCACGGGCGCCGTGAACATCAACATCGAAGGACGGGGTGGCGTCGGGGTTCTCGCCGACGGAACCTGCACGGGTCTCTCATGGACCCCGCAAGTGTCGGTGAACGGCACCGTCTGGACGAACGCGCGGGCGTACGACGTGGCGAACAACACGGTCGTCACGAGCGGGATCGGCGAGGGGAACTTCGTTATCTTTCCGACCTCGGGCATGATGCAGGCTCGGATCAACATCACGGTGCTCACGGCGACCTGCGATTTCACCCTGCGTGCGACGTCATCGGGACAAGACCCCGGCGGCTCCTCGGTCGCGGTCATCAGCTTCCCGGACAACGAGCCGGTGAACGTCGCGCAGATCAACGGCGTCGCCGTAACGATGGGCAACGGCGTTTCCGGGACCGGCGTGCAGCGCGTGACCATGGCCTCGGACTCCACGGGCATCATCAACCAGACCGCCGCGAACGAGCAGGGCCACCCGCGGGCTCCGAGCCCGGACGGCACGGCGTTGCGACTCACCTGCACCACCGCGTCCTCGACCATCGCGACGCTGACCGGCGATGCGGAGTACTGGATGGGCATCACGGGAGCGTCGGCCATGGTGATCTTCGGCGGGACCGCAGCCCTTACCACCGGATTCCCGGTGCCGGAAGGGTTCGTCGCTCTCGTTCGCGCTGAGGGTGTGAACGCCGCGTGCATCACGGCGGCCGGCACCGGAACGCTGACCTTCACGCCCGTCACCTACGAGTAACCCGTGACGGTTCTTCTCGCCCTCGCGTTGCTTCTGGCGCAGCCGCTGAAGCAGTCCACGATTTTGTTAAATTGTCCCTTGGGTTCCGCTGCGGGCACGGGCGACGACAACTTCACTTGCAGTGGAGGAGAATCACTCACTTTCACGCGCTCGTCCCCGTCCATCGCCTGCCCGCGCACGGCGCTGGAGAACACCGCCGTCTGGGAAGAAGCGACGAACACCGGCTGCTTCATCGACGGCTACGGGCTCCACATGTACCAGGGGCTCACCAACTCGGCGATTCGGAGCGAGGCGTTCGACAACGCCTCGTGGGTGGACGTGGGCACGCCGGTGCGCGCGGCGGGCGTCGGCGATTCCCCGCTGAACGACACCGACGCGGACACCCTTGCAGATTCCATCGAGGACAACGACGGCGCGGGGCAAGAGGGTGTCGGTCAAGTCTACGCAACGAACACAACGTCGCTCCAATCGGTTTCCGTTTGGGCGCGGGTCGCCTCCGGCACGCTCGCGTGGTCGTTGTGCGTTCTCACCGGAACGGACACTTGCAACACCGGCAACGGCTGCTGCGTGAACCAGAGCGCCACGACGACGTGGACGCGCCTCGATCAGACCGCGACGACGGGAGCGACCTCGCAGACCAAGGCGATGCGGGTCGTCATTGGGAACGACGGGACGGGCGCAACGACCGGGGTGCTGTGGCTGTGGGGCGCGCAGGCGGTGACCGAGGCACGCACCGCGACCGCGAACATTCCCTACTGCCGCTCGACGGGCGCGAGTGCAACAGCCTGCGCGGCCGATACGGCCACGGTCACGGTGGACAACTTTCCGTGGCTAGAGGGTGCGATCACCATCGATACCCGACCTTACTGGAACGCCCTCAGCGACACGCAGACATCAAACCAACTAGCGTGGTTCGATGCCCGCGACGCGGGCAACAACAACCGACGTGCAGTGGTGTTCGTCGTGTCGGACGACAACACCTACTTCACCAACGTCAGCAACGGCGGCGCGACCACCAACATCAACGCGGCTATCACCTGGGCACAGGGGACGGCGAACACGCTGTTTGCGGCGTGGGGTTTGTCGAATCGTTCCTTCGGCCAGAACTTCACGGTCAGTGTACGGGCGGCGGACACCAACGCTCCGAGTGCGGCGCCGACGACGGTGAGCCTCGGAAACGGCATCTCGTCGCGACTCGAGGCGGCGATCTCGAATGTGCGTTTTTACCGCCTGCCGCAGACGTACATGCGCTGAGGAGGCCCGATGAAACTCGCAGCGCTCTCCGCTCTCGGCATCATCATCGGAGCGGCCATCGCGTCCTCGACCGACCCATGCTACCTCGTTCAGCGCCTCACGGAGAGCGGGGCGGCGGTCGAGTTGAAACGCCTCTGCGGCGAGCCTCCCGACGACGTGATCGTGGTCGGCCCGGCGGGGACCCGCCGGCTCCTAGCGTTCGAGGGCACGTGGAAGACCGCCGGCGAGGTTGACTCGGAGTACCTGCCTTCAGGCAGGGTCGGGATCGCGTACAGGTGCGGGCCGGACCCGGATCGCCCTGGTCAACTCAACGCGGCTTCGAACGGGGAATGTTGCTGCCCGACGCCGAAGACGCCGGCGTGCGCGAAGGTCGTCTACTCCTGCGGCTGAGCCGTAACCGGGTCTTCTGCAATCGGGAGAGGGCGCGGCGCCAGCGCCTCGGCGCTTTCCTCCGGGGTCGCCGGCCTCACGACGACTTGCAACTTCGGCCTCTCCTTCGCGGCCAAGTAGTCGTTGATGAACGTCGCCACCGCGTCGGCGAGCTTCGCCTTCACCTTCGGAGTGGCGAGGCTCTGCGCCGTGGCCGAGATGAGGATCGCCGCCAGTTCCTCGACCCCCATGTCGATGTTCTCCGCGTGCTGCTTCACCCGGCTCCAGATGTAGTCGAAGCGCTGCTGCGGGGTCAGCTTCTCGGCCACGGTGTCACCTCGCCTCGGGGGTCGGCCACGGGAGTCCGAAGTCACGACGTTTGATCTTCACCATCCGCCCGTCTGGGTGGTGCCAGACGAGTCCTTCGATGTTCGGACGCTCACTGAGGAACACCCTCAGTTCATCGAAGGTCCGCGGCGCGATGGTGCGCGCAGCACCGTGGCGCCAGAGCGTGTGCGCATGGAGGCCGTAGGGGTTGCCATGAATCTTCGGTCCCACCAGTTCGTAGGTGCCGTCGGCGGGGATACCTCTACCGGCATCACGCCAAAGAGCGTCGCCCCCCTCCCTGTGCCAGCGGTCCTCCGGTCCATCGCCGACCGGGAGCCATCCCGGATGATGGCCGGTGATCGGGTCTGGGTCTTGCGCCGCCTCCCAACCCAACGGAGGGACCTTCCCATTCTTCGCGTCGTAGCGCTTGAACAGAACGCCGTTGCGGGTCATGCAGCAAGTGCCGTCCACCTTCACGGTGGCGACGCCCTCGCCCGCCACGACCCACTCGGCGCCATCGACAACCTCGTCGTACACGAGCTGCGTCTTCTCGTAGTCGCGCTTGAACAGGCTGATGATCTTCTTCACGGCCCCGTCACCTCATGTTCCATGTGATTTCTCCCACCAGCGCCCTCTCCACCTCTCGGGCGGCGAACCGCAACGACTGCTCCTCAAGCATCCGCCCGGCGCCGGTCTTCGCGTCCTCGTACCACCGCGTCTCCCCGTATGGCGCGCCGTCGGCCTCCGGGTCCTCGTACAGCGCCGCGCACCGGAACACCCGCGGGTCTGGAACAACGGTCGGGGTCAACCGGCCCCCTTGAGCGACCGAACCAACTCCGCGGCCTCGTGCCAAGCCTTGCATGTTGGCCCATGGGGTCCGGGGCAGTTAGCGCCTATCTTCGCGGCGCATTCTTCGATCACATCGTACCGCGCGGCTCGGAGCTTCGCCAGCACGTCAACGTCTATGAGCGTGTTGTGGGTCGCGCACGCCCACCACTCGTGGAAGCCGTGGCCCGCGGTCCTCCTCGGGCAGTCTCTCGTCTTCTCGCTCATCCGCGTGCCCCGCGGACCCTCAAACGGTGTCGGAAGTTCCTGATGGAATTTCCGAGTTTCCGCTGCATCCTGTCTTGGAGCGGCAGACGCTGCCACGCTGCCCGGAAGTACGCAATGCCGTGCCAAACCACGTTGAGGTCGTGCGTGATCATGTCGGGGCTGAACTCCATGTAGGGTCCGCCTGGTTCAATCTGCGCAAACCACCGCTCCCACTTGGTGTTGATCCGCATCGGACGCTGTGCCCCGCACCGCACCACCTCTCTCGCGAACGTGTCGAACGCGCGCCGGAAGTAGAACGGACCGACATCAGCAGAGACCGCAGTCATCGGCCCCTCTCCGTCCTCACCACCAACTCCCCCCAGTAGCGAACCACGTCAACCACGTCCGCCGGATTGAACTTCTTCCTCTTCACCGCCTGCCTCACCGTCCCCTCTGGCTGCCCGAACAACCTCGACAGGTCCATGTACCCGTATCCCCACAGCCTCGCCCGGCTGCCCCGCTTGTGCAGCCTCCCGTCCAGGGTGACGCATCGCCGGACCCTCACAACCTCCCTTGTAACACATGCCGCCGCATACGCGCAAGCCCCCCTAATCTACGACGCAGCGCGGCATAACAACACCGCCGGCTCAGGACGCACGCAACGGGCATCGGGCGGAGGAAGATGGCGGCCACCCCACGAAAATCTCAGCTCGGGCAAGGCAGAGGCCTTCCCGTGGCATCCCGCGAACCACGCACATGCACACCCGTTCAGGTTGGCTCACAGGCCACGATGTGTCCGAGGGGGTACATATCCACTTCACGTCAGCGCCGCGGTGCGCCTCCCCCACCCCCCTCGCGCGGTCGAGGGCCTGCACGTGCGTGCAGTGTCGCGGGCCTGGCACGGAAGTTTCCTATGTAGTTTGCAGCGGCTGCGCATGAAGCGCGGCGCGAACCGGGAGGTACGGCATGTACTACGACGAGGACGAGGACCGGAGCGAGTTCGCAGATCCTGGTGGGCGGAGCGCCCTGCGAGCCGCGAGCAAGCGCAACCCCCGCAACCGGACGTGCCCGACGTGCAAGACGCCGAACGTGCTCACGCCGCGCGATGTGCAGCTCGGCTACCAGTGCGACGCCTGCGCGGACAGGGACGAAGGTGGAGGATACTAATGACGCACTGCGGCGAGACGGGTAGCGACGTGGGGCGCATGTGGCAACGCGAGAGGAGGCAGTCATGACCGAGGAGAAGGGTTATCAGGGCTGGACGAATTACGAGACGTGGGCGACGTCGCTGTGGATCGACAATGAAGAGCCGCTCTACCGCGAGGCGCGCAAGATGGCGCGGGGGGCGAGGAGGAAGGCAGCGGAGCAGATCGAGGACGGTGACAAGTTCCCGCGCGAGGCGCGCTTCATCCTCGCGGACGCGCTGAAGGAGTGGGTGGAGGGCATGGCGCCGGATCTCGGAGCGACGTTGTTCTCCGACCTGCTGAACGCGGCGCTTTCGGCGGTGGATTGGTTGGAGATCGCGGACGCTTACTTTCAGGAGAAGCGCTGATGAGCGCGACGGCTGCAGCGTTGCTGTGCTTGGGGCTGTTGCTGTGGAACAAGTGGGAGATGAGGCAATGACGCTTCCGACGATTCACATGAACGGCACGTCGCGGGGGGCGCTTTCGGACGCCCTCCGCGAGGCTGCGAGCAAGCTACGCGATGCGCGGGCCGCGATCCAGGAGACTTCCCCGAACGGGCGCGACTACTACTTGCAGGGTCCGAACGCGATCCGGGCCGCGACGATCGAGCACGTCGAGCGGTTGCGAAAGCTCGATGCGGTCTATGATGAAATCTACGCCCTTTACGAGGCGGTAGAAAACGCTGGGAGCTCGCGATGAACCAACTTGAGCGCGAGGAGCAGTGGCTTCAGGAGTCCTTCGAGCGCGGCGAGTTGACGCGCGACGAATTCAACCGCGAAATGATGGACTTGCAGCGCGCCTACAGAGAAGCCGCGCGGGACCGAGCGCGGGACCGCGACTATGACGAGGAGTGGGACCGATGAGCGTTGCAACCGAGTCACCGGCCGTAGCGGTGGGCGCCTACGTGCGCGGCATCCGCAGTTCAAGGTTGCGGGCCTACGCGATTGCGTACCTCGACCATCTTCTCGACCCGGCGGGCCCAGCGCACACGACCGGCAAGGAGTTTCCGTCCGCGCCTTCTGGGCTTGGCGAGGAATGCCGCCGCATCCGCGAGGAGATCTCGCGCTTGCTGGGTCCGCCTGTGCTCAAGGTCGTCCCGCCCGAGCCGGCCACAGGGATCGCAGGGTGGACCGAGTGCGCTGAGCACGGGTGGGTGCGCGAGCCGCACAAGCACGAGACGGCGCCAGTCCCAGGCCGCAAGCGTCGCATCGGCCCGTTGCGCTACTCGTGCGGGATTTGCGGCACGCGCGGGCCGAAGTTCCACGCGCACGAGAATGGACCGCCACTTCTCAAGCGGTCGCAGATGCTGATCTGGCTCCGCGCGAACTCGGCCGAGGTCCACGACGAGGACCAGTTCGAAGTCTACACCGGCGAGGGGTTCTGCTACCGTATCCGCGTGCGCTGCTGGATGTCCTTTCAGACCAACGCCTACGCCTACGGCGAGGACCCGCACTTCGAGAATTGCAGGCTAAAGTTCAAGCACGACGGCGGATGCGACGCGTCCGGAATCACTCAGGCGGCAGCGTAGGACCGACCGGCGGCGGCTTCCCCCACCACTTTCACAACCACACGCTCCCGACGCGCAAGGCGGTCGTCGCGCAGCTCCGCAAGATGGGCGCGAAGGTCACGCGCTCCGAGGACGGCGCGACGGTGTACGAGGGCGAGGGCGTCCGCTACTGCTTCAGGTAGACCGGCCGGCCGCCCTGAGCGTCAGCAGCTCGTCGAGCGCGGCCACGATCTCGCGCTTCCACGCGCCGTTGAGCCGCGACGCCGCGATCTGTCTGCGCAGGATGTGAAGCCGGAAGCTCTGCCCGTTCGAGCGCGCCTTTGCCTGACGCACGATCCTGTGCGCCGTCTCCCGCGAGATGCCGACGAGCGCGGCCGCGGTGCGAAAGGGCGCCCCATGCTCGACGAGCGCGAGCGCCGCGCCGGCGGTTGCTGGTTCTGTCGGACGCGGCATCAGGCGCTCCCGGCGCGTTGGTACTCGCGCAAAACGGTCTGGTCGATCGCCCAGATGCAACGGGACCGTCGATCTGCGTGGTCCACGATCACAACGACCCCGCGCGTCATGGTGCGCTTCCCGTTGTCCAGAATACCGAAGCCACGATGCACCTCTGCTGGCACCGTGTATTTCGTGCCGCACGCTGGACACTTCTTGTCGATGATCATCGCGTCTCCTTCGGCTGGCGCAAGTCCACGCCTCCGACCTCGACCACCGCGACGCGCGACCAGAACCGCTCGCCGTAGCGCGCTCGCAGGTCCTCCGGTCGCAGGTTGGTCGTCACGACCAGCCGCCGGCGCGCCCCGACCCGCGCGCTCGTGATCTCGTCCACGACCGAAAGCCCGCCAGCTCGTGCACCAAGGTGCTCTTGCCCGAGGTCGTCGATCACGACTACCCCGCCAGAGTGGCAGAGCTGCGCGAGTCTGTCGTCCGAGACGAGCCGCCCGAACTCGTGCGCGTCTGCCCACGCCCCGCCGTGCTGGCCGATGGCGCTCGCCGCCGCCCACGTCTTGCCGCACCCGGCCCCGCCAGAGAGGACCAGCGCCGCCGCGTCGCCCGACCAGAGCCAGTCCTGCACCTGGTCAAGCGCAGGCGTCTGCGCGAGCTGGCCGCAGGCAACGGCCTCTACTGCGCCACCGTCCGTGATCCCCGCCGCGGTGAGCAGGTCCAGCACCGAGGGTGCCCGCTCGTGCTTGTGCCGCGCCAGCGCAAGCGCGGAGCCCAGCACCTCGCCGCACACGCCGCACTTGTCCGGGCGCAGCTCCCCGCGCACATCGAGCCAGCCGCTCGCGGTGAGCCGTCGCCGCACCTCGGCCATCGCAGCATCCCTGCGCTCGCGGTCCAGGACTGCGGCAAATAACTGGCGGCCCGTGAGCGCCGCCAGGTCCGCGCCTGGTACAGCCTGCACGGCGACCGCTTTCGTAATCGCCTCTTCGAGCGTGGATTCCCCGATCCGCTCGCTCCAGTGCTCGTTCACTTGATCCTCCTGGTCACGGTTGGCCTGTACTCACCGCGCGGGATCACGCTCCCCTGCGTGATGTCGTGCCCGTTCCCGCCAACCCGATGCGCCGAGTCCTGCGCCCTCGCCCACCATGCACCGAGGAAGCGCCCATGGTCCTTCTTGGCCCGCTTTGGATTCTCCATTTCCCATGCACGAGCGCGCCGGGCCTGCTCCATGAGATCGATCCCAGGATACGCCGCGGTCGCCGCGACTTCGAGCTGGGCAGGGCGCTTGATGTCCGGCCACGTCGAAACCAAAAACGCACAGAGCAGTGAAAGCGGAGCTTCTGGCGCGAGCGGGGCGGCTTTCTCGCCCCCGAGCGCAACCGTTCCAGCAAAATCGCTTCGAGCAAGAGTAGTTTGAGGATGAGGATGAGGATGAGGATGAGGATGAGGATGAGGAGTAAGCCCATTTCCGGAAATGGGCAGCACATGTTCTGCACTTTCGGTGTACGCCGCACATTCTGCAGCCGGCGGTTCTGGAGTTTTCCTTCGGAAGTGCAGACGTTTGCTTGGCGGCACCGGGTCGTGGTTGCAGTAGCGGACGAAGTGCCCCCACGTCTTCCCATGTGCTGACCATGTGAACACGAGCCCGACGCGGCGCATCTCGTCAAGGTCGGCGGCCACGATGGCGGCGGACATCTCCGGCCACGCAGGGAACGCGTCGCACAGCACCAGCGCGGGGTCGAACTCGAAGCACCCGTAGGCGTCGCACGCGGCGAAGTACCAGGGGAACCGCGTGCGAACGTCGAGCGGCAACGACCTCAGCCGCGCGCTACGAGCGGCGGCACCGGCGTCGAAAAGGTGCTTCGGCAATTTCTGCGCCCCTTCCCCCGCATGGGAAAGACGGCGCCGGCTGGCGATGCGGCGCCAACCGGCGCCCAGACCCTCACTGCGACAACTGGTCACGCTACTACACCTACGCGCAGCGAGTCAACAGAAACGCACTGGTCACGTATTGTCACGGAGGCCGGCGCGCAGGATGCGGTTAGGCATCCGGCACCTCCGCGCGCTCGAAGAGCACAATCGGCCCCGTCCTGCGACCGCGCACGTCGTAGCATCGCAGGCAGATCCACAACTCGAAGCCCTCCTCACCGACGCCAGCGCACGCCAACTCGCCGCCGCAAAGACGGCCACCGCTCGCCTTCGTGCGCCGCGCGCAGGTCACGTCAGGGCATCTCCGAAGCGAGCAGCGAGTTCCCGGAACGCAAGCGCGGCGCACTGCGGGACGACTCCGTTTCCGCAGAGTCTAAGGCGGTCCATCCGATTCGCAGACCCATAAGGGCCTCCACGAAAGCCGGATTGAGCCTCAAGCTCAAAAGTCTCGGCATACGAGATGGCGGGCTTGAGGCCCGGCCACCGCTGGAGGTAAGCCCGCCACCCTTCGGCGTCGTCGGGTCCAGGTGGAAACTCCGCGCCGCCTGCCCGGTCAGCGTCAGAAACGGGCGCGAGTGGTCCCCGTTCTGGTACGTGTAGCCGCGTCCCGCTGCGTCCGGCGCGGTCGGGGTCTGCCACGTCGCTGCGTCGCGGCTCGAGTTCGCCCCTTGCGTGCTCTTCTCGTCCGCGCCCGGCCTCCTCCCGTCGTGAGCCTGTGGAATCGGCCACCGTACCGCTTCCGAGGGTAGGTGGAGCGAGCCCGACCCGTCCCGCGAGTTCGGCCCGCCCTTCTCGCCGTCCGAGCCGCGCGGCGTGGCCCATCGTTTCACCTGCCAATCGAGCAGGCGGTGACCTTCTTCCGGGTGGCTGCCGCCGCTCTGCGCTGTTGGTGTCATCCATATGGGCCAAGACGAACACCCGCTCTCGTCGGTGGGGCGCTCCGGCCTCGGCCGCGCTGAACACTCCCCACTCAGCATCGAACCCGAGGCGGGCCAGGTCCCCGAGAATTTCTCCGAAGGCGGCTCCATCGTTGGCAGATAGGAGCCCGCGAACGTTCTCCAGAAACACCCATCCGGGCCGTACCTCGCGAACGACTCTGGCGATCTCGGGCCAGAGCCAGCGGTCGTCCTCGACTCCGAGGCGCCTTCCTGCTGCGCTGGCAGGCTGGCACGGGAATCCCGCAGCGACGATATCCACGACTCCACGCCACGGGCGGCCGTCGAAGGTTCGTATATCCGTCCATATAGGTGCCTCAGCCACGGCGTCTTCCGCCATGCGCGAAGCCAAAACCTCGCAAGCATAGGCGTCGTTCTCCACGAAGCAGACCGTTCGAGCATTTCCGAGCGCCAGTTGGAGGCCGAGATCGAGGCCCCCGGCTCCGGCGCACACGGACAAGATCGTGGTGGGAGATGAATCCACATCAGGCAATGTCGCCCCGCTGTAGTAGGATAGAGGCGTGTCTGCTCGAATTGATGATGGGCTGACGAATCAGCAGCGATGGCTTCAGCGCCACGGGGAACGCGCCAGAGCCATCAAACGCGCGCAAGGGAAGCGATGGCGCGCCAACCATCCAGAACGCGCCAAGTATATCGCCCGCCGCTCTTACGAAAAACACGTCGAGCAGCGACGAGCCGATGCACGCGATCACTCCCGCGAGTACCGCAATCGCGTATCTGGAACCGAAGGACCTCGCGCAGCACGCCGAAGGCGGGCGGCTTGGGTGGGGCCGACGTCGCAGGCCAGTCGCCCCCGGTCCCGTTCGGTTTGGCGGCGCCCGGTTCGCAGCCGGCGCAGCGGCTCGACCGGAGGTCGGGTGCCCTTGAGCGGCCCCGCGCGTAGCGCGCCAGCGGTCGCAACCGAGTCGGGCAAGGCTGCGGTCGTAAATGCTCACCTTTTGGCCCTCCAGCACCTGAGCCTGCGCCACGCCCGAATCGCGCCATCAATCGCGGTGCGTTGGTAGCGAGCGCCGCGCCCGCTGGCCCCCGCTACGAGCACTAGACCGTGGAGCCCGCCTGCCCGGACCCGGCGGAAAATGCGCCACCGCCAGCGCCCATCCTCAGCGCGGAACAGGTCGCACTCGAAGCGGCTGTTGCGCGAGAGCATCGCGGCCTGCCAGAGCCCCGGCCCGCGTTCGGTCACGACACGAAAGGTGCGCTTTTGCCCCGCCCCCGACTGCTCGACGGGCGCGCCGCCATCGGATGCGGCGAGACCTTTCGCCCCGGTCAACGCGGCCCCCTGATCTCGATGAGCACCGCCGCGGGCGGGCCGACGAGCTGCGCGTAGCGCCA
>ERZ1292644.766-Hain-H14-01um-R2-766-length-19057-cov-4_pt1 | contig 19057 bp, 17 predicted proteins | sample MGYA00564402_ERZ1292644 | MGnify/ENA primary metagenome ERZ1292644 (study PRJEB36523, sample SAMEA6512644) | groundwater metagenome | collected 2019-01-09 | study: AquaDiva: Metagenomics assemblies of 32 groundwater samples
TATTAACCGAATCCGCCGGTTAGCTAAGATTCATCATGAACCAATGGCCGAAGACCTGCTCAATACTATTACGGCTCGTCTGAGCCACAGGGAAGCCCCTGAAAGTGGTGCTTTCCAAAAAGCGCTGTCCGATGCCTCTATCTTCCGAAAAATTCGCCTTGCCTACGCTCTGAAGTTCCGAACGACTGATGCCGACTCTATCCTTTATAGGATTCGGAACGGTAAGTCATTTGCAAAAGAGTTCAGCTTCGATAATAAAAAGGGCGCTGAGACTATCTACTTGGCAGTTATGGCTTCTATCGTCAAGGACATAGAACCAAATGTGACTGGTAAAAAAATCTTCATCCCTAAAGGAGTAAAGTACGGTCTGCCGGCTACCGAAAAGCAGTTTACTGGCGATTTACCAACTGGTACTTATGTTGAAGTGGCGCAGGACATGGTTTGTGGTATTCATTGGCAGAACCAGCCACGTCATCGAATTGACCTCGACCTGTCAATTTCAAATGCCGAGGGAAAAATTGGTTGGGACGGTCGCTATAGAGACTCCGAGAACGGCATCTACTTCTCTGGTGACATCACAGACGCACTAAGACCAAAGGGTGCTACTGAGGTATTTCACATCGATGGACAGGCTCGTGGTGTTTGGATTATGTTTGTAAACTATTACAACTTTGACGATAGCGTAGCCGTGCCATTTAAAATTTTGGTGTCCCAGGCTAATAAAGCTGATATTGAGGAAAACTATACCGTTGACCCAAATAAGATTGTGGCTCTAAGCAATACTGAAATCAGCGTGAAGATGAAAAACCTAGGTATCGTTGTGGCTGACGAAAACAGCACCAAGTTCTACTTTGCTGAAAGTAATCTTGGTAAAGCAATTAGTGCCCGGGGTCAGGAATATACAGAGTGGGCGCGCAAGTTTCTGTTAAACTATTACACCGATTCAATTATTCTGAATGACGTCTTGGTATCTGCTGGAGCTGAAATAGTTGATGACGTAAGTAAGGCCGACATTGACCTATCACCCGAAAGTATAGACAAATCAACTATACTTAGTTTGTTGAAGGAGACTAGAGTTGAAAAAGAAGCAGGATAACATCATCCGGGTGACTGTCTATATATCCGAACCCGCCCATCGTAAACTAAAGTCTAAATTAGCATTAGAGAATCTGAATGTCAGTGAATGGGTGCGTCAGCAAATTGACAAGAAAATTAAATGAGCCCCCTTAACTGAGTTAAGAAAGCTCATTTAAACCTGTTCGATGACTAAAGGCGTTTTTGCAAGCAAGCGCCTTTTTTCTTTGCCCAAGCATAACGCTCAAGCGATACGTTAATGGTACTTTTAGCATAGCGAGTATGTCAATGCTAATTACTGTGTATTATCAATTATTAAGGTGTTAAAGTACCGATAAAGATTATAACTGAACACTAAAATTAAGTCAACTATGCCACGTACTTGCGATAACTGCACAAGTACCAATAAGATTCGGATTTTGTAAAAGAGAAACCCGCCATTTCTGACGGGCTTAACTTTAACTGGTGCTTGATTGTCTGTGTCTTACACCACATGTAGTGGCTTGACTACATGGTAATCCCCATGATAGATTATTGTCAAGTACTTTAACTGGTACTTGCGTGTCCCACTGGTCGGGTAGATACCAGCCGCGTGACGATACGGATACCTCACTTATACTGCTTAACTTAGAGCCTAATAACTCTAAGCAGGTAAGAAGGAAACGGCTCGGAGCGTGGCCTTAGGCCGTAGAACAAAATGCGAACAAGTAGAGCCGTTGTTAATTCTACTAACACCTAACTACTCTTTTTGTAGACCATATAGTACATCTAGTAATCAAGCTCAGTTACGTGCTTTAATATAGGCTTCCTTAAACAAGGAGACCACCGAGCCTCACGCTCATAATTTTGAACTTCAACTTAATACAGGAACTACCCTACGAGGAACTGCCTGTTTATCCCCAAACTAGAATGGACTCTGTCATGGAGTCCTATTTAAGTTTGAGTGAGTTTTGGGCGGCCACCACCCATCTATTAAAAGAGACGATAAAGTGTTATCCAAGACAGTATCTTTTCTAAGATTGACAGGTTTGGTACAATGGGTGGGGTGGGTTAAAGCCCGACTACATGGTAGTCTAGACAACCGCCGTAAATTAAGAGCTTACCACTCCTTGATAAAACGGCGGTTATCTATTTTAAAAAAGCACCTGCCCAAATTCATTATTGCCTTTATCCTTAGCGGTCTTTTCTTAGGCCTCATCCAATCCTATAACCAGACCGATAATGATTTCCGTAAATATCGTTCTAACATATCTCAGGAGCTTGAGAATCAATTTAAGGCAAAAGGTGACCTCCGACAGCAGTTTAACCAGATAAAGGCGCAGAGCGAGCAGCAAAAGGCTGAGAATGAAGATTTAAAACGGCAACTACAAACTAAACGTCAACTTGAAAGTCCGATAGCCTTTGTAGGCAGAGGCGGCGGTGATACTTCGGGATATTACTGGGGTCAGTGTGTTTGGTATGTCGCTTCAAAACTGCCAATACCTGGACACTGGTCAAATGCTTCCGATTGGGATGAACACGCCAGAGCCGAGGGTTATGTTGTTTCACCGATTCCGAAAGTAGGCAGCGTAGCTCAAATGGATGATGGCTGGTACGGCCACGTCGGCATTGTTAACTCAATTAACGGTGATATGGTTGAGCTAAATGAGATGAATGTTTTTGGCGTTGGTATACAGGATTATAGATGGGTGCATGTCTCGGAGTATGAGTATATTTACATCTAATGACGTGGTGTCTGGTCGTTGTACGCCGTTACGATAACGGCAATCAGGATGATTATTAAGATAACTATATAGACGGCCATACTAACCCTCCAACCTGTCAATCATATCTTGGGCTTGAGCTTTGGTCATTAATTTGGCATCCACTTCATCAATTCTGATAATTTTAAGCAACTTCAAGACTTCACCTAATCGCCAAACGGGTGGGTCATATTCAAGCTTAGGGTCTTGTGGTCCCCAGACTTTTCTTTCTTTATCCATCGGCTTGCTCTTCTTGCCGAAGCACAATTTGAGCGTCTGGAAACCATTTAATAACATTATCACGAGCCTCTTCCCATGTGAGCTTATTTTGCTCAACAGAGTATTTAACCCCATCTAAGACGAACAGTAGTAGGGGGTCCTTGACTGACCAAGACCGGTCTCGTTCCTGATATTCTTCCATGAGATTTTGTGAGGTGGTCTCTGCTTTTATTATGCACCCTACTTGACTATTCATAGCAAGTTTTTGTTTAATAGGAGTAGGAATTTATGGGCAAATTAGTACCCGTTAATGATTACTTCCTGGTAGAACTTCAGGCTGATGGGCCATGGGCCGGCCAGAAAGACCCTGAAGAGGGTATCCGCAAAGGCAAAGTTGTGGCTATATCTGACTTCTTGACTTACTGGGGCAGCCATACTTATTATTTTGATAGCTCAATGATGAACGAAGAGATTTTACAAAAAGTCCATGATAAATATAAACAGCTAGTTGGTAAAGTTGTCTGGTGGCCAGAGCGCAGCGAGTCCGGCACCATTATTGAACACGAAGGCAAACAATACTTACTAATGAAGTGGGCCAGCATTATGGCCATGGAGGAAGATTAAATGTCCCAACCAATTAAAGATGGCAAATTATTCTATTTTGGCAACCAAGCTAAACAATATTTATTGGAGGGGGCTGAAACGGTTTACCAAGCTGTTAGTTTGACTTATGGACCGAAAGGTCAAAATGTCATATTGGAAAAAACCTACGGCACGCCGGTTGTTACACGTGATGGAGTAACAGTCGCCAAGGAATCTTATTTGGAGGACCGGCCTCGCAATCTAGGTACTCAGATGCTAATTGAAGCTGCTGAAATGACCAACCATTATGCCGGCGATGGCACAACTGCTACTGTTATTTTAGCCTATAATCTTATTCAACATGGCCAGTTTAAATCAGCTGCCGGCGTCCATACTATGCAAATCTGTGACCAACTTAAAAAAGACAGCTATGTTCTGCTAAATAAACTAAAAGAATTGTCCAAGCCGATTAAGAAAGGCCAGCTGGAACAGGTTGCCAGTGTATCTTGTGGCGACCCAGCGCTCGGCCGGTTGATTGCCGAGGCTGTTGAAAAGGTTGGGTCTGATGGTGGCCTAGTGACTGAGAAAGCGCCAGTTGAAGGAGTGGAGCGTTCTTATGTGAATGGCTATTTTTTACAACAAGGCTTTACAGCTTTAGCCCAAGGCAAAAAGGACTTGGAGAATCCATATATGGTGGTGACCTCCAAGTCTATCACTTCTCGCATGGACGCTATTAATCTACTAAACAAGATTGGCGAACGGGCCCACCACGACCAGAAACTACCAGTTACCCAGAACGGCCAACCAGTGCCGCTGCAGCAAGCCCTGCAAATAGCCTTTTTTGGCGAGATAGACGGTGAAGCCTACAATGTGCTGGTAGCTAATATTAACCAGGGTATTTTTGATGGTACGATTACTAAGACACCGCCAGCCGGCATGGGTGAACATTACATGGAAGACTTGGCTATTTACTGTGGCGGTAAAGCCATTAAAGCAGGCGAGAATTTATCGTCGGTTGACGGAGACTACTTTGGCCGGGCTGACCGGGTAATGGCCACGTCAGCCGAGACTAGTGTGTATGGCGGGCAAGGCGCTGGTGAGGATATAGAACGTCGTAAGAAGGAAATTAAAGAACAGCTAGAGCTGGAAACAGCCGCGCCGATTCAGGAAAAATTGCGTGACAGGCTGGCTAAATTGGAAGGCCGGATTGCCAAGTTCAGGATTGGTGGTGCCACGGACACCGAGAAAGAAGAGTTGGAGTTTAGGGTTGAGGATGCTATCCAAGCTACCCGCGCAGCAGCCAGTAGCGGCGTAGTGGCTGGTGGTGGCCGGACCTTAATCGAACTGGCTCAATGCGAGGTTGATGAAATCTGGCAAATGGCTCTTTATCGTACCTTCCAGAAGCTGTTACGCAATGCTGACCTAGAGTCTGAAGTTAAATTAGCCGAGGTGAGGTCCGCGGAATATCCGCTGGCTTACAACTTAAAAGCTGAAGATAAGTTGGTTGATATGATAAAAGAAGGTATTTTAGACCCGACATTAGTATTGGAACAGGTGATTGAGAATGCTGCCTCGGCAGCTGTTAATGTCCTAAAAGCCGGTGCGCTTATTACCTTTATAGATAAGGAGAAAGAATGATTGAGCTAATACTAGTCGGTCTAATCTTTGTAGCCTTCTTTGTGGGCTTTTTTCTAAGAAAGGTGCTAGATATACTAATTGACCTAAAAGATGCTCTCAGCCATCCTCAGACACCCCAGAATGAGCCTAAAGCTCCGCCAGCCATTTTTGTTGAACCAGCAGGCATTAGTGAAATACTGGCTGATGAAGAACAAGAACGTATCGCCAAGCTCAACCCCTAAAACATGCCCAGTCTGTAAGCAACCGGCGGATGATTTAATTTCAGGTGTCAGTCAGGGTCAATATATTTCAGACCGTTGTCAGTCCTGCTGGGCAGACGCCAAAACCAGCGCCTTATACGCGCGGCAGTACGACCGCCAGTGGCAACGCCGGCATTATGCCAAAGATATAATTCAGCCTTTTGAGAAAGAGGCATTTATCAAAAATTATCCTAAGCAAGCTAAAGAAATCTACTCAGAGGAGGATTTCCACAAGTATGGTTAGCCGCGACGGTCCATAACGTCGGCCGCACCTTCAACCCCGAGGTAACCTAAGACCGCACCTAGTCCTACGCCCCATTCGTCGTTAGCCACAGCTGTAAGAAAAGCCGCGACAGCTAACAGGAACTTGCGTGAGCTTAAACGAGCTATGAAATCTATCATTATTTACCTTTCCGGCCAGCGGCTGACCATTTGGCCATCTGCTTAGCCCCATGTTTCTTACGACCTATCCAAGCTACCAAACCCTTGCTCATACCTTTATCGGTCATTTGCTTAAATCGACCTCCACCCCCCAGTTTATTGGGCTGGCCTTTATAGCTACCGGCTTTTTTAACCGTAATTTTCTTCTTCATTCTAGGCTTCATACTTTTATTATAACCCTTCTATAAAGTTTCATTTAAAAATCCTATTGAGTAAAGCCCTAATCCAGCTGACATCACTGGATGTTTGGTCGATTTTATCCTTAGTCTTTTGGTCCAGCACTGAACCCTTAGAGGCGGTGTCCAGCTGGAGTTGTAGGTCAGCGATTTTAACATCCTTGGCTTGTAATGATTTTAAAAATCCATCCCGTTCTTGGGATTCGTTAAAAGTATTGACCACCAAGTCTATTGGTTGGCCAACGTAAAAATTTAAGCCTGGATTTTTTTCTATGGAATCATTTAAAAATCCATGCGCTAACCTATCAACCATATCTCTATCTGCTAATGTTGGCATGTTACCTTCTTTCTTTAAATATTCTAACGGACTTATAAAATCATTGAAAGAGGTAGGTATAGCTTTATTAGCTATGTCCCAATGAACGTGGACACCGAAACTAAGGCCGGTAGTTCCGGCCTTGGCTACTTCTTCGCCCTCATTGACCAGCCCGTCACTTCTTGAAAAACTATTGTTGTGCATTAAACGATGGTAGTACCGGCCATCAAATATCTGAACCATATTGCCGCCAGTTGAGCTGATAATGTTTTTTAGCTGGCCGCTGGCCGGAGCGTAGACTGAGCGGTTTGCTGGTACGCCCAAATCCAAGCCGCTATGATAGGCGAACTTGGCGTTGCTGTCCGGCACTCCAAAATCAGTGGTTACGGTGAAAGGCTGATTAACGGGATACCTCATTTCTTTACCTTCAACTCCCTAGCCGTCAGCGCCAGCATGAACATTGAAATAGCCACCGAAAAGCCAATAAGGTTTCTGTTGAGCGCTGAGACCGAAAGAGCGCTAGCAGTTGCTGATGCCATAGCTGATAACGCTAATGCCCCCAACCAAAAAGACGAAATGACAACTGCTGATTTTCTGAACTTCCAAGCCCTATAAAAGACATATCCGTACAAAGGCAGGCGGCCGAGAAGTAAGAGTATAAGCGCTTCATTCATTTCGTTACCTGCTGGACGTCCAATAAAATAGTACAATTGGTCGAGACGATAATGACGGCGATGTCTTTCCAGCTCCAAGTTTTTGCAGTACTTACTACTACTGCATGAGGTTTTAGGGAACGTTTTACCTCTTGGAGGCACGACTCAATCTTGGATAGTCTAGCGTCGAGCTTACGGATGTCAGCTACAGTCCAAGTGTATTCTTGATTATCACCTTTGGCCATCTTAATTATATTATAACCGTTATTCTATCGAGATGGGTATAAACCATTTTTATACTTGGGTTTTTTTATGAAGCCGCTGTCAGTCCGTTTGCGGTCATATTCCAGCAATAGACGCTCCAGCTCAGCTCTATTCGGGTCATTGGCCAACGTCTCTCGCAATTTGGTCTTATTCAGTTTGTATAGCTCAAGAACCCTTGAATCATACTGGGCTTTTAGCTCGTCGCTTCTTTGTTGCTTGGCTTGAACAGCCACATAATCTTTCAGCTCACCAACTTTACCATTAGCTTTAATCTGTTTGCGTACTGCCTCGGATATACTGGATAGGACATCTTCTTTATTTCGGTCACTCAAAGACTGATAACGCGAGTCACCCTTGACTTTATTCTGATAAGAGGAAATTTCCGGTTTAATAACCCGGTCATCATACTCCGCCTCCTGCTGTTTCTTGATATAGTCGTCCATTTCACCAATCTTGCCACTAGCTTTAAACTGCCGCTTGGCCTCTTCAGCGATACCAGATAAAACTTTCCTCTTATATTCATCAGGCAGGGCTTTATAACCCTGCTCGTTAATTGTTTTCTGCCAACGTTGCTTTATCGCTGGGCCAATAGTCTGGTTGAAAGCATAAATATTTTCCTTGGTTAAAGCCTGATTTTTGTCTTTGCCGTAAAAGTCTTTTTTAATAGCTGGTGGCATGACACTTTGACCGGCGTCAGCCAAACGGCGTAACTCGCCGGACAATTCATCGCCGCGAACTTTGGATGGCCGCAAAGGATTAAACAATGAATCCCAGAAACTAGATGGCCGGGGTATATCTTCGCCAAAAACATTTTGCCTAGGTGTTAATTTTTGGCGTAAGCCTGGAATACCAGTCATCAAAGCTTCACCAACATCTTCCACTTGGCGTTGGGTTTTATCGGTGCTTCGAGCCACGCTTCGCAAAATATTAGGAATAATACTGCCGGAAGCGGACTCTACATAAGCACCGACATTCTGCTCCGGCTCTTGCAGAGCAGCGGTAGACCGGCCAACACCTTGTAAGAATGATTGAGAAGTTAAGGATTTAGCAGCAGTACCGGCTGCCAGCCCAATTGATTTAGACCAATCCTCACCTTCTTTTTTAGCTTGAGCTAATCTGGCGCCCCAGGCAACTGTACCACCAAAAGGCTGGACATAATTTAAACTCAGGTATTTATTACCAACTCTAATAGAATAAGGCTGTTTGCCTTCCAGCTCCCAGCGCTTCCTCTCACTTTCACTGGACGGGTAACCTAGAGTAATCAAGTTTTTGTCAGCCAGATATTTTCCTAAGACTAGAGCTTCAGTCGTGCCAACAATACCATTGGCCAACTCTTGAGTGAAAGCCCGTTGGTCAAATTCGCCGGCCTTAAATTTCTTAGGCCGGAGCTGGGTAAGTGTTTTAACTATACCTATTGGTGAGCGGTCAACAAAAATCCGAGTCCCGACTGAAGCCGGGATTTTAGTAAAGGGCAATGTAGCTCGCATCGGCCAGCCCCAATTGGCCGCCTGACCGCCGCGTTTACCCAGTACGGTCGGATTGGCAAAAACCGAGTAGTTAGCTTCTTCAGCAGCTTTGGCTTGAACTGTGCCTTTAGTCATAAAGTCTTCCATAAACTTCTGACGTTCAGCACCCTTCAAACCCTGATTCTTGGCGACTATTCTGGCCATATCCTTGAGTGCCACCCGTTCAGCACCATACCAAAATGGCTGGTCAGTAGCACCCATCATCCGGTAGATGCCTTGGCTGACCTTACGGCCGGCGCTGGCTGACTTAGAGGTGCCATAACGAACCTGCCCGGCCTCATATTTGGCTAAAGGTAGTCGTGGGTCATAGCCGGTTTTCAAGTAAGCCGGCAGTTCTTTAACTTTTCGGCCGAAAGCGGCGGTGTAACCACCCACATCAAGCGGATTATAGGTTATAGAACGCTGGCCTACTTTCTCACTGCCTTTAAAGAAGCCTAATTTCTTTAAACCCTTACCAGCCCCAGCAATCCCAATATCTAAAGCCGCGGCCGTAGGTTTAACCAAACCCTGTAATTGAATAGCCTCCTGGACATTGCCTAAAATGCTACCCAGAGGCGTAGTTGGAGCAGTCAAAAGCAACGACCGCCAGACATCCACTATCTGCTGGGCACGGGGGCTGGGGTTGAGCCGGCCGGCGTCCTCGGCTAGCTTAGCCCGTGCAGCGCCCTGTTTGTAGGGGTCTTTAATTTTGGGAATTTCACTGGCACGTTTGAAAAAGCCACTGGCTATATCATTAGACGCCCCCAATTGCTTGGCATACGAATAAATACCAGTTGGTGTAGTGCGTGAAAAAGCTCCAAACATCGCTATGCCCTGTCCCAGCTCGCTACCAATTGGGGCAGCTACTTTCAAAACCTCATCGGCCAAGTCGTGGTATTTATTTTTAGCAAAAAAACCAAGCAATAACTGGCGTTTGGCTATTTGATAATCAATATTCTGCTTAATGTTTAACGGCTTTTTAGCCTCCTGAAAAGCTGCCCAGGGGTCCTTCTTAATATCTTTATAGGCCCGCTCAATAATTGGTTTTTGAACCCTGGTTTTTAGAGGCATAGCCTTGATAGTCCGGGCATATTCATTGGGTGTAAATGGCGAAGTCCTGACAGTTTCACTGAACTGGCGGATTTTCTCCGACTCCGCGATTTTATCAGCCGGTGTTTTTTTAATCTTGACTGCCTTGCTGCTGGCCAAAAAGCCTTGTGGCAGTCTGGCAAAACCAGCCTCATCAGTTGCCAACTGGCCAAAACCTTTAGGCAGAGTTGTTTTACCAACAGCCGCCCTGCCTATACCAAGCGCACCCCTGGTAATTGGCGAGGCCATACTTAAGTTTGCGCCTAAGCTCAATCCGCTATAGGCTGCACCGGTTAATTTAGGCGAAAGGGTAAAGGGACCTACCCCAAATCCCCCAGGGTGAGCTTCTTCAGTAGTTCGAGCGCCCTCTTGGATTGACTGGATTGGTCTGTTACCGAATAAGACCCGGCCTGCCCGGTTAGGTTTTAAGACGGTTGGTTTACGGGTGATAGCCTGTTGGACAGTTGCCCCGACTGTCGGTATAGCCCTGGCTATGCCCTGAGCAAATTGGCCGGTCGCCCCCAAGATATTTGGTGAACCAGCCCTTGTCACTCGTTTAATTCTTTGGTCTCTTGTATTTTGGTCAATAGTCCCCCGTTGGTAAAGTTTCATAAAATAGTCTATCTGGCCCTGTGGGTCAGTCGGTTTCGGGCCAGTCGGTAGACCAAAGCCAAGTGTACTACGGAACCAATCCTCAAATTCCCAAGGCGTACGTGGACCACGGCGACGCAATTCCCGCTGAAGAGCCAAGCGTTCAGCCCTACGGGAAGCTTGCAGAGTTGCTGATGGTGCGCCAAATAGACCAGCCGCACGCTGAATTACCTGGCCGCCGGCTGGTTGTACCGGTGGTCGTGATGGTTGTAAGTAGGGCGCAGCCGCCTTTTGGATGTTAAAGAAGGGTAAAGGCATGGTTACCCTTATGCGGCAGGCTTATAGTAACCGATATCTTGTTTGTAACGTTCAGCCGCCCAGTCACGCTGACCTTGTTCACGCATCTCCTGGATGCGGGCATCTTCAGCCGCCTTGCTCCACTTAGCTATCTCCCAATCACGTTGACCTTGTTGGACTTGTTCATTAAGTCTGGAACCTTCATAACCTAGTTGTTGCTGGGCTATAGACCAGCTGCGTTGGTTCTGAGCCAGCTGCTCCTGGAACTGACGATTTTCCAGTTCTTGTTGAGTATCAAACTCCCGCATTCGCTCAGCAAATTCCTGCTGGCTTAAGCCAAAGCGCTGTTGTTCTAATAGTAGCTGGGATTCAAATTGACGCCTGTTTTCTGTCTGTTGAGTATCAAACTGTCGGGTAGTTTCAGCTTGCTGGGTATTAAACTCACGTTGTTGCTCAGTAAATTGTGCCTCTTGCAGGCCAAACTGTTTGCCAGCTTGTTCCTTACCAAAGACTTGCTGGTAAATATTGGCTAGATTGCCGAAGGTGTTTTGCTGACCCTCGGTTTCCAGCTGAGCCTGGCCCTGGGCACGAGAAACTAAAGTATTCAAATCACCCGAAGCCTGGCCATATTGCTGACCGAGGCTCGCTAGATTTCCCTGAATTGGAGCCTGTTCATTAGCTGTTTGTCTGGCAGCTTGAGCCGAAGTTACTTGAGATGTGGCTGTCCGACCCTGAACCGAAGGCGCAATCTGATTAAGTAAATTAGTGGTATTAGTAATAGCCTGTCTAAGCCCTGAGACCTGCCGTTGGGCCTGTGGCACGCCTAGGGCTTGTTCTCGTTCTTGTAAAACGGCCCCGGGTGCCCTCATGCCTGTTTGGTAGGTTTGCAGGTTCTGTAGAGCCGTATCGGCTGTTGGAGGTGGTTGTGGAGTTGGTGGTTGCATATAAATTAAAATAGCCACCAGCGGTGGCTTCCTCTAGTTTTATTATAACCTATCATAACGGTATAACAGATATTAAACGGCTTCTAAATGTTCCAGTACCACTAGAAACTGCATATTTAGCTGTAAATGTATTAGAGCCAGCCGTTAAGCCAGTCACTAATTTAGTGAAAGAATAGACATAGGCTGAAGTGCCTGGTGTAACCGTCGAAGCCGTTTCCGTAGCAGCGGCAACAGTGCTGGCTCCAGATACAGCAAAGCTCATATAAGTCTCTCCAGCACCTGAGTTAAATTGGTAACAAGAAATAATCACTAAGGCTAAACCATTAGCTCCAATGGTTACTGTTACGGCCGGACCACTTGTAGCCAAGTCTGTATAGCTAGTCGAAGTTGTAGTTTGTGAAGTCGCTACGGAATTAGTCGCCGCCCCTGTACTAAGCTTATCAGCTGTAACAGCTGCATTTTCGATGCCTCCAGTCGGAATAAGATTACCAGCTGTAGTACCCGTGTGGTCATGGCCAGTAGCCGAGAAAACTATCTGCGATTCGGTAATAGATTTATTGGTTAAAGTCTGGGTGGCAGTAGTCGAGACTAAAGGTAACCAAGCGCTACCATTATAAAAGGTCATGGTTGCAAGGGTCGAGTCGTAGGCTTGGGAACCAGCCTGAACCGGTGAGACCGAAGTACCATAGTAAATCTTGGCTCTTACATGGTCGATTGAAGTAGTCGCTCCATCCCACTTAGCTTCTATAGTAACCTCTATACCTGTTAGGATAGTCGAAGCTCCAATTGCGAATCCGAAAGTCTTAAAAATATGGTAGGCATTTCCAACTGTGATTTTAAGCCTGAAAGAAGTATCATCGACATCATCACCAGTCCATGTTCTACCCCATAATTCGGTTGAACCATTACCATAAGTTTGAACTGCCTCCACACCAGTGTAAGTCTTGGTAAGAACTGAAGTGTAGGTTGTTCCTCCATCCCCAGCCAAAGCAACATCTATAGCCCCACTGGCAGCAGTGGCAGTTGCGTAAGTATCATTGCTGGTATAGGCGTTGGTCGGATTAGTAAAACCTAGAACATATGTGACAACTAATTTAGGGTCTTGAGTAGTTCCAGTCCAGTCTGCATATGGTATTTCATAAGAGGTGGAAAGATAGGCTGTCCAAGCTGGAGAGCCATTATCCACATCAACTGCAAAACGAGCTCCAAATTTTGTTACGCTTGTTTTGGAAATATTAGTTAAACCAGTAGCGTTGAGAGTGAAATCATTATAGGCACCGATAGTTACCGAATCGTAGGCTATATCTGTAGCGTAACGAGCGGTTCCAAGATTTCCATAATCAGCAGCAACTAGAGCAGTATTAGAGGCTGGAGTCGAACCAACAATAGCCATTCCAGCATGAGCACTGGTCATTCCAAGTGAATTGTTCTTGCTCCGTATCCATAAACTTAAAGTGGCTGCCGAAATTGCCGCACCAGATGTAAGGCTAGAAGTATCAAATAGGAAGATGCTTCTTGATAGTTGCTCATATTGATTAGTTGTAGCAGTCGCAAATAGTGAAACAGCTGTCTGATAAAGACCGGTGGTACTATCATTGGCTAAAGTTCCAGCTCCAGCACGGATAGTGCTAAATGTTTCATTGGCACCAGTCCGATAAACTATTCCATCAACAGATGTAGTTTCAGGATTGGCATCAGGATAAACAGTTAAAGTAGCGAAAGAAGCAGACGGAAGTAATGAAGTTCTATCAGCCAGCAAATCCCAGATATGTAAAGTCCACCATAGCGGTTTGAAGGCATAAAATAAACGTTCAGAGTATTCAGCACGCACTTGATACTCGCCCGTAAAACTACCATCTGGATTAGGCCAATGAATAGCATTAGGTTCCAACTTACTTATGTGACTTCTATGGTCAATTTTAAGTACCCGCCTAAACCATTTTTTAGTTAATCGGCAGTTAAGCAGCCAGAGTAGTTTAGCCTGATGTCTAGTGAACCAAGCTCTATCAAAAATCACGTTTCTTCTCCGGCAGGATTTGAAAAGCCAACTGAAGTTGGTGGGATAGGGAGGCTGGCCGTGGCATAAGCAATATTATTCAAAACATCAGTTAGAGTAAGAGCTCCAGTAAAACGCAGGTAAGTGCCGTCCCAAGTCAGCTTGTTAGTCGAACTGCCAATTGAAAATTTAGCTGTACCGGATGAATCACCCAAAAACCAACCAGTACCAGTATCAAAATCAGTCTGACCGCTTCGGATAGCTCCAGAGGTCGAAACTATCAATGAGCCCGTATAGGTGATGGAAGCAGCTAATTTAGTGGCTGTGACAGAGTTAGCTGCCAGATGGTCAGTTGAAATTGAACCACTGGCAATCTCGTTGGCGGTGATACTGGAGGTGATTATATTTCCACCTGGAATATTCTGTGAGCCCATGCCCTCAAGCACTGCAAAACTTGCCTCATTCTCATTGTTTTGGGCAACAGCTATTAGGACTTTGCCCGTTCCGACAGCTGTAGTAAGAGTTGTAGTCGTTTGGTAGACAGTGGTCGAAACAGCAATGTCCAGATAAATATAAGTTTTGGTGGTCATATTGCCAGTATTACCCGCAACAATAGAATAAGTCGTTCCGCCGTCGGCGGTTACAAATGTCCCACTTGTCCAAGCAACTGTATCAGCATCAGTTACCGTAAAACTAGAGGTTTGTGTCCAGCCCCGGTTGGCCACATTTAAGGCCACTACTGAGACTATCCCAGCCCCGCTAATTGAACCACCAGTCACACTAAGATTAGAAGCAGTTACAGCACCGGCTTCAGTCGCTCTAAATGGTGCCGTCGCTCGGTTAGCGAAAGTATCGCCAGCCCAGAATCGAACATCGTCTCCACCAGTAACAGTTGAAGCCAGACCAAAAGAATTAGCAGCGTCCCGAACATAATCACTGCCAATAGAAAAGCCACCGATAGTACCCGAAGTGGCGGTGACAGAGCCAGTGATGGTTGCATTGGTGGCAGTTAAAGCCCCGGCGTTAGTCACCCTGAAAGGAGCTGAAGCTGGGGTAGCATTTCCGGCATAAAGCGCAGGGTTGGTTCCGCCGCTGTCTAGCCCAACAGTAGTTGCTCCAGACCCCGACGTCAGGGCTGTAGCCCCGATAGTCCAACCACCGATAGTACCTACGGTAGCCGTTAGGGTTCCGGTAATGGAAAGGGTAGTACCGTTCCAGGTTAATTTGTTACCAGCCGAATTACCGATAGATAATTTTGGTGTGGTGTCATCTATTCCCACCCAAAAGCCTGTACCAGTGTCATAAGCTGTTTGGCCAGCGCGGATAGATTGGTCAGTGGAGTCAATTTGCATCTGTGACCCGCCGACTGATAGTTGCTTGAATAGCGCCCCGGCACTAACCTGGCGCGGTAAGACTCTGGTCATACTGTCGCCCGTGGGGGCGGAAGGTAAAGATTCAGCAACGGCTGGAGCCAGGGATTCAATAGCCCTGATTGGATAACTGCCTATTTGGGCATCAACTAATCTAGCTGAACTCCCTTTGACAACTTCGACAATATCATCATCCCACATTAAGTCAGATTCTCCTCAGTAGTGTTATCGTAAACTAAAGATATACTGGTAAAAGTTGGTGTGGTTGAGCCGCTGGTTATATCCAGTCCCAACTGAATTTCTGTAAAAACCCCATTGATGTCAAACCTAGCTACATTACGCTCATTAGTAAAACTGCTGGCACTGAAACTACTGGAAGAAACCCAGGAGCCTCTGTCTATTTTATACTTAAGTACAAAGCTGGCTCCCGACGGCAGAGTAGCAAAGGTTGCCTCCGTATAGAGTCCCTTTTTAACTTTAGCAGGGTAGCCATCGTCAAAGATAATTGACTGCCACGAAGAGCTGGTGGCAGGACTAGATGAGTTGGTAACGCTGTCTACGCCATAATTTGCCACATCTCGCCAAGAGACCAGTAAGGTATCGCCAAAGCTTTTAACCATGCCGATTTTTAGACTGTTAGCAGCCGAGTAATTCTTGGTGCCAGTGGAGAGAACATAAGAATAACCAAAACTTTCAGGGAATTTAGAGTCAATTGCTCCCCAGGAATAAACACCATAATCAATAGATGTACTAGTAGTTTCCGAAGGGTAAGCGCTCAGCAGAATACCTCTTCTAACTGCGCCGGCATTTGGATAAATCTTAATCGGCGCAGTAGCGCCAGAATACTCAGTATCACTATCCGGCATGGTTCTAATCTTCTCTGGCTGGGCAGCTGGCGAGGCAATCCGCCACCAAGCCCCACCGGCATGGTAGCAGACATTATTCTTATAAGTTGTCAGGCCGTAAGGCGCACCTTCTGGAATTTCCGTAAAGTAATTTGGGTGAATATCGGCTGTATCAGTTAAACCATCCCACCAAACAATCAGCCCTTGCTGAGGAATAAAAGTTGTACTGGTAGTAACTTTCTCCAAACCAATTGCCAAATATTCATTAAAAACAGCTAGGCCGCAGACTTCGTAGCCTTGGGGAAAACTTAGGCGGTGTCTTAGCCACTCACTGTTAGCCGGTGGCTCAGTGATTGGCTCCCAGACGCTCAAGTAATTAGCATTACCAATTACTTCATACTGCAGGAAACGGGTCATCGGGTGCATACCATTAGTCGGGCTGATTAAGCGGTCGGCATAGAGTGTTAAATCACAAGTTTTTAGGTCATTAGCAGAACTGGAAGCCACTGTCCCATCGCCAACGGTTGAAGTGACATGGAAGTGGTAAGTCCTGGCATTCGGTTTAATATGCAACCGGACTGGCGAACTAGTAGTAAAATCATTGAAAGCACTATTAGTCAGACTGGCATTGGCGATTGTCTTAGAAGCTAAACTATTATTCAAACCATCATGCAAAGTGACTGTCCAGTTACCGGTCCCTTTAGCGGTTATATAAATACTAATAGTTGTTAATGGCTCAATATCCAGCTGAAAATGACGCAGAGCAGTCTCTGAAATTGAAGTGGCGATAGTAGTCGTATTGGCACTACCTGTCTGGAGGGTATCAACATTCAAGCCGGCCGCGGCAGTGTTATCATAAGTTGAAGAAGAAGTAGCATAATAGTTTGAGCTAAGAGTTGGAGTGCCGCTTAGGGGTCCATAGGTACTAACCGATACTGTGCCCGGGATGTAGATATAATCAGTATCCCGCCGGTACGACAGCCCATAGCTAGCATTACCAGCATCACCAATCAAGCTCCAGCTGCCGGCCACCGTCCGTTTATAGAAATTACCAGTGTCACCAATGGCGTAGACCTGGCCATCGGAAGCCATGACGGCATCCTGAATTAAATCGGTCACCACGCTACCCGATTCTTTGGCCAGGGCAGGCAATACAGTTAGCTGCGAGGGGTCTTTGCGAAAATCAAGCGCCTCAGTATAAGCCTGGGAATTAGCCAATCCTAGTTTATTACCAACGCTCCAGCCACCCTCGAAGCGTTTAAAGACTACCGACCTAGCTCCCATTTTAAATTACCCGGCCTGAGGTGGCCACAACCAAGGATTAGATTCAGATAAGTAGTCAGCATCAGTGATGATATTAGAGGTCGAAGAACTGGTATAGGCCTGAACGGCCTGATTAACAGCTTCGTCATATTTCTTATGATGGTACCTGGCTCTTGAAGGATTATTTTTAGCCTCATAATATCTCATCAAGGCATAATCGACAGGCACATCGTCATACTCGCCAGGAAAAATAAACATTTGCCCCAGTTTATAAGTAACTGCTGATACGGTCGGACCGGAATAATTAATAGATAAAGTTATGCTAGTGGTACTGGCGACTGAGGCCACCTCATACCAGTGCCCATCCGAGCCATCGGTAACCTGTAGATACATGGCATCGTGGCTAGCCGTAGTCCAGGTGGTACTAACGCCTGTAACCGTCGTAGTCGCAGTAGTAATACTGACCGTACCTGTAGTATAGTCATCTTTAGTTAAAAAGGCATCTTGGGGCTGATAAATCAGCCGTAGGCCATTAGTGACAGCAGCCGAAGGAGTTGGCCAAAGCCCAATCTGGTCATTACCGAGTACAAAATAGTGAGTCACATCACGGGAGCTGGTAGTAACAATATTTTTAAGGCGCCATTCATCCTCATCCCTGATTTGTATTAATGGTACTTCAAAACCGGTGGCAACTACTACCGAGACATAGGAGACCTTAATTAAGTCAACCGGCAGGTTATAGGCTTGCTGGCTAGCTACTAGGTTAATCAGAGCTTGTTTGCGAGTAAAATAGCGGGCAATCTTGGAATTGAAGCGTTGGTAGCCAATGTTAAGGTCCTCTTTAAACTGAGTTAAAACATTGGCTGTAGTATCGCCTGATATGCGCTGACACTTAGTGTAGCAAGCTTGGAAGCTTATCATAAAACTATCCTACCTTTCTGTCAACTACACCTAATAAATAAAAACCTGACTGTCGGCAGGTTCCTCTACCCTAATAATAACACTAGTTTCCCACCCCCAAAAGTCCTAAGCCCTTCAAGGTAGCAGTCACCACCGTATAATTTATCACCAATTTGGGGTCATTCGTTGTACCAGCCTGGTCAGCGAAGTAGCCGTTCAACCGACTGATGGAGCTTATCACCCAAGGCGGGGCTGAGTTGGCGACATCATAATTAGCATTCCTGGCACTGAGCTTAGTTACGCTAGTTTTAGAAACATTACTAAGACCAGTAGCATTAAGCGTAAAATCATTATAGGCAGAAGTTGACCAGTTGGCATAAGTAATGGCTGTGGCATAGGTCGTAGAACCGGTCTGGCCAAAGTCGGCTGCGACTAAGGCGGTGTTGGTAGCGGGTGTCGAGGCGTATATGTTTATATCAGGTGTCGCTATTAAAGCGTCAGCCTTATCCGTACCAAAAAGAGAAAAGGTGCCTGAGTCTATAGTGTCAGGGTCGCCAATAGAAGAGGTATCAACTAGATAGATGCTTCTGACAATTCTTGAATATTGGTTTAGAGTAGCACTACCTTGCATACTGATTATCGCAGCATCAGTTGAGGTATCAATCCCATCGTCACCAACACCAGATATTAAAGTTGACCAAACAGCATCCTGGCCAGACCGTCCTACATAACCATCTACAGATGTAGTTTCTGGGTTGGGGTCAGGGTAAGCGGTTAAAACATCTAGCCCGAAACTTAGTTTAGGAAACAAAACATCTGCTGGTTTATCCCAGCCATGCATCGCCCACCACAGCGGTTTAAGGCTGTAATAAAGCCGTTTGGAGAATTTAGGATCGGTTCTAAAATCAGAAGT
>ERZ1292644.653-Hain-H14-01um-R2-653-length-21501-cov-31_pt2 | contig 19029 bp, 20 predicted proteins | sample MGYA00564402_ERZ1292644 | MGnify/ENA primary metagenome ERZ1292644 (study PRJEB36523, sample SAMEA6512644) | groundwater metagenome | collected 2019-01-09 | study: AquaDiva: Metagenomics assemblies of 32 groundwater samples
GACTAATAACAGTCAACGGCCCGGCGGCAGTGTCTAAGCTCGCTAACCGCCGGGTCTAACCAAAAGGTGACAGTATGGCTATTTTGACAGTGAAGAATCGGCGACCGGACGTTTTTATCGGAATGTTCGACGGCCAGACCTATGAAGTGAAAGAGACCTTAGCGGTGCCCGATTATGTCGCTCACCACCTCAAGAGACAGTCGATTGTTCGTGACAACCCGGTGAACCCGGGGATGAACGAGTACCGGCTGGGCATTGTGGAGTTGGGTGATCCGGTAACCCCGCTGGGAGACCTTCCACCGGAAAGTCTGGATCGGTCGGATATGGATGAATTTCGGAAGGTAGTCATCAAGCCCTCGGGTATACGGAGTACTATTCCGGCACCCAAGGGGGCGGTAGCACAGTCGATTCGCACTACAGACTAGCTTACTGACTCCAAGGAGCGAAAGGAAGTATCATGGCGAATATCGCTACAATTAGTAACATCCTCGAAGGAATCCTAAACAGCCAGCTCGCGTCTGCCCGTATTAACCAGGGGACGTGGGAGTGGTTCAACGCGCTTACTCGAATTGTGAGTGCGAACCAGATTACCGGTACTGTCCGGGTGGTCGGGCCGCGAGTTGCGGTTACCGGCTCAAATACTATCGAAAGCGCAGCCGCGACTCTTTACGGCGTGTTGATCGATAACGGTGGGACTGAGAATGCATATATGGAAGTGTCGGATGTCGCCGTCACGGGCGGCAATGATGACACTCTGGGTCCGATGCTCTATACGCCGTCCGCGACGATGAACAGCTACGTGTTTCCGAGCGGGCTGGTGTTTGCGAACGGGCTGTTCTACGACGTGGTTCTTGCGACTAACACGGCCCTAGAGGCGGGCACCGAGATTTCGGCGGCCAACCTGCTTCTGCACAAGGCCGTGCTTGTTTACACTGAGTAAGGTAGTTTGAACAACTAACAAGGCGGTAGGGGCCTGGCTGGCCTCGCAAGGGGCCAGCCGAATGCCGTTAAGGAGATTCACAATGGGTGTTGGTCTTTCCGGCCCGGAAGTAAACCTGATTCGTCCAGCTACGCCGGATTTCGGTCAGGTGTTCTACATGGTGGATAGTGATTACAGGACGGCTGCCCAGGGTTGGTCGAGAGCTGACCGCACTGGCCCGCTGGACCTGCACGAAGCTAGGAAGTCTAGCGCCGGTTCGGGGCAGTATGTGTACCGCACCGCCGACTATTCGAGTGATGCAGTGGCAATTCAGGCGGCTATTGATGCGCAGGTTGACTTCCGTGGGGACGCGCTGTACTTCACCCCGGGAGCGTACAGCGTGGCGACGGCGCTTGCGATTAACGTCCCGGACGCACGATGGATCGCTAAGCCGGTGAGTCACCCGACGCTGGCAAGCGCAAGCTTGACGGCGGCTGTGGCTGCCGCGTTTGCTCCTACGGCGGCGGCTGACAGGATGGAGATCGGGTATCTGTCGTTGATTCCTCTGACGGCAGGGACGATGTGGGATGTCGGGGCGGTCGCGGGCTTCCATGTCCACGATACGTTCTGGAACACGGATGGTATTACTGCAAGCACGGCGACGGTGGGTTTCGTGTTTGCTACTACCTCTGAGTTCGTCCACTTCGACCACAACTACGTGTGGGTTGACGGCGCTCAGGGCCCTTGGATCCGGGCGGCTGGTATCATCAAAGGGTTGACGGTGCGTGACTTCGAGATTTTCGTGGAAGCCGGTAGCTGGGCGGCTGCGATTGATCTCGCGGGCGTTGGGATTGCCCACTTTGATGTGGGTCCCGGTACTATTAGTGGTGGGGGCACGGCGCTAACGTCGTTGCTGACCCTAGCTGACAAGACGACCGACAGTTCCAGTGGGTTTGTGCATGGTGTTCGCTCTAGTACGAAGGGTCCGGCGGCTGGGTCTCTGGCTGTGCCGACGACCGATACGACTACGGTGGATATCGTGGACTGCTGGCGCGCGGTCGCTGTGGATACTTCACAGCCTACCTTCACTTCCGGTGCTGCTATTACCTGGGAGTCAGGCGTTCCGTATACTGGTTAATACGTGATTTACAAAGACTACGCGGATCAGCGAGAACGGTCTGCTCGAAAGGCGGCGCAGGATCAACACCTGCGCCGTCTAGAGAGTCAATTCGATCTGAGTGCGAAGGACAACCACATGAAATACGAACGGCCAAGTTTTACGGTCGTAACGGCGTCAGAAGCGTATCGAGAAGGTTGGGATAGGATTTTCAGGGATGACCAGCCCGAGGGAACATTGGAGTCGCGTCCAGACAATCGCGACGAAACTCCACGCTGACGGCTGTACAGGCGTACCCGATCTGTGGTTTCGGGTGTGCTGCTATGAACATGATATCTGCTACCGCACCGGAAGGACTTTTGATGGGTGGGCGGTGTCCCGGTGGCAGGCGGATAAACGGCTGAGACACTGCATGTACGAAGCCAGCCCTCTAGGGCGGTTTAGTATTCTTGCCTGGGTGTACTGGCTGGGGGTTAGATTACTAGCGAAAGCTGCATACAAGGGTGAACTATAGTAGCCCAAGGAGATTAAAGTGCGACCAATTGCTGAATACACGATTGCTGAGTACAGCCCCGTATCCGCCCTCCTAAGAGCGATTGGGGACATCCAGACAGACAACGGCTTGCTGTGGACGCCGTCGACCCAGGTCAACCCCCGCGGCGGGGCTGGGATTGGCGGATGGGAAATCCACAACCGTTCTAGCGCCACAGTCAACTATGGAATCGGATTTCGGATTGCGAATACGGCTTGGGTTGCCGGGCAGTACACGCACGCTGGGACCACCTTTACTGACGACACGACGGATGCCCAGGACGCCGGAGCGACTGACTTTGCTCTAGAAACTCTCACGGACAACGACGGATTTATTGTTGCCTGCAAATACCCGTTTAATGCCCTGTCTATAAACATCGGGACTGCGGGCGCAGGCGCGACTCCCTCAGTTCATGACATGGCGTATTCCAACCTTGCTGGCACGGGTTGGACCACATTGACGACCACGAATGCGTTTGTCGCCCCCGTTGCTGTCTGGGCCGCGGTGTCTACGCCGGTTATCTGGGTTCCACCGGCCGATTGGGGTAAGGTGGCCGCGAACGGCGCTGCGCCCTTTGACAACATCCCGGTTGGTTATTATGCCATTCGGATTAGAGCCACGACTGCTAACGCAGGCGCGGGTCTTGTTGCGGCCGTAGCGACCGCGATGGAAGTCTGGCGGCTGTTCGATCTGACTGAAGGTCTGACGGACAACTCCACGGCTACAAAGAACTACTTTCCAGCGGAACTGTACCAACAGGATATCTCTGGCGTGGGTGCATACATTTCGTCGGTGACCGCGCTGCAAAGTCGGGTCACGGCGTTTATCAGAGAGAGGTAGTACCAAGTGTACGGCTACGACGTTCCAAATTACGTCCGCGAATACGAGCGGCAGTGGAAGTCCTATGACCGATTCCTCCGAGTCCGGCGAAGCCTTGACGTTCCGGGAATGTATGTTATTGAGCGCAAAACTCGTTGGGTTCACGATTATGATTTCCGTCGCGGTACTGATCGACAAGTTCAGCTCAAGGATGACTACCGACAGGTATACAAAGTCTGGCCGAACGAACTCAAGTACGTTCTCGGCAGCCTTAAGGCCCACGACGTCCAGGCCCACGGGGGCGCGAAGGCGTTGGCCGACCGGCTGGATGCGATGGAAGACAAAGAGATAGAGCTTGCAGATCGCGCGCGCCGCGCGGAAACGGAGGCGCTTAGTGGCGAAGTCTATGACCACTTTGGCTGGATAGAGGGCCGTAAGGTCTCGGTGGCGGATACGATTCGATGAATACGACTAACTTCATACAAGAACACCTAATCCCGATTTTTCGGAACATCGTTGACCTAGGCACAAGTGTCGAGCGGTGGCGTAAAATCTGGACTACGGATTTTGACGCCAGTGGTACGGTTACGGTTCCTACGCCGGTTAACAACACCGACGCGGCTACTAAGGCGTATGTGGACACTAGCCCCGGCGCGGGCCTGACCGTCGAGGAAGCTGACGGGACTCCGAGCTACACCGGATCGACAACCCTGCGCTTCGATCAAGCGGACGGTTTTGTTATTACCCAGCCCGCAGGAGCGATTGCCCGGGTTGATTTGGCGGCGATTCCTAACGCTGCTCTAGTTACGGTGGGCGCAGCTACGGGTGGCACCGGCCAGACGACTTACACCAAAGGTGATCTTCTCGCGGCGTCAGCCGCGACGACCCTGACTAAGCTCGCTGTAGGTACGGACACGCAGGTTCTCACGGCGGACGCCGCTGAGGTGACTGGTATTAAGTGGGCTGCCGCCGGGGGCTTCAACCTTACTGTTGAAGACATCGACGCTGTTCCGACCTATGCTAACCTGACTAAGATCAGCTTCGATCAAGCCGACGGATTCGTAATTACCAACCCGGTCGGTACGGAAGCTCAAATTGACCTAGCTGCAATTCCTACCTCGGTGCTTGCGGGCCCTATCACCGCCGCCAAGGGTGGAACCAATATAGACACCAGTGCGAGTACCGGCGTTCCAATTGTTGATACCGGGACTTGGACGGTGCCTGCAACGCTGAGTGTCGCGAAGGGCGGGACAAACACCGCGTCGTATGCGGCCAAGGGCGATATCCTTGTATCCTCGGGGGCTACGACTCTTACTAAACTTGCGGTGGGCACCGATGACCAAGTGCTGACGGCCGCCTCGGCTGAGGCAACTGGGGTTAAGTGGGCGGCGGCCTCTGGTGGAAATACCACTTTAACAAAAGTTACCGCCGATACAGTGGCAACTGCGGCAACTGAAACGACCATTTTTACTTTCTCAGTTGCCGGTGGTACACTTAGTACCAATAACATGCTCCGTCTAACTCTAGTGGGACAAATCCAAGGGGGCGCGGCTGCCGACTATACGGCCACCATTCGCTTAAAATATGGAGCAACCACTATGGCTACAGGGACGTTTAAAGCAACTGATTGGTCGAATTCCTTCGTTGCAAATCTACCTGCTAATACAGGAGTCACCTTCATCGGTAATTTAGCGGCTAACGGGGCAACAAATGCGCAAGTGGCAACTTTACAAGCCGAATGTGCCAAGGTATTCGCGTGGGACTCGACTGGTACGCTAGTTCTTTGTGCAGGCCGTTTTAATACCGCGACTACCGCGCGTGGAACCGCCGCGGAAGATTCCACTTTGGCGAAGACATTGGCCGTAACACTTCAATGGAGTACCGCGGTTGCCGCAAATACCTATACGATGGAATATGCTACTCTCGAAAAACTCGCCTAACTTAGCAAGCCCGAGTGTCTATGATATTCTTACCCCGAGTCTCACTGGATTTTGTCTACCGGTGGTCAGCGCGCGGGTTGATCTTGAGTTTGCTACTAACGTATGGGTTGATTGTCCTCGTTATCTATCTACGAGTGAGGTAGTCGGATGCTTGAGCAGCGCGGCTTCCGTAATTTCCTAAAGGACATCGGCAGACCCTACGGCTGCCGGTTGTGGACTCAGGGATCACGGCTAGAACCAGTGTACCCTTGTGATCCCGGGTATCCGAAACTGGACGACACGGACCCCGCTAATATGAACCGCGGAGAGTTCGTGCTGACGTGGCGGTTTACGATCCCGCGAGGGACTAGCTGGGGCGCAGGCCCGGCTACGGAAGCCGAGATGGTCGAGGATGGCGAGCCTGTGTACCGAACTAAAATCCCTGACCTGTATACGTCGGCGATTCACCCGACAGTGTTGTTTCTAAACTTGATGCTGAGGAGAAGCTAATGGCTGTGACGATTGCCCCCCTTGGAATTGCAGGAAACGCGCTCCGCATCATCGCAGATGCCGACGCGGATGAAACGGCTGAGAACAACGTCAATGACGGGGCCGCGACGATTTACGCGATCACGATTGACAACGCAGCCAACGCCGCGATTGAGTATCTGAAGCTGTATAACAACGCCGCGCCGACTATCGGCACGACTGACCCCGACATGATTTTGATGGTGACAGCCAGCGTGGCCCGGACGTATGTTTTCAAAACCGGCAACAACTTCGCTACCGCCTTGAGCTACGGCGCAGTTACCGCCGCGGGCACCGCCGGAGTCACGGGTCCTACGTCTGCCATGCTAGTCAAAATTCTGGTCGCATAAGGGAAAACGATGGCTACTACAAAGCAGGCAATGAGCCTCACTTCCAGTCTTAAGGTTGTGAGGGACACCGACGCAGACGCGACCAGCGAAGCAGACCTGAACGTGGGTGCTGCGACGTTGTATCTCGTCAGTATTGATAACAGCGCCAACGCTTCCCAGAAAGTCTATTTCAAGCTTTGGGATGCTACGGCTCCTACCGTGGGAACTACCGCCCCGAACATGATTATTCCAGCCCCGGGCGGCGCAACGGTGACCCTCGCTATCTTAGAGGGTCTGAGTTTTGCCACCGGCCTTAGCGCCGCGTGTGTAACCGCAGGCGGCACGGGCGGGATCACCGGCCCAACCAGTGATGTGATTACTGTTCTAGTTTTTGCATAAGAGGGTACTGTGAATCTGTCACAGATCATCCGTAAAGCACGGTTTGAGGTTGACGCGATCCGGGCCAGTGGGGCAACGTCAGCACTCTGGTCTGACGAGGAAGTTATAGACGCGGCGAATACTGCGATGGATCATGTCGCCCGCATCCTTCGGTTATCATCGAGTGATATCCTCTCAAAGACGATGACTAGTACAGATGCGTCTATCGATCTGATTTCTGAGACGTATGCCCCCTCAAGTTTTCAGATTGCCGCGAGTACGTTATCATATACTCTTCCGCCAGATTGTGTCAGGATAGACAGTATCGTCCCGACAACGTCGGGGTACGAAGGTGTCCGGTTCTACCCAGCGAAATCGACTCAGAAGGGCTGGATCGATCAAGAAACTCTGACCGAGTCGGATATGAGCACAGTAAAGAATAGTGAACAGATATACTACTACACAACGATTGGCGCGCGAACCTTACGAATCTCGCCGATCCCGAAGGAAGCGTTTGACGTTCGGCTGACGTACCAGTATCGCCCTCCGCGGCTATTGCGTTATAATACAGGGACTACGCAACTAACCCTAGGGAGTACCACGTTACATGGGGTGGGGACTTTGTGGATGTCCTCGGGTGTTCGAGGCCCGGCGGAGTTAATTCGAGGGTCGACGACCGTATGTGATCTCAACATCGTCTACCCCCGAATTACGACGTTTACGGCGGAAGATACTGCGACACTAGCGAAGGCGTGGCCTAGCGAATCAGCGTCGGGCATCTATCATATCAGCATGGTGCCACAACTTCCAGAGGAACATCATGCGTGGCTCGCCCAGGTTACCGCTGCGGTGATGCTTCGGAAGGTCAGCCCGGAACTCAGCAAGAACGCCCTAGAGGAATTGTCGGCGCAGTTTGCCCTGGGAGTGTCTCCTGAAGTCACAATCAGGCAGACGCAGGAATCGTTACCCGTAGACGAATACCAGCTCCCCTAAGACATGCCTGTCATCGCGGATAAGTTCCTAGAAATTCAAGACCTAAGTAAAGGCATGAACACCTACGATCCGATATCGCGGGTGCCTGCTGGGTATTACGTCGACGCTCAGAATATGCTCTTGACTAGTAAAGCCCCGATCACAATCGGGGGTCTTACTAAGTTTAATACAACCGCCGCTCCGAATGCTGAAACGATTGTATGGTGTGAACCGTATACGTCGGGTAGCCCCGCGGTGACTACGCTACTAGTTGCCACGGACGCCGGGGTATTGTATAAGTACAATGCCACGACCGATGTGTGGCAGACGCTTAGAACTGGTCTCAGTACAACGGCATTTACCTGGACCCACGTTCCGTTTCGCGGCTCGCTGTTGTTTAGCAACGGCACTGACGCCATTATGAAGTACAATGGCACAAACGTCCTACCCGTTGGGTCTGTGCTTGCGGCAGACATGGAAGCGGATGAAACCTGGACAGGAACTAATCAGTCGTTCGTGAGTACAATTCTTGACCAGCGCCGCGAAGGTCTACAATCTCTCAAGATTGTCAGTGTCGGCAACGCCCTCAAGACTTACGGGGCTGCTCAGGATTTCCAGGTAGGTATCAACGGGGCCCCGAACTTCGGGGGTACGGACCTGTTTAAGATGCAGGTATTCAAAGCTGCGGGGACTTCTAACGGCACGGTCCGAATTCGGTTTGCAGATTTTACAACCCAGGCGACAAAGTATTTCGAGAAGTCTGTGACGGTTAGTACGGATGGGTGGAGTACCATAAGTTTCGCTATCAGTACCTTCACTAATACAGGCACCGCGGTTTGGACGAACATCGGCTTCTTCCAGATTTTTATTGACGCGGGCGACTTCTTAGTCTTCGATGACGCCTACTTTATCTATACCCTCGCCCCTCCGGTTGGCGGGTTGATCGACTTGTACAATCAGCAGCTCATGGTGTCCGGCATCGCGGCCGACTTGGTGGCGATGCAGTACAGTGACGCCGGTACTCCTGACTACTTCCCGGCAGCCAATATCGCGCGCTTCAGCGGCGGGCGTCACGCTCTTGAGAAAACCGATCAGGTGACGGCACTCAGGAGTTACTTTGACGAGTTAATTGTGGGCAAGGTCAACTCCGCCTGGACGTTCTCGGGTGCGGGTACGAACGTCAGTATCTCAGCGTTGCCGATGACCATTGGTATTGACAGTCACCGCGGAGTTACCGAAACGCCTTGGGCGTTGCATTACTTGTTCGAGAACAACATCTTCGGGTCTCGGCTGACTAGTCGCGGTCTAGTCAGTACAAACATCAGTTCGTTGCTTCAGACTATTGATGGGACACTTCTCGCAGATGTCGATGCAATTCGTAGTGATAGGACCCACACTATTCGATGGAGCTTCCCCGTCACGACTGTCACCGGGGAGAATGGTCTAGGTCTCCTCTACGACTACGTGGCTGACGCTTGGACTAGCCGGTACACACCTCATATCCGATACATGACACGGGCGATCATTGATGGTAACCATGAAATTCTCGCGGTCCAGTATGACGGATTCGTGCGCCGGATGGATGTTGGAACGTCCTTTGATGGAACCGCCATCGAGAGTTACGTCACTCTACCATACATGCAGTCAGGTGACGCTACTAAACACGGGGACGTTGTGCGCTGGATGAATGGCACCGTATACCTCAAAGGCACCGCGAGCGTTAGAATAGAAGCCCGGTTCGCTGATGAGCCACACGAGTTCGAGTCGGCGGCGTTTGAGCTAATGGAGACGGTTCAGGCGACGCCCAACGGGGACAAAGGCTACTTCGACATCGCCCGGACGAGTCGCTGGATTCAACTCCGCATCCGGGCTACGTCTGGGTCCTTCGAGTTGATTATGCCTCTAGTCATCGGATACGCGGATACCCAGCGGAGAATCTAAAGGACTTCAGTGGCGACTAACCTAGTAGAAGTTGTCGGCGAAGACACTAGCCTGGTAGTGTTTGCGACAAACGTAACGGGCGTTGATACTGTCGAATTCGAGAGCGGGGCGTTTGTCGGTAGCCCCGAAGAAATCCGAAAGGTCGTGTTGTTCCTTAACATCGGGGCGAAAGACCTGAAGCTCACGTTAGTTTGGCGCGACTCCGCATTTAACGTCTCGACTATTACAGGGACTCCGATAGGTGGGAAACTACAGTAGTCGATTCAGTTTCTCTCTAGGGACGGTCCTCGAAGTCCAAGCTCTTGGACTAACCGGCGTAACCGACGTGGAAGTTACCGGCGTGGTGATGAAGGCAACTCAGATAGAGCCTAAGCGGGTCGGGGCTGTGACAATTACGATGGACAGCGAAGATTACGAGTTTACGTTCGAGCTTCACGCCGAGCCGTTTAACCAAACGTCTATTCTTGGAAAGCCGCTTGTTAAAACTCCGAGTTAAGGCTGGGGTTGCGCTAGACGGTCTTGATACCTCGATTCTACCGGGGTTCTTAGCCCTGTGCTACTTCTTGGAAACCGTAGTCGGGGCGACCGAGGTTACGATTACCTCGGGGCTAGACGGACAGCACAAACCCGGCTCCCTGCACTACGTCGGGCAGGCTCTAGATATTCGATCCAAGACCTACCCAAAGGTCGGTGTGAGTCAGGTGATTCAAGAGTTCAAGAAGACCTATGACACAGAGTACGATCTGATCTGGGAGAACCCGGGGCAACCGAACGAACATCTTCATTTGGAGTTCGACCCCGGCAATAGAAACCACTGAATGAGTTAGAGGAAAACGATGGCCAACGATTATTGGGATGCACTGTTTGGATTGTACAACGATACCGCGCAAGGCGGCGGGTCGGCACCATCGACCGATTTCAGTAGCCTAGACAGTCGGTACGATCAGCCAGATGCTCCCCCAGGTCCCGGAGGCACTACGGGCACTGCCCCCGGTGCACAGACTGAAAACTCCTGGGGCCAAGCCGGTGGTGCATTCGCTCGTAGCCTTATTCCTGCGGTGGGACAAGCAGGGACCGCGATGCTGCTGAGCCGGATGTTTCCGGGAAGTCCCGGCGTTGGCCGAGCCCTTGATCTCCGAACTCAGGATATGCAAACGGGATCAGGCATGGCGATGCGGCGACTTCAGAATCTTGAAGCCAACCCCAACAGCTTCGGCCTCCCTGGCGATCCCAACGATCCTAATACTCCGGCGGGGAAACGACTGTACCAGATCAGAGCCAACCAACGCTCCGCCAGTGCCGCTTCCGGGCGGCTGGAAACTGGCGGGCATGAGGTCCGGGAACAAGACGCCGTAAACCAGGCGATAGCGAATGAGTTCAACCAGAACTATAACTCCGGGTTCGGGAACCTCGCAGCGATGAATCCCCCGAGCCAGTTTAACTACCGGCCCCCGCAGGAGAACCCGTGGGCCAGAATTCTGACGACTGCGCTGGCTCCGGCAGTTGGCAAGGGTATTGAGGGAGCGATGAAGACTCCTAGTGCTAACAGGTGGTTTATCTAATGGCTGACACCGCAGGTGCGCGGACACTGTTTACAGACCCGGTTGCTGAATCTGGGGCCGGGACGGCGTTGTTTGAGATATTCAAGCAGAACCAGGAGCTTGAGCAGTACGCTAAGAAGAAGGACGTGGACACCAGCGCCGCGATGAAATTGCGGACGCAAGAGAACGAGTTTGCAACTGGGTTGGCTACGCTCCACAGCAAGTACCGTATGGCTGAGGCGGATGCTGCCTCTAACCGCGCGATGCAGGACTTGACGATCAAAGGAACCGCCCTAGGGCAAATGGTGTCTGGACAGGCCAAACAGTTGTCTGAACAGACCGGCCAGGGGATTCCGGGATTGACTTATCAGGGAGCCCCTGAGACGCCAAACCAGAGTACCGGCGAGGAAGCCATGCCGTGGCAGACGAGCCCCGTAAACCCGTTGGCTGCTACCGAGTCGGCCAAGGTGTTTGAGAGCGCGTTTAGCTCCGAGCTTAGAAAGCGTGAGGCGAAGTCCCAGATCAGTTATCAGTCTGAGCGGGATATGCTACGGGATAAGCTCGGACTAATTACCGATAGCCACGCTAAAGCCGCCACGTCGCTGAAAGCTCAACTCGAAGCGATTGATCCTACGAACGCTAATATTCCCCTGCTGGATGCCTTCTTGGAACCTGGCCAGGCTCACCAAGCGGACTTCTCTAGAACGGTTCCGCAGATTGCCATGCAGGTTGAGAAAGCCAAAGCTGCGCTGAATCTTGCTAAGGCTATGGAGTCGTCTCGGCTAGAGCGCATGAAGCAGGTTACCTCGATGCAAATCCAGTCTAGGGAACTGATTGCCAAACTGAACCGCGAAGGGAAACAGGATAACCAATCCATGCTTCAGCTTCGCCGGGTACAGACAGGGTTCTCGGCTCACTATCAGACCCTTCGGAATGACGCTGATAGACTCAGTCAGCAGTTGAATGCCGGGATGCTCTCCGGTCCCGGCGAAATGCAGGCGCGGGCGCAGCTTGCCCAGACCGAACAGGCGATCCAGACGGTTCAGGCGAGTATCGACAGCGTTAACCAGGCTATGATCGCGCAGATGACGAAGGTGCAGCCGACAGGTCCTAGCAATACCGAGCAGGCAAATATTAGGAAGCGTATTGGCACGACCGTATTGAAAGAACGTGGAATCAAGTTTGATCTGAACGACATACCTAATCTGACAAAGGAACAAGAGAAGCAGCTTCAGAAACTTATGCCGGAGATAGACCGGCGAGTCCAAGAGTATATGAAGAAACAGACGCAGAGTTATAACCCAAGCGAGTAAAATTCGTTAATGGCTAATCTGTCGGAATACTTTGATATTACTTCCTCGCAAGAAAACATTGGGGCATCTGCGCCTCCCGTAGAAGAGCCAGAAGGGGACAAGAATCTTAATGAGTATTTTGGTCCCCCCGCACCTACACCGGCTACTACGGGCGATTTCAAACCTAATCGGACTACGTACGACATGGGTACAGTCGGTAGATCGCTCGGCAGAGCGGGCACGGCTATTAAGGAAACTGCGGCGAATATCGCGTCGATCCCCGCCGCGCTAGGGACACTCGCGGTTGGTGCGCTGAGCCCTTCTAGAAAAGAAGATGTCGATCCTGTCCGAGACGCCGGTATGGAAGCCTGGAAGTCTATAGGGGTTGACACGACCGAATATTTCAAGGACCTTGGGGAGAAACCCGGTACGACCCTTCGTGGCACCGCAGGCACCGCTATCGGCGGTCCAGCAATGGGAGAGTTCTTCAGGACGGGCGATCCATCTCAGATGGCGGCGGCTCCTGAGCGGACCGTGATTGATACGATTCTGAACGCCCCGACAGTTATGTTGCCAGCTATCGGCCTTACCTCAAAGGTGGCGTCTATGGCGCGCGGGCCATTGTCGCGTGTCCCGGGTGGGTCGAAACTGATTCAAAAAACAGACGTACTCGGCCGTCAGATCATACCGAAGTATAACTGGACGGATGAATTTTTTGGGATTGAAGCCGAATACGAAGGTTCGAAGTTTCTGAAAACGGTACAGGAGACAAAACCACTGGCAATAAAAGTTGGGGAAGTGATGGCGGAGAATCCCCTCGCCGCCCCGTTCATCGCACCCGACGCTCGGATATCCTCCGGGAATTTGAAGTTGCTGAATCGCGGGTATATGAAATTTGTCGAGCAGCAAAAAGCCCAGAGTCCAATGGGGCCTTACCCCGAATTCCAATTCAATCGACGTGGCTTATCTGCCACCGTAGATAACAGCGGGTTTGTTAAGTACGGCAAGGCGGATGAGTTTAATAAGCTCACGCCAGAGCAGCAGCTTAAGACCGTCAATTTTCGTAATCAGGTTGACGCCAATCATCAATTAATGTATGACCGTGGATTACTGACGGACGAAGAATACACCGCCGGGTCACTAGGTTATTTGCATAAGAGTTACCGGGTTTTTCATAATGAGGCGGATTGGATTAACCAGCTAAAAACCAATCCGGCGACCAAACCGATCTGGAACGACGCCCGGGCGTTTGTGGCGAAACAGTTCCCAGCCGCTACCCCCGAACAAATAGACAACAAACTCTGGGCTATCCTGGGACAAGCCCGCGAGTTGAAAAGTAATCCGCAGTTGGCCGCTGTTCAAGGACCCCTTGATAGCGCATATTCCGCATTAATTAAACGCCGGAACGTCCCCCCCGCGATTGCCAAACTCCTGGGCCCGATGGAAGGGGAGTTTATGGCGGTTCGCGCCGGTGAGACGCTGGATATGCAGAATCGCATTTTGCTCTGGGACAGTATGGCGACACGCATGACGACAACGCCGGGGGCGGACGCGCGGCCGTTGGTAATCCCTAAGGGCTCGCCGAATTATGATTCCTACCGGGATTTCGTCACCCTCAAGGCAGACGGGGGACAGGCTAACCCTATTTGGGGCCGTAAATGGACAGACGCCCAGGTGCATCCGGACGTCATCGATGCGGTTCAAACCATAGGAAACCCGCTTGGGGTCGGGGTTATCAGTCGGTTGATTAATACGTGGAAAACCGCGAAAGTCGCGGACAACCCCCCGACGCATTTGAATAACATCGTGGGCGACATTCAGTTTACTGGATACACCGGGGCCAGTTTTATCAACCCGCGAAACACGCCGCACTACCAAGCCGCGATGGATGACATCACCCGATTTTGGTGGGCGGGGATGATGAATCCGTCGCCGGAGCTAGCCCGAGCGATGCAGCTCGGCGCTGTCCGTCCCGGGTTGGCGTCCGTTGAAATGGGGGCCGACTATGCCAAACTGATGCGGCCGGGAGAAGCGCGGTCGGTCGTGGATGTCATGGATCGGATACTGCAAAGTAAAATTCAAGGGAAAATCTCGGCGGCGTATGACATGGAAGATCAGGTCTTCCGGTACGGGGCCTGGAAAACCCTCGTGGCCCGTGGGATGCCGGATACCCTAGCCGCTATTGAAGTCAACAAATACTTTCCAAGTTATGACGTGACTTCACCGCTTGGAAACTGGCTACGCGGCCACGCCGCGCTTGGGCCGCTCCCGGCAGGTCTTGGGTCCGTCGCTGGTGGACCGTTTACGAGTTTCCCGCTTGAGGCCCTGCGGATTACGACAACGGTCGCCCGGGAACACCCGATACGTTATGCCGCGGCAAACCTGGTTCCATTGACCGTGACCGTTGCGGGCATGGGACAAAGCGGAATGACGATGGATGACTATTACAACATGCTAGAAAGTCAGCCACCGCATATGCAGGGGAAGTTGCTGATTCCGGTGCCAACTCCAAGTGGACGACCCGCCTTGCTTGATTGGACTCAGATGATCCCGCTGGCTGACTGGCAGCTTCGGAAAGAAATCGCCGGAGTCCGGATGCCCCCGGGTCCTCAGGGCATGTTGTTTAACGGCCCCGGGTGGTCGTTATTAGAGGCGATTCAGAACCGTAATGCAACGACAGGCCAAAAGATCGTCGATCATAGTAAAGGGGAAACATTAGCTAATAAAGGGCTCCCTTGGCTACTAGAGCAGATGGGGCCCACCGCCCTCGTAAACCTCGGTGAGAGGGCCACGGCGGGTCTGCAAGGCACTCAAAGGACCAAGTACGAGGGGGAACCCCAAAGTTTATTCCGAGCCCCCTTCCAGGCCTTAGCCCCCCAGTTTGGTAATTATAGGTATCTTGAAGATGTAATGAAGGAAGCCCGAGTAGTTAAACGGGGCCGCCTTGGAGAAACAAAAGGTGGGTTTAGGACTATTGGTAGGGATCGGACGTTGACTGAGGAAGCAAAGACCCGGCGTAAAGAAAACCTCCGAGAGGAACGACTCCGTATTAAGGAAGGGATCAAGTAATGGCATTCCGGGCAGAGCGGGCAGGAGAGCGGTACGGACGGCGGGGGTTTTACGCCGGGCAAGGATTCAACCAAGGGTTCAGTTCTATCCCTGTCCTGGATGTGGGCAACCCCGCGGTAGATGAAATCCTTCGACGGTATCAGCCTGCGTCTGGACCCGGATTCAACTTATCAGACCGGTCGATGAACTTGATTCCGAGTCCGCCACAACCGAATCGTCCAGGGGCGCAGCCGTCTGAACAGGTACGCCTAGCAAGTACCGGAACCGCCCCGAGCGCAGGCCGAGTCCCGACCGACGTTAATACTATGCCCACGCCACCGCGGGCTGAAACTACCAGTGCCGCTGGTGTCCCTGCTCAGGCCAATTATGAAAATCCGTGGGGGGAACTGAACCGAGAAGCCCGCGGCATACCTCAAGGAATTCCAACGGAAAGCTTCGGACTTCCCGCGGGTAACGTCGCACCGGCAGATTACACGGACAGACAGTTTGGGCTACACGCGCTGTCACAAGCTAATCCCACGGTCGGTTTTGTCCAGGAAGCACTCCAAGGAGACCCGATTGGCGGAGCTTGGCAGGGGCTTCGTCGCGCGATGGGCAACAAAACAGATATGTTCGGATTCGATGTTCCCGGGATGGTCATCGGGAAAGTCGCACCAAGTCTAATGCCAAGTGGTCCGAGCAAATTGTTCCAGGCGGGTGAGGCTCTTCAAAACCTGTCGACTCGCGGGGAATACAATAAGCGGGTGACCGGGCAGTTGATGGACCCCTTCAACCAGGAGAACGTCTCCGAGTCCCAGCAGACCGCTAAGGCTCCGTTACAGGAAGCTAGGACTGACCCGAATCTTCTTGGGCGGGAACTGTCTGAGCCTCCACAGTACGGGCCCTACCCACTCCGCGGCCCTGAGGGCGACCTGTTTCACCCCGCGGGGGACAACTTTGTCCCAGATGCCGAAGTTCCGGGGTCGCAGGCATTCACCCCCCTGTCTCAAGCTCGTGGGATGTACGCTGGGGCGGATACCGGAACGATGAGTGACTTACACAGTTCCATAAATGCGCGTGCGGCCGACCCGAAGAACGAAAGTCTACGAAATTGGGAATACGCAAATCTGGGTAAAGACGCCGGAGAAACCTTCGGGCCTCTCGGAACGATTGGCGCCGCGGGGATGGCGGGGGCATACGACCTAGCGAAAACTCTTGGGCAGCCACTTGGATTATTTTCCGAGAGTTCACGTCCAGGCGGAGGTCCTATTGCCGCGTTGTCTAATTTGTGGGGTGGAACAGAAGCGTATCGTCCGGGGCTTCAGACGGCCCCTAGTACACAGGCTGCAACGGATCGGAGTACAAGCGACACCCTCCGTTCCGCGCAGCCCTCAGGGTTTACTAGTATCTCCGATCAAGTTCGATCCGGCCCGAGCCCTCGGGTTAATACTATAGATGACTCGGACTTTGGCGCATCGTTGATGAGCGGGGCCGGGGCTGGATTTGACCCCGGAAATAAGACATTCCCCTCAGCGGCTAATCAGCCTTATAGACTCTCCTTCGCCGGGCTCAACACACCTATCGCCCGCCGTAACTTAGGATTTACGGACACAGGGTCTCAGGAAGGACCCGGGGGTGGTTCAGTTACTGGCGTCGGGGATTTCGCTGATCCAAGTCTTGCAGGCGGCGGTGACCCGATGTCAAGTTTATATCTGGACCCTTACGTTATGGGTGTCCTGGGAAATCCAAATATTGATTCGGGTTTCCTATCGAAGCTGCCCTTTGCTGAACCCTATGAGCCGATCAGCCCATATCTCAACATGCCGGGCGTCGGTGCCTCCCGCGGTAGCGGAATGCGTTCACCAACGACACCGTCTGAAGGATTCACTACTCTCTCGGGGGTCGATACCTCAGGGAGTCCACATCCCGAGAACGTGCCGTTTGACTATGGCTCTAACTTTAGTGCCAGCCGTACCCCGGACTATACAGCTCCGGGGGGGCAGACATTCAACACTAGCCCTTCAGGTTCCTGGAACTTGATGCCCTCCCCGCCTGTACCGAGTTACGATATGACTTTCACGAATACCGCCCCGTCTAGTGACTTTTCGTTCAGTAGTGGTTCCTCCCTGTTTGCCCCGGTAATGCCGAATATTAGCCCGTTGACCTTCAGTAACTACTCATTCGGCTTCAAGGAAGGCGGTCTAGTCGGCGGCAACGAACCAGGGACCCCAAAGGTCTCATCCAAAACCCGCCATCGCAGCGGGTTTGACCCCGGCGAGACCACTGAGTCAGGCTTTCAGACCGTAAGCTTTATCCCCGCAGGCGGAGCCCCGGTGGGTAATTTGACGTTAGGGACGAGCCCGGGCACAGCCATTCTAGCACCCCTCGACCCGTTCTTGCTCCCGCAGTTTCCCGGTGGAGGGTTCGAAGGTGGCGGGGCCGGGGCCGGTGACGGTGGTGGCGCAGGCGCCGGTGATGGCGGCGGCGGCGGTGGCGACGGTGGTATTAAGAAGGGCGGGTTGATTACCCGCGGGAATCCGAAATCCAAGACGGACGATGTCCCCGCGATGCTTCAGCATGGCGAGTACGTTGTACCCCGACCAGAGATGGCGGCACTAGCTCGGAAGACCGGCGGGTTTGAGGAAGCGGCGGCGGCGATTAAAGAGCTGATTCGTGGATTTACCTCTAACGGAGGTGGTGATCGTGAAGATAATGTGGGTCAGTCCCCATGGCGACGGTTGGGCAATGGCAGCAAAACTTCGGGAGCATGGCAATAGGGTCGTTTACTTCTGCCCGGACCCAGAAAACAAAAACGGCCTCGGATACTTACCTTCAGTACCCGAGACCGCGTGGAAAGACTACGCTGAGAAATCTGATCTGATTATCGTGGACGGGAACTTTCCGTCCAGGGCTACCCGAAGATCATGGAGCCCGAGTGACTACGTACTAGACCTTGCCCAGATTCGTCGGAAGGGCATGCAGTACATAGGCCCAACTCCCACGTCGGAGCTTCTCGAAAACGACCTTCGTTATCAACGGAAAATCCTTTCGAGGTTAGGACTACACCAAACCTCCGGTGAACCAAGGCTTGCCTTTATCACTATTAGCCGAGACCCCGACGGACGGGTTAGTCTGGTCTTCCGACACCGGCACCTGCTCGCTGATGGGAACGGGCCCGCGTTGGGCAATCTTGGCGATCTGGTCGTACCCGTCGGCGTAGGCCAGAACATCTGTCGCCAGACGGTGCAGCTTTTCGATAGTTTTCTTAAACGTATCGGCTTCACAAGTTACCTCAACCTTGACGTGGTTGTCACTGATGACGGTAAACTTGAGGTTGCTGGCGTGACTACTAGGTTCATCTACCCGGCTGTCTTCGCTCAAGTGGCCTCCTTGTTAGGCGGTGCAAGCGAGCGGAGTAATCTTGGGCTCGCTGTCACCTTGCTTCGTCTGGACGATAACTCCGATACAAGTGCGGAGCAGGTCATGGAGTTTCCCGGCTTCTTCGGCGCTGATCTGCATCGGGATTTTGATAAAGGTGTGGGGGTTATCCACGGCGGGTTTATCGGAGCCATCGTAGGTCTCGGCCCCGACTTTCGGGGGGTTAAGGACAAAGTAGATTTCCAACTCAACTCGGGCGTCCGCCCCGGATGGGGCTTCCGCAGCAACGTCGGCGATCTGGTCAGTAGTCATATGA
>ERZ1292644.769-Hain-H14-01um-R2-769-length-19024-cov-7_pt1 | contig 19024 bp, 35 predicted proteins | sample MGYA00564402_ERZ1292644 | MGnify/ENA primary metagenome ERZ1292644 (study PRJEB36523, sample SAMEA6512644) | groundwater metagenome | collected 2019-01-09 | study: AquaDiva: Metagenomics assemblies of 32 groundwater samples
GCCAACTATTGTTCCCGCAGCCAATTCATCGGCTGACTTTCGTTGCCTAGACTTTCAAGGGATTGTCGCACCGCCAACGACCGTAACGGTCACTACCGTTCAGGCAGGCTATTGGGAACTCCGACAGCGTTCTGACGCAACGATTGCTACCGTTATTGGTAACATTTCATTTCCTGTTGGTCTGGACAGTAGTTCACCCGGAACTGTGGGCACGATTACAACAGGCATTGCCTATGATGCCGTAGTCTACAATCGTTTTTCTGGCACAAGCGTCGTTACGGTTACGACGTTGATTGCCTATCGTGCTAAAGCCCCCACGTCGGCAGGCGCGACTGTCACTACGTATACGGGGTTCTATATGGCGAATCCTGGTGCCAGCTTCGCGCCAACGAACCTAATTGGGATTGACATTGAGGCATTAACTCGTGGTGGTACGCTCAACTTCGGCATCCGCAATGCGAGCAACATGGTGCAGACGGGCTACTTGCGCGTAGGCGCAGTCACAGCCCCAACAAATGTAACAACTGGTGATCTAACGGCAGTACGCCTATTCGTGGGAGACGCGACAGCCATTGCTGGCATCGAGGCGCTGATTACTGGCGATGCGGTCGTATCTGGTACGATGACTATTGGAGCCGCCGCAGCACCAGGTACGAGTATGCTTCTCGATCTTACATCAACTACGGGCGCTCTGATGCTGCCCCGAATGACAACAACACAACGAGATCTCCTTACCGCCGCTAATGGAATGTTGATTTACAACACGACCACAGCGACATTTCAGGGTTATCAAGCTGGTGTTTGGACGAACCTAATCTAATGTTTTGGGAACGACAGCCTAAGGAGCCACTATTCCAGTTGACCTGGGTTGCCTTGCATTTGTCAGCCGCCACTATGCACCTACTTAGTGCCTTGTATCATGCCCGCAGAATAGGTAGAATAGAGTAGACATTATGGTACGAGTAAGAGTATCACTAACGACAATTGATGAGAAACTAGACCGATTACGGGATGACTTTGAGGCACACGCTAGCTCCAAGTTTAAGCATTTTGGTACAGTTATCGCTACAAGTGGCCCAGTCCTTGTAGCTATAATTGAGCTATTAAAATACTGGAAGTAGCCGCCCCTACATTGTCACTAGATACCTTCTTCCTGATCATCGCTGCCTGTGCGATCGTTCTCGCTACCAGCATCCTCATCCACGGTGGGGGGAACGGCTCGGAGTAAGCTACTAGCGCCAGCCGCCTTCGCCAGGTTCTTGTTGCTAAGCAGCTTACGGCGTGCCGCACGATTCATACCCGCCTGTTCACCCGTCTCAAACGCAGCGAGGGAATCGTCCACTTCATTGATACGATGATCGATTGACGTGAGCGCCTTGTCAATTTGCTCAATGACAACACCCTGCTCAATCTTCTGCATGTTAGAATCACTCTCGGTCAGGTCACGCTCGATAAGTAGCTGCTCGGCACGAGCAATCAGGTTGGTACGGGCCTCGACTAGCTGCTGCTTATAGCGCTGTGGGTCTGCGAGCGCACGTAGACGCTCAAGTAGTTCGGGATTTGCTTGCTTAACCATTTAGATTCTATCTCCTCTATCTGATCTTCTGCCAACTTCTCGATTCACGTTCACATGCCATGTAACCTGACACGTCACCGTTTATGTCCGTCTTGTTATCTTCATAGGGGGCGACTATACGACGGTGGAATTCCAGCTTCGTTGATTCAAGCGCGCCTACAACACTCGCTATTGAGCTATATGATAGGGTATGCGCCGATATGTAGCGAGTGATAAGCTGTGTCATCGCATACGTCAGATCACCTACAGTATGAATTTCCTCAGAGGCATCTTTGAGTGGCGGGTCGATCTTTGCTCGTAGCTCATGAGTGATATACGGCATTATTCTGCCTCCACCAGCGCACTAGTCCATCATAACTAGCCCACTCGTCATCTAGTCCATTAGGCTCTGCATAGAATACGCCTAGATGGTTATCCTCAGCAAAGGTATGTTCGTCTCGCGCTCCCTGACTTTCCTTCCAACCTGGTAGCAGGAAGATCGCCTGAGCATTCGCTAGAATCTGCATATCTAGCCGATACCAATAGTCGGGGTGCACGTTAGGCGCGATCACCTCCGCATGAGCACTATTGAGGTGAGGACAGAACATCGGAATGTTGTCACTAGCGAGACGCATAGCCCATGTACGAGCAAGAGAGATGTTACGGTCGATTTCTTCGTAAGCCGACCAGTCGTGTGTACCGTCCTTAGCACGGTATTTTCCAGCGATGTAGACAAATCCTTCGGTTGTGTCAATGTCCATTAGTTTAGTACCACTTTCTTGCGTGTGTTTGATATGCTGTTGCAAATGTGTCCATGCTCTCAGCCCATCCCTGTTCTGCTCTGGTTAGTGCCGCTGCACTCTCGTCATCCCAATCATCATCGCTGGGGCCTGGGTCGCTAGGATCGTCGTCGCTAGCTAGTAGCAACCAACCATCAGTATTAGGACGATCATCTGTACCTAACCTACGCCAAAAATAAGTATGCAAGGTAAACGCACACCATGCGACGGATGCTAGATGGTACTGTCCGTCGTCTTGATCGATAGCTTCACCGCCCCAAAATGCCTGTATGTGGCGCAGCAATGCACCATAGATACGACGCCACTTCATTCCACCAAGATAGTTGTCATCGCCATACTTCTTTGCGCCAATCGTATAGACATAAGCGAGTTCAGCTAGTGCCTCTGGTGGAATTAGATCGTAACGTAACTTGCTTTCATCTAGCTTCCAGCCTTCATCAGCCATCTGTTGCTACTGCTACCTCCTCTTGTTCTTTTATTAGCTTTAGTAAATCAATTGCCTTCTGTCGCTTTCCTGTAAGATAAGGAATAATCTGTGGGATCAGCGTAGCAATTTCCTGTCTACAATTAAGAGTCCAGCGCCATAACGGTTTTCTATCTACTACGACAATAAGATGAACTCTACCCCCTCCTACTAAACGTACTAATGTTGCAATCGTTTCAACCTCAGTATTATCTACTACTATAGTGTAATGATATTTCTTGGGCCACCAGCCTAAGGAACCTTCACCCTCTATCATTGCACCTACCCAGGCAGCGGCTGGTGTAGAGAGATTATTTACTTGACTCATCTTTTGTTTCGCCATCGTCCTTCTCTCTTATATACCAGCCTACAATACCAATTACTTCACTGTTATCTATTTTACTGTGACCAGGGACTACCCCCAATTGGATCAATACTGGCACCTCCATAGTATTCCATATTAGTAGTTCTTTGGCAAGATCGTCACTCTCTGCTGAATTGTACGTGACTTCAGCCATCTTGTCTAGTAATGCCTCACGCTGCGGCCTATAGTAGCCATCGTATAGAGTCGAGTATACCAGGTCTACTAGGGTCAATTCTTGATCGGGACGGCAGAGAGCAGCGGCATAGATAAGATCGCCACTAGGAAGCTCACTACTAAACGCCCAGTCGATACAATCAGGATCAAGACGAGGTTCGTGCTCAGTCATAAGCACTTATAAACTTCTTTGACTACTTCCACATAATAGCGAGTGGCCCCAGTACCCATAGGGTTCCATCTCTATCTGTCTCTAGAAAGTATTGCTGCTTCTTCCAAAACCGCCAGTACTTAAGGTTCCATTCCCATTGAAAGTCTACTGTCATTCGTCTACCTCCTCAAATTTATAAGTACATACATCTTCTACGCCCTTCATCTCTCGTACACTACGAGGATAGCGACTACACATATCGGGTCGTTCATCACTACCAAAGAGGGCGCACATCTTGTCCTCCGTTAGTTCTTTACAGGGGATCGGGAGCCTCGCTACTAACCGATCACCCGACTCATAAATGATTACGTCGTGCAGCTTGGCCCAGTGTACCCAGTCACTATACCATGACTGCTCCAGCAGACGCTTATCGAGGGGCAATACCATAAACTCGCAGCAGGCACCACAGTTAGGGGAGCAACTACCGCTACGTCGCATGAGCTTGCCGGTAAGCTGATCACGTACATACAGAGGAACCTCGTTACGAGCCTCGAACACAGCTAGCCTCGTACCAAATTGTAGATGAATATCGCTATCGTAGCGCCAACTGTTCCTACAAATGCTGTAGCTAGCGATTCACGTAAGATGTCAAGCATTCGGGTCAGCTAGGTATTGCGTAAAGTCGAGCAATGAATCCATAAGTTCGTCAGTAATCGTCACTAGTGGAATTCCTGCGTAGTAATTAAAGAAGTTAAATTCATTCATGCTCCTAATATGTCTGGTTAGTACCCAGTCTGTCAGGTAGATCGCTGGGTCTGTTGCTGTTTTGACCATAACCTTCGTCAGTTTATCTTCGGCTGGCATTGTTACTGGCTCCTTTAGCTCATTGATAGTCGCAATAACTAGATCATGTGGGATACGATTAGATGGACAAGAAGTAGGACTGTCACTTACCCACTTATGTTCGTAGACAGTTAGCCATGTCTGGTAGGGTAGGAAGTTGTGCTCCTCCTCCTCCCAAATATAGAGATTGGCAAATGTGACAACCTGTGGTAGTAGAAGCGTCTCGCCTCGCACACCTTCGAATTCACAACTGTCTAAGTCAATGTTAGCTCGCACACCGCCATCGTCATCCGTGTCACCAGACCCCCAGCAGTTAGCGCTTACTTCATAGTGCTGATAGAGCGTACCGTCCTTAGCGATGCTAAACTGCCACGACACACGAGGCTGTACTTGTGAGTCGAGACGACCGAATGCTCCCGCCAGCGTACCTTCCATCGAATGTGGTACGATTCCACGCTTCGGAGATGGGGAAGGGGCGAAGCTGTAGCCGTGCTTGTTGCTAGGCCCGTCACGCCTTATTGCGAAAGGGCACCATTCGTCGTTTGCCATATAGTTACTCCTTAAAGGTTCTTGGCTTCTTTAATTGCAAGTCGATAACCTTCTCTCAAAGAGCGTGATTCATCAGACAGACTCCCCTGTTTACCAGTACGTGTATAACCTTCGGCCTTTATTGCCAAGAAGTCAAGAGCAATTTGAATTTGGATATGCTTACACCGCAGAAACGGTAGAACTGCGCGAAAGAAGTTACACATTTCAAGTTTACGGGGCTTCCATCGCCAGTAGTTGCGGTTTCCGTTGGGCGCTTTCTCATAACCAATACTATCATTAGGGAATATGGTACCCCCAAAAGTATTACATACGGCCTCAAGTGGCTCACGGTCAGTCATAGTAATACCAGTCTCAAGTACGTATCCTCCACCTCCACGTTTATACGTAATAAACACAGTACCTTCACCATCAAATAGTCCTGCCGCATACTCTGCTGAGCAGTTAGATTGACACATCGAGGTCAACGTCAGTGTATCCCGTACTACTAACCCTCGGTCGAGCATAGATGACCACGCCACCAAGCGCAACTGGCGTCATCATGCCACGTTCAACGTAGCTTCCCTGTGCTCGGTTACCTCGCTTGTTGCCTATCAGGTAGCCTCGAAGGAATCCTCCGGTACAGGCAAGAATGACATTACGACCACGCGAACTGCCTTTGCCAGTTGACGAGAAGTTGAAATCAACCTGATTCAACTTACCGCTGACCTTCTTGTGATGATGTGCTATTAAGAACACTTGTATCGAAGGAAACGATTTGACAATGCCCTCTAGCTTGTTAAGAGGGGCAGACTGAAGGTTGCCATTCCCTCGACCGTGGTGCGCCCAAATTTGGAAGGCGGGCGGCTTCTTGTGGCTACGAGCGCCATCTGCACCTTCAATCTTAAAGCGAACTTCAACCACGCCACAAGTACCGAGGAAGGGAGCATCTAGAAACTGACACAATCGGGTGTCGCTTGTTGTCCCATCACTAAACTCCCAAAAGTGGTGACCCTCGACTAGTCCTAGCCAACGCCCTTTGGTAGGAGCAAGGACTTCCTGTAACTTCTCTAGGTGCTCAGCCGCTGCGCCATCTAGGATGTCACTAGCCGTGTCATAGAGTGTACCCTCAGCGATAAGAGCCTTGAGCTTACCTCGGTTGGACGGGGAGCCGAAGTCTACATAGTCGCCCATGCCAATAAAGTACGCGCCCTGCTGGACGCCCCACTCGATATGTCGCTTGAATCGCTCGAAGTCACACTCGGCAGCGCCATATTGAATGTCGCCAACCGGCATGATCAGCGTCTCCTGCATGGGCAGACGCATACTTCGAGTGGTTTCGACTTCTGATGTTACTAATTCCATAGTTACTAGTTATCCTTCATGGCACGGGCAACGACAGCTAGCCTTTTTTGGCTGCGGCCCATGTCCTTTGCCTTCTTTAGCCATATTACCTGTACTACGTGGGCCTGGTCGATGGAAGCATACCTTACAACGGTAGCCTTTACTCATTGTTACTACTTCTTCTCGTCACTATTGAACGGTAGCTGTGGATCGTAATACGCAGAGGCTTTCCCATGCCGTAGGTAAATTAGCTTCTCAGCTAAGCCATCACAACATGTCTCTAGGGCATTATCAAAATCAGTAGCCAAAGCACCACTACCAAACTCATCTTTTATTAGCTGACCAAGTGGTGATAGCATAATGTGCATAAGCTCATGGACGATTGCTGCCTCTAACTCCTGCTCTGTTGAGCCGTCCAAGCAAACACGGTCGAACATGATTGTCGCCTTCAGGTAAGGCATGTTTTGATGCACTTCAGCAAAGGATGTGTGGTTGTTGATACTATCTACGAATCCGTAGCTCACATGCCATGACCCCTCCAAGCCGAGAGCTACTGTCCAAAAGTCGAATACGTGTTGCACCCGCTTTGCACGGTCAGTGTCCCGAATCTTACTCATGAGCTTCAATCGACTCTGTTGCCAAATGGCGTCGTGCCATCGTCAAGACCCCAACGTTGAGCGGCTATTTCCCAAGACATACCAGGTACAAGCTGATTCGACCAACGACCTGACGTAGCGTGAGCCAATACACGGTAGAAGCACCACTTGACAATACCTTTAGGTAGTAGCCATGCAATAGTACGCTGTCGTTTCTCTATCCAATTGTGAATGCGATACTGTAACATGTACAGTCGAAAGTTCATCTATGCCTCCATATTCTTTAGCATCTCTACACAGTCCCAATAGCGACAGTAGGCGTCTATGTCATCGTTACCAGCCTCCATTGTAGCAAGATTGCTACTACCTGTCGAGCCAAACATTAGTACTATACGGGGCATAATGATGTAGCGAAGTGGCAATCCGTGGCGAATGAGGTAGGAAAGTGGGGCACTAGCAGAGTCACCGCGCTCTACTGACCAACGTTCCCCGTACTCATCGCTTACGTCCACGCAGCTATCACCCAACTGTGCCATTGTCATCCTCGTCATCCGCAAAGGGCGGGGATTCGCCAGAAGTACACCGCTCAAAAAGAACACCACATAGTGACGCATCATCGCTCACCATATCTGTCAATGTATGTACTCTCCAGCCTCGCTCCCACGCTTCATTAAGCCGCGCTTCAAGATCTATTGGTGGGATAAGTCGGTATGCGTAGAGAATTGATCTAGCCATATGTCGCTACTACCTCCTCATGGAAATGCTCTGCTCGTTTCATTCCAAATCCTGACACCTCTGTCAACGCTTTGGGGTTACTAGCTGCTAAACTAATAACGTTGGCGAAGCTGGAATGTTTCAGCAACTTAGTAGCAGTCTCTGGCCCGATGCCATCAAACGCGGATAGTGCCCACACTACGTTACGCCATTGAGTCGATAGTGATAGAACATTGGGTCTTTCACGATCCCTAATAAAATTGTGACTATCTTGTGCCAGATTATGTACTATAGTAGCTATATCCTGCGCCGCTTCTCCTAACATGGGGCAGTCCCACACTACGATACCCATGAGCCACAGATCAAACTGCATACCCTGCCAGGACGACCACGCCCAGTCGCTCGTGACCCACCCTGTAGCGTCACTATCGGGGTGTCTAGGATCGTGATACTCCAGATGTTGTGAAGGTGAGCGACGGAAGGCACCTTCTCGTAGGATGACAGCCAGGTCATGCTGCTCTACTAGGCGGTGCGCTTGGGTAACTATCTGCTTAGTAGCCATCGATCCCAACATGTTGCTAATCGTCTTGCGCTCAATAGCGACACTAAGGCCATGAGGGTACGTGATATAGTCGCCGCTTTCCAAATGAGCCATACTTACTGTACAACCATAAGATTCAAGCTGGGCGGCAATACGAGGAGGTTCACGATCATCAACAAAAATAACGGTCATAACACGTTTAGTTCCTTAAGCAGTAACTTACGCCGCTTTAGTGCCGACTTTGCTGAGCGCCATAGTTGGCAGACTTTACAAACGTGTGTACGTCCACCGTGACTATTGTATTTATTCTTTAAGACCCGAAGATGCCCACAAGGAAAGATCAAAGGATCATATGTTTGACGCTCTTGCTGGTTCTCTCTTATTGTCAAAGGACGAATATGATTAAGATTACAGCAGGGCCGATTATCGCAACCGTGACTAGCCTCAAAAGAAAGAGAGATAGGTTCTACTAGCCAGCTATAAAGAAAGCGGGCTAAGTTAACCTGCTTACGTCCAATCTTTACATGAACATAACCGTGGGTCGTGGGTTGCTGTGATGGAATCCAACAATCCCATCCTTGATGATTCACAATAATAACTCTATCAAGGATAGACTGGATACGCTTCTCGACATAGGGCCGATCTAATGTTGCCAACCAAGAAGCAACTATAATAGGCTCAACTCCCATTAGTAGGTAAGTCCCGTCCAGTGTACAGCTTATAGATCGTAGTAAAGTTCGGGTCTGGTAGCTCCATACCAATATAGTTACTACCGCCGTCCTGTGTGTTACCGAACTTCACGATTCTTGCATAGTGAGTACGACCAACGTGACCACTAGCATAGCACTCAGTACTGCCACAGGTGTTACACTTCATGATTAGCTGCAATCTTACCTCTACCATGTAGCTAACCTGTGAGTTGATTCGCGCCTTGTATGCGCCAGGCACCGGCCCTTTCGTATCCCATAGGGGTGCCATCTGGTGCGTCAGGATAACGAATGCGCCCTGCGCCTTGAGCCAGTTGACGATCCCCTTGACGATCAGGTTACCGCTGCCAAACGCCAGCCCACCTAACTGCTTGCCGAACTCACGCTGCTGGCGTTCGGCTTCAGGCGCGACGTACACTTCTTGGATCACGTCCCACCACGTACTGCCGCTATCAATGACAAATGTGCCGCCCGCTAGCTTGCCGTCTGACATCTCATCCTGGGCTACTTGTGACAATGCGGCTAGGCTCTTGAGTCCTTCTGGTCGTGTCCACCCAGTAGCGGTATTGGCGCGAAAGTCATACAATCTTGTCGCTTTACGACGCTCAGCATCCATACTATAGAGCCAGCCAGCAGCGCTTCTATCGCTGAAGTTGACATGGACTACAGGAGTAGGCGTCGTCATAAGACTGAGGCGCGTCTTGCCTGTGCACTCCAGCCCTTCTACGCTGAGGCTGAACGGCTGAATAATGTCACTAGCTACAAAGTCAGCGCCGTCTAGCTTGGTGTAAGGTAGTTGCTCACTACTTTCGGGCACGCTTCTTACCTCCTTTCTTTGCTATTCTTAGTCTGGTCGCTATAGTGCTGCATGATCTCGACAGCTACATAGCAGATCCAATACGAGCGCAATTCGTACTTACTGTGTTCGGTCGCTTTAAATAGTTGTCGATTCTCGAACGGCCACATCGTAACCTTTCTCCTCTACGTTCTCTTTCAAGGCTGCCCATCGCTGAGCTTCTTCTTCAGCTTCTTCTGGTGTAAGTAGCTTCTTACCCTTCTTGGCACGAGGTACGTATCCTATCTCGTTACCTTCATCGTCCCATATATAGTTACTACATTCACCAGCTTTTCCAACAGGACAGCTACTACACTCCCACGACCAGCGGGGGCTATCGGTAGACATCACCACTTCCGGTCTAACGTCGCCATCTACGATCTGCTGCCGTCTAAGTACCTCACCCTCCCACTCATTCCAAAACTCGTCGCTATCAGGAAACTTGATCCGAAAGGCGTCAAGCTCGCTTCTCGGTGGGCGGCGGCGTGTGCCTGCTTTACTATTCCCATAGTCGCCCATTAGCCAGTTAGCTACGATTCTACCCCACGTAGCGCCCTGTCCGTTAGTGCGTCTACGTTCGAACAGTATGTACATAGCAAGCTGTTCGATCCACCAGGGAGCGTTACCTGGCCCGTTACGCTGGGACATGCGAGTCTGCTTGGACTCATGGATAATGTGCCCAGCTTCTGTTACTACTATATAGTCAGGTGTCCCATATAGTACCCGCTGCTCACAGACGGGACAGGTAGCCTGCTCGCTGCCATCAGAGTTACGGATCGGGCTACTAACGGCTCGACACTTGAAGCAGTAGGCAGTTACACGTTGGCGCTGCCCCTCTGAGACAAGCGCTTCAAACTGTAACCCTTGCTGCCACATGAGGAGCGGATCATCCTCGCCGCCATCTATCCATTGATCCTTCGATATCCGTAGCTTTAGCCACGCCTTGAGCAAGCAGCCGTATAGGTCACTAACATGGGTAGCATTACGCTGCACGTTAGGGAAGTTGGCAGCTACCTTCTCTTGTAACTGACGGGTGTACTCGCCGTCGTATTCAATCTCGTAAGTTAGCGTAAACATTAACGGTAACAACTCTCTTATGTAATGTATCTTTGGCAGGGGAGGAGGCGAACTCCCCTAACCAACAGATGGTCTTATATTGCTACTATGCGATGACGCCTGCTGTGACAATGTTGCCACTAGCGTCAATCGTGATCTTGCCGTCGGTTGCCAGCTTGTCGAACAGTGTCCCACTTACCAACCCGTTCACGACATCTCCATTGCGGAGGCTAGGCGGAAGCGCGTTCATAATCGCGGGAACATTGCTACGATTCTGGCCGTTGAGGAACGTCGGAAGCTGCTCGATAGCAACCTCTGCTGAAACGACAGCCGAAGGGACACTAACACTAGCAGTAGTTCCATCACTATCCTCGTTTCGACGCGGGACGATGAACACCTGCTGGTTGCCAGTAAAGCTATAGTCAGGCGGCAGCGCTGTTATCGGCAGGAGAACGTTCTTCGCCACGTTCCTACCCACTCGCTTCGAGGGGTAGAACTCGAACTGTGCCTTACAGCCTTCAAGGACACGCGCCGATTCAGGATCGGTCGGGATAACGGCCCCAAGCTGAGTCGGGAATGCACCCTTCCAAGCGTTAGAGATCATCGCTTCCTTGTTACTGCGAAGGTTAACCGGCTCGATGGCTTCAGTCAAGGGCAATCCTTGACGTGCTAGATCAGCAGCTTTATTGTTGTTGAGACGTTCCAAGTCGTAGCCACCATAGCGGATGACATCGGCCCGACTACCATCGAACAACTGGTACACAGCGTCAAGACGCTTCACTCGCAAGTCCCACTGCCAAATGGCACGGGGAAGCGCGGCGCGAAACTCTGTCGGAGCCATGTACTTCTCGTCACATAGACGGAAGACCGAGACGGTAACTTCGCCAGGGAATTCCTCCTTCGGCTCATCCCATCCAGCAGGATCGATTCCTACAGGTGGGCCACTTTCATTATTTTTTTCAGTCACTATATCAGATACCTCCATAGTCCTAAGATTCGTTTGGACGCTTAGCCACAGCTACTGTTCGCCTCGTTACCTATATGCTGTAGTTCTGCGCCGTATCTTGTAGCTAGTTCTCCTAATAGAGAGTCAAACTCATGAAATAGTCCACATGTTGCAAATTGAGCCATTACATCATAACGCTCAGGTAAATGTTCCTCCTCAATTAGTATATATCCTGGCTTTCCTAACCCCATAGCATATCCTAGTTCTAAATGACCTGATCTTCCGGCAGGATAAAGCAGAACAACTGCATCACAAAGATTAAGATATGCCTTATCGAAATAGAAAATGTGATTAGCCTCACGGCTCTCAAGCGCCTCCTTGTAGCTCTTGCCACACGCTTTTGAATAGTCTCTCCAAGCGTCATCGGCAATTTCACCAGTCGCAAACCAATTGTCTATACATTCAATTTCTAAAGAGCGTATAGCATTACCAACTTCTACAATTTTAGGATTTCTAAGTGAACCAATGAGATAGATAATAGGTTTACTTCGGTCTAATTCCAAATAGGCTGCAAGCTGGTATAGTCGGGAACGATTATCACCTACGTTTCCAAGTGCCCAGTTACAATTACGACATAGCAACCCTCGAATACGATTTGTTATATGATCATGATCTACAACTACCGACTCTTGTGTTAAGCCTTCGTGACAGCCCAAGCAACGGTGCTGTTGTCGAATAAGCATTTCATCATATGCTTTCCATGTAAGCCCATAGCGTTTTAAGCGATGACGATCCTTCATATAATTCGGATTTTTGGCACGCCATCGTGCTGAGCTTTCATTCTGAGCATTTGGATTTTTAGCAAGCCAGCGTGCTGTACATTCCTGCTGTGTCATTGCGGCTCTCCTGCCATCACGATAGGCCCATGTACTTCCAAGATAATATCCCCTATCGTCATACGAAAGCTCTTGTGGTAGAAGCCATCGACGGTAGTATGACTTGTCTCTAGTTCAGTATAGCGACGTAGCTGCTCCTCGAACGCCTTGTACTGTTCGTGTGTTAGGCTAACATACTGGGGTGTTGTCATAGTTACCTCCTTAGTTCAACCATTGTACTGATTCTCTAAAGTATTCCGGCGAGTAGCTTCGCTTATATAATCCCCACCAGTTAGCATCTAGGATATACGAAACCCCCATATCATCTGGTGCCCTTACTGCACGACCACACGCCTGTATCACTTGATTTTGAGCATCGTCATCATATGTTTTCTTCCCAAACTTGTTATCATCTGGTAGCTCGTATTCCCGACGGGCCTTGACCAATGGATCACCCAAATCCGAGAAGGGGACTTTTGCGATGATCTGGAACCCGATCAAATACGGCAAGTCGAATCCTGTGCTCAGGCTAGGCGTGACTATTACGAAGTTGTTGCCCTCCTCAGAGAATAACGCTACTAGTGCCTCCCGTGTTTCACTCGACTCCTGAATCAGATAGCGACTATCTTGCCTCAAGTACGGAGCCAGGCGACGAGCAACCTTGTAACTACTAGTATGCACAATTCCCTTCTTAGTTGCAAGATTTGGTTGGTTAGCAATGAACTGGATTGCACTTGCAAGGGTAGCATAGTCACTATCCTCACTCTTAGCATTTAGCTTGACCGTAGGCCAATAGAACACAGGGCGATTTTGTACGGGAAAGGTTGACCCTACATCGACATAAGCGACTGACTTATCATCAAGTCCTAGCTTGGCTTGGAGCAAGTCAGGGTTACCAAGCGTAGCCGACATGATGAGCAGCTTCAGATACTTACCTAAGAAGTTACTATAGACACTACGTGCCCATATAGGCTGGAGCTTAGTCATGTTATCGCTCGGCTGTACGATCCAATCAGCAGGATTGATTGTACGAAGTTGCGACAAGCGCTCCTGATGATTACGCATTCGAGCCTGTGTAACAATGTCCATATTAGCATAGTTACTAGTCAAGACTAAGGACTGTGCCCATTGCTGCCACTCGACAGGATCGTTATTAGTGGGGCATCGTAGTCCCATCTTACGCAGCGTCTTATGCCAGAACTCCAGCGCGCACGCCCCTACGATTGCATCATTCGCAAGATGTCCCTCATCCGACACAGCCATCTCACGCAGGAACGGGTTAGGAAGGGGAGAATCGTCTTCGTCCAAGCAGACTCCTCGTTTGAGGTAAGGAGATTGTGCAATTCGCAGCCCGTAGGAGTAATTAAGTACAACGAGATTAGAATCTGCTGCTTGCCCGAGGGCTGCATAATAAGGACAGCCGTTTCGCCAGGGGTTTTCGCAGTCAAGATATTCGTCACAGTCTTCTGTAGTAAGGACTTCTCTACGAAGTGATGACCGTACAAAGGCGGCATCAGATCGTTGCTGTTCTCCGCACTCATAGTTACTCTTACCTTTCATAGTCTCAGCCCACGTAGCAGTACGTAGATATTGATCTTGCAAGGCGAGTGTGTGGGTAAACGTCACACTCTTTGTCCCTAGAAGCTTGCTACTAGCAGCAGCTACTAAGGTCTTACCGCTCCCAGGTGGGGCATTGAGCATGACGACATCGTAGCCGCTATTGAATGCAGAGACTACACGCCCAATGGTCTGACGCTGAAGCGGCCACCAAGAAGGAATACTATCGAAGCCAAGATCAAGTGGCGATTCGGGGACGGTTAGCTCGTAACTCTCATCGCTAGGAATAGCTGTAATCACTGCCAGCCTTCGTATTCTATCATCGCTAGTCCCATGAGACGACCTAGTGCTGTTCCTACTCGAACCATTCCTTCTCCTCATGTTTGTAGAAGCTAAGGATAAACTTAAGCAGACTGTTACTACATGTAATACAGATACGCACGTCACGAGTCTTGGCGGTGGGCCAACGTCGATTGTGTAGTGTAATACAACGCCGCTGGTAGCCACAGACGGAGCAGATATAACGCCCAAGCTCACGACTAACGGTATGTGTACCGTGTCTATTACTAGTTTCAGATTTATGGCGGCTCAAATAAACCTCCCATTTCTTCCAAGTCGTCATAGCTAAAGTCAACCTCAAAGTGATCATCAGCTACTTGTGTCCACGCATCAGGATTATGGTGGATACTATCAAACTTTTCGAGGGCATCTACCTCATCCGCCGCTTCTACGTCAGCCCAAACGTAGATCGTACCATAACAACGCCACTTAGGCATATGCGTGTCCTCCAAAATTGTTACTGCTGCCTAATAAACGTCGCTTACGCCAGCAGCGCTTACATAATTGATATGTCTTATATAGGCGGCAGGTACGATATTGCTCACAGAGGCTACATTTATATAGCCCCCCATCACCATCGTCATCCGGCACTGCTATTGCTGTTGTCGTCATAGGGATCTTCCTCCACATCATCATCGAACTCAAAGCAGTCAGGCAGCACCGCCACCAGACGCTCAGCTACGTCTGCCTTGACCACGTATACTACCCCTTCTTTGTATTTATCTGTACTCGTTAGACACTTAATTACGAGCATTGATGGCATTGTTATCTCCTCTATCTCCTCTAATCATCTCGATTACTTCTCTTGCCCAATTACGAGCATTGACGGCATTGTTGTTATCTCCTCTAATCATCTCGATTACTTCTCTTGCCCATACATGTCGCTTGTCATAGCTTCTGAATATCTCAGGCGTCATTTCTGGAAGTGTAATCCAACCGGCTTCATCACCTAAATCGTTTAGAAGTATATCTAAGTGTACAAATACCAACTCTTGATCAACCATCGTTAACCCTCTCTTGAACTCTTTGGCCGCTCATCGTGTCTATCTGCCATCTCGCCACCCCGTCCATACTTCTTCGCGTACTGGTGCTGCTCATGTGCCTGCTCATCCATCATTTCTCCCCATATCTCACTACTCTTTTCCTTTGCTGTGCTACGTGGCGCAGGCGGAGCAGGTAGTATAGGGCCACGAGTAGGTAGGCCAGTTACTCCGTAGTCAAGACTAAAGGGACGACGATGTGCCTGCCTACTACATTTACCACAACACGCAGGATCACCGCCGGTACATACAATCTCGGCAGCATCGTAGCTGCCCCTCTGTGTGGTCACGTGGCTCAACTCACAGACGTAATCGTAGATAGGCAAGAGTCAGGCTTTCTCCCATTCTTTATTACCAGGAGACTCACTGGTTAGCCAGACAATAGCGTATCCGTACTCAGCGAACTCCCAATCGGCCATCTCCGTAGCCGCCTTAACTGTCTCGGCTTTACCAACGAGCCTGCCTTTATAGCGATAATCCTGTGCAGCATCTACGTCTTGTCGCCACAACTCGAAGCTGCCGTCCTTCTGCTCTCTGATAAGAACTTGTGTGTTGTCACTCATACTGGATTACCTCCTGTATCCGTGTAACTATAGTAGCGATCCTCACCACATTCCTCGCTACTAGGTAGAAAGACGACGACGTGAACGGACGCCTCTCCTTCGTTCTGAATATCGGTCAAATCTAGAAACGAGTTGGCATAGAGAACGTTACAGTCGGGATACGCAATAAATAAATCGTCGCTGGCGAGACTGACCGCTAGACCCTCCATAGGTAGGCGCACGACTACAGCCTTGAAGTCCTGTACGTCATCTAGTAGTTCTTTACTTAACTTCATCGCTACTCCTTACTTGTGGCATTCTTCCCATGTACCTCCTATCTTAACATCTACTACCAGTGGAATCGGCATGAATGGCTGGTCTAGCTCCATGACCGTTGCTATATGAGGCGCATGTACCTCAGCATAATCAGCCGATAGTACCAACTCATCATGGACAGTTAGATGTAACGTCATATCATCATAACCTCCAATGTACTCACTAACGCGCTGTTCTGCGAATCTTATAATATCGCCAGCCGTACCCTGAATTATAAGACTGATAAGCTGTCGCTCAGCGTGTTCACGTAGCGCCTTATCCTTACTAAATATCTCAGGATAGTAGCCAGGGCGACCAAATAGCGTATACCCCCAGCCCCTCCGTTCTCGACAGTGATAGATAGCGCTGGGCACCCACTCTTTGAAGTATACAGGATACGTCTGGTGAATAGTATCGATGCCAGACATGATTTCCTTCAACGTCGGCACCTCTACGTCCAGCATCTCATCCTCCAATATCTGCTTCTCTAGCACTGTCTGAATCTCGAACCCCTTGCTACCATAGAGTGCACCAAACAGATAGTTCTTAGCTCGTGTGCGTAGCTGCGGATAGTCACCCTGATCCGCATACTGAATACCGAAGATAGCTTGTACGTTCTGACCATGAATGTCCCCAAGATATGTGCCCGATGGTGCAGTCATCGCCCTTACCAACGCAGGGTCACGACTAACAAATGCTGGTATACGTACCTCGATTTGCCCATAGTCAGCAGCGATAAACTGTCTACCTTCTGGTGCTACTATGTGCTTACGCCAGTCGAGTTTGATCTGCTGAACGTTGGGGTCTTGACTACTATGCCGCCCCGTTGCAGTTCTCGTCATAGAGAAGACACTATGTAGCTTGCTATCAGGCTCCGACCACTTAAGCCACGATTCCAGGTAGCCAATGTACTTGCTAGCATTCTTATACATGAGTAGTAACTGAGGTGCAGCATGGTACTCACGTAACTTGAGTAGGGCTAGGGCATCGGCGGAAGGCCCACCTTTATCAGTGAGCCGCAGCACGGGCACTCGCAGGTGATCGTGAAGCCAGGCAACAATCTGGTTATTGCTCCCAGGGTTAAAATGTGTACGTTCGTTGAACTTCCCTTGACCTCCACACTGGTCACAACTAAGGCGCTTCTTGCTTCCGTTGCGGCATCCTCGACAGACCCACGTAGTAGCTGGCAACGTGAAGCCGCTCCCTTGAGCCATCTGATCAATGATCGTAACAAGGTGTGCCTCCATTTCCTTGAGCTTTGTTAGCTCGCTTCTAGCCCCTCTCCTATCAAGCGGGACACCATCCTTCTGCATAGCGACGAGAATGTCCGCCACCCGCAGGTCGCTCTTGTAAATTGCTACTCGTTGCGTATCCAGTTCCGCCACTAAGTCTCGCTCCATTCGCAAGCCCCAGTAGGCATCGCCGCAACAATACTCTGTGACCTGCTGCGAATCGATGCTACTGATGGGCTTGCGACTTTTCCCTTTCCCAACAACCTCAGCGTATGTGATCATGCGGACGCCGTAACGGTCGAGAACGAGTTGCTTTAGTCCGGCTTCTTGTACTCCAAGAAGATAAGCGGCCAGCATAGAATCTCCCACAGCAGGCGGAAGTAAGATTCCATGACGGCGGCACACACTTCGGTCGTACTTGGAATTGTGTCCCACCCAATGGAGGTTATTGGCATAGTTCCGTATGAGTTCGAACCAGGCTTCGTCGTCTCCATAGTAGCACTCACCCTCAAATGCTAGCGCAAGACCGACCAACTTGTCCATCGTCTCATTGGGATGGTCAAGTACCATGTCAGTCTCAACGTCAAGCCCCACAGTAGGGCGACTATCGAGTAGCTGCGCTACCTTTACGCGCATCTCATCATCTTTGACATACGTGTAGCTATAGGGGCGCTCATTAGCCTCTATGCTCCCACGAGACTCCAATTGCTCGAAGGGAGGGAGTGGCGTCACTGTCAAGCCACCTACAACGAACGCCAGTGAGGCTGCCGCATTGTACCTAGACGATTGCCCGTGTCGCTCCGTCTTAGGGGGGTTCGCTACCAGATTTTTTGCTTCTGTTTGGGGCAGTCCGGTTAGCGTCAATGCCCACTCAAGCCACGTTGCCGCTCTTACTGTAACTACATTCTCGCTACTAGCGACGTTGATCAATCTTGCTCTTGCTGGCAGCTTCGACCAGAAGGGAATGCCACGCGGCCCACAGATGATCGTATCCTCATTACCTGCCTGTAGTAGCACTTGATAGCGCCAGTCACGAGGGATGAGGGCACCGCTAAGGCCGAGTTGCTTGCATCGGGCAACCGCGAGTTCTTCACTTGACCCTAGCGATGCCATATCTAAATAGATCATCTAACCCACCAGTGGAGTACCACACGAATCCATATTGGTGCCTTTGGTGTGAAGGTGATCCAATTTAGTAGTCCCGCTGTCATGAAACTGACTCCAATAAGAACCACAATAAAGTTGAAGTAGCTTTCTAACCACATTGCTTACGATCCTTTCAGCATAGCCACTGTTCACCAAACACAATCGGCCAACCCACACATACTAGTATGTCCCCTTGACGGAGCACATAATGTGGCTGGTGGCTAGGAATAATATCTGCGAAAGGGCAGGTTGTCATAGTTACTATCTTCCGACATCTGGTAGCTGTACCGTTTGTGTCACTACCACTACACTACCATAATCGTTACTACCACTACATCTGACACGGATACCGTATCAAAGACGC
>ERZ1292644.74-Hain-H14-01um-R2-74-length-63531-cov-7_pt2 | contig 18957 bp, 29 predicted proteins | sample MGYA00564402_ERZ1292644 | MGnify/ENA primary metagenome ERZ1292644 (study PRJEB36523, sample SAMEA6512644) | groundwater metagenome | collected 2019-01-09 | study: AquaDiva: Metagenomics assemblies of 32 groundwater samples
CTGGGGCGCCGACCAGCACGGAGATCATGGAGCAGCTCCGCGGCATGACGCTGCCGGCCGAGAGCCTGCGGGGCGACGTGCTGCGCGAGGTCCTGCGCCTTCGGATGCCGACGGACGTCGAACGGCCTCAGGCGATCACGGAAGAGTTGACGCGGACGCGAGGGCTCGAAGAGGAACGCCGCCGTGGTGGCGTCATCGGGACCGCGCTGGAGCCCGGGGCGACGCCCCAGGCGCGCGGCGCGGCGCTTGCGGCAGGGGCGACAGTCCCCGCGCCACCCGGTCAGAGCCGCGTGCAGTACACGCCGACGGGCCGCAAGCAGCTCATCGACGTCGCGACCGGCAACGTCCTGAAGGACGAACCGATCCGGACGCCCGAGGAAGAGGCCCAGTTGAAGCAGATGCGCGAGGTGATCGTCCCTCGGTTCGAGCAGCGCCTCCGCGAGGCCGTCCAGCGCAAGGAGATGACGGCGCAAGAAGCATGGATCGGCCAGCAGATGCTCGAGCGGGCGAAGGTCGATGGCGACGTGAAGCCCTTTCTTGATCACCTCGCGAAGATCAGCGAGATCCGGGCGCGGCCGGTGAAGTCTCCCGCGGCGCGGCTAGGGACGACCACGACCGACGTCGGGCGGCGGCCGATCACGGCCTACGATGCGCTCAAGGGGCACCAGACGGGGGTGGACGCGCTGACGAAGGAGCTGGCGGCCGCGCTGCCGGCGTGGAAGACCGCGAGTGCGATCGAGCGGGCGAAGGCCCTCCAGTCTGCCTACCGCTCCCGGCATGGGGTCGAAATCGCGGTGGCCACGACCGATGCCGCTGGTTCCTCGTTCACCCTGACCGGGGCCTGGGAGCCGGCCGGCGAACGGCGCACGCGACGGTCCTACGAACCGGCACCAAGCGATGTCGAGGCCGAAGATGCCGAGTGAGCGGGCGAAACGACGCACGGGCGAAGTCGTCTGGCCACCCATTCCGGCCACGGCCGATCGGCGACACCTCCGCATCCTCACGCAGGAGATTCTCGCGCGGGAGTATCCGGGTGTACCGGCCATCCAAGTTCTCCGCGATCCCGACGCCGTCGCGCTAGTCGATCAATTAGTTCGCGAGCGATTCTGGAGTGGGCGGATCGCCGTTCGGCCCTTTGAGAAGATGCCCGGCCCCTCAGTCGCCGCCACAGTCTTGCCCGAGCCTCAGACGGTCGACGAACGGTTCGAGGAGATCGCTCGGCAAAGCGGACTCACAGTCCCGCCGACGGCTTCCGCCCCGACGATGGCTGCGCCACCGGATCTCCTGGCACAGTTCGAAGACATTGCCCGTCGGAGTCAGTTCGAGAGTCCGGAAAAACCGACGTTAATCGCGGCGAGCGCGCCGACAGTTGACGAACCGCGTGCTCGCGTCGCTCGTGGCGCCTCGGGTTCCTGGGAGGCAGAGCCGCGGGTTGAGCCTTCGCGGCCTGCCCCTCCGGTTGTCGCCGCCACCCCGACGCCAGCCCCCGCTCGTAGTCGTGGCGTTTCGGGCGAATGGGAGCCACTTCCCACTCCAGTGCTTGCCGCCGCGCCACCTCCCCGCGTCGCACACGGAGCCTCCGGCGCATGGGAGGCGCAGCCGCCGGTTGTCGCGGCTACCCCATTTGTGCCAGCGCCTACTCCATCACCGACGTTGAGGGTTTCGACTTCCGCTCCCTCGGCCGTGTCAAGTGCGCCACCGGCACCGCAGCGACCCCTCCCAAAGATCGCGATGGCTGGCTTTGGCGATCTGGAACAGCAGCTCGGGACGTACCTCGGCGGGCCGAGTGGGAAGCGCTCGCCGTCGGCGGTCGGACAACCAGGTGGCGGCACGAGCCTCGACCAGCAGCTCAACTCCTATCTCAAGGGGACGCTCGTCCCGGTGCCGGAAGCGCCGAGCGCGTGGAGGCAGATCGGACCCGCGCTCCGTGAGACCCTCGGGATGCGGACGTGGGCGGAAGCCGTTGGTGAAATCCAGCGCGTCGGACCTCCGCGTCGCACGATGACGCCGGCCGAGGAAGTGGTCGCGCCGGTCGGCGAGGCCCTGACGGCGGAGCCAAGGCTCCCGGAGCTCATCGGTGGCGCGCCCGGCACGCCCAGGCGGCTCCTCGGCACGATGGCAGGCGGCCTCGAGCGCGGCCTGACGGCGGCCTTCTCGCCCCTCAGCGCCCTGGGCCGTCTCGCCGAACAGGTCACCGAGCAGTCGGCGCGCCTGAGCGGCAACGAGCCCGCGTCGACGTTCTTCTCGCGGTTCGTCGGTGAAGCGGTGCCGTATCTGCTCCAGGTGCTCCCCTTCGCCAAGAAGCCGCCGGCGTTCAGACCGGAGCCGGGTATGACGCGCGTGGTCGAAGGCCCGCCCCGGGCGTTGCCCCCCGTCACGGACCGACTTGGCGGCGACGTGGGCCTGGCCCGAAGGCGTCCGTCGGGCATCCCGCAACCCGGGACCGCCTTACCGCCGGCGCCGACGCCGCAGCCGGCCCTACCGCCCTACACCGGCGACGTCCCCGAGTTCTGGCCGATGCCGACCGAAGCGTTGCCCGCCGCCGAGCGCGTCCCGCCGGCGCTTCCTGGCCGGCGTGTCGGCGACGTCACCCCGCTGCCGGCTCCTCGCATCGGTGAGCACCCTGGGGAGCGAGCCCTCCCCGGCCAAGTGCCGCTCGGGGAGACCGGCGAAGCGGGCGCCCTCGAGGTGGGTCGCGCCGCGCCCCCGACGCGCGATCCCTGGAGCCCAGCCGAGATCCGTGCGGCGGTTCGCCCGGTCGCTCCACGGCGCCCAGGACCCGAGCCCGAACCGCCCCCTGTGACCCCGGCTGTCACACCCCGACCGCCAGGAGCTCCACCGCGGGCGGGCGAAGTCCGCGCCGGCGCCAACGTCGCGTTCGCCCAGGAGCGCGCCCGCTGGCAGAAGCGTCTCTCCGAGATCGACGCCGGCACGGTCAACTTGAGCGACCCGGACGAGGTCTACGCCTACATTCGGGGCGTCGGTCGGATCAGGCCGGGACCTGATGTGCCGGAGGCGCCGTGGTTCTTCAAGAGCCGCCAGGGCAAGGCGTTCGACGAACTGGTGCAGGAGATCGCCGACGCCCAGCGCAAGCCCGTCAAGGCGGTCGAGAACCAGCTCGCCAACACCCTCATGCGCTACCAGACCCTCCGGGCGGCGAAGCGGGCGGAACGCGTCGCGCCGGCCGCGCCACCTTCCGAGGCGCCACCGACGATAGAGGGGTGGGAGCGGATGTCCGAAAGCGAGCGAACGGCCCACCTGCCGTCCTGGCTCCGGGGCGTCACGCCGCCGATCCCGCTGCCGGACCTGCCGCCCGAGGAGCAGGACACGCCGAAAGGTCGGCTCTACCGGGCCCTCCAGGTCGTCGGCCTGGCGGCGCCTGCGATCGGCATGGCGGGAATCCGCTGGCGGTCGAGAGAAAGCCGGCGCGGACTCAGCGGGTTCGTCTCCGAGGATCGTCGCTTTCACGTGGAACAGATCACACCCGACCTCTGGGAAGCGCGGGATACCCAACGGATCGGTGCGCCAGGCGGTGTCAAGCGTTTCCCGACCTTCCAAGAGGCGAGGAAGTGGGCCGAGGGGAGGGTAACGCCCCTACCGACGACCCCGGAAGCCCGTCCTCGCCCCGTAGCGCCCCGCACAGCGCCTCCTGGGGGTGAGCCGCCGATTTCGCCGGCGCCGCCTCCCTCCGAGCCTCGCTTCGAACGCACCATGATGGGCGACCAGGCACTCATCCCTGGCGCCGAGGGCCGCGAGATCCCGAAAGGACCGATGCGGGCGCCCGTGCCGCAGCGTGACATTTCCGAGACACCCCTCTTCGGGCAGGAGCGCGCCGCGCGCCAAGCGGCCGGCGAGGGTGCCCAGGGCCAGCTGTTCGAGCCCGCCGTGCCGCGGAACATGCGCGAAGCCCAGATCGGTCCCGAGCCAGGCGCCGGTGAGCCGCCAGCGCGCTTCCTCGGCTGGCAGGAGGTCCCGGGCAAGGAGCCCATGCCCCTCTACCAGCTCACGCGCGAGGTCCGCGGTCGGCCCGCGCAGGACACCGTCGGGCCGGAGACGCTCCGCGAGCTCGGGATCGAACCACCTGCGCCGCCGCCCCGTGGGGGGCTCGGCGACATCCTCGCCGACGAGAGCGGCCGGGTGAATCTCGGCGCGATGGTTGACGCCTGGCGTCGCGGCTACAAGCGCGTTCGCCAAGCTTTCCCGATGGAGGGTGAGGTGCGGAAGGTGACGCCCGACTCGCCGCTCTTGAGCGCGATCGAGCGGTTCAGCACCTACACGGCCGACTGGATGGCGCGCTTCGTGGGAACCCCGGTCTACAAGGCGCTCCAGAAGATGCAGCCCTCCGAGATCATGGACCTGGACGAACAGATGATGGCCGGCTTCACGGCGGGGACCGTGACGCGGCTCGGGCAGGGTCCTGGGGTGCCGTCGCACGTCCAGGGCTACCTGCGCTTCCGGGACAAGCGCCTGCAGAACGTGGAGCAAGCCGCGCGCCGCTATTTCGGCCTCGAGCCGATTCCCGAGACGCCGGGACCCTATCTGCCCAGGGTGACCGAGCGTGGGGCGCGCGAGTCAGTCTCGCTCGGCGGCGGCAAGCTCGGCCTCGGCCGTGACATTCAGACCACGGTGCGGGGCCATCAGCAGGAACGCCTGTTCGAGAGCTATCGCCAGGGCGAGCGCGTGGGGACCGAGTACCAAGATCCGCGCAACGCGATCCTGCTGCGCGAGTGGGAAGGGACCAAACTCGACGCGACGCATCGGTTCTTTCGCGAGCTCGAGCAGAAGGGCGTGCTCTTTCGCGATCGCGCGTCGGCCGCGGCGGCCAACGCCCGTGTCCCGAAGCGGACCGGCGGCCCCTGGCGGGTCGAGAACGCGCCGGGTGGAACCTGGTGGGCGCGGACCGAGGAAGAGGCGAAGCTCCTCGAGCAGAACCTCACCGAGCCGCGGCGGGGCACGAGTCTCATCGCCTCCTTCGTCCACTACGCCAACAGCTTCGTCCGGACGCCGGGCCTCTTCAACCCGCTCCCGCACTTGACGAAGAACATGAGCTACAAGTACATGCTGGCGCGGGGGCCGGTGGGCGCGGCCGAGTTGCCGGTGAAGGTGGTCGAGTACGCGCGCGGCTCGAACCCGGCGCGGCTCGCCGAGTTCCGCGAGGCGATGCCCTTCAGTGAGAGCGGGCGGACGGCGGCCGACATCCTGCATACCGAGCTGCGCGAGGGTTCTGTGCGCGAGGCGGTCAAGTGGGCCGAGCGCGCGGCCACCTCGGCGAGTCGCAAGTTCTCCCAGCCCGTTGTCTTCCAGTACGGGGACCCGGCCCTGCGTTACGCGCTGTTCGACTACTACCGGCGGCAAGGCATGGGCGTCTACGAGGCCGGCAACCACGCCTGGATGGACCTCGTGCGCTATGGCGTCCGCTCCTTCGTCACCGATGAGATGAAGTCGATCCCGATGAACTTCTTCGTCCCCTGGCGCTTCGGCAGCGTCCAGGCGGTGCTGAAGCAGGCGCGCAACCATCCCGTTCGCACGGCAATGCTGGTCGGTGGGATCGAGTACCTGCGCGAGATGCGGTACCGGACGAGCGGCCGCTGGACGCATCTGCCGACCGACTACGTCCAGAAGCCGATCGCCCACGTGGTCGTCGAGCGGAACCCGGCCGACCTGCCGGCGATCTTGGGCTCGATGGCGATCTTCGGGCCCGGCGGGGACTTCAGCGCGAGCCAGATCCGTGATCTGCTCGCGACCTTCCAGACTGGTTCCGGGCGAGGGTTGCAGGACCCCGACACCTGGCATCGGTTTCGGAACATGTACTGGGGCTTCTCGCAAGCCTTCGAGGTGCCAGCCGAGGTGAAGCGGGGCCTCGAGTCCGGCGACCCCTCCCACATGGCGAACGCCTTCGTCGCCCTGGTGCTTGGCGAGCACAGCGCGATCGGGGATCCGCAGTCCAGAGAACGCCGGCCGCCCGTCGGCGCCGAGCCGCGGCGGCTCACGCGCTACCTGCCGGAATGGATGCCGGGGATGGAACGCTCGCGCGAGGTCCGCGCCGCAGAGCGTGAACAGGCCCATCGGCGCGAGCGGCGAGAGCGGGCCCTCGAGCGTCGCTCCGAGCGCGGCTACTGATGACCTACGAGCTGCCGCCGGGATGCTTCGCGCGGGACCCCAAGGAGCGACCTGACCTATGAGACGCAAGCGGAAGGCGCGCGGGCCGGTGAGCCGGAAGATCAGCAAGCTCCGCCACGAGGGCGTGCCGCAACAGCAGGCGATCGCGACCGCGATCAGCATGAAGCGGGCGCGACGGCTCGGACCCAAAGGTGGCTACCGGCGTGTCCATCCGAAGGGCTCGCGTCGGAGTAGCCTTCGCCGGCGGATGTAGGGTACAAGAGGGGAGAGGAGGCACCCATGCCACGCGCGATCATCACCGGACCCGCGATCGGGCCGCACCGCGATCCCGACACCGGGCGGCAGATGCACCACGAACTCCGACGGAAGGCGCGCGGCGGCTCGGCGAAGCGGCGCCGCCAGGGCCTCGAGCGCGGCGTCAAGGCCGGCGGCCGCACCCTCGGGAGGCGCTGATGGGCTTCTCGGGCTCGACCCACATCGCCGCGATCGGGCCGGTCCTCTGCAAGGCCGGCATGGGGCAACTGGTCTCCGTCAGCGTCAATCGCAAGGGCATGAACGGCAACACGCTCACGCTCTACGACTCCGCCACCATCGCGGGCATCGGCCAGGCCAAGGTCCTCGCGCTGATCGACCTGGTCAACCTGACGAGCACGCCGCTGATCTACAACGTCATCGTCGCCAACGGCCTCGTGGCGGACCTGGAGAACGGGACGCCGGGCGACGTCACGGTGGCGTGGGATTGAGCATCGCCCTGAACGCGCCGAACATCAACGGGTACCTCGACCGGATGGAACGCTTCGGGCGGCTCATGTCCGTCTACGGCAACACGGTGATGCTTCTCGTCTTCATCGGCTTCTTCACGGGCTGGCTGCCGTCCCCACTTCTCCGTGCCACGGAGCGCATCGCCGACACGCTCAAGACCCACGATGAGCGCGTGGGGAACGTGATCGAGGCTCGCGCGCGCACTGACCAGCTTCTCGCCGACGCGCTGAAAGTGTCCGGCGACCAGATGCGACGTCAGACGAACGTGCTGAAGCTCAGCGTGTGTGCAAGCCTGCGCGACGCCGATCTGCGGGCGACGTGTCTCAAGGAGTAGCGCCATGAGTTCGCCCTGGGAGCGCGGCGGGCCCCTCGAGAGCATCAAGCACTTCACGCGCGACGAGTGGAAGCACGATCCCGACCGGATCTCGCCCGACGTCGTGCTCCTGCTCGATGAACAGCGCGACGCCCACGAGATCGTCGTGCCGGGGATCTGCTACGTAATCCACGTGGCGTGGGACGATACCGGCCACGTGATCGACAGCGGGCACTACACGGTGGCGCGCGAGCTGGCCGTGGCCGTTGACTACCACATGGAGGTGAACGGCACGCCGTTGCCGCTCTTCGATCAGTGGCTCTGGGCGGAGCGGTTCCCCTGGAACAGCATCGGCCTCTACCCGTTCTGGAACCAGCCCGGACTCCACTGTGATCTGCGGCGCCTCGGCCGCGAGCACGCGCACCTCGGCAAGCGCTGGTGGCGGGATCTTGACCCCGATCCGCAGAAGGCGTACAAGGCGCTCGATCGCGTGTTGTTCAAGCTCTTGCTCGGACAGCAGGGAGGTGGCGGATGAATCCCTGGGAACCCTACGTGCTGGCGATCGCGGCCGCGCTCGGTGCCTACATCCGAGCCCGATGGACGGCCGGGCAAGCCAACTGGAACCGGGAGACGATGCAGGACTGCTTCTTCGCTGCCATGCTCGGGATGCTCTGGGCTTTCCCGCTCGATGTCACCCTCCCTGGAATCGGGGTGGAGCTCGCCTGGCCCCCATTCCAGCTGCCGGCGAAGATGCCCCTGCCCGTCCGGGCCGCCCTGATGGCGCTCCTCGCCTCGCTCTTCATCGGGGTCATCAAGAAGGTCCTGCTGCAGTTCCCGGCGCTCTTCGAGAAGGTGACCGGGACGGCTGCGCCTGTCAAGCCGCCGGAGCCGCCGGCGAAAGGAGCTGGAGATGCGCCCAAGCCGTAACGCCCTGAGCCTGCTCGCCCTGGTCGGCCTCCTGGCCGGCTGCATCGGTCCCGTCGCCTTCAGCGGCTTCGACGCCAAGGAGCTCGAGGCCCTGGCGAAGATCAAGGACTCCACGACGACCTGCATCACCGGCGCGAACCCGATGTACGGGAAGGTCACCGTCGTCTTCGCCTCCGTGGACAAGGGGATCGCCGGCACCCTCACGGTCGCCGAGGACTGCAAGGTGACGATCGTGACGGAGCCGAAGGCGCTGCCGCCGAAGCCGTGACCGCCGTTCACTGAGCGCGCATTGTTCCTGGTCTGGCCGGTGCTCCCGGCCCTGCTCGCCCTGTGGGCGCACGGGGTCTGGGCGCCCGTTCGACACCGCCGCTGAGCTCTTCGTACCATCAGGCGCCATGACGCGGCGCGCTGAGGCTCGTAGCGATCGTGGCTAGGTTCTGACCAGGAGAGAGTCCCGCTGTCCGAGTCGAACGGAATGACCGGGAGCTGGTTTCCCTGGCCGGTAGCCTCCGGCAGCATCGGGAGTCGAACCCAAGCCAGACCGGCCGCGTGTCACCCGGCACGCCCCAGCGAGACGCCAGCATTTTAACAGGATCGCCCCTGCTTAATTTCCCGCTTGACAGAGATACGCGCATACGCGTATTCTGCGTAGCGTGAAGACGGTGACGATCCCGCAGAAGCTCTCGGAGTGGGCCGAGCGTCTGGGGTCGCAACGAGCGCTGGCGAAGGAGTTGGGCGTGGGCGAGCCGTACCTGAGCGACGTGATCCACGGGCGCCGAGATCCGGGGCCGAAGATCCTGAAGGCGCTCGGGCTCGAGCGCGTCGTCAGCTATCGGGCCACGAAGCGGCACTCGACATGACCTACTACGAGCAGGTGGCGGCGGCGAAGCGAGACATTCTTCAGCGGGCGCTCGTCAAGCAGCGCGGGTGCCGCACTCACGCGGCCAAGGCGCTCGGGCTCCAGCGGACCTATCTGCTTCGCCTCATCCGACACCTCGACGTGCCGGTATCTCCCGCACGTTCCGGATCCTGTCAATCCCGTTGCGGAGATGACTCGTGATCGCGCGGAATCGGCCGCGCGACGTGGGGGCGGTCGGTCTGGCCCGGTGTCACTCCCGGGCCTCCCGCCGGCCGTCCCCGCGAGTCGTCGGCGAGATCCTCCGCGCCCTCCTCGCGCTCGCGTGTGTCCTTGGGTGGGGCGTGCTCGCCTTCCTGTGGTTCGCCTTCATCGCAGGAGAGTTCTGATGAGCGAGGAGCGCGTGCTCGCGGTGGTGTGGCTGCCGCTCGATCATGCCGCGCTCTGTGCGGACGATGAAACCGTGTTCGACGTCGAGGAAGGGGCCTGCCCAGTCTGCGGCGGCGAGAGCTTCGCCTTGCTGGCGCGGTGGCTGCAGGAACGAACGGCGACCGAGGAGCGAAAGCACGCGCGCCCGCATGTGGCGGACGTGGACTGGGGCGTTGCCCCGGCGTGACAGAGGAGTGAAGTGATGGCGAAACAAGAAGGCTACCTCGTCGAACAGTGGGGCGACTACGAGATCCGCGTGACGGCCGCTGGCGTCTTCTTCGTCGAGGAGGAGGGTAAGCGCCTGGAGGCGAAGACGCTGGAGGGCCTGAAGAAGAAGATCGGCGGGCCACCCGTCACGCTGCAGACGAAGGCGATCCACTTCGATCACTGGAGCTACTCGGAGAAGGAGAAGGACTACGCGGTCATCGAGGTCTACGGCGTCTCGGCGATCGGGAACATTCTCTACACACTCGACGGGCGGAAGGAAAAGGCCGGACGCCACGACGAGGTGCGTGTCTTCGATCAGAAGAAGTTGGCCGAGCGGACGCGGCTGAGGAAAGAGATCGCACGACGAACCGACGAGCTAGAGAAGTTGATGAAGTCGTGGCCGCGCATCGAGCGGCCGGAGGTGCAGTGATGGCCCGCGCGCGCAAGCCCAAGGTGCCAAAGAAGACCGAGTGGGAGCGGATGCCCGAGGCCGAGAAGCTCGTCGCCGAGCTGGTGGCGAAGCACCACAAGCACCTCGAGCGCGCCAAGATCATCTGCCTCGGTAAGCCCAAGGCCGGGAAGAAGCGCGGGCGTCCGGTCGAAGGCACGGCGCGGAAGGCGACGAAGGCGATGGTGCTCCTGATGAAGGAGGGGCTCGGCACCGACCTCCACTACTACATCGAAATCGGCCTGGACCTCTGGGAGAAGATGACCGCGACCCAGCGGAAAATCCTGATCGACCACGAGCTCTGCCACTTCGCCGGCCAGGATCTCGACAAGGGCACGTGGGGCCTCGTGGGACACGACATCGAGGAATTCACGGCGATCGTGAAGCGCCACGGCGCGTACAACGGCGGCCTGGTGGCGTTCGGCGAGCAGCTGAAGCTCGCGCTGGCATGAGCGATCTGGACTCCGACCGCTTGCGCGACGACGTGGAGGCGCGGGACGAGGTGCATTCGCTCACGCGCGACAACGGCTCTTACTGGTGCCGGCGCTGCGACGGGGGTCCGTGGACGAGCACGATGGAGGCGAGCCGGACGCCGTGTCCGGGGACGCCGAAGGAGACATGATGAGCGAGAAAGGGGAGACGGAACTCGACGTCCTCGCCGACGTCCTCGCCGAGATGTCAACGTCGCTGGCGCGCATCGCGGCGGCCCTGGAACAGGCGCTCCAGGACGCGAACCGCTGCGGCCACGGCGGAACGGGCCTCTGTATGGCGTGCGTCATTCAAAACGATCTGCTGAGGCCGACAGGACGCTAAGGAGAACCCACATGGCTGAAGCTGAAATTCCCGTAACCGAGTCTGAGACGATGCAGCCGATCCGCGGCAAGGGCGGCTCCATGCTGGAACGCTGGGTCGACATGGATCCGAAGAAGGCCCTCGAGCGCGTCGAGATCATCGTGCGGACGCTGGAGGAGCTCCGCAAGCTGTCGATCCGGGCGACCTACCCGACCGACTGGATCATCCACACCTCGACCGACCAGGACGGCGCGGTCATCAGCCAGAAGGGCTACCTGCAGGACATCGGCGCCGAGCGGGCCGGGAAGCCCTGGGGCATCGAGGTCGGGTCGCCCGCGATCGAGCGCGAGGAGTTCCCCGACGGCACCTACGCCTACCACATGATCGCCGAGGCGTGGTGCAAGATGACCGGCGAGCGCCTGGACTACGTCGAGGGCTCGCGGTGGAGCGGCGATCCGTTCTTCCAGCGCGGCGGCGAGAAGCCGGACCCGGTGGACATTCGGAAAGCGGCCTGGGCGAACGTCCACGGGCGCGCCGTGCGAAGCCTGTCCGGCCTGAACGGCGTCCCGCTCGACAAGCTCGAAGCCGCCGGCCTCGACATCTCGAAGGTCGTGCATGTGACCTATGGGCGCGGCACCAAGGGTGGAGCGGCGACCGGCGCGGCCGTCGGCACCTCGGACGTCGTCATGGCCTGGGGCAACGCGAAGGGTACCAAGGTCGCGGACCTGACCGAGAAGGATATCGTCTACTACGTCGGCGCCTACGAGCGCGACGTCGCCAACCCGGAGAAGGCGAAGTATCTCCGGCACAACCAGCGGGTGCTCGACGCGCTCAAGGCGGAAGTCGAGAAGCGCGGCAAGGCGGGCGAGCCGGCGAAAGAGCCGGCGGCCGCGCCGAACGGCAAGGGCGTGGCCGAGGGGCCGCCGACGTCGCGAGGGCAAAAAGTCGCCACCGTTCATACGATGCTGTCAGACGCCGTCAAGGGCGACGGGCGCCTCGTGGCGGCGATGCTCCGCACCTACACGAAGGAGAAGGGGCAGCAAGAGCACGCCTCGCTCTCGAGCCTGACAGACGAGCAGCTCGACGAGCTCCTCAAGATGACCGACGCGCAGCGGGCGGAGCTGGCGAAGAAGGCCGGAGGTGGCGCATGAGCGCCGTGGCGATCACCGCCGAGCGTGCCGTAAGTCCGGAAGGCTTCGCCGAGATCCAGCAGCAGACGCTCACGAAGCGGATCGAGGTTTACCCGGCCCGGTCCTGGTATCCGAGCCAGATCGGGCACCCGTGCGACCGCTTCCTCGTCTGGCGCTTCACGCGCTGGGAGCAGCAGGCGCCCCACGACTGGGTGCTCCAAGCCATCTTCGACGAGGGCAACCTGCATCAGCCGAACGTGTACGCCAAGCTCGAATCCTTCGGGTTCGACATCGTGCGCGAGTCCGACCGGCCGACGCAGTACAAGGTTGGCGCGGCGACCATCTCCGGCCGCCCCGACGGGAAGATTCGCGGGTTCCGCGGCGAGAAGTTCACGCCGATGCGCGTGTTGGAAATTAAGACGATGCAGGGCTACGCCTTCGACAAGATCAACACGGTCGAGGACCTCTTGCACGCCGACCAGCACTACGTCCGCGGCTACGTGGACCAGGAGTACACCTACGAGTTTCTGGAAAACCTCCCGCTCGGCCTGATCGTGCTGAAGAACAAGCAGATCGGGCTGCTCAAGGCGATTCCGGTCGAGCTCGACTACGACCGCGCCGAGTGGCTCCTCAAGCGCGTGGAGCGGCTCCAGGGCTTCGTGGACAAGAAGGAGGACCCGCCGCCGATCTCCTACGATGGCGGGATCTGCGGGCGCTGCCCGTTCCTGCACCTCTGCTACCCGCCGAAGAACTACGGCGAGGGGACGGCGGTGATCGAGGACTCGGCGCTCATCGAGGACCTCGCCCGGCGCGAGCAGCTGAAGGCCGGTCGGGACGAGTACGAAGGGATCGACAAGAGCGTCAAGACGCGGCTGAAGAAGATGGGCGTGAAGTCGGCCCTCGCCGGCCCGTTCGTGATCGAGGCGACCGAGCGGCCGGTGAAGGAGTTCACGGTCAAGGCGCGGGTCGATACGATCTTCGAGATTCAGCGGATGACGACCTCGGCCGCGGGGCCGGCGCCAGGCGGCGTGGATCCACCGAAGGGCGAGACGCAGGCGCCGGCATCCCCACCCGAGGCCGAGACGAAACAGCCGCCCGCGCAGCCCGTATCGTCGGCCGCGAGCGTAGGCGCTCAGCCGCAAGCTGAGACGGCCGCGCCGGCGAAGCCTACAGATGATCCGGGTGTGGAAGGTGCGCGGCAACCCCTGGGCGGCACGTTCAACCGCTCGGCGATGATGGACCACATCCAGGCGCTCTTCGAGGACCTGAAACTCGCCGACGCGAAGCACAAGGCGCAGCGCGACTTTCTGTGGAACCGCTTCGTCGGCCTCAACGTGAAGGTGGAGGAGGCGAGCGAGGAGGGGCTGCGGAAGCTCACGCGCGAGCTGGAAGCGCTGAAGGCGAAGCGGGGGAAGAAATGAGCAAAGCGAGCGAGTGGGCGGATACGCCGAAGCCGGTCCGCCCCGCCTTCGCAGATGGTATCGCGGAACGGGCCTATGTGACCGATGACGGCAAGTTGTTTCTCCAGGCGATCTTGGAGCCCAGCCAGGCGCTCGCCCTCGGCCGGTGGATTCTCGACACGTTCGGCGAGGAGGTTTCGTAATGGCGACCCAGCACCGCGACGAGGCCCTGAAAGCGATCGAGCACGTCCGCCAGGCGCTCGCGGGCCAGATCAAGGAGGGCGCCGGACTCGAGACGCGCCTGCTCCTGTCCACCCTAGAATATGCCGCTGAGCAGGTGGAGGCCATGGTCGAAGTGCGACGCGTGAGAAAGACGAAGGCACCAGAGCCGACAGCGTGAAACCGCTGCTTCTACCGCCGGGCCACTCAATCCACAACAAGCGCGTGATTCGCACGGTTGCCGACGAGGACCAAGGCGGACCGCCGCCCGAGGTCACGCCCTTGCCGTCGATCCAGCGTCCGAGCCGCTACCGGGTGATCGCCGTGTCGCTATTCGAGCAGGACATCCGCATCTTGGATGCCGAGGTGGTGCGCGGCGTGGCGTCCGGCTACCCCGCCAGCCGCTCGTCAGTCGTCCGCATCGCCCTCCGACACTTGACCAAGGCGCGCATGAATGCGGCGCGTTGAATTCTGGCTTGTCCGCCGGCGGGATGCGACCGGGCGCGAGGTCTGGCGCGTCTTCCTCTGGTGCGTCGCGCACGGGCGGCCGTGGCGGAGCTGCTGCGGTTCGACTTGGGACACCATCCCGCCCGCGCGCCCGGCCGAGGCGTGGGACGCGCGCGCTTTTCGCTTGACGACGCGGCGGGCGCTCGAATAGGGTTGGGATGTCCCGACCTGGTTCGCGCACAGGGGGCGGTGGGTTATTCGGATCCCATGCCGAGTCGCCCGCCGCCCCCAGACATGGGAGTGCGAGACCGATGCCGAGCGTCGCTTTCCGTCGGATTGAAAAACTCCTGCCCGCCCTGTCTCAAGACGAACTCCGTGTGCTCATCAGGGTCATCGAACTGGACCTTGGGCCGACGCCTGACGCCCGCCGAATGCGAGTCGCGCGTGCGCCGAACAGTTCGCCGAACAACGGACCCCCGCGTGCGCCGAACAGTTCACCTGAACAACAAGGCGCACTCGACAACGTAGTTCCGACAGTTGTTTCTAGGTCTTTTCGATCCGAAGCTCTCGAAGTCCTGCACTTCCTGAACGAGAAAACCTCGCGTAATTACCGGGATACGGACACGAACCTGAGATTGATCGAGGCCAGACTGCGCTCCGGGGCCAGCGTCCAAGACTGCAAAAGCATCGTGGCGCGCAAGTTTTTGCAGTGGAAAGACGACACGAAAATGAGGATTTATCTACGCCCCGGGACGCTGTTCAGGGCAAGCAAGTTTGAGGATTACTTGGGCGAGCTAGAAGTGCGGGACGCCAAGTGAAGTTCTGCCCAGGGTGCAAAGAAGAAAAGCCGCTCACGGGTTTCTTCATAAACCGAGCGATGAAAGATGGTCTCGCGAGTCGGCATGACCAGTGCCGAAGTGAAGACACTGAAGTACGGGTGACGCCATGAGCGTCGGCGACGAGTGCCCGAGCTGCAGCGGCCCGCTGGGCCCCGAGAACCTCTGTCGACGCTGCGGCTGGAAGTCGGAGGCGGTCGCCGAGGCCGAGAAGACCGCCGCCGTCCCCGACGACGCCCGACGCGCGAAGCGGTGGGAGCAGATCCGTGACGATGCGCGCTGCGCGCACGGCAAGACCTTCGGGCCGCGCTGTCCGTTCTCGGCCTCCTTCTTTCCCAACACGGCCGGCGCCGCGCCGGGGTACTGCACGTGGCATAGCGAAGTGCTGCGCGATCCTCGCATCAACGTCTTCGAGGAGTTCGCGCGGTTCTGCGCGAAGCTGCGGGGACCCGACGACTTCGAGGTCCTCGAGTTGCTCGCCGAGCGCGGGCGCCTGCTTCCGTCTCGCTATTACACCCCCTGGACCCACCACACGCCGGGCGAGCTCTGGGACGCCATGCGGGCGGGGAAGAACGACCTGCCGGCGCCGCGCGCCTGCCTCTCGCCGTCGTGCCCGTATGCGGACCCGGGTGTGACCGATGAGGACGTCGGCCGATTTCGAGACACGGTTCGACGTGGCAGCTGGGACACCGCGATTCAGCGACTCGTGAAGCGACCGTGATAGACCTCTCCGACGCCGAGCTGCGGGAGCAAGCGCGAATGGAGTGCAGCTTCGCGGGTGATCCTCGACGGATAACGAATTGGCATTCCGCGCCGACGATGTGCTCGAACTGCGCGCGTCAGGCCGACCGCTACATAGCCCTCCGCGACGCGGCCCGCGCGGAGCAGCGGGAGCAGATCGAGGCCCTCGAAGACGCGATCACGGAGATCGCCGACTTCATCCCCACGGATCAGACGATCAACATTCCTGCGCTGGTCAACCGCGCGATCGCGGCAAGCATGGATCGGAAGCGAGCCTGAGCATGAACGCGCTCGCGGCCGCGATTGCGGAGGCACGCACGCTCGACGGCACCGACGTCGCCCAGGTCCTCCGCGCCTTCGAGTTGCTGGAAGTTTTCGAGGCGCACGTGGACGCCCAGGCGAACGAGCGGTGGCGCCGGACGGCTGCGGTGGAGATCGTCCGCGCCCTCGCGTGATGGTCTGGGATCGTCTCGGAGGAACATGGGCGAAGAAAATGGTTTGGGGCAAGACGAGCGATCGAGGGGAGCACCGGGCCCTCGGGGGTGCGCTGAGCGGGGTGCTCGGACAGACCGGCCGGCGGGCCGCAGCGGCGGGGCGTACTGGCTCCCGCGGCGGCGCTCCCATCTGGACGATGCAGGACGTCTGGATGGCTGACGAGGGCGTGCCCTTCGTGCGGACGCGGAACCGAAAGAAGGCGGGGAAGTTCCTGCCGACCGCGCCCTCCCGCGCGGCCCTGGCCGGCGGCCACGAGCGGACGAACGCGCGCCCCGCCTACGAGGGTCCGCGCGGGATCCCCCACATCGGCGACGAGCAGGCGTCGATCGACGGTACGGCCGTGTTCGGTCGTTACCCGATGGGCTGGCTGACTCATGTGCTCAAGCTCCGGCTCATGGGCGAGGTCCGGCGCGACGAGATCCTGCACGTCTGCTCGGGCACGCTGACCGAGGCGTGGACGGTGGACCTCCGGCTCGAGGCGCGGCCGCGCGTCGTCGCGAACGGCGTCCACTTGCCGTTCAGGGACGCAAGTTTCAAGGCGGTGATGCTCGACCCGCCGTACACGGACACCTATGCCCGGAACCTCTACGGCACCGAGAACCCGCGCCCCTCGTGGCTCCTGGCCGAGGCGGCGCGCGTCGTCATGCCGGGTGGCCGGATCGGCTTCATGCACATCGCCATTCCGTTCGCGCCGCCGGACTGCTTCCTGGTCAAGGTGCGCGCGATCACGATTGGCGTCGGCTTCCGCGGGCGGTTCTGGACGATCTACGAGCGCCACCAGGCCCGGCTACTGTGAGAACCCTCCCCTGCCGCTCCTGCGGCGCGCGAATCGGCTTCATCGAGTTGGCGAGCGGAAAGAAGATGCCCGTCGATCCCGAGCTCTGCATGGACTTCGTGACGGACGACACCGGTCGGCCGCGCGTCACGCTGGTCAGCGAGAAGGGCGAGATGCTCACCGGCAAGCAGGCGACGGTCACGACACCGGGCAGCTACCGGATTGAGGGCTACGTGAGCCACTTCGCGACTTGTACGGATCCGAACAAGTGGAAGGGCAAGTTGTGATCGGCGCCTGCCGGCTCCCGTGGCCCGAGCTCGACTGCCCGAGAGGTCATTCGATGGGTTGGCTCGGGGTCTGCTACTGGATCTGCGCGAAGTGCCACATCATCTACCTGGAGACCACGCGCCCGTTCGTGGCGACGGCGCTCGGGTGGTACTCGTGACGATGACAGCGTCGCGCTGCACCTCCGGCAAGATCCCCTACGAGAATCGGTGGATCGCCCGACGCGCGCTGGCCCACCGGCAGACGGCGGGCGGCCAGCAGCGGAGAGTGTATCGGTGCCCCATTTGCAGGAACTATCACCTCACCTCGCAGCGGGAGCGGTGATGATCCGATTCTTCATTGCCGGCGTGCCTAAGTCCATGAAAGTCACCGGCATCGCCCGCTTCCAGCGCGCGGGCAAGGTCCACATGGTCCCGAAGCGCGCTAACTCCGAGTGGGCGCTGCTGGTCGGGCAGATCGGCCGCGCCCACGCGCCAGCGGCGCCGTTCACCACGCCCGTCCGCCTTACCGCAACCTTCCTGATGCCGCGGCCGAAGAGCGCCGCGAAGCGGATCCTCTTTCCGATGACTCGCCCGGATCTGGACAACTGCCTGCACAAGCTCTCCGACCAATTCAACGGCGTCTTCTGGCAGGACGATAGCCAGGTCGTGGACCTCGTCGCCACGAAGCGATTCGCGCCCGATGGGCAGGCGCCCGGCCTCGAGCTCGTGATCGAGGAGCTCGTGACGCCGTGAGGGCCCAGATGCAGCGGACCGCGCCCCAGGACGGCACGATCGCGTGTCCGCGTGTGGAGTGCGCGAAGCTCCCGGGGTTCCTCAACCTGGCGAAGCTCACGTCCCACCTGGTCGACTACCACGTGCTCACCGCGGAGGCGGCCCAGGCGGAGGCCCGACGCGCGAGCGATGGACCGAGACCGAATCCGATTTTCGCCGAGCCGAGGAAGGTCCGCGGAGCGCCGCCGCCGCCGCTGGTCAAACCCTGCGGCTCCTGCCACCGCGTTGACGGCACCCACGCGCCGGCCTGCCGGAAGAACAAGCCGCCGCCCGCCGGCGCCGGGCGCCACTGTCGCCACTGCGGCGAACAGGGCCACCGGCAGGATACCTGCCCGAAGAAAACCGCGGCCGCGGTCGAGACCGGCCAGGTGATCTCACGCCGCGAAGTCACGCTCGCGAGCGGCGGCGGCGTCATCACCCTCCACGCGACGCTCGACATCTTCACCCTGAGCGCCGACGATCGCCGGTTCGTCTTCGGCCTCGTCGACGCGCTCGATGGCTACCAGCGCAAGGGAAAGGAGAAACGATGAGCACCATGACAGAGACGGCCTTCGAACTTCGGATGCTGCCCCTCACGGCGGCGCCCGCTGGTAAGTCGTGAGGCTGGGCATCTGTCCGGCGCCGGGCTGCAACGCAGAGGTACCGCTCGATCGCTTCCTCTGCCGGCCGCACTGGTACTCGCTGCCGGCGCCGCTCCGGCGCGATGTCTGGCGGACCTGGCGCGTCCGGCTGGCTCACCGGACGCCGGACACGATCCGCGCCCATGAGGAAGCGAAACGCGAGGCCCTCGCGGCGCTGGTAAGTCGGTGAGCGGGAGACTCGATTTCGTGGTCGGGGTGGGAGTCGGCGCGGCCCTCGCGCTAGCGTTGACGTTCATTCATCTGTGGGCGGGCGGCTGCCCGTGAGGAGCCCGACCGAGGCGAACGTGCGGCGGGAGCTCGCGACCCCGGCGCGCGCGGCCCGGATCGCGCGGTACAAGCAAGAGCGCCCCTGGCGGTGCCC